>Ga0181525_10000973_pt1 | contig 24796 bp, 23 predicted proteins | sample PEATcosm2014_Bin_48_FD_121100 | JGI IMG/M metagenome (GOLD analysis project Ga0181525, IMG submission 121100) | Peatland microbial communities from MTU Mesocosm Facility, Houghton, MI, USA - PEATcosm2014_Bin06_10_metaG | ecosystem: Environmental > Terrestrial > Soil > Wetlands > Peat | place... | reverse complement strand
TTGGCGATCGCGCTGCTCGAAAGCAGAGGTTTTACAGCGATCGACTTCGGCGTCTTTCATCCCCGCGGCAAGCTCGGTGCCGCGCTGAAATTCGTGCGCGACGTCATGCATCCCGGCGATGCCGTGCCGCTGATCAAGCGCGGCTCGCCGATGTCGGAAGCGATCGTCGAAATGTCGGGAAAAGGCCTTGGCTGCGTCGCCGTCACCGACGACAGCGGCAAGCTCGCCGGCGTCATCACCGACGGAGATTTGCGCCGGCACATGCGCGTGGACTTGCTGCAAGCGCCGGTCGATGCCGTCATGACGGTTGCGCCGAAAACCGTTAGGCCCGATCAATTGGCGAGCGAGGCATTGCAGATTCTTAACTCGTCGAAAATCACGGCGCTTATCGTCGTGGAATCGGACCGGCCGGTCGGCATCGTGCATTTCCACGATCTGCTGCGCGCCGGCGTGGCATGATGCGGCTAATAAAGCCCGCCTTTCACAGCGCCGGCATCTTCGGGAACTGGGTCGCCGGGAACCCGCGGTTGCGGCGCCGCAGCCGGCGCTTGCACCGATTGGAAAACCGGCTGCGGCGTTGCTGCGGCGGCAGGCTTCGCACCGGGAGCCGTGGAGTTCGTTGCAGCCTGATCGGCTCCGCCGTGCGCGATGAACTCGTCATAACCGGGAGCTCCGGGGCGCGGCGGAACATCGGCCGGCATGCCGCCGGCCCAGTGCGGCCAATGATCGGCCACATAGCCGGAAACCCCGCTTTCGGTCGCACCGGCGCATGCCCCGAGCAACGGGCAGAGACAGGCCAAGACCGCCGCTGCGATAAATCGCCTGGCGATCATATCGGCCGCCGGCTTGCCGAAGCCGCCCGCCGGCCGCGTCCCGCGCCGTTAACCATTTTGTCCGATCGCATTGCGGTTCAATAGTGGTGTCGTCATGGCAATGCCCCACACTGCGACTCAACCGCCGCAGCCGGTTTTAGAATACGGACATTGCTGCCTTCAACCCGCCGGGGGCGCCTCCCAATGGACAGCGTTCATGGCGGCACTGTGGTGGCATTCTCTACATCAAGCCAGGACGTCATTGCGGCGTGCAATGCCGCGAGCGGCGATTGTTCTGTTGCTCATGGCTCCGGGCTGTAGCGAACTGGCGCAGCCGAGCGAGGCGGTGACGCCAAGCGCACAGCCGCCCTACGTTTCTTTAGCGGCCAGTCACCTTCAGTCGGTCTTGAAGGATCGCGCGTCCTACGACGGATTCGAGATTTCAAGTTTGCGCTGGGTCGACACCATCAAAGGCCGGAGCTGGCTCGCTTGCGTGCACTTCAAGGATCACGGTCACTTGCGCACTTACGCAATTTTCATCCAGAACAACGCCGTCGCCGATGCGCGCTATGCGGTCGAGACCGACGCCTGTGAAGTTCAAACCTATACGCAATTCGATCTGGTGACCGGCACGCTCGGGCGGCCAACCGCCCCGGTGCAGCCGGCGCTATATTAGCCGCGATGCCGCTTTATCCCGCCGCTGCCGCAGTCGCCGCTTATTTGCTGTCGCGGTTAGGACCGCGATCCCCTGCGCGCGGCAAGAAACCAAATCGCGTGCTTGTCACCGGCGCATCCGGTTTCCTCGGCCGCGCCGTGATCGCGGCATTCGCCGCCGAAGGTTACACGATCCGCGCCGCGGTGCGGCGACCGCCGGTTCCGCCGTTCCCTGCCGGTGTCGAAGTGGTGCAGCATCTGGATCTCACGCACGCGATCAACTGGCCGACGCTGCTCAAAGGCGTCGACACGATCATCCACCTTGCCGGCGTTGAGAGCAGCGGCCGCGAGCGTTCGCCGGACTATTACGATCGTATCCACCGCTGGGCGACCGGGCGCCTCGCGATCGCCGCCGCGCAGTCCGGCATTCGCCACTTCGTGTACGTGTCGTCAATCCGGGCACAAAGCGGACCCGTTGCCGATCACGCACTAACCGAGCGCGATGAGGCGGCGCCGACCGACGCCATCGGCCGCTCAAAGCTCGCCGCCGAGGCGGCGGTGCGCTCCGCCGGCGTTCCCTTCACGATTCTGCGCCCGGTTCCGATCTATGGACCGGGCATGAAGGGCAGCATCGCCCGCCTGTTCCGGGCAGCCGTGTCGCGGTGGCCGCTACCGGCGAAAGACTTCCTCAATCGGCGTTCGTTTCTCGGCCTCGACAATTTCGTCTCCGCGCTCAGCTTCGTGCTCGCCGCGCCGGCCGCGCGCGGCCAAACCTATCTGGTCGCCGATCCCGGGATCCCTCCGGCGCTTTGCGACGTCATCCGGACCTTGCGGCAAGCACAAGGCCGCCGGCCGCTTATCGTGCGCGTGCCGAAGGCCTATTTCGGGATAGCGTTGCGCATGACGCTGCATGGCGATGAATGGCGCCGTCTCAGCGGCAATCTGCGCGTCAATCCGGCAAAACTCATCGCCGCAGGCTGGCACCCGCTGCACGATACGCGCGCGGGACTGGCGATGATGGTTCAAAAGGCGGAGGCGCTAGTGCGCGCCGTCACGCCGCCTGCCGCACCGCCAGCGCTTGATCGACCGCAGCCACAACCTGGCTGACTGAAAGCTCGTCGAGACATTGGCTGCGGCTGTCGAGCCTCCGGTCGCAACCTTCAAGCTGGCACGGCAAGCATGGCAGCGGATTTTGCACGAGCCATACATTGCCGCGGCGCTGGATTGTGCCGGCTGACGCCCACGGCCGATCGAGGCCGCCGCGCGGCCACGGTCCCCACAGACCCGGATCGGTCGGACCGAAAAGCGCGACCGTCGGGCAGCCGCTCGCGGCGGCGAGGTGCGTAACGGCGGTATCCGGACCGATATAGGCGCGCGCGGCGCCGATCAGCGCTGCGAGCTCCGGCCATGCCAGCTTGCCGTCGAGACGCGCGACGCCGCCGTCGTGCCAGACTTGGTCGAGATAAGCACGATCCGCAGCGGCGCCGGTGACGACCGTCGCAAGGCCGCGCTCGCGCAGCGCCGCGGCGAGCATCCGCCAGCCATCCATGGTCCAGCGCTTATAGATGAACATCGGCGCGGCATGGATCACGGCGTAAGCTTGCGGCGGCGTCAGTGCCGGACGTACCGCGCCGGTGGGACAAACGATCTCGGCATAAGCGGGAATCCCGATGACTTCGGCAAGCCGCAGATTCTCGAGCACCCGGTGTCGGCTGGAATCGCTTGCATAGCAGCGGGTCAGCACGAAACGCTTGACGGCGGCGCCAAGTCCGTCCGCTTGGACGGGACCGGCGCTTTGCCGCCCGGCAAGGCAGGCCAGCAAAGTCGGCCGGTCGCCGGTCTGCGTCGACAGCGCCAGATCGTAGCGCTTGGCGATCTTGGCCGCGAGCGCGAAAGTCTCTCCGGCGCGCGGGCGCGGTGGGACGGTAAGGACGCCGGCAAGATCGGGATTGCCCGCCAAAATCCCTTCCGTTCCGGCAAACACCAGCGCGTCGATCGCGGCTTGCGGGAACGCGCGCTTCACGCTGCGAATGAGCGGCGTCGTCAACAGCACGTCGCCAAGCCGCCGCATTGCCACGACAAGCACACGCGGATTTTCGGGCAATCGAACCGGCGTCATGGGCCCGCCATGGATGAACTTTGAGGCGAGCGCCGGTCCTCACGCATGTCGTCAGCGGCGCCGATCAGCGACAATCCGCGCAAAGCGCGCACCCGCGTGCCGCCGACGACCTCATCGAGCCGCGCCTGGTTGGCGGGCAATTGCGCGCGATCGTTCTGCGCATGCCATAGATGCAACACGCCGGTCGCGAAACGTCCGTCCTTGCGCCGCACGCCCGCGCGCAGCAAACGCACCACGAGATCGGAATCCTCCAAGCCCCAGCCGGTATAGGCACTATCGAAGCCATCGATACGATCGAGATCGCGCCGTGCGACCGCCAGGTTGCAGGTCTGCGCTCCCGCCCAACTCTGCGCATGCAATTTGCGCAGCGGCCCAAGCGGCAGACGCAGCGTCGGCATCAGACGGTTGATGCCGCCACCCAGCCGCTCGCGCAGCAGCGCGGCAAAACCCCACGCCTGCGCCGCCTCGCCGTGCGCCAGCACGCGATCGGTCAACTCCCGTGACAGCAGAATGCGATTTCCGGTCACGAACCATCCCGGCTCATGCAGACGGCGGTGCGCGGCGACGAAATCCGCGCTCGCCAGGCAATCGCCGTCGAGAAAGATGCAAATCTCTCCGGCGCTGGCGCGGATGCCACGGTTGCGGATCTCACCGCCGCGAAAACCGCGATGCTCGTGCCGGACGTGCTTGAGCGGGACCGCCAGCCGCGGCTTCCAGCTTTTGAGCATACGCTCGGTGTCCGGACGGGAGCCGTCGTCGGCGATAACGATCTCGAAATCCTGGTCCGATTGATGTGCCAATGCGCGCAACGCGGCATCCAACGCATCCTCGCGGTTATAGGTCGTGACGATAACGGAAATGAGCGCAGCGCCGCTCACGATTTGGCACCCGCGCGAGAGATTGCGGCTACGCCACCGCCGAGGCCGTTGCGGAAGCGGTCGCGCAGCCGGCGTTTGCGGTCGCGCAATTTGCGGATCGGCAGCGCAAAATAATATTTGCGCGCGAGCGGCCACCAGCCCAACCCGACACGCGGCGCCTGCGTCCGCGGCACGTACCAGCCGTTCGGGCCGGTGCGCCGGATCAGTTTATATCCGGCACGCGTCACGAAACGATGCGTGGCGAGGTTGGTGACGTGATCCTCGATCAGGAGAAGCCGCGGCCGCCAGCGCTCAAGATCGAAACCGGACAACACTTCGGCCTCGTGGCCTTCGACATCGATCGAAACAAAATCGATCGGCGACGGCGCGCCGGCCTCTTGCAAGATATCGTCGAGCGTCCGGATTTGAACGGCAATCTCGGACTCCGCGACGACTCCGGTGACCGCGAGTTCGCGATTGAGCGAGGAATGCGGCCCCAAGACATGCAGCGTCATGGTCTTGCCGGCGTTGGCCGGTGACGAGCACGCCGCCGCGACGACATGCGCGCGCCGCATCCGGCGCAGCCGTTCGGCGAGATCGGGCTGCGGTTCGACCAGCACACCCGACCAGCCGGCCTGTTCGAACTGCCAGCTCTGCGAGCCTTGCTGCGGCGCGTTGGCGCCGACTTCAACGAAGAAGCCCTTGCGCTGCGGACCGAAAAACTCGGCCTTGAGCCGATCCTCGACCTGCCAGGGAAATACGGTCCGCATCGGCTCAATCCCGGGTTCAGTCTTTGACGGATTGCTTCGCCGGCCGCGCGCGCTCGACGATTGCCGTGGTCGAGTGACCCGGCACCAAACCTATCAGAATCACATCGCCGCCCGCCGCCTCCACGACGTCGTGGCCCACCACGTCCTCGCGCTTGTAATCGGCGCCTTTGACCAGCACGCCCGGGCGCACGCGCTTGATCAGTTCGAGCGGCGTATCCTCCTCGAAGACGACGACGAGATCGACGGCCTCAAGCGCGGCGAGCACCTCGGCGCGGCCCTCGGCCGGGTTGATCGGCCGGCCTTTGCCCTTGAGCCGGGTCGTCGAAGCATCGCTGTTGAGGCCGACCACCAGCCGGTCGCAAGCCGCCCGCGCCTCGGCCAGCAATTTCACATGACCACGATGCAGGAGATCGAAGCAGCCGTTGGTGAAGCCGATGCGCAAGCCGTGGCGGCGCCAATCGGCAAGCCGCTCATCGAGCATCGACCAGTCGAACACGATCTTGTCCTCGGGCGCGAGCGAGGCAGCCGGCAGGATGCGGTGGCGCAATTCCGTGAGCGTCACCGTCGAGGTGCCGCGTTTGCCGACGACCACGGCGGCGGCGGCATTGGCCGCGCGCATGGCGGCGTCATACGGCGCTTTCATCGCCAGCAGCACCGCCATGACGGCAGCGACGGTGTCGCCGGCACCGGAGACATCGCGCACTTTCACCGGATAAGCCGGGATGTGCAGCGGCGCATGACCGTGGACATGGAGCGTCATGCCCTCCTCGCTGCGGGTGACCAGTACGGCGTCGCTCGCGACGATATGCGCGAGTTCGGCCGCTGCCTTGGCGATCTCGGCCTCGCTCGTCACCGGGCGATGCACCGCCGTTCCCAATTCCTGGCGGTTCGGCGTGATCAGCGTCGCCCCCCGGTAAATCTTGTAATCGTGACTTTTCGGATCGACCACGACCGGTTTGCCGAGCCGGCGTGCCCGATCGATGATCGCGCGGACGACCCGCTCCGTCAGCACGCCCTTGGCGTAATCCGACAGCACCACCGCGCCGCATTGCGGCAGCGCCGCCTCGGCCTGCGCGATGACCGCGGCTTCGCTTGCGGCGCTGGCCGGCTGCGCCGTCTCCCAATCCGCCCGCATCAAATGCGCCGAATGGTGCTCGGATACGAAACGCACTTTGCGCGTGGTATGCCGTCCCGCCTCGCTCACCAGATGAGGAACGACCGAGCCTGTGAGCTTGGTAAAAGCGTCATTCAACGTCCGTGCGGCATCGTCCTTGCCGATCAGACCGATGAAAATACAGCGTGCCCCAAGAGCCGCGATATTGCGCGCGACATTGCCGGCGCCGCCGATCTCAACCTCGCTGCGCGCCACCGCCAGCACCGGCGTCGGCGCTTCGGGCGAAATGCGCGTGACTTCGCCATAGACGAAATCGTCGAGCATGAGATCGCCGACGCAGAGCACGGTCTGCTTCGCTACCAGCTTGAGGGCCTCTTCAAAATCGAACATGCGTGTTGCCGCCGGCCTTAAGTCACGAACCGTGCTCAACGATAGCGATCGGCACGATCGAGATAGCAATTCACGTAGCGCTTCACCGCCGCTTCGAGCGGCGTGAAGTCGGCATTATAGCCGGCGCGCCGGAGATTCTCCGTTTCGGCTTGCGTGAAGTACTGATAGCTGTCGCGGATCGAGACCGGCATGTCGATATATTCGATCGCCGGTTGCCGGCCGAGCGCGGCAAACATGGCCGTCATCAGATCGCGGAAGCTGCGCGCCACCCCGGTGCCGACATTGAAGATGCCCGACACCGCCGGTGTTTCGACCAGCCACCGGACGACCGCGATGGCGTCGTCCACATAAATGAAGTCGCGCCTCTGCTCGCCGTCGGCAATCCCGGCGCGGTGCGATTTGAACAGCCGGATCGGCTTGCCGGCTTTGGCGTCGTCAAAGCGTTTGGCGACGAGGCTCATCATGTCGGCCTTATGGTATTCGTTGGGGCCGAACACGTTGAAGAATTTCAGCCCGGCCCATTGCGGCGGCATCTTCTCTTTGCGCCGAACGCGCTCGACGACGGCGAGATCGAACAATTGCTTGCTCCAGCCGTAGAGATTCATCGGCTTGAGCCGCTTGAGCTCATCCTGCGACCAGCCGTCGGAATAGCCTTTCTCGCCATCGCCATAAGTCGCTGCGGAGGAAGCATAGATGAAGGGCGTGCGCGCCGCCGCGCACCAATCGAGCAGGCGCAGCGACAGCCGGAAATTGCTTTCCATGACGGCGTCGGCGTCGGTCGCGGTGGTCGAGGAAATGGCGCCGAGATGGACCACCGCCTCGAGCTTGCGGCTGTCGAGCCAACGCATGAGTTCCAGCGGCGGCACGAAATCGGCGATCTGGCGCGCCGCGAGATTGCGCCACTTGCCGTCGCTGCCGAGCATGTCGCTTACGGCAATATCGGTGCGGCCGGCCTCATTGAGGCTCGCGACCACATTCGACCCGATAAATCCGGCCCCGCCGGTGACCAGTAACATCGCCGCTCTAAGACCGATTGATGGTGCGATCGGCCTGTCCCGATCACGCAATGAACCTTTGCCCCAGTCTCGCCTGCTGGGCAACACTCGACCCGACCTGCCGCAGGACGTCATTAATGAATGAACTTAGGTTCATTTGTAGAGACGAGACGAGTGTACATTCGCAAAGCCGGGGCGACGGCGGGTATAGTAGCGTCGCCCATGCAAACGATTTCAGCCTATATTCTGGCGTTCAACGAAGCCGCGAAGGTCAAGGCCGCTGCCGAAAGCGTGCTCTGGGCCGACGAGATCGTCGTCATCGACTCGCACAGCACCGACAACACCGCCGAGATTGCGGCCGCGCTTGGCGCTCGCGTGGTCCAGGTGCCGTTCAACGGCTTCGGCGATTTGCGCAATCGCGCTATCGAGGCCTGCCGCTGCGATTGGATTTTCAGCCTCGACGCCGACGAGCGCTGTACCAAAGCCGTGCGCGACGAAATCCTCGGCCTGCTGGCCGGTCCGCCGCCGTGCGATGCTTACCGGGTGCCGCGCCGCAGTTTCATGATGGGGCGCTGGATCCGCGGCTCCGGCTGGTATCCGAATTTCCGCCAGCCGCAGTTGTTCCGCAAAGGCAGCATGCGCTACACGCTTGAGCCGGTGCATGAGGGCTATGAGCTTCTCACCGCCAAACCCGTCGGCACGCTGCAAAACGCGATCTGGCAGTTCCCGTTTCGCGATCTTGAAGAGGTTCTCCACAAGGCGAACCGCTATTCATCGCTCGGCGCGCCGAAGCTTGCCGGCAAGCGCGTATCGATGGCGAGCGCGCTCGGCCACGGGCTCTGGTCTTTCCTGAAGCACTACATTTTCAAGCTCGGCTTCGTCGACGGCTGGGCCGGCTTTGTCATCGCCTTTGGCAATTTCGAAGGGACCTATTACCGCTACGCCAAGCGCTATGAACAGGCGCAGGATTGGGGCCCGCCGCCGAGCGAACCGCTGCGGCGCGACGCAAAACCGTAAGCCCGCGCGGCAGCAGATATAAGAATGAATTATAATTCAAATAATAGCGTCGGAGAATCCGGCGGCAGTCCCATCCTCATCGTCCCCTATATGTGGATCGGTGACTTCGTCCGTTGCCATTCGGTCGTAAAGCTGTTGAAGGCGCGCTTTCCGGACCGTCCCGTCGATGTATTGGCAACGACGCTTTGCGCGCCGTTGGCCGACTACATGCCCGGCCTGCGCCAAGCCGTGGTCGCCGACCTGCCGCGCCGCCGCCTTGCGCTCGGGGAGCAGGTCGCGTTGGCCGCACGCCTCAAGCGCGAAGGCTATGGCACCGCGCTGGTCATGCCGCGCACTTGGAAATCCACCCTGGCGCCGTTCCTTGCCGGAATCCCCGAGCGAACCGGTTTTGTCGGCGAGGCGCGCTTCTTTCTGCTCAACGATCTGCGTTACGGCGAGCGCAAGCTGCCGCGCATGATCGACCAATGCGCGGCGCTGGCGCTGGCGCCTGGTGCCGAGCCGCCGGCCGAGTGGCCGCTGCCGGAACTCAAAGTCTCGCGGGCGGAGGTCGGCGCCTGGCGCAACAAGCGTGGTCTCGAGGACGACAGCCGCCCCGCCGTGGCGCTGTGCCCCGGCGCCGTCGGACCGTCGAAACGCTGGCCAAGCGCCGCTTATGCCGCGCTCGCGCGCGACCTCATCGCCGAAGGCTTTGCCGTATGGGTCCTGGGCGGCCCCGACGAAAAAGCGCTGGCGACGGAAATCGTTGCGGATACGCCGGCGCGCGATCTGACCGGCGCCGATCTGCGCGAGGCGATCCTCGCGCTCGCGGCCGCTGCCGCGGCGGTATCGAACGATTCCGGGCTTTTGCACGTTGCGGCAGCCCTCGGCACCCCTGCCATCGGCATATTTGGACCGACCAGCCCCTGGCACTGGGCTCCCCTCAATCCGCTTGCCGGCACCATCCAGGCGGCCGGCGATCTGCCGTGCCGCCCGTGCCACAAGCCGGTCTGCCGCCTCGTCCACCATCGCTGTATGCGCGATATTGCCCCGGAACAGGTGCTCGCCGCGACCCGGCGGGCGCTAGGGGCGGTGCCGGCGCCACAAAACCCGCAGGGTCGGCTTAACGCAGTATTTGGCAAATCGGAGTAGGGCCAGGAGGACGCGCAAGTGGGTAGAACAACATGGCGGTCCTGGTCACCGGTGGCGCCGGCTATATCGGCAGCCACATGGTCTACGAGCTGGTCGAAGCCGGCGAAGAGGTAGTCGTACTCGACAACCTCTCCACCGGCTTTCAGTGGGCCGTCGCCGAAGATGTACCGCTGATCGTCGGCGAAACCGGCGATCAGACGCTGGTCGGCCGGCTCATCCGCGACTACGGCATTGACGCGATCATTCACTTCGCCGCGTCCGTCGTGGTACCGGATTCGGTCCGCGATCCGCTCGCCTATTACCGCAACAACACGTCTAACACCCGCGCGCTGATCGAGTGTGCGGTGAACGGCGGTGTGCAGCATTTCATTTTCTCGTCGACCGCCGCCGTGTATGGCAACCCGGCGGAGTCGCCGGTCGGCGAGGACGCGCCAACACAGCCGATTTCGCCCTACGGCTGGTCCAAGCTGATGACCGAAATCATGCTGCGCGACACGTCCAGCGCCTGCGGCTTGCGCCATGCGATCTTGCGTTACTTCAACGTCGCCGGCGCCGATCCGCACGGCCGCACCGGCCAGTCGAGCCGAACCGCCACCCACTTGATCAAGATTGCCGCCGAAGCGGCCCTCGGGCTGCGTCCGATGCTGGAAGTCTTCGGCACCGATTATCCGACGCCGGACGGCACCTGCATCCGCGACTACATCCACGTCAGCGATCTCGTACGCGCGCACTCCGATGCGTTGCGCCACCTACGCTCCGGCGCGCCGTCGCTGACGCTCAATTGCGGCTACGGCCACGGTTTCTCGGTGCTTGATGTTATTGCGGCGATCAAGCGCGTGTCTGGTGTCGACTTCAAGGTCGTCAATGCCGAGCGGCGCGCCGGCGACCCCGCCCAGATTGTCGCGGGCAGCGAACGCGCCCGCGCCACGCTCGGCTGGCACCCCCGCTTCGACGACCTTTTGACCATGGTTTCCCACGCGCTCGCCTGGGAGCGCGAACTCATGACACGGCGGTCCGTCAATCAATTGCGATCAGTGAGCGGCCGCGCGGCCGCATCCGCGGCCCGGGCCGTGATCCACCGCGCCTAAAGCGTCGGGGCGGAAAGCCTCGTTGGATCAATAGCTAGCCTTGAATCCACTTGAAAATTCCGGCCCGTCCGGGCATGGAAATGCGTGCTGCGTGCGCTCGCCGTGGCGGGGTGATATGGACCACGCATGAAACCTGACGCAGCCGAATCTTCCGACGATTACTCGACGTATTCGCTGGTGCGCCGGCTCTTGGTGGACGAGGCCCTCGGGCATTGGCCGCGCTATGCAGTCGCATTCGCGTTGATGGGCATTTCCGCCGCCATCACCGCGGTCACCGCCTATCTCCTCGGCACCATGACGAATGAGGCCTATGTCAACCGCAATTTTCACGGCATCGTCGTCATCGGCCTGATCGCGATGGTGATTTTCGCGATCAAGGGTTTCACCACCTACGGCGCCACGGTCACGCTGTCCTGGATCGGCAACAGCATCATCGCCGAAAATCAGAGGCGGCTGTTCGACAAGCTGTTGCGGGAGAACATCAGCTTCTTTGCCGACCGCCATTCCTCCGAATTCATCGCGCGGCTGACCACCGGCGCCAACGCCGTGAGTCAGGTCATCAATCTTCTCATCACCGCCATCGGCCGCGATCTGATGTCGCTGATCGGCCTGAGCATCGTCATGGTGATCCAGGATCCGGTGATGTCGCTGATCGGCTTTCTTGCCGCGCCGCCGGCCTTTTATTTCCTGCGCAAGCTGATCCGCCGCGTGCGCGGCATCGCGCGCATGCAGTTCAACGGCGGCACGCGCATCATCGAGACCATGCAGGAAGCGCTGCAAGGCATGCGCATGGTCAAGGCGTTCGGCCTGGAAGACGAGATGCGGCGCCGCCTCGACAAAAGCGTGTCGGACGTGCAGCACGAGTCGAACAAAATGGCGCGCGTATCGAACCGCGCCAGTCCGATGATGGAAATGCTCGGCGGCTTCACGGTCGCGCTGGCGACCATTTACGGCGGCTATCGGGTGATCGAAACCGGGGCGACGCCGGGCGAATTCGTTTCCTTCATGGCGGCGTTCTTGCTCGCTTACGAGCCGGCCAAGCGGCTGGCGCGGCTCAATATCGACCTCAACAACAGCCTCGTCGGCGTGCGCGTGCTCTACGAAGTGGTCGACAGTCCGCCCGGCGAACCGAACGACGACAATCTGCCGGCGCTGAAACTCTCGACGGCGCGCATCGAGTTCGCCGGCGTGCGCTTCGGCTATCGCTCCGACACTCCGGTGCTGCACGGCATGAGCTTTGTGGCGCAGCCGGGAAAAGTCACCGCTCTCGTCGGACCTTCGGGCGGCGGCAAGTCGACGGTGCTCAATCTTCTCTTGCGCTTTCACGACGTCGATTCGGGGCGCATTCTGATTGATGGACAGGATGTCCAATCGGTATCGCGCCGCTCGCTGCGCCGGGAAACCGCCTATGTCGGCCAGATCGTGCACCTGTTCCGCGGCACGATCCGGGAGAACATCGCGCTGGGCAAGCTCGACGCCAGCGAGGCCGAGATCGTCGCCGCCGCCACCGCCGCGCACGCCCACGATTTCATCATGAACTTTCCGGGCGGCTACGACACGCAGGTCGGCGAGCATGGCTTGCAATTGTCCGGCGGCCAGCGCCAGCGCATCTCCATCGCGCGTGCGCTGATCAAGAACGCACCCATCATTCTGCTCGATGAAGCGACCGCCGCGCTCGATTCGGAATCCGAACGTCACGTGCAGGAAGCGATCGCCGAATTGTGCAATGGCCGCACCACGCTGGTCATCGCGCATCGGCTTTCGACGATCATGCATTCCGACTGCATTCTCGTCGTCGAAAACGGCTTGGTTGTCGAATCCGGGCGCCACGACGAGCTCCTCCGCAAGGGTGGTCGCTATTCTTCGTTCTATCGGCTGCAGCTCCGGGAGCAATCGTCACCGCCGCTCGAGCCGGTCGCCGCTATCGCCTCATCTGCTTGAACACACGACTTCCTGCCAGCCAAAATGAGAAACCATCATGGACGCTAAGAGTTATGTCATTCCGCAGCCGCCGCAGGCCGCGATCGCGGTGGCCGGCACCGATAAATATTTTCCGGTGCGCCGGCTGTGGTGTGTCGGCCGCAATTATGTCGAGCACATCAAGGAAATGGGCCAGGATGTGCGCGAGCCGCCGTTCTTTTTCTCCAAGCCCGCGGATGCCATCGTGCCGGATGGCGGCATCTCGCCCTATCCGTCGCTCACCAAGGACATGCATCACGAGGTCGAGCTCGTGGTCGCGCTCAAGAGCGGCGGTCGCAACATCAAGACCGAAAAGGCGCTCGAGTGCATCTACGGCTATGCCGTCGGCATCGACCTGACGCGCCGCGATCTGCAAATCGCCTCGCGTGACATCAAGCGGCCGTGGGAAATCGGCAAGGCCTTCGATCATTCGGCGCCATGTGGGCCGCTTAAACCCGCATCCGAGATCGGGCACCCGTCGAAGGGCCGCATCACGCTCAAGGTCAACGGCAAAGTGCGCCAGGACGGCGACCTCAATCAGATGATCTGGAACGTGCCGGAGATCATCTCCAAGCTGTCCGAGATGGTCGAACTCGCCGCCGGCGACATCATCATGACGGGCACGCCATCGGGCGTTGCCGCTACCGTTGCCGGCGACAAGATCGAATGCGAGGTCGAGGGCGTCGGCAAGCTCAACGTCACCATCGGCCAGCCGCTATGACCGATGGAACTTGAATAAACATGGCGCGTTAAATGGGGACCGCAATCGCATTGGAGCTCCCCATGGGCGCCCGCCGTGTCACGTTACGCGTGATCCCTCCCCTTCCGTTCGGCGACGTGGCGCTCGTGCCGGCGCTGGTAAGCGGACGGCCGGAAGCCGACATGGCACGCGCCATGGCCGCGGCCCTTTCGGATATCGAGGCGCCCACGGCGGCCGACGTTTATAAGCGGCTGCGGCAGGCCTTTCCGACCGCGCCGTTGAGCGTTCGGGTGGGTGCTTTATCGGCGCTGATGGAGCGGCTCAGGCGTCCGGCGCACTAGCTCACAATCCGAGATAGGCGGTACGAACGCGGTCGTCGGCCAATAATTCGGCGCCGCTGCCGGTCAATGTCACGCGTCCATTTTCCAAGACATAAGCGCGGCCGGCGAGCTTCAGCGACAGCGCCACATTCTGTTCGACCAGCACACAGGTCAAGCCGCCGCGGTTGAGATCGCGAATCGCATCGAGCACGTCGCGCACAATCGCCGGCGCGAGGCCGAGCGAGGGCTCGTCGAACATGATGAGCTCCGGCGCTCCCATCAGGCAGCGGGCGATGGCGAGCATCTGCTGTTCGCCGCCGGACAGCGTGCCGGCCGGCTGCCGCGCCCGGGCGGCGAGCACCGGGAACAGCGCGAAGGCGCGTTCGCGGTTCTTGGCGCGATCGGCACGCGCGCGCGGCAGCATGGCGCCCACGTCGAGGTTCTCGTCGACCGAAAGCGACGGAAATATCTGACGGCCTTCCGCCACCTGGCCGATGCCGAGATCGCAGACGCGATGGCTTGGCCAACCGGAAATGTCGGCGCCGCGAAAGAATATCCGCCCGCGCGACTGCCGATGCATGCCCGCGATGGCGCGGATGAGCGTCGTCTTGCCGGCGCCATTGGCGCCGATGATGGCGACGATCGCGCCCTCCTCGACCTCGAGCGACACGCCGTCGAGCGCTTGGACGTCGTCGTAGAACACATCGAGGTTTTCGACACGCAGCATCACTCGGTCTCCGCACCGAGGTAGGATTGCACCACAGCGGGATCGCGCACGACAATTTCCGGCGCGCCTTGCGCGATCATCGTGCCGTGATCGAGAACCATCACGCGCGACGCGAGCGCCATGACCGCGCGCATGACGTGCTCGATCAAAAGAATGGTCAGCCCGCTTTCCCGATTAAGCGCGCGCAGGGTTGCGACCATGCGGTCGGTTTCGGTCGGCCGCAATCCCGCCATCACTTCGTCGAGCAGCAATAGCCGCGGCTCGGTCGCGAGCGCGCGGGCGACTTCGAGGCGCTTACGGTCGGGCAGCGTCAGCGTTGCGGCGAGCTTGAGGCGTTTATCGAACAGGTCGAGGCGCCGCAGCAGCGCGTGGGCGTGCTCGCGCGCCGCCGCGACGTCGTGGCGACGCAGCAGAGCGCCGACGATGACATTATCCTCGACGCTGAGCGCCGGAAACGGCCGCACCAGCTGAAAGGTGCGGGCGAGGCCCCGTCGGCAGACCGCGTCCGGCGTCAAACCGCCGATCGGCGCGCCGGCAAATGAAATCGTTCCCGCGTCCGGCGCCATCGATCCGGCGATCATATTGAACAGCGTGGTTTTGCCGGCGCCATTCGGCCCGATCACGGCGAACAGCGCGCCCTCGGGCACATCGAAACTGACGCCGTCGACAGCGACCAGACCGCGGAAACGTTTGCTGACCCGTTCAAGCGTCAGAAGCGCCGTCACCGTGGGCCCTCCGTCAGGCGGAGCCGCCGCGACAACCACGGCCAAATGCCTCCCGGCAAGGCTGCAACGACAAGAAGCAGGCAAACGCCGTAAAGCACCTGCTTGGCGCCGGGCAAATCGAGGCCGAATGCGGCCATCGCGGAATTGAGTGTTTCGGCAAGCCCCGTGAGCACAAACGCGCCGAGGATCGGCCCGAACAGCGTGCCGACGCCGCCGATGATCGGGCCGAGGATCATTTCGATCGAGCGGGAAATATTAAACACCTGCTCGGGGAACAGATTGTTGTAGTAAAAAGCATAGAACACGCCGGCAAACGACGTAACCGCTGCGGAAATCATCACCGCGTACATCTTGTACCGAAATGTATCGATGCCGGCGGCGCGCGCCGCTTGCTCGTCTTCGCGGATGGCGAGCCAAAAATAACCGACGCGGCTCTTCAACAGCACGCGGCACAGGAGGAACGCCAGCACCGTCGCGGCGAGGATCACGTAGTAGAACATCGTCGGACCGCCGCGCAGGCGCCATAAATCGTTATGCGCGTGCTGCGTCACCGGCAGGAACAGTCCGGCCGAGGCGTTGACCACGCCGAGATGGTCGAAGCCGATCCGCGCAAACTCGGCGAAGGCAATGGTGAGAATGGCGAAATAGACGCCGGCAACGCCGAAGCGGAAGGCGAGAAATCCGACGATCGCTCCGCCGACCGCGGCGACCGGCATGGCGACGAGAAAGCCGAGCCAAGGCGCGATGCCGAAGTCTTTGAACAGCACCGCCGCGATGTAGGCACCAAGACCGGCATAGAGCGCGTGGCCGAGCGAAAGCTGGCCAGCAAAGCCCATCATGATGTTCCAGGCTTGGCCGGTATAGGCAAGGTAGAGAATGAGAATGAGGACGGTGATGAGATAATCGTTGACGATCCATGGCGCGATCAGGAGCGCCGCGAACAGAATGGCGAGCAAACCCGCGTTCCGGCGCGACACGCCGCCGCCGAGCGGCCCGGCACTGGCAACGGATTGCAGCGTCATCACGCCGTCCTTTTGCCCAAGATGCCCTGCGGCCGAAACAGCAGTACGACCACGAGGATGCCGAAGGCGAACATGCTCTTGGCGGACGGCGTGAACAGCAATCCGGCAAACGCCTCGGTCAGCCCGATCAAGACCCCGCCGATGAGGGCGCCGGGCATCGAGCCCAGCCCGCCGGTAATGACAATGACGAAGGCCAGCAGCGTGTAGGTCGGACCGATGATCGGCGTAACGTCGACAATCAGCGTCATCATCACGCCGGCGGCGCCGACGCAGGCGGCGCCAATCCCGAACGTGAGCGCGTAAAGCCGATTGACATTGAGCCCAACAACCAGCGCGCCGGTATAATTGTCGGCGCAGGCGCGAACCGACTTGCCGACCAGCGAGTAGCGAAAGAACGCGAACAAGAGCGCGGCGAACAGGATCGCGGCGGCGCCGGCGTAAAGCTTGGAGGCATCGACGATCAGCCGGCCGACCTGAAAGCTGTCATACGCGTAGGAGGTCTGCACCGTGCGCGCGTCCGGACCGAATATGATCAGGAGCGCATTGACGATGATGATCGCCAGCGCCACCAGCAGCAGGAATTGGCTGTGTTCCGGCCGGGTAATGAACGGATTGATCAACCCGGCCTGTAGCACGTAGCCGAACACGAACATCACCGCCGCGATCGGCACCAGCATAACCAGCGGATCGAGGTGGAAAGCGGAAAACAATACGACCGCGAGATACATTGCGATCGACATCATCTCGCCGTGGGCGAAATTGACGACCCGGACCACGCCGAAGATCACCGAAAGCCCGAGCGCCATCAGGCCGTAGACCAGACCGGTCAGAACGCCGGCGACGGCGACATTCAGATAGACATCGAACGGCACTGATTTTTGCTCAGGCGCGGCTCTGATACGACGTCAACGGCCATTCCGGCTTGGCGTTCGACGCGGACGGCGGCGAAAGCACCACGATCTTGCCGCCGCGATTTTGTACGGCGCCATTCTTGACCTTCGCGTTTTGACCGGTAGCGTCGAACTGGATGCCCGGTCCGATACTGACATTGTCGGTAATATTGGTGGCGCGGATGGCGTCAGCCAATGCTTTCGGATCGGCCGAACCGGCGCGCTTATAGGCGTCGGCGGCGACCAGCAGCGCCTCGAAGGTGAAGACGTGGTTAGTGTTGAGATTAATACCGGGATAGGCCGCAGCCAGCGCGTCTTCGAGCTTTTTACTGAGCGGCTTGTTCGGGTCGTACCACGGCACGAAGCTCAACGGCCCATCGGACAGCTTGCCGAGCGTCTTGAGATATTGGTCCTCGTACCAGCCCGGCCCCATGCTCAAGATCGCCTGCGGCGTCCAGCGCTGCTTGACCAATTCGCGCGTGATCAGCATCGCGTCGTTGAGACGGCTGACAAGGAGTAAGGCATCGGGATTGCTGGCCTTGGCCTTGGCGACTTCGACCGAAAGATCGCGCGCGGCAGGATCGTAAGCGATCTCGTCGGCAATCGTATAAGGCATATTGAATTTTGGCATCACGAAGTTGATGCCCTTCGACATCGCCGTGCCGAAAGTGTCGTTGACGTGCATAAACACAACCGTCTTCGGCGCCGCGCCGACGATATTGAAGACCTGCTTCTGATTTTCGAACGCGTCGCCCAGGATCATCTTTGCGGTGGGAAAGTTCCTGAATACGAATTTGTAACCCTGGTCAGTGATTTCCGGCGCCGCAGCGATATTGATGACGAGTGGAACACCATTTTGCTCGGCGACCTGGGCGATTGCCGTGGTTTGGCCGGAATCGGACGCGCCGATCAGGAGTTGCGCACCATCGCTGATCATTTGCGCCGCGCGCGAACGCGCCGTTTCGACGCTCGACTCAGTATCGCCATTGATGATCGCAAGGTCGGGCAGACCCAATGACTTCAAAATCGGCGCGGCGATGTCGACGCCGCGCTGGCAATCCTGTCCGATGCCGGCCTCGAAACCCGAACGTGGCAACAGCACGCCGACCTTCAGAGGCCCACTTTGCGCGCGTGCGACGTTGAACGGCGCAATTCCGGCCGCGAGGCCGGCGGCGCCGATACCGGCGGAAAAGGTGCGGCGGCTGACGCGCGCGGAATTCGAACGGGACTTACGGGTCATAACGAGGTCCTCCCTGGCTTATGCCGTGGTGCTTGGGCCGCATGATGCCGGATTTACTGGAGCGGTCACAAGCTCGAAATCAGGCCAAGAATGACTTTTCTAGCGCCACCGCGATGCGGAGAAGATGGGAATCATGGCCGTTGCGCACGGCCAGCATGAGGCCGGCCGGAAGCGCGCCGGCCGCGGCAGGCAGCGGCAGCGAGATGGCGCAGAGGTCGAAGAAGTTGCCAATGGTGGTATTGCGCAGCACGGCGGCGTTGCAGGCGGCAAATATGTTCGAATCGGCGACCTCCGCGATCGTGGGCGCGACAATTGCGGTTGTCGGCATGACAAGCGCGTCGAGTTCACCGAGCCGCGCATCCATGGCGCGCAGCAGCGCCGTCCGCTCGCGCATCATCTCGGCGTAATCCGCTGGCGCCACGGCGCAGCCGCGCTCGATGCGCGCGCGCACATTAGGGTCGATATCGGCGGCGCGGCGCTTGAGCCGGTCGCGATGCACGACACACGCCTCCGGCGCCAGGACACCGCCTCGGCTATTGATCGCTACCATCTCATCAAGCAGCGTCAGTCTTTCGCGGCTGACCCGCACGCCGGCGGCCTCGAGCCGCGCTACCGCAGCGGCGAAGGCCGCAGTGACGGTCGCGTCCAGCCGGTCGAGCGGCAGTCCCTCGGCGATGCCGAAGCGCAATCCGGCAAGCGCAACCGGCTCAGGCGGCACGAATTCTTCGCCCGCCATAACCGCGTCGGCTTTGGCGCAATCGGCAACGCCGCGCGCGATCGGCCCGATCGAATCCAATGTCTTGCTCAGCGGAAAGGCGCCAGTGGTCGGGATGCGCTGCCGGCTCGGCTTGAATCCGACAAGGCCGCACAACGCCGCTGGCACCCGGACCGAGCCGCCGGTATCGGTACCGATGGCGATATCGCACATGCCGTCGGCAACGCTGACCGGCGCACCCGCCGATGAACCGCCGGGCACACGCTTGCGGTCGCGGGGATTGCCCGGCGTGCCGAAATGCGGATTGGCGCCGATGCCGGAAAAGGCGAATTCCGTCATGTTGGTCTTGGCAACGATCACCGCCCCCGCCGCGCGCAAGCGCCGCACGATCACCGCGTCGGCGCTGGCCTGCGCGCCTTCCTCGGCGAGGATTTTCGACCCCGCACGGGTCACTTCGCCCGCGACGTCGAATAAATCCTTGATGCTGACCACGACACCGTCGAGTGGGCCGAGCGAAACGCCCCGCGCGGCGCGCGCATCGGCCGCATCGGCCGCGTCGCGGGCGGCCTGCGCATAGACCGAGAGGCAGGCCCGCACGCCCTCCCCGTTCGGGTCGGCTATGCGCGCGAGCGCTTCTTCCAGTCGATCACGGCAGGACGATTGCGCCATCGGGATACTCGCCGGTTACCGCATTACGGCCTATATATCGGACCTGTCACAGTGGTCTTGCCATCATCCTCGCACGACAATTCAATCCTGGGAAACGACGACCATGCCAAACGCAAAGCCGGCACTCTCTTTCATCGGCTTCGGCGAAGCCGGCCAAGCGATCGCAGTCGGCCTGCGCGAAACCGGCGTCGAGCGGATGTCGGCGTGGGACATTCTGTTTGCAAAAAATGAAGGCGAAAAGCTGCTCCAAGCCGGCGCGGCGAGCGGCGTGCGGTGCGCAAATTCCGCCGCCGATGCCGTGCGCGGGGCCGACATCGTCATTTCTGCCGTGACCGCGGCATCGAGCGTTGACGCGGCGCGATCGGCCAAAGCCGACCTTGCCGGCAAGCCGTTCTTTCTCGACATCAATTCGGTTTCGCCCGGCCGCAAGCAGGAAACGGCGAAGCTTCTCGGTGACGCCGCCCGCTATGTCGACGTCGCCGTGCTCGCGCCCATTTATCCGGCGCGGCATCAAACACCGATGCTGCTGGCCGGGCCGCATGCCGCGGCGGTCGCGCCCGCGCTCGCCGTGCTCGGCATGCGCGTCAGCATCGCCGGCGCCGAGATCGGCGCCGCCGCGGCAATCAAGATGGTGCGCAGCGTGATGATCAAGGGCATCGAGGCGTTGACGCTGGAATGCTTTTTGGCCGCCGCGCGCGCCGGCGTGATCGACGAGGTCGCCACCTCGATGAAGAACAATTATCCCGGTCTCGATTGGGCAAAGATCGTGCCCTACAATCTCGAGCGCATGGCCAATCACGGCGAACGGCGTGCCGCCGAAATGGAAGAGGTCGCCGATACGCTGCGCGAGCTCGGCGTCGAGCCGCTGATGACCGCCGCCACCGTCAAGCGCCAACGCGAAATGGGGCAGATCGGCACGCAACAATCCGTCCGGGGCGTTCTCGACAAGGACCGCGCGGCAATGCTGAACGCGATCAGCGCCGCCGCGCGCGACCGGCATTGATCGAGCAGATGGCCTCGCACCTGCCGGTTCGAAGAGCTGCTCGCGATCGATAATGCGATTTTGCGGTAGACCGCGCAGCGGCGCTAGCGCCGTCTGCCCTTGCGGCGTTCGCGCGGCGTGACGCGTGATGATTTCGGCATCGGTCGGCGCGCCGCTTTCGCGCTCGAGCGCCGCGGCGGCATGGCGCCCGCGGCTTCAAGCCGCATGCTCCAATATTCCCACGTTCTGCCGACGACGTTGGGCAGCAGGCTGATTGCGCCGGCGAGCTTGATCTCGCCGCGATGGAGCGGCTGCGGCACGCCGAGCGCGAGCGCGCGAAGCTGATAGTCGGCGTTCTGGCACATGAAGATCGAGCGCGACACCAATTCCTTCAAGCCGCCGCCGACGACGGTCGCGCCGTGGCGGTTCATCATCACCACCGAATGCCGGCCGAACGCCCGCGCCAGCGATTGGCCTTCCTCCGGTTTCACGACCAGGAGATTGGTATCGCCGAACTCGTCGTGCTGATCCCAGAACGGCGTATTTTCGCCGACTGCCGCGCCGAGGTGGAACACCGGCACGATCGGCTTGCCGGCTATGGCGAAAGGCATGACCGCCGGCGCGTGATGATGACACACCGCCATGACGTCGCTGCGGGCCTGATAGATGCAGCCGTGAATGACGCGCTCGGCGTAGAGCTGCACTTTCGGCGGCCGCACCGGCGCCGAATCCAGGGTATATTCCAGAATATCGTCGGGCTCGATGAGCAGCGGCGAGCGCGAGCGTGAGAGCAGATAGCGGCCGGGATCGGCCGGATGGCGCACGCTGACATGGCCGAAAGCATCGAGCACGCCTTCATGGGCGAGGATGCGGTTGGCGAGCGCCAATTCCTCGATAACCTCGGTCATCTTATCGGGCACGATTTCCCCCTCTTAGCGCGGCTTCGCGAGCCGCTTAGATTTTTGCAACGGGTACTGTAACAGGCCGCTCAATCGTTTGACGGTCATTGCCGCCTCGGAATTCTTTCCCACGTGCAGAATTCGGCTCACGGGCAGCGCTAGCACATTCTAGAAGACCCGCAGATGTTAGGTATCACCCAAAATTGGACGTTCATTGGACCGATTTCAGTATACCGAAGCTCACGCCGCGCGGTCGCGGTGGGAAATCTCGACCACCCGGGCGCGCGTGGCCAGCTCATCGACCAGCGCGTCGGCCTTGGTCTTGTTCGCAGCATCGAGATTGGCGTCCCACTCGTCGAGCAGATAGATCTCGGCATCGGTCGACTCGACAATTTCCTGCAGCGATTTGAGCTGCCGTTCGCCCGAAGAAAAGCCGAGCCTCTGATCCATCGATTGGGCGACCACGACGACGTCGTCCTCGTCGTCGCCTTCGACATCGACCGGATCGACGCCCCCGGTGAATTGAAACGCGAGGCGGTCCGTGGTCGGCCAATAATAGGCGCGCTTCTTCACCTCGGTTTTGAGACTCGCCAGCAACGAGGATTTGCCGGAGCCGTTACCGCCGCGCACATTGATGCGGCCGGTCGGCTGCGCCAGCGCGATGCGCAACGCATCGCCGAGCGACGATACCACATTGGCGTGCTCGCCCTCGCGCAGCACCAGACGGTCGAACTTGATGCGCTGGTCGAAATCCGGATCAGGCTGCGGCAGCATATTGGCGGCGACGCCGCCGAACCGTGTCCAGATGGCGATGAAATCATTCCAACCGGTTGCGAGCAGATGCAGCTCGTAGGTCATCTCGATCTGCCGCGGCAGTGTCGTCGCGAGCCCGACCAGCAAAATGGTATTGCCGACATTGTGGACCGCGACCACGGTGATGGTGGTGAAGACAATGGCGAGGCTGACAATACCGCTCATCGCGCTCATGCCTTCCCGCGCGACGATGGCGCGGATCTGCGCGACCAATCCTTCACGCAACCGCGTTTTGAAGCCGAACAGCCACAGTCGAAGATTGTAGCGATTGCCGGAAAAGACGTTGTCCCACGCGGTATAGCCCTGCGCGGTGATGCGATTGTTCATGCGCTGGTTTTCAAGATAGGCGTTGGCGATCGGTTTCTGCAAAATCCATTGCATCAAGAGCAGCGCGCCGAACGCGCCGACATACGCTATCGGCAGGCTGGGATCGATCTCGGCGCCGAGAACGAGAGCGTTGAACACCAGGCCGAGAAAAAGTTTTAAGGCGAATTCCAACTCGTACATGACGTTGAAAAAGCACTGGAACGTCTCACCGGTCAGGAACGGCTCGACCTGCTCGCGGGCGGGTTTCTCGTTGAGAAGCTTTACCTTGCCTCGGTTCTCGCGGGCGAATCGGAGCATGAATTTGCCGAAGCCGCGGTAGCCGGCGCGTTCGGCGAAAATCCAGCTGATGACGCCGACGACGTAGGACGCCGATTGCGCGGTGAGTATCCAGATCAGGTCGCTGAGCAGAAATTCCCCGATCGCGACTTTGCGGCCGGCATTGATGACAAGCCAAGTCGTCGCCGCGGCCAGCATGGCCTCGACCACCATCAAGAACACCATCACGAACAGCGACGGCGAAAGCAGATAGCCCGCCAGTTCGAAGCGTGAAATCTGCTGCTGTTTCATGAAAGTCCCGGAGCGAACGGAAGGACTGTGAGTCGGCGCCGCAGTTTAACGGCATCCGGCCGCGAATTTAAGCTGTTGGATGACGCGCGTTGGGATGAATTTTACGGCTTTTCAAGCGATTGCGCCGTGGAACAGCCGCGCACATCGGATTTCAGGCCCGCGCCGGCCTCAGGCGGTCAAGGTCGTCCTGCAGCCGCTGGTTATTTTCGAACAACCGGGCCGTCGCCAAGCGCAGAAAATAGAAGCCGAAGGTCGGATTCTGGTAGTAGAGTTGTTCGACCTGCTCGTAGGTGATGGACAACGCTTCGCCGTCCTCGATGCATTCCAGCGTCGCGGTGCGCCGGTTGTCGGGCGCGACCATGGCCAGCTCGCCGACCACCTGCCCGGGCTTGAGTTCGATGCCGAGCTCGAGCAACAGATAGCGGCCGGTCACGGTGCAGAACATTTCCTGGGCCGTTTCACCCTTGGCGAACAGAATGTCGCCTTTGTGGAAATAGCGCCTGGCCATGAACGGCTTGAGCCATTCCATCGAGGCATTGCCGCGGATGGCGTCCCTGACGTTCCTGATCAACCCCATCATCTGATAGAGCCGGTAGCCGTTGAGCGGCAAGGCGACGGCTTGCAACGCGAACGGGATCCACTCGCTCGACACGGCATAAAAGACGATCAAGAAGCAGTTGGCGACAATCGCTAGGACTCGTAAGGGGACCATCGTTTTGGTCGACGCCGTCGCCACGATCATGAGCGATCCGACGCTGTTAAACAGGCTAGCCCAATGCATAGTCCCCTCCACCCTTCCCGGGCGCCGCGATTGCGGCGGCGCGATGAGGAATGCGGAATCTAATGCCTTATCGCCCGCGATGGAACGAGATTCGCCCGGCACGCTTCCGCGGCGCGATTGTCCGGGCAAACGCTCACGCTGCCGAGGACCGACGCGCCGACACAGTGCCGGTCATCGGACATTTACCTTGTGCGCTGCGGACGGGGAATCGGCCGTGGCGCATGCAGTTTCAACTGGCCGACCGGGGTTCGACGGCGTAATTTATCGTGAGTTTGAACCACATTCGCCGACCGATGGGGGTCGCGTGATATTCACGGCCGCGCTTTCGAATATTGCGCACTACACCGCGCCGCTGCGCCGCTTTGGCGCATCGTCGTTCGCGCGCATCGCGGTTCTGGTGCTCGGGCTCTCGGCGATGACGGCTTACACCGTGCCGGACTTGCACGATGCGGCGGACATCTGGCTTTCGTCTTGTCTGTGGTGTTGTCTCGCCTATTTCGCCATCGACAGCGCGGT
>Ga0181525_10000972_pt1 | contig 24801 bp, 22 predicted proteins | sample PEATcosm2014_Bin_48_FD_121100 | JGI IMG/M metagenome (GOLD analysis project Ga0181525, IMG submission 121100) | Peatland microbial communities from MTU Mesocosm Facility, Houghton, MI, USA - PEATcosm2014_Bin06_10_metaG | ecosystem: Environmental > Terrestrial > Soil > Wetlands > Peat | place... | reverse complement strand
GACCGGCGCGGTGCCGGTCTCGGGGTGGCGCAGGTTGCCCAGCAGCACGCCCAGGAAGATGCCGACCGACAGCAGCGCGCCGGCGGCAAACAGCGGCAGCCGATGGCGCGTAGCCCAGGGCCGCACGCGCTCGACGGCGGCATGCAGCGCGACCAGCAGCGGGTTGGGAATATCGATCGGCGCCGCCACGGCGCCTCGGCTGGCCGGCGCGCCGAAGGCCTCGCGCGCCGCGGCGACCGCGGCCGGTTCGGCCAGCGGCGCGACGCCGTCGGCGGCGGTGATGGTCGCCACGTGCACCGGCGGGCGTTGCGGCGGCGGCGCCGCCAGCGGTATGCCCAGCGAATTGGGCGCCACGCTGTCGGTGCGCTCGTTCCAGATGAAGGCCGTGAGCGCATCGCGCAGCGCGCCGGCCGAGCGCGCGGCGCCCTGCGGATCGGCCAGCAGGCTCTGGTCCACCAGCCGCGCCAGCGCGGCGGGCGTGTCGGGGCGCGCGGCCAGCGTCGGCGAGGGACCGTTGGCCGCATCGGCTTCCATGGCGGCGGCCGGCGGCGCCCGCCCGGTCAGCATCATGAACAGCAGCTGGCCGAGGGCGCGCACGTCGGCGCGGCGCGTCTCCTCGGTGATCTCGTTCTGGAAATACGGCAGCAGGCGTTCGGTGCCGGCCAGCGCCTCGTCGCCGCTGGCGCCGTCATCGATCCAGCCGCCGAAGCCGGAGACCTTGGGGGAGCCGTCGGCCAGCAGATAGACGTGCTGCGGCCCCAGGTGGCCGTGCGCCACGCCGTTGCCGTGCGCGCATTCGAGCGCGTCGGCGATGCGCGCGGCGATGCTCGCGCACTGGACGAAAGCCGGCCGCAGCCCGCCGGCCAGCAGTTCATGCAAGGGGCGGCCGTTGATGCGCTCGATGACGAGGAAGCCGAAGGCGTGGCTCAGGCCGGCATCGAACACGGTGACGATATGCGGGTGCTGCAGGCGGCCGGCCGCCTGCGCCTGGCGCACGAACGCCTGCTCGACGCGCTTGCGCTCCTCGGGCGAGAGGCGCACGCCCGCGGGCAGCAGCTCGACGGCCTTGACCACCAGCTGGCGGTTCATCACCGGGTCCACGGCGGCGTACGACACGCTGTGCCGTTCGCGGCGCAGTTCGCGCAGGATGGTGTAGCGGCCTATGGCCCGGGTCTGGACGCTGGGAGTGTCGTTCATGTCTGGAGTCGCGCGCGGCGCAGGTGCGCCATTTTGCGCGTGTTCGGGCGGCCGTGCACCATCGACCGGATGGCCGATGTCAGAAGCGGTGTTGCAGGACGAGCGTCTTGCCCGATTCGATCGTGACCTGGCTGTTGAATGCCGGCGCCGTGCCGTTGCGCACCTCGATCTGGTGCGGCCCCGCGCCCAGGTTCAGGCGGTTGAGCGGAGGCGCCACGCCCATGTCGACGCCGTCGACGAAGACCTGCCCCCAGGGGGCGATGGCCAGCGTCAGCGTGCCGGGTTCGGGCGGCGGTGGCGGCGGCGGCGCGGCGGGCTTGACCGCCTTGCGGCCCGCGTGCGCCCCGCCGTGCGTCGACGTGCGGCCACTGTCGTCGGTGGTATCGGTCTCGCCGTCGCCCGTGTCGTGGACCACGACCGGCCGGGGCGGCGCCACGGGTGCGGGCGGCGGCGGTGCCGGTGGCGGCGGAGCCAGGACCGGCGCGGCACTGGCGGCGGCCGCTGCCGCCGCGGCGGCGCGCTCGGCATCGCCGCGCTGGCTCCAGTACCAGAAGGCGAAGCACAGGCTCAGCCCGAGGATCGCGCAACCGGTCGCCAGCAGGGGTCCGGTGCCCGGAAAATGCAGGCCGACCCGCGCCGGGCTGGCGACCGGCTCTCCCGGCGGCGAGGTGCCCGGCGGGAACGGCCGGCCGGCGAAGGCGGCCAGGTCGTTGCGCAGCTGCGCCGCGGTCTGGTAGCGGCTGGCCGGGTTCTTGGCGAGCGCGCGCGAGACGATCTCGCCGATCAGCGGCGAGAGGTCGGGACGCCATTCGGTGAGCGGCGGCGGGTCGGTCTTCACGACCTTGGTGAGGATCTCGTCGAGATTCGCGCCGTCGAAGGCGCGATGGCCGGTGATCACCTCGTAGAGGATCGCGCCGATCGAGAACACGTCGCTGCGCGCGTCGAGCGGCCGGCCCAGCGCCTGTTCCGGCGACATGTAGTTGGGCGTGCCGATCAGCTTGGGCGATTCGTCCGGATTGGCCTGCTTGCCCTGCGCCAGGGCGATGCCGAAGTCGAGCACCTTGGGCTTGAGGTCGCGGGTCAGGAAGATGTTGCTCGGCTTGATGTCGCGGTGGATCAGCCCGCGCCGATGGGCAAAGTGCACCGCGTCGGAAACCCGGGCGATCAGGGCGGCGGCGCTTTCGGCCGACATCGGCCGGTTGGCCGCCAGCCAGTGGTGCAGGTCGGAGCCGTGCAGCCGCTCCATGGCGATATACGCGATCGTGTCGGTCTTGCCGGCGTCGAAGACGGTGACGATGGACGCATGGTTGAGGCCGGCGGCGATCTTGGCCTCCTGCAGGAAGCCGGCCTCTACGTCCTGCTGCGCCGGATTGTTCTTGTCGAGCGGGATCGCCTTGATGGCGACATCGCGCCCCAGCACCGGATCGGTGGCGGCATAGACCACCCCATTGGACCCGCGGCCGATCTCCTCGCGAATGACAAAACGGCCGATCCGCGCCGGAATGACCGGTTGCGGCAGTGCGGGATCACGGATATCGACGGCAAGCGCGGGCTGCATCAGGCGGATTTCGGCTTAAAAACACAAGGTACCGCACCCCGGCGGCCCGCTGGTATCGCGAAAACCGCCTAGCGTCTCCACGTTTTTCAATGGCTGGGCGGCCTTCAGTTTCGGAAACTGCGGGGCAGGGGTGGTTCCTGCACCAGTCCGCGCTGCTGTTCGACGTGCTTGGCGTAGCGGTAGAACGTGCCCTCGAAGTTGGCAAAGGCGATGATGAACCCGGCCCAGCCGTCGAGGAAGCCCAGTTGCATCACGTAATGGCGCAGGAACGCGGCCACGCCGTGGACCAGCGCGGCGGGCATCGAGGCGGGCGCCTGGCGGACCCGCAGGCGCTCGGTTCCCAGGGTCGAATAGCGCTGCATCTTGTGCAGCATCTGGGCCAGGTCGCGAAACGGGATCTGCGCGATGGGCTCGCGCAGGGTGCCCAGGCGCCCGTCCAGCACGAAGGTCTCGTGCACCGCATCCTCGGTGTAGCGCAACCGCCCGCGCCGGAACAGCTGCGGCTGGCGGTAGTCGGGCGTGTAGCCGGAATGCCGCATCCAGCGGCCGAACACGAAATTGCGCCGCGGTACCCAGTAGGCGTCGGCGGCGTCGGGGTCCGCAACGGTGGCGCGGATCTCGGCGGCGGCCGCCTCGGTGCAGCGCTCGTCCGAGTCCAGGCTGAACACCCAGTCGCCGGTCAGCGCCTCGAGCGCGCGGTTGCGCACCTTGCCGAATCCCTCGAACGGGACCTGCACCACCCGTGCGTGGTAGCGCTCGCAGATTTCCACGGTCGCGTCGGTGCTGAACGAGTCGGCGACGACCACCTCGTCGGCCCAGGCGACGCTGCGCAGCGCCGCCTCGATCTTCTCGGCTTCGTTGTAGGTGATGATGTACACGGAGATGCGCGGCATACGGGTTCCGGTGGACGGGCGGCCGACAGCGCCGCGGCGGGCACTTGCGGGCGCCGCTGGCGGCGCCCGGCCCGGGCTAGGCGGCTATTATCGCGGATGCCGCCGCCCCGGGCGCGGGTGCACCGGGCAGGCGGTGCGCTCAGCCGGCCCAGGCGCGGCGGCACGCGTGACTAGGCGGAGAGCACACATGAAGTCGATGGTCATCGAAGTGGCCCGCACCGGCGGACCGGAAGTGATGGAACTGGTGGAGCGCCCGGTGGCCGATCCGGGGCCGGGCGAGGTGCGCGTGCGCCAGCGCGCCATCGGCCTCAATTTCATCGACATCTACTACCGCAGCGGCCAGTACACGGCGCCGCTGCCCCACGGGCTGGGCATGGAAGCGGCCGGCGAGATCGACGCGGTGGGGGCCGGCGTGCGCGGCTTCAAGGAAGGCGACCGCGTGGCCTATGGTTCGGGCCCGCTGGGCGCCTATGCGGCGCTGCGCTGCGTGGCCGCGCACCATGTCGTGCATCTGCCCAAGGCCATCGGCTTCGAGGAGGCCGCCGCCGTCATGCTCAAGGGACTCACCGTGCAGTACCTGTTCCGCCAGACCTATCGGCTGCAGGGCACCGAGACGATACTGTTCCATGCCGCGGCCGGCGGCGTCGGCCTCATCGCCTGCCAGTGGGCGCGGGCGCTGGGCGTGCGCCTGATCGGCACCGCCGGCAGCGCCGACAAGGCGCGGCTGGCCAAGGAGCACGGCGCCTGGGAAGTGATCGACTACCGCACCGAGAACTTCGTCGAGCGCGTCATGGCGCTCACCGACGGCAGGAAGGTTCCGGTGGTCTACGACGGCGTGGGCAAGGACACCTGGGAGGGCTCGCTCGACTGCCTGCAGCCGCGCGGCCTGATGGTGAGCTACGGCAGCGCATCGGGGCCCGTGACCGGGGTCAACCTGGCCATACTGGCGCAGAAGGGCTCGCTCTACGTGACGCGCCCGACGCTGGCCACGCACGTCCTCACGCACGAGCGCCTGGCCGACTCGGCCGCCGAGCTCTTCGGGCTGATGGAGCGCGGCGCGATCCGCATGACGATCGAGCAGCGCTACCCGCTGGCCGATGTGGCGCGCGCGCATGCGGACCTGGCGGCGCGCCGGACCACCGGCTCGAGCGTGCTGCTTCCTTGAAAGCCGTCGCGGCGCTCTGGCGTGCCACGGCCGGCGTGGCCGGGGCGCGGCTGCTGCTGGGCCTGCTGGCGGCGATGTTCGTGCTGCGCCTGGCGACCCTGGGCAGCTATCCGCTGATGGACACCAGCGAGGCGCGCTACGGCGAGATCGCCCGCGTCATGCTCGTGACCGGCAACCTGACGACGCCGCAGGAGATCCCGGGCACGCCGTTCTGGGCCAAGCCGCCGCTGTATGCCTGGATGAGCGTGGCCTCGATGCGCGTGCTGGGCGTCGACGAGTTCGCGCTGCGCTTGCCGTCGCTGCTGTGCGCGCTGGCCGTGGCGCTGCTGAGCGCCCACTGGGCGGCCGGCATGGCCGCGCGGCGCGCGCCCCAGCCCGGCGCCGTCGCGCCGCTGTGGGCCGGCCTGATCGCCGCGGCCTTGCTGTCCACGGGACTGGGCTTTTTCGCCGCGGCCGGCGCGGTGATGACCGATCCCGGGCTGGCCGTCTGTTCCACCGCCATGCTGGCGGCCTTCTTCCAGGTCGTGATCCGCGGATCGCGGTCCGCCGGGTGGCGCTTCGGTTTCTTCGCCGCCGCGGGGCTGGGCATGCTGGCCAAGGGTCCGGTGGTGCTGCTCTACGCCGGACTGCCGATCGGCCTGTGGACGCTGGGCCGGCGGCAAGTCGGCGCCGTCTGGTCGGCCCTGCCGTGGCTGGGCGGCAGCGCGCTGGCCGCGCTGATCTGCGTGCCCTGGTACCTGGCGGCCGAACACGCGACGCCGGGTTTTCTCAACTACTTCCTGCTGGGCGAGCACGTCATGCGCTTTCTCAAGCCGGGCTGGCGCGGCGACCTGTACGGCACCGCGCATGCCGAGCCGCTGGGGATGATCTGGGTGTATTTCGCCGCGGCGCTGGGCCTGCAGGCCGCGCTGGCGGTGGCGGCGGCCACCAGCGCCCTGCGTGCCCGCCTTGGCGGCAGCGCCGCGCCGCTCGCCGCCGGCGACGGCGCGCAGGGCTACCTGCTGCTGGCCGTCCTGGTACCGGTGGCGTTCTTCAGCTTCGCCGGCAACATCATCTGGACCTACGTGCTGCCGGTGCTCGGACCGCTGGCGGTGCTGCTGGCCGATTTTCTCGCGCCGCGCATGGGCGTACCGGCCTGGCGCCGCGCCCTGGCGGTCACGCTGGGCGGCTCGGCCGCCGCGCTGCTGGCTGTCATGGTGCTGCTGGTGCCGCCGCATGTCGATGCGCACTCGAGCGCCGGCCTGGTCGCGCAGTGGCGCGCCCGCCAGGACAGCGTGCCCGGCAGGCTCGTCTACCTGGGCCGCAAGGCGCCCGCGTCGCTGCGCTTCTACGCGCAGGGCTCGGTGCCGGCGCTTGCCGACCCGGCCCAGGCGCTTGCCGGGGTGGGCCCCGGCCAGGACGGCTACGTCGCGCTGGCGCCGCCGGGCATCGCCGACTTCACCACCTACGCGGCGTCACGGCAACCGCCCTTGGTGGTGCAGACCATCGCCCAGAACAAGGACCTGGCCATCGCCTGGGTGCACGTGGCGCGTTGATGCAGCCGGCCGCGCGGCCGGCTGCGCCTATTGCTGCGCGTGCAGCCCGGTCACGTACTCGACTTCCTCGCGGCTGCCCAGGAACACGGCGACGCGCTGGTGCAGCGACGCGGGCTTGATGTCGAGGATGCGCTCGCGGCCGTTGGTGGCGGCGCCGCCGGCCTGCTCGACGAGGAAGGCCATCGGATTGGCTTCGTACATCAGGCGCAGCTTGCCCGCCTTGTCGGGCTCGCGCCGGTCGCGCGGGTACAGGAAGATGCCACCGCGCTGCATGATGCGGTGCACGTCCGAGACCATCGAGGCCACCCAGCGCATGTTGAAGTCCTTGCCGCGCGCCCCTTCGGTGCCGGCCAGGCATTCGTCGATGTAGCGCCGCACCGGCGGTTCCCAGTGGCGCATGTTCGACATGTTGATGGCGAATTCCTGGGTCTGCGGCGGGATGCGCAGGTTCTCGCGCGTGAGCAGGAAGCTGCCGGTGTCCTTGTCGAGGGTGAACTCGTGCACGCCGTGACCCACGGTGATGACGAACTGGGTCTGCGGACCGTAGACCGCGTAGCCGGCGCAGACCTGGCTGGTGCCCGGCTGCAGGAAGGCGGCCTCCTCGCCCTTGGGGTCGTGGGCGCGCAGCACCGAGAAGATGGTGCCGATCGAGACGTTGACGTCGATGTTGCTCGACCCGTCGAGCGGGTCGAACAGCAGCAGGTAGTCGCCGCGCGGGTAGGCCACCGGTATGCCCACCGGCTCGTCCATTTCCTCCGAGGCCATCGCCGCGAGCGTGCCGCCCCATTCGTTGGCCTCGATCAGCATCTGGTTGGCGATGATGTCGAGCTTCTTCTGCGTCTCGCCCTGGATGTTGCTGGTCTGCGCGCTGCCCAGCACGCCGCCCAGGGCGCCGTGCCCGACCGCGTGCGAGATGGTCTTGACCGCGCGCGCCACCGTCTCGAGCAGCAGGCGCAGGTTGGCGTCCATGCCGCTGGTGCGTTCGCAGCGGATCAGGAAATGCGTGAGGGACAGGCGGGCCAAGTGGTTCTCCGGTGGGTCAGTTGCCGAGCGCGCGGTCGACGATCTCGCGCACGTCGCGCGAGATCGCCTCGTTCGATCCGATGGCCTCCAGCGCCTGGCGCATCAGCCGCCCGCGGTCGGGGGTGTAGCGGCGCCAGCGCTCGAGCGTGCGCGCGACGCGCGCGGCCACGATGGGGTTGATGCGGTCGAGGCGGGTGACCTGGTCGACCCAGAAGGCGTAGCCGCTGCCGTCGGCGCGGTGGAACTCGGCCGGGTTGCCGTTGCAGAAGCCCAGCACCAGCGCGTAGACGTTGTTCGGGTTCTTCTCGGAATAGGCGGGGTGGCGCAGCAGCACCTTGACGCGCTCGAGCACCGCCGGCTCGCCGGGGTGGGCCGGCGCGCCGGCCTGCAGCGAGAACCACTTGTTCATCAGCAGCGGCTCGTTCTGCCATTCGCGCGCGACCTGCAGCAGCACGCTCGCCTTGATGGGCGCGGGGCTGTGGACGATGGCCGTCAGCGCGGCCAGCCGGTCGGTGAGGTTGTCGGCCGCGCCCAGCTGGCGGCGCGCCAGTTCCAGCGCCTCGGGCGCGCCGGCCAGCACCAGGTAGGACAGCGCCAGGTTCTTGAGCGCGCGCCGTCCGGCCAGCGCCGAATCGGGCGAATACGGCTCGCTGCCGTCCAGCCGCGCATAGGTCGCCTGCCAGTGCTGCGCCAGTTCGCCGCCCAGCCACTGGCGCAGGCCGTTGCGCGCCGCGCGTATCGCCTGCGGCTCGACGACGGCGCGCTGCTCGGCGATGACGATCTCGCCGGGCAGCTGCAGGCTGCGCTCGCGAAACGCCGGCGATGCCGACTCGTCGAGCAGCGTGCGCTCGGCCAGGTCGCGCAGTGCCGGGTTGTCCGCCAGCGTCTCGCCCGCCTCGATGGTGTCGGTGGCGCGCAGCAGCGCCGCCAGCGCGATCTTCTGGCCGGCCTCCCAGCGGTTGAAGCCGTCGCTGTCGTGGGCGGCCAGCAGCGCGAGCTGCGCGTCGCTGTAGCGGTGTTCGATGATCACCGGCGCGGAGAAGTCGCGCAGCAGCGACGGCACCGCGCCCTCGGGCACGTCGACCAGCCGGAAGGTGTGGACGCTCTGCGTGAGCTCGAGCACGCGGGTGCCGCCCAGCGCCTGGGCTTCGCCCTCCAGGCGCAGCGGCACCTCCTTGCCGTCGGCACCGACCAGGCCCAGGGCAAAGGGGATCAGCAGCGGCTGTTTTTCGGGCTGCCCCGGCGTGGGCGGGCAGCTCTGCGCGACCCGCAGTTCCATCGTGCCCGAATCGGCGTCGGGCGTGCAGCTGACCGCGACGCGCGGCGTGCCGGCCTGCGAATACCAGAGCAGGAACTGGTCGAGCTTGCGTCCGGAGGAATCGGCCATCGCCGCGACGAACTGGTCGCAGGTCGCGGCCTGGCCGTCATGGCGCTCGAAATACAGGTCCAGCCCGCGGCGGAAGCCCTCGATGCCCAGCAGGGTCTGCAGCATGCGCACGACCTCGGCGCCTTTTTCGTACACCGTGGCGGTGTAGAAGTTGCTGATCTCGAGGTAGGCGTCGGGCCGTATTGGATGGGCCATGGGCCCGGCGTCCTCGGGGAACTGCACGGCGCGCAGCGTGCGCACGTCGTCGATGCGCGCGATGGCGCGCGCCGAGACCGGGTCGGCGCCGCGCGCCTGCGCCTCGGCCTCGAGCACGTCGCGGGTGAACTCCTGGTCGCGGAACACCGTCAGCCCTTCCTTGAGGCTGAGCTGGAACCAGTCGCGGCAGGTGACGCGATTGCCCGACCAGTTGTGGAAGTATTCGTGGCCGATGATCGATTCGATGGTCGCGAAGTCGCTGTCGGTGGCTATCGTCGGATCGGCCAGCACGTACTTCGCGTTGAAGATGTTCAGGCCCTTGTTCTCCATCGCCCCCATGTTGAAATCGGCGGTGGCGACGATCATGTAGCGGTCCAGGTCGAGCTCGCGGCCGAAGCGTATCTCGTCCCAGGTGATGGCGCGGCGCAGGCAGGCGGCGGCGTGGTCGAGCCGCGGCAGGTCGGCCGGCTCGGCCAGGATCTGCAGCAGCACCTCGCGCCCGCTGCGCGTCACGATGCGTGCGTCGCGGCTGGCGAGCGTCGCGGCGACGACGGCGAACAGGTAGCTGGGCTTGGGGAACGGGTCCTCCCAGTGCGCGAAGTGGCGCTGGTTGGGCAGCTCGCCCTGGTCGACGAGATTGCCGTTGGACAGCAGCACCGGGAACTGGTCGCGGCGCGCGCGCAGGACCACGTTGTAGCGCGCCAGCACGTCGGGGCGGTCGGGGATCCAGGTGATGCGCCGCATCCCCTCGGCCTCGCACTGCGTGAACAGCGCGCCGTTGGAGACGTACATGCCCATCAGCGAGGTGTTGGCGCGCGGACGGATGCGGTTGCGCACGCGCACCGTGAAGGTGTCGGCGGCCGGCGCCGGGATGCGCAGCAGCGTTTCCTCGAGCTGGTAATGCGCGGGCCCGAGCACGCGGCCGTCGAGCTCGACCGAGACCAGCTCGAGCTGTTCGCCGTTGAGTTCGAGTATCTCCCCGCTCGCGGCCGGATTGCGGCGCAGGACCATGCTGGCGCTGACCTCGGTCGCGTCCAGGTCCAGGTCGAATTCCAGGGCGATGCGATCGAGCAGGAAGGCCGGGGGCTGGTAGTGCGAACGCTGGACGCGTGCTGCCGCGACTTTTTGCATGGGGGCCGGGGTCTGTGCAGGAGGAGGGGGTCTGGTGGTTTCCGGTCGGGCTGCGCGGCGACCGGCACTGCGGTCGGCCGTCGGCCGCGTGCACCCGGAACGGCCGCAGCGCATGCCCATGCCGCGTGCTGCATTCTAACGCCGGCCACGCGTTGCCATGCGGCCCGGTGCGGCGGATCGGCGCGAATTGTCGGTCCGGCGCCCTCCTGGGCGCTGGCAGGGGCCGTTTTTTGGTACCTTCGGCGATCTCGCTCGCGCCCGATGCCGCGTAGCATCGGGCATCCCCGCCCATCGGTCGCGCCGTCGCCGGTGCGCGACGGCGCCACTTACCGGACACTCCCCGCCTTGGTCCTGCTGCCGCTAGCCCGTTTCCTCACCGACGCCGGAGATTCCGGCGTGCTGCTGCCGATCGCACTGGTAGGCGTCGTCACCCTGTGGTTCTTCCACTCGCGGCGCCTGGCGTGGCTGCTGCTGCGCTCGGTCCTGCTCGCCGGCGTGCTGATTACCATCCTCAAGGTGCTGTTCCTGTCCTGCGGCGCGCACTGGGCCGCGGGCCTGACCAGCCCCAGCGGCCACGCCTGCCTGAGCGCCGTGGTCTACGGCACCCTGGCCACGCTGTTCGCGGGCGGCCGCACGCTGCCGGTGCGCATTGCCGTCTACGCTTGCGCGGCGGCCTTCGTCGCCGCGATCGCCGCCTCGCGCGTGGCGCTGGGCGTGCATACCTGGCTCGAGGTGCTGGTCGGCCTGTCGATCGGCCTGCTCGCGCAGCTGTGGTTCGCCTGGTCGTATGCGCGCACCGATCCGCTGCGCATCGACCTCAAGACCTTCGGCGCCGCGCTGGTGGCGACCCTGCTGGTGGCCTTCGGCATACGGCTGCCGGCCGAATCGATCATCCGCCACATGGCCAAGCGGCTGGGCGAGAAATGCATGGCGGCCGCTCCCCGCGTCGTGCCGCCGGGCAGCTTCGTCGCGGGCGACGGCAGCGCGCGCGACGGCGTCGGGCCGGTCTCGGCGGCCGGCACCAGCGCTCAGCCGCTCTTGAGCAGCGCCTGCACGTCGTCGGCCAGCGCCCGCGCCGTCTGATCGTACGGCGTGACCACGCGCGGCCGGCCCTCGGCGTCGAGGATGTAGGTCGAGGCGGTGTGGTCCACCAGGGTGCTGCCCTGGTACTGGACGATCTGGTAGTTGGCGTGGAAGGCGCGCGTGACCGCATCGGTCTGCGCCTCGGAGCCGCGCAGGCCGACGAAGGTCGGGTCGAAGGCCGGCACGTAGGCACGCAGCAGTTCGGCGGTGTCGCGCTCGGGGTCGATGGTGATGAACACGGCCTGGACCCGCGCGCCGTCGGCGCCCAGCAGGCGCCGCACCTCGGCGAACTTGGCCAGCGTCGTCGGGCAGACGTCGGGGCAGTGGGTATAGCCGAAACTCAACAGCACGATCTTGCCGCGAAAGTCGGCCAGCGAACGCGGCTGGCCTGCGCTGTCGGTCAGCGTGAAGGCGCCGTCCCAGTGTTCCGGCGTGATGTCGCGGCCGTGGAACACGGCCGGCGCCGTCCGCGACGTCCAGCGCGCCGGCAGGTCCGACAGGAAGTACGCCGTGACCAGGGCCACCAGCGCCACCCCCAGCGCCAGGCGCCAGGCGAGCGCGGAACGCTGCCGCGGCGGCGCCTCATCCATGGGGCGTGGCCGCGGCGCCGGGCGCGCCGCCGTCGGGTTGGCGGCTGCTGTTGAGCGCGCGCACCGGCGCGCGCACCGCCACCGCGTGGCGCCGGCCCCGGGCGTCGAGCACCTGCAGGGTGATGGGCACGACCTGGCCCACCAGCAACTGGTGGTGCAGGCCGATGAACATCACGTGGTAATCGTGGTCGAGTGCGACGCTCACATGGGCCGGCAGCGCCAGGCGCTCGACGCGGCGCATCGTCATCATGTCGTTGACGGTGCGCATCTCGTGGATCTCGACGTGCTCGGCCACCGGCGAGGTCGCGCCCACGAGCTGCGCATCCTCGCTGCTGGTCAGGCGCATGTAGGCGCCCGAGCCGGTCTGGCCCTCGACCGTGCCGCGCACCCAGGGGTCCTCGACCGCGACCAGCGCCGGTGCGGCCGCGTGGCCGGCGCCGGCCAGCAGCAGCGCCGCTGCCAGCAGCTGCCGCGCCCGGGGCCGCGCGCGCTGCACGAAGGATCGACTGGCCAGTGTTCGCATCATCGGCGGCCGCGCCCGGCAGGGCGCCGCGGGGGAGTGGGGGTCCGGCCGATTCTAGCGCCCGCGCTCATGCGCGCGCCGCCCGTCCCAGCTGCCACAGGACGAAGGCGTACTCGCGTGCCGTCTCGTGATAGCGCTGGAAACGGCCGCTCTTGCCGCCGTGCCCGGCGCTCATGTCGACGCAGAACAGCAGCGGATGCCGGTCGGTCTTGCGTGCCCGCAGGCGTGCCACCCACTTGGCCGGCTCGAAATACTGCACCTGCGAATCCCACAGGCCGGTGAAGACCAGCATCGCCGGGTAGTGTTGGGCGCGCACGTTGTCGTAGGGCGAGTACGTCAGCATGTACTCGTAGTCCTCCCGGCGGCGCGGATCGCCCCACTGGTCGAACTCGTTGGTGGTCAGCGGAATGCTCTCGTCGAGCATGGTGGTGACGACGTCGACGAACGGCACATGCGCGACGATCACGCGATAGCGCTCCGGCGCGAGGTTGGCGATCGCGCCCATCAGCAGGCCGCCGGCGCTGCCGCCCTGGGCGCAGACCTGGCCGGCGGCGCAGTAGCCCTCGGCCACCAGCATGTCGGTCGCGTCGATGAAGTCGGTGAACGTATTGCGCTTGCGCAGCAGGCGGCCGTCGTCGTACCAGCGGCGCCCCAGCTCCTGGCCACCGCGCACATGGGCGATCGCGACCACGAAGCCGCGGTCGAGCAGGCTGACCCAGCTCGAGCGGAAGGCCGGATCCATCGAGTAGCCGTACGAGCCGTAGGCGTACTGGTACAGCGGCGCGCTGCCGTCGCGCGGCGTGTCCTTGCGATAGGCCAGCGACACCGGAATGCGCGCGCCGTCGCGGGCCGTGGCCATGCGCAATTCGGTGGCGTAGCGGGCGGCGTCGAAGCCGCCCAGCACCGCTTCGGTCTTGCGCCATTCGCGCGTGCCGCGCGCCAGATCGTAGTCGTAGGTGGTGCGCGGCGTGGTCAACGAGGTGTAGACATAGCGCACGTACGGGCTGTCGTACTGCGGCGTGGCCAGCAGCGTCATCGCGTAGGCCGGTTCGTCCGAGGCGATGATGGTGTCGGCATCGGTGCGGTCGCCCTGGCTCCAGTGGTGCAGGCGGATGCGCAGCAGGCCGCCGACCCGTTCGTTGACCGCCAGGGTGCGCTCGCCGACCTCGTAGTCCTCGACGAAGGCCGCGTCGCGGTGCGCCAGCACGTCCACCCAGCGCGCCTTGTCGGCGCAGTCGCCGATCGGCGCCCGCACGATGCGGAAGTTGGGCGCTTCCCAGTTGGTGCGGATGATGAAGTCGTCGCCGCGGTGCTCGACCTCGTATTCGTGGTCGGCCTCGCGCGGCAGCACCGCCCGGAAGCGCAGCGCCGTATCGTCGGCCGCGGCGTAGCGCCACTCGCTCTGCTGGGTGCTCTGGCTGCAGATGAACAGGTAGCGCTCCGAGCGGCTCTTGAACACGCTCAGGTAGTAGCTGTGGTCGGCTTCCTCGTAGACGAGGGTATCGGCCTGCGCCGGGCTGCCCAGCGCATGCGCCAGCACGCGCACCGACAGCAGCGTCACCGGGTCCTTCTCGATATAGAGCAGCGTGCGGCCGTCGGCCGTCCAGGCGATGTCGGTCTCGATGTTGGGGACCCGATCGTCGAGCAGCAGCCCGGTACGCAGGTCCTTGACGAACAGCTCGTACTGGCGCCGCCCCACCCCGTCCTGGGTGTAGGCCAGCAGGCTGCCGTCGGGACTCACTTCGAGGCTGCCCACCTGGAAGTAGTCGTGGCCGGCGGCCATCGCGTTGACGTCGAGGAGGATCTGCTCGGCCTCATCCCCGTCGGCGCCGTCGCGCCGGCGCAGGTACAGCGGGTATTCCTGGTCGGCCGGGTAGCGGGTCGTGTACCAGTAGCCGTTGTGCAGCACCGGCACGCTGGTCTCGTCGGGCTGCAGCCGCGCCGTCAATTCGGTGAACAATTCCTGTTCCAGCGGCGCCAGCGGCGCGAGCACGGCCTCGCTGTAGGCGTTCTCCTCGGCCAGGTAGCCCAGTACCGCCGGATCGCTGCGCTCGTCGTCGCGCATCCAGTAGTACTCGTCGCTGCGCTCGCCGTGCGGCGAGGCGACGCCATGCGGATGGCGCGCGGCCTGCGGCGCGTGCGGTTCGGAATCGGGGACGGATCGCGGGGCGCGGGACATCGGATCGTGGCGCGGATCCCGAAGGAATTCCGGCGGGCAGATGGGTGGGAGGGCGACTCTAGCATCCCCGCAGCGCGTCATGCCGCGACTTGATTTTTGTCAAACCCTTTCGCGCCCAGGGTTGGAAAATTCCCGCCGTGCCGACAGCGCGGGCCGGCGCGCCGTGTCGCGTGCCGCGCCGGCAACGATCGATTCCGAGGAGACACCATGAATACCCTGACCATCATCTTCGTCGTCATGACCTTCGTGATTCCCGCCGTGTTCATCCTTGCCGATGACAGGATGTGGGAACGCAAGGATCGTTCGTAGCCGGCATTACCGCGGGGCGCGCGCGTGCGCGCCCTGGTTCTTGACCTGCCGCGCGGCCCCGCTCCCGGCCAGCGGGCAGGGCGGCCGCCTCGGGTATCCTGCGCCTTCCCGCACGACGATGGCCCGCCGCCCCGATGCAGCAGCTTCCCGCGAGCAGTTTCTCCCTGGGTGGATCCGCGCCTGCCGGTGACGCGCCGGCAACCGAGGCGCAGGTGCGGCGCGACCTGGCGGCCGCTTATCGGCTGATCGCGCGCGCCGGCTGGGACGATCTCATCTACAGCCACGTGACCGCGATGGTGCCGGGCGAACCGGGCCACTTCCTCATCAATGCCTTCGGGCTCGGATTCGCCGAGGTCACTGCCGCCAACCTGGTGAAGATCGACCTCGAGGGCACGGTGCTCGACCCCGCGCCGGGCCGTGCCATCAACCGCGCCGGCTTCGCCCTGCACGCCGCCGTGCACCGTGCCCGGCCCGATGCCTTCTGCGTGATGCACCTGCACGAAACCCATGCGATCGCGGTGTCCACGCACCCGCGTGGGCTGCTGCCGCTGTCGCAGCACGCGCTGCGCTTTCACGCCTGCCTCGCCCTGCACGAGTACGAGGGCGTGGCCCTGAGTCCGGCCGAGGCGGGACGGCTGATCGCGGCACTGGGCGAGCGTCCGGCGGCGCTGCTGCGCAATCACGGCACCCTCGTGCTCGGGCGTACCGTCGCCGAGGCCTACACCCTGACCGCCACGCTGATGAAGGCCTGCCAGATCCAGGTGCATGCGCTGGCCGGGAATCCCACCCCGGTGATGCCGTCGCCGGCGGTGATCGAGCGCTCGGCGGCGCAGCTGTTCGACAATGGCGCGCTCGAGGGCGTCTGGGAATGGCCGGCGCTGCTGCGCTCGCTGGACCCGCCCGCGCGTTGAGTTGCCGTTTGGGCGCCGCCCCGGCGCGGCGCTTTGCCCCGATCCCTTCACGCGAGACATGCCATGCCAACCATACAGATCCAGATGTTCGACGGACGATCGAAGGAACAGCGCCAGGAGCTTGCCAAGGCGATCACCGAGGCGACCTGCCGCGTGATGGACCTGCCGCCCGAGGCGGTGGACATCGTCATCACCGAGGTCAAGCGCGAGAACTGGATCACCGCCGGCAAGCCCTGGGCCTGAACGCCCGCGGCGGCCCTCAGGCCGACGGCAGCAGCGCCAGGGCCAGGTAGGCCAGGTACAGCAGGCCGTTGACCAGCAGCGCCCACAGGGGGATGCCGCCGGGGCGCGCCACGATGCGCAGCCAGCTGGCGGCCAGCAGCGTGATCACCATGCCGCCCACCACCTCGCTGCGCGCCTGCCAGGGCGTGCACAGGATGCCGATGGCCGGCAGCAGCGTGCCCTGGAAGACCATCGCCCCGGTGATGTTGCCCAGTGCCAGCGTGTCCCTGCCCCGGCGTGCCCAGAGGATGCTGTTGACTTTCTCCGGCAGCTCGGTCGCAATCGGAATGATCAGGAGCGAGAGCAGCAGCGGCGAGACGCGCAGCGCGCCGGCGGCACCCTCGACGCCGTCGATGAAGCCCTCGGCGCCGGCGATCAACAGCGCGGTGGCGCCGACGAGCTGCAGGGCGATGGTGGCGAGGTTCACCGGCAGGCCGACGCGGCTCAGCAGCATTCGCGCGCCGGCTTCGGTGCCGTGGCCTTCGGCCACCAGTGCGCGCGAGGCGTGCAGCGTGAGCAGCAGGTACAGGAAATACAGCAGCACCAGGCCGAATCCGAGCCCGGCGCGCAGGCCGCGGTCTTCATGGGGCACCGCCATCGCGGCGCCGGCGAGCGCGAAAGCCACCAGGAAGAAGTGCAGGTCGCGCAGCAGTCCGCTGCGCTCCGGATGCAGGCGGCCGCGCAGGCCGCGCCGCCGCAGCACGGCGGCCGCCAACAGGAAGCTCGACAGGGTCGAGAGCATCAGCGGCGCGCCGAGGATCGCGCCGGTGCCGATCTGCGCGTTCACGTCGGCGCTGCCGGTGCCGGCGGCCAGGGCCAGCACCGGCACCAGGGTCTCGGGCAGCGCAGTGCCGACCGCGGCAAACAGCGACCCGGTCACGCCTTCGGATATGCCCAGGCGGGCGCCCAGGTGTTCGAGCGCGTTGGTGAAAAGCTCGGATGCGGCCAGTATGACCAGCAGCATCAGCAGCAGTTGCGCGACGAGGGCAGGCATGGTTGCGGCGCAATGTAGCACCGCGACAAGGGCCCGGCGATCAGGCGGCCGCGAGCTCCGGCTCGGCCACGTGGTATTCCATGCGGTTGCGGCCGGCATCCTTGGCGCGGTACAGGGCGCGATCGGCGCGCACGATCAGTTCGTTGAAGTCGTCCAGGTCGCCGGTCGAGATCGCGATGCCGCCGCTCACCGTCAGCGCCTCGGCGCCGGTGGCCCAGTCGGGTTGCAGCTGTGCGACGGCGGCGCGCAGGCGCTCGGCCACGACGCCGGCCTCCTGCGCGTCGGCGCCGGGCAGGATCACCGCGAACTCCTCGCCGCCGTAGCGGCCGATCTGGTCGCCCGGCCGCAGGCACGAGCCGAGCGCATTGCCGATGGCGCGCAGCGCCTTGTCGCCGGCCAGATGGCCGAACCGGTCGTTGATCTCCTTGAAGCGATCGACGTCGAGCATCAGCATCGCGCAGGGCGTGCCGTCGCGCCGGCAGCGCTGCATCATCCGCTGGCCCATCTCCAGCACGTGGCGCCGGTTGAGCATGCCGGTCAGCGCGTCGGTTTCGGCCATGCGGGCAATGCGCCGCATCAGGCGGCGCTGGTGCCAGATGGCGATCAGGGCGCCCAGCACGACCAGGGTCCCCAGTCCGAGCGCGAGGTATTGCAGTTCGGCGGCCCGCGTCGCCTCGGCCAGCGCGCTCTGGCTGCTGGCCGCCTGGGCGCGCAGCAGGGCGTTTTCGCGCGACAGGCGCTCGCTTTCGAGGCGGCCGCGCTGCGCCGCCAGCTGGTGCGCCACCAGCCGATCGGTCTGACGCCGCTGCGTCGTCTGGTACTGCGCCATCTCGACATATGCGTCGCGGTACCGGCCCAGCATCGAATGGGTCTCGGCGGCGGTCTGGTAGTACAGCGCGACCAGCGTGAGGTCGTCCTGGTTGAGCACCACCGGGTAGGCGGCGTCGACGAGGCGCATTGCCTCGGCGGCCCGGCGCTGCAGCACCAGGAGGCCGGCGCGCTCCAGCCGCGCGCGCGCCAGTTGCACCGGCTCGTCGAGCGTGAGCGTGGTCGCTATGGCCTGCGCGTTCAGGCGCAGCGCCAGCGCCGGATCGTTGAGTTCGGCATGCACCAGCGCGAGAAAGCGCATCGTGGTGGCCTGGCCGATCTTGTCGTCGACCTCCTGGAAGTCGCTGGCCGCGGTATTGAGCGGCCCTATGGCCTCGGCGGGCCGGCCCAGCTCGAGCAGCGCCTCGCCGGATCGCGCCAGCGCATCGGCCTGGCCGGTGCGGTCGCCGACCGCGGCGAACTTCTGCAGGGCGGTCTGGAAGGCTCCCAGTGCCAGGTTCCAGTCGCCCACCGCGCGTGCCAGCAGGCCGTTGACGTACGCGACCTCGGCGCTTTCCTGCGCGCCTTGCGCGTGCTGCTCGGCGTCGGCTATCGCGCTAGCGGCCGGCTCGAAATCGCTCTGCTTGATCAGGTAGCCGGCGCGGTCGACCAGCGCCTGGGCGTACAGGTCGTCGTCCCTGGTGCGCTTGGCCTGGAGCAGTTCCTCCTCGAGCGCGATCCAGCTTTCGTCGGCACGCCCCAGCTCGTAGTAGGCGCCGAAGCGCGTGCGCGCCGCGAGCATCTGCAGGCGCGCATCGGCCAGCTGCTCCAAGCGGTCGCGGATCCGATCCGAAATCGCCAGCACGTCGTGCGGGCGGGTCTGGGCATCGGCGATGACCAGGCGCAGCACCTCGGTGTGGAGCTGGTCGCGCTCGCCCAGGTCGGCGTGCCCGGCCAGCAGCGCGTCGAGCTGGCGCGTGGCTGCGACCGGCTGGTGCACGGCCAGCGGTTCGAGGTCCGTCAGTTCCGCGTCGATGCCGGGTGCGGCGCGCGCCGCGCCCAGCAGGCCGCTCAGAGTCCAGAGCGCCAGCGCGAAGCGGCGCAGCGCCACGCCGGCGCCGTCACGGCGGGTCGCGGCCGGCGCCCTGCGGAATGTCCGGGAGCGGCGCGACCTGGCGGCAGATGGCCATGCGGACATAGTCTGCGGTCCGGGGTAAGAGTGGTCTGTGCAGGGCATTGCAAGGAGCCAATCCAGTGATGATGCAATCGGCGTCCGGAATCGCATGCCGCGGATTGGGATGTACGGACGGTGGATATCGTCGTTTCAGCCGGGCTCCCGATGCGGTGCGCGGAGCGCGCCTTGCAATCCCTTAATGTCGAGCGCGTCCCGCCGCATGGGGAAAGTTGCGTCGAATCAGTGATTTGCGTCGAATCAGTGGCTTATCTCAGCCGGCCGGTGGTCGCCCGGTTTCAGGTCCCCACCAGGCCCGCGGCGATGTTGATCGAGAGGCCGACGATGGCGACGTTGAAGAAGAAGCTCAGCACCGATTGCACCAGCACGGCCTTGCGCAGGCCGCGCGTCATCACCGACACGTCCGAGGTCTGCGCCGCGACCGCGATGGTGAGCGAGAAGTACAGGAAGTCCCAGTAATCGGGGTCGAGTTCGCCATCGGGAAAGCGCAAGGCGCGCCGATCGACCGGCGACTGGTAGTAGACGCGCGCGTAATGGAAGGTGAACAGCGTTGCCACGAGGAACCACGATCCGATCACCGTCGCGGCGGTGAATCCGTAGTGCGCCAGCCGGTGTCCGAGCGCGAGTTCCTTGACCGTGGTGAGCTCGAGCACGATGGCCGCCAGGCTCACCACCGCGGCCGTCGTCATGATGACCAGGATGATGCTGGCGCTGCGGTCCTCCTGCTCGGCGATGCGCCGCACCTGCACGTGGGTCGCGTGCGTCGCCAGCCACGCGATGAGCAGCAGGTAGGACCAGACGGTGAGATTCCAGCCGACCAGCGCGCGCGTCACCCCGCTCCATTGCGGCGGCAGCGCGCATCCGGCCGCGAGGCCGATGGCGATGGCGACAATGAGGCGCGGCCGCGTGCGCAGCAGTCTTTTTATCGTGTCCATGGGAAGCCCGGAGTCTAGGGGAGTTCTCCCGGGCCGTGTGTCGGGCCGTGTCTCGGGACTTGTGTCGGGACTTGTGTCGGGCCTTGTATCGCGCCGGCGCGGCGCCGGTTGCGCAGTCATATGTTGGCTGGCGTACCGATAGTTGCGCGCAGTGGTGTGAAGCTGTGCAACTGATCGAGTGGTTTGCGCAGTCGGACCGCACCGATTCCCTCCCTGGAGACCCTCATGCATCCGCCCGTCACGCACCTCGCATCGACCCCACCCCGCACGCTCGCCGCCCTCGGCCTCGGGGCACTTTTCCTGCTGGGCGCCTGCGCGACCACGCCGCCCGAACCCACGCTGGCCATGCAGGCGGCCAAGCAGGCGATCGCCACCGCCGACCGCGCGCGCATCGCCGACCAGGCCTCGCCGGAACTGCACGAGGCGCGCGACAAGCTCGCCGCGGCGCAGGACGCGATCCAGGAAAAGCGCATGGTCCAGGCCGAGCGCCTCGCGCAGGAATCGCGCGTCGACGCCGAACTGGCGTCCGCGACCATCGATACGGCCAAGGCCAAGGCGGTGAACGACGACATGGTCCGCAGCGCCGCGACGCTGCACCAGGAAATGCAACGCGAACCCGGAGTCACGCAATGAAGACGCATCTGCAAGCGCCGCGGCGGTCCGCCGCCGGCCCGCACCGCCCCGCTCTCTTGACCATCGCCCTGGGTTTTGCCGCCCTGGCCTCCTGCACCAGCTACCCGACCAAGCCGGCGGGCGCCGATGCCTTGCGCGTCAGCCTGACGCGCCTGCAGTCCGACCCCGAACTGGGCAAGCGCGCGCCGCTGGCCCTGCAGGAAGCCGATGCCGCCGTGACCGCCGCCGAGCAGCCGCAGTCCGATACGCAGGTCGGCGACCACCTGGTCTTCATGGCCGACCGGCGCATCGCCATCGCGCGCGCCGTGGCCCAGGGCCACCTGGCGGTCGACCAGCGCGCCGAACTGGCCAGCCGCCAGGCCAGCATGCGCCTGGACCAGCGCACCGCCGAGGCCGATTCGGCCAATCGCCGGGCCGCGATCGCGCAGGCCGAGGCCGGTGACCAGAGCCGCCAGGCGGAGTCCGCCCGCGTCGAGGCCGACATGGCGCGCTCCGACGCCGCGTCGGCGCGCAGCGAAGCCGATGCCGCGCAGGGTGAAGCGAGCGCGGCGCGCGATGCGACCGCCGACGCCAACGACAAGGCTGCCGACGCCAACGACAAGGCCAGCGAGATGCGCCGGCAACTCGACGAGATGCAGGCCCGGCCTACCGACCGCGGCATGGTCGTGACGCTGGGCGACGTGCTGTTCGCGTTCGGCACCGCCGACATCAATACCGGCGGCAGCGACCACCTCAACAAGCTCGCCGGCTTCCTGGCGCACCACCCCGATCGCACGGCCCTCATCGAGGGCTACACCGACAACGTGGGTGGCGCCGACTACAACGTGCGGCTGTCGCAGCGGCGCGCCGACGCGGTCAAGGATTTCCTGGTCGCGCAGGGAATCGTGGCCACGCGCCTCGAGGCCTCCGGCAAGGGCAACGCCGCGCCGGTCGGCGACAACAGTTCCGCCACCGGCCGCCAGCAGAACCGGCGCGTCGAAGTGGTCATCAACAACGAGCTGATCTCGCAGCGCTAGCAGGGCCTGCCCGGCGCACGGGGACCGACCGCCTGACCGGCGCCGGTCCCTTTTTCATTGCGCCCTCGGCGTGCTGGGCGAATCGATGGCGCCGGCGGCCTGGCCGGGGATGGCACGGGCCGCGCTGGGCATCCATCTCGCGATGCGCAGCCCGCGCCGAGCGGCGCTGCGGTTCAGTTCTTCGCGGGTGCGGCCGGCGCGTCGCTCTTCATCGGCGCCGATGCGGCAGGCGCCGCAGGCGCGGCCGCGTCGGCGGCGGGCGCCGTGCCGCGGGTGTAGACGATCTTGTTGGTGCCGCCGTCACAGGAGCCGACCACCGTGCGCTCGCCCACCTGGTCGTTGGCGACGATTTCCAGCGTGTAGCTGGGCACGTGGTTGGCGTCGATCTGGGCGGCGATTTCGCTCTTGAGTTCCTCGCAGGGCTTGGCCGCATAGGCCTGGGCCGATGCAAGCAGCAAGGCCAGGAACAGGATCCGTGTCGTCATGGGCAACTCCCGCTGGAAAGGGCGCGGGCAATGATACGCCCGCGCCGGCCCTCAGCGGTACAGGCTCTGGCCGAAACGCCCGAAGCGCGGCTGCCAGTAGTCCAGGATCGCGGCCGAGACCAGCACGCGTTCGGCCCGCCCGATCAGCCGATCGCGCGGCACGAGCCCGATGTAGCGCGAATCGGCGCTGTTGTCGCGGTTGTCGCCGAGCATCAGGTACTGGCCGGCCGGCACGACCAGCGGGCCGAAGTCCGGGGCATTGCTCACCCCCGCCAGCCACTGGATCGGGTGCGCGCGCCCGTCGAGCGCCTCGTCGAGCTGCTGCGCCACCAGCGCGCTGCCGGAGGCCGTGCGCTCGGCCGTGGCGCCGGTCGGCGCGTAGCGCGCCGCCGTACCGTTGATGGTGAGCTGCTTGTCGCGCATGGCGATGCGGTCGCCGGGCAGGCCGATCACCCGCTTGATCAGGCGCCGTCCGTCCTGCGGCGAGAAGAACGTGACGATGTCGCCGCGCTGCGGGTCGCCCAGGTGCGCGACGCTGACACCGGTGAGCGGGATCTTCAGGTCGTATGCCAGGCGGTTCACCAGCACGACGTCGCCCTCGAGGATGTTCGGGTGCATCGAACCGCTGGGCACGGGGTTGTAGTCGGCCACGGCGCTGCGGATCAGGCCGAAGCACAGCAGCAGGAACAGGAAGCCGCGGTTCTCGCGCAGCAGGGGGCGGAGTCGGCGCATCGGTGCTGCCTTTCGCGGTAAAGTGGCGGCGGTGGGCCACGGCGCTACTACGACAGCGTGCCGCTGCCTTTGGTTCCCGCCGGCCCCGGCTTTTCGTGGAGGCGCCGCCATGCGGTCCCTGCGCCAGAACCTCGCGCAATACGCGCGTTATCACCGCGACCCGCGCAACCGGGCGACCCATTACGTCGGCATCCCCTTGATCGTCGTGGCCGTCGCCGTGCTGCTGTGCCGGCCGCAACTCGAGCTGGCCGGCCTGCGGCTGCCGCTGGCCGCCGTGGGCGCGGCCGCGGTCATCGTCTATTACGGCCTGCTCGACCTGGGGCTGGCCGCGCTGATGGCCGTGTTCCTGGCGCTGGCGGTATGGGGCGGCTCCTGGCTGGCCGCGCAAGGCACCGGCGCATGGCTGGCCGCCGGACTGGGCGGCTTCGTGGCCGGCTGGGTACTGCAGCTGGTCGGCCACTATTTCGAGGGGCGCAAGCCGGCTTTCGTCGACGACCTGATCGGGCTGCTCATCGGTCCGCTGTTCGTGCTGGTCGAGGCGCTGTTCGCGCTGGGCCTGTACGGACAGTTGCGTGCGCAGTTGCGCGCCGACGCCGACGCAACCTGCATGCCGTCCTAGTGCACGCCGTACGAGCGCAGGCGCTCCAGCTTGCCCGCGTACAGCGCATGCTCGGTCTCCGAGGTGCTGTTGGCCATCGCGATGGCCAGCTGGCGTCGCGCCTCGTCGATGTCGCCCAGCTTGTAGTCGGCCAGGCCGAGCCAGAAATGGAACTCGCCGCTGTAGTCGGCGCGTTCGACCTCGCGGGCGAACAGCTCGCGCGCCGTCGCGTAGTCGCCGCGCTCCATGGCAGCGGTGCCGAGGAAGAAATAATGATAGGGCGGCAGCGGCTCGAGGCGCGCCAGTCGCGCGCGCAGCACGCCCGCCTCGTCGCCGTGGCCCAGGCGCGCGGCAACGATGATCATGTTCGACAGCGCGCGCGTGTCGTCGGGGTCGCGCGCCAGCAGGTCGCCCAGCACCCGGGCCGCGGCATCGAGGTCGCCGTGGTGCAGGTAGACCACGGCCAGGGTGTTGTAGGCGGGCGCGAAGTCCGGCGAGCGGTCGATGGCGCCGCGCACCCACCAGTAGGCCGCGTCGGTGCGCCCGGCGTCGAGCGCCTCGGCGGCGCGGTTGTTCATGTACATCGCCACCACCTGCGCCTCGCTGATGGGCCGCGCCCGCTGGCCCAGGATGTCGGTGGCGGGAAGGAAGTCGACCGTCAGCAGCCGCGCCGAGTCGTAGCCCTGGATCGTGTCGCCGACCGGGCGCGACAGCATGAGATTCACGTGCTCGTTGAGGTAGGCGACGCTGCCGTGGCGGCTCCAGGTCTCGGCATCGTCCACCGCCTGGTAGGTGACCTGCAGGTTGAGCTCCTTGGCGAAGGCCGCCGTCATGATGACCAGCGACAGGCAATTGCCCTTGCGCGCCGCGAAGGCCTGCGCGGCGTTGCGCGTGCTGGCGGCATCGTAGTCGAGACGCAGCTGGCCGCGCCGGTGCAAGGCGTCGATCAGGCCCCGCACCGGACCCTCGCTGCGGATCTGGCGCGCGATCTCCACCTGCAGGTAATGGCGCATGGCATCGTCGAGCGCGAACAGGTCGTCGACCGCGATGCGCTCCTGCGGGGCGGCAAACCGCTGGTCGACGAAATAGGGTGCCGCCAGCGGCGGCGGCGGCGCGGCGCAGGCGCACAGCAACGCAGCGCACACGGCGACGGCAAGGCCCTTCATACAGCCTCCCCAGGCGGGCCGGGACGACCCGATGCGGCCACTCTAGCGCGCGGCGCCGCTTCGTGCAAAGGGCGCCCGGGCGGCCGGGGGCTGCCGGGCCCCGGCCGCTCCGGTGGCGACTAGCGCAGGCCGCCCGAGGCGATGAGCTGGTCGCCGGTGAGCCAGCGCGAATCGTTCGATGCCAGGAAGACGGCGATGTCGGCGATGTCGTCGGGCCGGCCGCTGCGCCCCAGCGGGGACTGGGCGATCAGGGCCTTCTCGAAGTCCGAGCCGATGAACCCG
>Ga0181525_10000970_pt1 | contig 24825 bp, 18 predicted proteins | sample PEATcosm2014_Bin_48_FD_121100 | JGI IMG/M metagenome (GOLD analysis project Ga0181525, IMG submission 121100) | Peatland microbial communities from MTU Mesocosm Facility, Houghton, MI, USA - PEATcosm2014_Bin06_10_metaG | ecosystem: Environmental > Terrestrial > Soil > Wetlands > Peat | place... | reverse complement strand
TCGCTGCTGCCGGCGGCGACGGCGGCAGCGCGTTGTTGGCGGTGCTGAATACGCCTACCGGACTGGCGCTCGGCAATGGATCGCTATATATCTCCGATACGAACAACCAGCGCGTTCGCCAGGTTGCGAGCGGGTCGATACTCACCGTGGCCGGCAATGGGACGCCAGGCTATCTGGGCGATTCAGGGCCGGCTGCCAGCTCGAGCTTGCGTTCCCCAACGGGCTTGGCGTTCGATGCGACCGGGAACCTCTACATCGCCGACACCGGGAACAACAACGTGCGCCAGGTGGCCCCATCCGCCGTGATCGCGACCTTTGCGGGCACTGGCGCTTGCGGACTCGGGGGCGACGGCGCTCCGGCCGCCCTTACCCCTCTGTGCGGGCCGCAGGGCGCGGTTGCCGATCCGGCGGGCAACACTTACATTGCCGACACCCTAAACAATCGGGTCATCCTGGTGGACCCCCAGGGCAACATCCACGTCGTGGCAGGCAACGGTACAGCAGGCGACGCAGGTGCCGGAAATACCGCGTGGGGCGAGTTGTACCAACCGCAAGGAGTGGCGCTCGATACCGCCGGCAATCTGTACATCGCGGATACCAAGAACCATCGCATCCGGATGCTTACTCCTGGCGGAGCAATCTCCACCGTCGCGGGGACGGGAACCCCCGGCTTCAGCGGCGATGGCGGCGCCGCGACGGCCGCCCAGCTAAATGAACCTTCACAGGTCGCGGTGGACGCCGGCGGGAACATTTATATCGCGGACACGTCCAACCATCGCGTGCGCCTGGTGACGACGGACGGCAATATCGCCACCATTGCCGGCACGGGCGACGCGGGGTACAACGGCGACAACGGAGCCGCCCTCGGCATTGCGCTCTACAGCCCCGGCGGACTGACGCTCGACGGCCAGGGAAACCTATATGTCGCGGATACCGGGAACAATCGCGTGCGGATGCTGTCGCCTGCACCGACGGTGGCGACGCAGGCGCCGCCGACTGCGCCGCAAACCATCAGCGTCGCGGTTGCCAACGCCGCCAGCCTGCTGCCGGGCCCACTGGCGCCGGGCGAAATGTTTTCCGTCTTCGGCCAAGGCATCGGGCCTGACACCGCCGTCATGGGCACCCTCAATGCATCTGGGACACTGCCGACCACGCTGGGCAACGTGCAGGTTCTGCTGAATGGCACGCCCGCGCCCCTATTCTACGTGCAGTCGAGCCAGATCAACGCGCAGGTGCCTTACGAGATCGCTGGTCAAGTTTCCGGGAACCTGCTGGTTGTATACCAGGGCGCGGAGATGGCGTCCATGCAGGTCGCGCTGGCGGACGCCAACCCCGCACTGTTCACGATAAACTCCGGCACTGGCAGCGCCGTAGTGGTGAATGAGGATGGTTCGATCAACTCCGATCAGCATCCCGCCCCGCGGGGCTCCATCGTGGTGCTATATGCCACTGGCGAAGGTCAAACATCGCCCGCCGGCGTCACCGGACAACCGGCCGCGGCCCCTTTCCCACTGCCGGTGCTGCCGGTGTCGTTGACCATGGCGGATATTCCGGCTACCATCCTCTACGCCGGCGACGCGCCAGGCTTTGTCGGGCTAATGCAGATCAACGCGCAAGTCCCCAGCGGCTTCGTCCCCACCGGCGACTTGCCGCTGGTGCTGTCGGTGGGAACCTATCAGAGCCGCGCGGGCGTCACGATTGCCGTGGAATGACCCGGCGCATTGTCGTACAATCGAACAATGCTTTTCCGCATCGCTTTATTTTGCGCGCTGGCGGCCGCCGCGTGGGCCCAGGAGACGGCCACCAAACAGGTCGAGATCTACGGCCAGAAGATCTACTATCAGGAGGCCGGCTCCGGTCCCGACGTGATTCTGTTGCACGGCCTGGGAGCGGACCGCAGCGCCTGGTCGTTTACAGTGCCGGCGCTGGCTCCCAAGTACCACGTCTTCGCGCCCGACCAGGTTGGTTTCGGACAGTCCGACAAGCCGCTGATCGATTACCGCGTGGGCACCCTGGTGGACTTTCTGGATGCCTTCTGCAAGAAAGTCGGCGCCAATAAGCCCACGCTGGTGGGCAATTCGTTGGGCGGATGGGTGGCCATGGATTTTGCGCTGGCGCATCCGGACAAAGTGAGCCGCCTGGTGCTGGTGGATAGCGCGGGCTACTCGTACAAGCGCACCGGCGGGACGCCCTACACGCGAGAAATGCTGCAAGGGCTGAATCCTTCGACCCTGGCCGGCGAGAAGCAGCTCATGGCCGTGGTCTTCCACAACAAGATGTACTCAAGCGACCAGTTTGCCGAACAAGCCTTCAACGCCCATTTGCGCAAGAACGACGGCAACACCATCGACCGCTTCATCGATTCCATTCTGCGCGGCGAGGATGTGGTGGACGGCCGGCTGGGCGCCATCAAGGCTCCCACTCTGATCGTCTGGGGCCGCGACGACGCCCTGGTTCCGCTGGCTGCGGGCAAGGCGCTGGCCGAGGACATCCCCGGTGCGGAAAGCGTAATCCTGGATTCCTGCGGGCATGCGCCGCCGGTGGAGTGCGCCGCGCCGTTCAACGCCGCGCTGCTGAAGTATCTGGGAGCGGCGGGTGGGACGCAATAGGAAGAAGGCGCTGTGCTCCCGGCAACCACAAGCACGCTGTCGCCGGAGCAACGCGCGGCCGCTTTTGAGGCGTGGTCCGCCAATCACCGCCACACCCCTCCCCTGTCCGACTATGCCGTTAGCCGCGAAGCGATGGATGAAGGCCGCGCTGCATGAGCCGACCGCGCGAGGATAATGTCCACACAGCGCCCCCGGCCCCGCGCGCCTCAAAACGTGCGGGCGGATGCGGCTTTCGTCTCCTTCTTCCCTTTTGGGTCCAGATAAACCTTCGCCTCGACTGACATACCCGGGCGCAGTCTGTTGAAATTCTCCTGATTGGGATTCAAACGAATTCGGACCGGCAGGCGCTGCACGACTTTTACGTAATTGCCAGTGGCGTCCTCGGGTGGGAAAAGACTGGTTCGATCTCCGGTCGCGGCCGGCATGTACTCTATCTCGCCCCCGAAGGATTCGTTGAGCGAATCCACCTGCGCGGTCACCCGCTGGCCCACGTGCATTCTACGGAGCTGCGTCTCCTTGAAATCGGCCGTCACCCAAATGTTTTGCGTCTGCACGATCACCACAAGCTGCTGCCCCGCCGAGACTCTGCCTCCCAGTTCAGCGCTTCGCCCGGAGGCGATGCCATCGACGGGCGCGACGATATGGCAATAGCTCAAGTTGAGCAGCGCGATGTCCAACTGCGCCTTGGCGGACGCCGCATTGGATGCGCTCGATGAGATGCCGGCCTGCCTGATGGCCACCTGGCGCGGCGCGTTCTGCGCGTCCTCCTGCAGTTTGTTCTGCTGTTGCTGCAATTGCGCGCGCCGCTGCTCCACCACCTTCTGCGAGGATGCGGCGGCGGCCCGGCTGGCCTCCACGGCGGCCTCCTGCGCGGCGGCGTTGGCCACATATTCATCGTAGTCGGAAAGCGAAATCTCATGCTTATCGACCAATTCTTTGTAGCGCGCCAGATCCGACTGGCTCTTGCGGTTGTTGGCTTCCGCCTGGCGCAGCTTGGCGACATTGCTGTCATAGTCGAACTGCGCGCTGGCGATCACGGCCTCGGCATTGACGACGGCCGCGGTGTCCGTGTCGACCGCGCTGCGGTTCGCGGTTTGTGTAATCGGCACGTTGGGGCTCTGCCCGGCGAGCTGCGCCAGGGCCTGCTCATACTGCGCGCGCGCCTGCGCTACCTGCGCTTTGTAATCGCGCGGGTCCAGGTCCACCAGGGGATCGCCGGCCTTCACCGGCTGATCGTTCTCCACATAGACACCTTGCACCGTTCCGGCCACGCGGGAGGCGATCGGGTTCAGGTGTGCATCGATCTGCGCGTCGTCGGTGGATTCGTAGGTTTGCGAGTGCCGCCAAAACAAGAACCCCGCCACCAGTATTACGACGCCGGCTACCACCCCGATGACGATTCGCAGGCGCTTCGTTGCGGGAGACACTGGCTTCTTTTCGGCATCGGGCTTCTTTTCGGCATCCGGCTGCTTTGCGCCGTCCTGTTTGTCCCCGTTTGGGGTGTCCGTGGAGGCTTGTTTCGGCTGGTCTTTTGGCGCGTCCTGCTGGTCGGGGTGCGTCCCATTTTGGCTGGTCGCCGGTTCCTGATCGTTGATGGGCATGTTTAATTTCCTCTCAGCATGCTGGGAATAAATTGTTCGGCCTGCCCGGCGGCCTTGGCCAGGGCGATGCGGGCAAGATTCAGAGAGAATAGGGTGCTGATGTAGTCCCGTTCCGCCGCGGCAACCGTCTCCTGCGATTGCACCACCTCCACCGAATTGGTCACGCCGGAAGCGAAGCGATCGACGGACTGCGTCAGGGTTTCAGCCGCCAGTTGGCGATTCTCCTGGGCGACCCGGAGCTGTTCCGCGGCCACCTGCAGATCCACATAGACCTGCCGCACCTCCAGATCCACGGCGGCTTTCATATCGTCATAGCGGGCCTGTAAAAGGCTGAATGCCGCATCGGCCTGATCGATGTCGGCCTTCACCCGTCCGCTATCGAAGATGTGGATGTTCACCCCGGCGGAAACCTGGTACGCGGACACTCCCTTATTCGGGTTAATGCCTTCCAATCCGTAGTAGCCGCCGATGCCCACGGAGGGCAGGTACTCGGCTTTCGATGCCCGCCGCGCCTCGGCCGCGGCCTTCAACTGCAACCGCGCGGCTTTCAGATCGGGGCGTGCCTCGAGCGCCGCCTTGATCCCCTCCTCGAGCGGCACAACGGCCGGAACGTGCATCGGCAGATCTTCGCTCAAAACCAGCGCCAGTCCGGCCGGCAGGCCGATCAACCGGGCAAGCTGCATGGTCTGCTTCGACAGGTCCCCGCGCAAGGCGCTGAGTCTCTGCTGCTGCGTGCGCAACTCCACCAGGCTCTTGTTGCTGTCGATGACGGTCTTGGTTCCGGCGCGATACTGGTCGTCGGCCAGTTTATAGCTCGCCTCCGATTGCTTCACCTGCGCCTCCTGCGACAAGACGTTGGCCTTGTTCGCGATCACCCGCAGGTAGGTGCCGCCCACGGCCAGGACGATGAGCTCGCGCGCGCTGGCCGTGCTCATCCGCGCCGCGGCCAGCGATGCTTCCGATTGGCGGACGTTGTGCAGCGCGGTCAGGCTCAGGTTCTCACTCGCGTTTCCGAGCGCGCTGTAGTAGTGGAAGGGCCCGATGGTGGTGGGAAGCGCGATCCCGCCGCCGAATACCGAACCGCTGAGTCCCTCGGTTTGCAGGTCCACCTTGGTGCTCGTTTCGGTCAATGTCCCATAGATGTTCGGCAGCATCTGGCTTATCGCCGCGAGCCTCTGCGCGCGCGCCTGCCGCACGTCGATGCCGGCCGTCACGCCGCCCAGATTGAACTGCAGGCCGCGGCGGATGGCGTCGGCGATGGTCAGGGTAAGCGGTCCCTGAGGCGCCTTCGCGTCGGGGATACTGCCCTGAAAGCTGCCCGAGACCTGGATGGTGCTGTTCAGGGTGTTCACGCTGGAGCTGCTGCCGGCGCTGCCCCCGGTGGACTGTTGGGCTTCCACGCTCCCGCCGCTCTGCGGAAGCGGAGCCTGTTGGGCTTTCGGCGGCGGTGACACTCCCGTTCCCGTTTGCGCCAGGCTTTCGCGGCCAGCCAGTAAGCCGGCCAGGATCGTGAGCGCCACAGCCAGCCCGCGCGTTGGCCGGTTGGCCGGCCCATCCGATGGCGGTTGCCCTTCACGCTTCTGGTGGCGCAGCTTCGTCATTGGATTGTCCTCCGGTTCTTGCAAATAGCTAGCCCACTTCTCCGGCGGGTGCGCCCTCGCCGGGCTTGTTCTTGTTCAACAGCAGCGCGCACGCGACCATGACTACCGACATCCAGGCCAGCATGCGATAGATATCCACGTAACCGAGGCCGGCGGCCTGCCGGTTGAGTTCCCGGTAGATCGTGCCGCGCGCCAGCGCCGCCGCTCCCGGACCGCTGGCCACCGCGCCGTAGGCCTGCGTAAGTGCGCTCAGGCGGCCGGCGTAAGCCGGATTCGAGAGCCGCATGCCGTCTGCCAGCCGCATCTCATGGAAAAGTGTGCGATTGGTGACGATGGCGCCCGTGCCGGCGATGAAGATGCTGCCGCCCACATTGCGCGCAAAGTTGATGATGCCCGAGACCTGATTGCTCGCCTCTTTCGGAAGGCCCACATAGGCGGCATTGGTGATCGCGATAAAGCACAATGGAATCGGAATCACCTGCACAACTCGCAGCCAGGCGGAGAATCCAAAGCTCATGTTGACGTTCAGGTGCGTGGACGTGTAGTAGAAGGCCCAGGCAAAGAAGGCAAAACCGAGCACCGCGATATTCCGGGCCGCGAACCGGCCCGTGGCGTATCCCGCCAGCGGCATGACTATCAGTAAGGCCACTCCGCCGGCAGTGAGCGCCTCTCCGGCCAGAGTAGCGGTGTAGTTCAGCAGAGCCTGTGAATACTGCGGCTGCAGTACGGTGGAAGCGTTGAGCACGCCGCCCACCAGGATCATCAGCAGGGCGCAAATCGCGAAATTCTTGTACTTCAACAGCTTCAGATTCATGATCGGATTCCGGACCCGCCACTCCCACCAGCCCAGGCCGATCATGCCGATAGCGAAAAGTGTGCCGAAGACGCGCACGAAATCGGAAGCGAACCAGTTGTTCTCCTCGCCCTTGTCGAGCATGATCTGCATTCCACCCATGGCCAGAGTGAGGAAGCCCAGTCCTATGTAGTCGAGCTGCCTCAAGTTCCTCCGGTCGGCTTTGATCCACGGCGGGTCTTCCACCAGACGGCTCACCAGCGTCAAAGCCAGAATGCCTATCGGGATGTTGAGATAGAAGATCCAGCGCCAGGAGTAGTTGTCCGTGATCCAGCCGCCCAGGCTAGGGCCTATGGACGGCGCCAGTACCGCCACCAGACCGTAGAGCGCGAACGCCTGGCCGCGCTTCTTCTCGTCGAACGAATCGGCCATGATGGCCTGCGCCATCGGCTGCAGGCCGCCGCCGCCGGCGCCTTGAATCACACGAGCCAGAAGCAGGATGGGCAGGGAAGGAGCCAGGCCGCAAAGAAAACTGGCAACTGTGAAGATCGCGATGCACAGCATAAAAAACCGCTTGCGCCCGATCACGCTGGAAGCCCAGGCGCCCATCGGCAGGACAATCGCGTTCGATACCAGATAGCTGGTCAGAACCCACGTGCCTTCGTCGGTGCTCGCGCCCAGGCTCCCCGCAATATGCGGCAGCGCTACGTTGGCGATCGAGCTGTCCAGCACCTCCATGAACGCGGCCAGCGCCACAGTCGAAGCAATCAGCCACGGGTTGACCTTCGGTTTCCATTGACTATCCCTCGGGGCCGAGGCCATTGGCACCTGCCGATCCCGCAGCCGCGGCGCCGATGCCGGAGCCGCCGTGTATACTCCTCCCAAAAACTGCGCTGTTTGCCTCGCCGGCCAAGTGGTTCCAAAGGGCTCGGCGAGTCGCCTCGGGAACCGCAGGAGGGCAAGTTTTGGCTGGAAGCAAGATAGCGAGTATTCCCCCCCTTGTGCTAAGCACGCGCTTTGCCGTTCGGACTCGGCGAAGGGCTTGGAATGCGGGTTTAACCGCTGCGCCAGCGATGCAAAAACTGCACTTTTCTCGGCGAATTCTGCCGGTGTTAGGCAGACCGTTCGCTATTCGGCCGGCTTACACAGTACCTGGGGCGGCCTGCGAGCGGGGAAAAGCGTCCGCTCATAGGTATGCACAGCATGAGCGGCAGCGAGGCCCGCGAAAAGCTCTACAGACTTCTCGATGAAACGGTCAGCCACCATGAGCCGGTGCTCATCACCGGCCCGCGCTCTAATGCCGTCCTCGTCGCAGAAGAAGACTGGAACGCCATGCAGGAAACCCTACATCTCCTCTCGGTCCCCGGCATGCGGGAATCCATCGTCGAGGGACTGGCCACGCCGGCCGATCATTTACCTGTTGATTTCCGATCGCGGCGCATCGGGGCCGCTCGGCGAACCAGCGGTCTTGAACGTGAATGTCGAATTGACGGATGAACTGTACCAGGAGGCGATGAGAGAGGGACCGCCCCTGGCGCAGGACCATCGCCTCGCCGAGACCGTGCGGCGAGGATGTGGTGGAAGGCCGGCTTGGCGCCATCAAAGCGCCCACTCTGATCGTCTGGGGCGCGATGACGCCCTGGTTCCGCTGGCGATGTCCACGCGCACCCAGCGCCTTGGTCCTGCTACTCGCGCAAGGGGACGCGGTTTCCTGCGCTGCGAGGATCATGTCAGCATCCAACGAGGCATCGCCTGCCGATTGGCGGCCCTGCTTTCGAGCGGCCGCCCAGAACCCGGCGGCCCTTACCATCACTGGCGTAGTGATAGGTGCGTAGGCAAGCAGCCCCCTCAAGGCGTCCAACCGGGCAAGTCCCCTGCTCTTGTCGGCCCGTAGCAACTCGCGCCGTACTTCATAATCCGCAATTTCAGGAACTACAACCTCGGCGCCTTTGAACAACAGCGCCGCGAGCCAATCCCTGCATTCTTCGTTTTCAGGGAAGCTTCTCGGATTTGTGATCATTCCGAGCGGACCGGCGTCCAGAAGGACGACTGCACTCACGAGAAGAGCTTGTAGCCGGCGGGGCGATCTTCATCGAGAGCCCGGCGCAGGAACTGGAACGTAGCTCGCTGCTCCGCCTCGTCACCTTTCATCCATTCGTCCAGCAGCCTGACGAGCGCAGCCGGATCAGTGCGGCCTCGTAGCGGCTGGTCGGTTTGGAACTCTCGTCAGTTCTGGTCGAGTTTGGTGGGTTCCGGCATCTCCTGTGCCTCAATTCTACAACGCCTGAACCGCTCGGCGCAGCTATCATAAACAAGACCAGCCAAGTGCCCATACCGCCTCCTTAACAATCGTTAAATTTCAAATCCGATTCCCGCGCCGATTCGTTTTAGTGGGCGGAGGGCACCATGCACCGACGCACTCTTTACGCCATCGCTTTGCTTTCATTTGCCGCCGGATCGCTGATCACGGCCTGCCTGGCGCATGTGAGCCAGGTTAGGGCCGAGAGCAATCGCGTTTTCGAGCTGCGCGTTTATCATGCGGTGCCTGGCAAAGTGCCGGCCTTGGAGGCGCGGTTCCGTAACACGGCTTCAAAACTACTCGCCAAACACGGTCTCGATGCCGTGGGTTACTGGGTGCCGCAGGACAATCCCGCCTTCGACAACACGTTCGTCTATATCCTGGCTCATTCCAGCCGGGAGGATGCGAAAAAGAACTGGGACGCCATGCATGCCGACCCGGGATTTCAGGAGATGATGAAATCCGAACAGGCCGACAAGTCGGTGGAAAAAGTGGACTCCGCCTACATGCGTCCGACGGATTTCTCGCCCATGAAGTAGAGTCGGATCTCAATTTGCCGGCAACGGCGCAGACCGCGAAGATAAAGACGTTGCAGTACTAAATCGATTGACTCCGCCGCGCTCGCCGCCTAGCATAAAGTGTTACCTTCATCAACCGGCGCCATACAGCCCGGATTGATCCGTCCCTCAAACCACGAGACAAAAACGCAAATGAAAACGGCTCGCTCGTTCTCCCTAGTCACCCTGATGTTGGCCTTCGCGCACGCTAGCGCGTTCGGCCAATCCAACCCGTGCCCAAGGTTTTCCGCGGGCGGCGTTGTCGCCAATCCGCCATCCCTGCACAGCCAAAGCGGCTCCTTGACCGTAAACCTGTCCTACAATACGGCCACGGACGCGGAGGAAAGAACGTTGTATTGCTTTACCACGGCCGAAGGCGTCGAGTCGCCCACGCTGTACATCCATCCCGGCGACCGGCTCACCGTGAATGTGAAGAACAACCTTCCCGCGCCCGCCCCGGCCGAAGACATGCAAATGAGCACGAACGCGGCCCTGGCCTGCGGGGCGGCCACCATGAACACGGCATCGGTCAACGTTCACTTCCACGGAACCAACACTTCCCCAACCTGCCATTCCGACGAAGTGATTCACACCTTAATCAATTCCGGCGAAACCTTCACTTACAATGTGACCTTTCCAGCCAATGAGCCGCCGGGTTTGTACTGGTACCATCCGCACGTCCACGGAATCAGCGAAGCCGCCGTGCTGGGCGGCGCTTCCGGAGCCATCATGGTGGAGGGAATCGAAAATCTGCAGCCCGCTGTGGCCGGCTTGCCTGAGCGCATCCTGTTGATCCGCGACCAGAACGTGGCGGGCGACCCCACGCCGGGCGGCCCGGTACCCTCCTGGGATGTGACCCTGAACTACGTGCCTATCCCCTACCCTGCCCTGACCCCGGCTGTCATCCGCATGGCGAGCGGCCGGCGCGAGTTCTGGCGGGTGGCAAACGCCTGCGCGGACACGATTTTGAATTTGCAGGTGCTCTACGATGGCGTGCCGCAAACATTGCAACTGGTGAGCCTGGACGGCGTACCCGTCGGTTCCCAGGACGGAACGCACCCCGGCGGGATCGTTCCCATCACCGGCCTGCTCCTGCCCCCGGGTTCGCGCATGGAATTCATTCTCACAGCGCCTTCCAGCGCCGTAAAAAGCGCTCAGTTCATGACTCGGGCCATCAATACCGGACCGGACGGCGATAACGACACGGCTCGGACTTTGGCGACCATCGTGGCCGGCGCAACCAGTGATGGGACCAGCACCGTACCGGGCATAGGGGGTCCGCAGGGGCAACCGCTGTTCCCGGATCTGGCAACCATACCGATCACCGGGCAGCGTCGCCTCTACTTCTCCGAAAACAGCGACCAGACGGTGTTCTACATCACCGTGGACGGGCAGACTCCGACCCCGTTCTCGGGCGACAATCCGCCTTCGATCGTGACCACACAAGGATCGGTGGAGGATTGGACCATCGAAAACCGCGCCATGGAAAATCATGAATTCCACATCCATCAGGTTCACTTCCTGGTGCTGTCCCAGGATAACTTCCAAATCAACGGGAGCCAGCCGGTGCCCGTCATTCAGGATCAATTCGTGGACATGATCCAGATTCCTTACTGGGACGGAAATCCGGCGCATCCTTACCCCAGTGTGAAACTCCGCCTGGATTTTCGCGGCCACATCAGCGGGGACTTCGTTTATCACTGCCATATCCTCAACCACGAGGACCAGGGGATGATGGCCATCATGCGCGTGCTGCCGGCGAAGTAAAAACCCTGAACAAAAGTGCCGTCGCAGGAATATTCAAGCAACAAATGGTTTCGAGAGCGACTGCCCTTCTGTTCCCCGCCGCAATCGCCATGTTCGCCCAGGCGAATACCGGCGAGCTGCGAATTACCGTGAAGGACCCCAGCGGCCTTCCGCTCGAAGCCCATGTCGAGCTGGCTAGCCAGGCAAACCAGTATGTGCGCCAGTTCGATACCGGCGCGGATGGGCGCGTCACCGCCAAGCGCCTGCCGTTCGGCCTCTACACGGTCAAAGTGAGCCGTGACGGCTTTGGTCCGGCGTCGCAATTGATCGATATTCGCTCTGCCATCCCCATGGATCTGACCATCGCGCTGCCCCTCGGAGAAGTCAAAACAACGGTAGACGTCGCCGCCGACGCGACGCTGGTCGACCCCGCCGACGTCAGCTCGGCGAACCGCATCGGGAACGCCACCTTGCAGGACCGGCTCACCGCGCAGCCCGGCCGATCCCTCGGCGAACTGGTGAATCAGGAACCCGGGTGGCTGTTCGAGGCCAACGGGATTCTTCATCCGCGCGGCGAGGAGTATCAGACGCAATACGTGGTCGACGGGATTCCGCTCACCGACAACCGCTCGGTCGCCTACGATCCGGACTTCGATGCCGGCAGCGTGCAAGAGATGAGCGTTTACCTGGCTGGGTTTCCCGCCGAATACGGCCGGAAGATGGGCGGCGTGATCGAAGTGGAAACGCGCCGGGACACCCGGCAGGGACTTCACGGAAACGCGGCCCTGGCGGGCGGCAGCTTCGATACGGCAAATGGATATTTCGAAGGGCTATACGGCTGGGACAAGAACACGCTCACCCTGAGCGCGTCCGCTACCACCACGGACCGCTATCTCGATCCGCCGGTCCTGCAGAATTACACCAACCACGGCACGCTGGCCTCTTTCATGGCGCACTATGAACGGGACCTCACCGATAAGGACCGCATCGGCATCATCCTGCGCCGCGAACAGGCCAGGTTTCTGGTGCCCAACGAGATCGTGCAGCAGGAAGCCGGGCAGCGGCAGGACCGCGACAACTTCGAGAGCGCGGCCCAGTTCTCCTACCAACATATCTTCTCCCCCAACGTGCTGGGGGACTTCCGCGCCATGGTGCGGGATATCACCGCGGGTTTCTGGTCCAACGATTTGTCCACGCCCATGATCGCCGGCCAGGATCGCGGCTATCACGAAGAGTATGTGAAGGGAACCATTTCGGCGCACTCCGGCATCCACGAGTTCAAATTCGGAATCGAGTCGGATTATGCTTCGGTCCAGGAGGCCCTCAACTATGCCATCACCGACCCGGCGTTGTTCGACCCCGATACCCCGCTGACGTTCAACTTCTACGGGCATGCCGCGGATCGCGAGCAGGGCACCTTCGCGCAAGACCAAATCCACTGGAAAGTCATCACTCTCAGCGCCGGCCTGCGTTTCGATCACTACGATTTTCTGGTGAATCAGACGGGCTGGAGTCCGCGGGCGGGCCTGGCCATCTATTGGCCGTGGGCGAAGATCGTTTTCCGCGCGGCTTACGACAGGATTTTTCAGACGCCGCCGTTTGAGAACCTGCTGGTCTCCAGCTCACCGGCGGTGACCTCGTTGAGCGATCAGGTCCTGCGATTGCCCGTCGAACCGGCGCGCGGCAATTACTATCAAGCGGGGTTCGGCCGCGGCTTCTTCGGCAAAGTCAAAATCAACGGCAATTTCTTTTGGCGGAGCTACCACAATTACCCGGACGACGATCTTCTGCTCAACACGGGAGTAAGTTTTCCCATCACTTTCGCGCTGGCCAATATCTATGGCGCGGAGGTAAAGCTCGATATCCCTCGCTGGGGACCGTTTTCGGGTTATGCGAGTTATAGCAATTCGCGCGGCAACGGATATTTCCCGGTGACCGGCGGATTATTCATCGGCGACGACGCCGCGCAGGCCATCAGCGCAACCAGCGGCGTGTTCCCGGTCTCCCAGGACCAGCGCAACACCGCCAGGGCGCGCTTCCGGTACGACATCACGCCGCGCGTCTGGACGGCGATCGGGGGCACTTATGACAGCGGCCTGCCGATCGACTTCGACGGAACTTATCAGGAAGCCGCGCAACAATACGGCCAGGCGATCCTGAATCGCGTGAACTTTTCCGACTTCCGGCCGCGCCCCCTCTTTTCGCTGGACGCGTCGCTGGGAGTCATATTGCGAAAGAGTGAAAAGCTCCCCGTCAAGCTGCAGGTCGACGGCGCGAACCTGACCAACGAGATCAATGTAATCGACTTCGCCGGCTTGTTCTCCGGCACTGCCATCGGCATCTCCCGCAGCGTGGATGCCCGGTTGCAATTCCAGTTCTAGGTGAATAGACTGAGGGATGGCCGACGAACCCATAGACTCCGCGCTGGATATCCGGCTGCTGGCCGCGGCCGCAAGCGCGAAGCGCGGGCGCCGAGGTCCGGAAGAGGAAATTACCGAACTGTTTGAGCAATGGCGCGGCGCGCTGCTCCGGTATCTGTCCACATTCGGATTACCGCCGCACGATGGCGAAGAAATTGTGCAGGAGGTCTTCCTGGCGCTCTACTCGCACCTGCGACAGGACAAGGCGCGCACCAATTTGCGGGGCTGGCTGTTCCGCGTAGCGCACAACCTGGGCCTGAAACGGCGGATTGCGGAAAGAAGAGCGAATGGGGTCGCCGCGGACGTCGACAACCTGCCGCACCCCGCGTTGAACCCGGAAGAGGAACTGGCCAGCAGCCAGAGACAGCGGCGTTTGTCTTCCATATTGCATGCTCTTCCGGAACAGGACCGGCGGTGTCTTTACCTCCGCGCGGAAGGTCTTCGCTACCGGGAGATAGCCGAAGTTCTGGGAATGTCTCTGGGGTCCATATCCGCTTCGCTGGCGCGCTCGTTAGCCCGGTTCCAGCGGGCCGATGAAAGGTGAACTTATGTTGAGCCAAAGCTTTCATCTCTCCGATCAGGAGCTGCTGCTTTGGGCCGACGGCGAAGTCTCATCGAAGCGCGCCGCGGGGATTCGGCGGCACCTGAACGGCTGTTGGATGTGCCGCGCGCGTATGACGGAGTTGGAGCACGCCATCGGCGATTTCGTTCAAGTTTACCGGCGCGAGCTTGACGTGAAACTGCCGCCCGTGGAAGGGCCGCGGGCGCTGTTGAAAGCGCGTCTGGCCGAGCGTGCAGGCGCTACCCCGGCTGGCGCCCATCGTTGGTTCCGGCAAGCGGGCGTGGCCGGCGCTGTCGCGGCTCTTCTTTTGGTGACCGCAATCGCGTGGCGGATGGTGCCACACGCGGACCGGGCCAGCCTCGCCGGCGCGATCCCGAATGTGAACCTCACCCCCGGCGCTACCAATCCCATCGGCATTCAGGACGTTTGCAGCGCTTCGTTTTCGAGCAACGATCCCGCGGTGCCCGACGATTTGAAGCGTGAAGTCTGGAGAGAATACGGCCTGCGAGATGGGGCGGCCAACGCTTACGAGATAGACTATCTGGTGACTCCCCAACTCGGCGGCGCGACCAATATTCGCAATCTTTGGCCTCAGCCGTCCAGGCACACGGTTTGGAACGCCCGCGTGAAGGACGCGCTCGAAGACCGCCTGCGCAACATGGTTTGCAGCGGGCAGATCGACCTGGCCACGGCCCAGCGCGAAATCTCCCGGGACTGGGTAGCGGCATACAAGAAGTACTTCAACTCGAGATTTGAATAGGAGCAAACCATGACGATCAATCGAAGACGCATCGCTTTCGCGCGAATCGCCCTAGCGGCGGTTCTGGCGCTGACTATAACCGGATCGCTTTTCGCCTATGTCTCGACTTTATATGCTTCGACGACCACGGCGGAGTCCACCAACTCGCAGACCCCAGTTCCGATCAGCGGCCTGTCGTTCACCCTTCCGGTAAAGAACGGAACGAACTTTAACTACGCCGCAATAACGCTAAGCATGCCGAATCTCTATTTGAGCGGAACACCGACCAGCGGTACTGCCTTGGCCGGAGAGGTCTCCGTGCTGCTTGCCGGCACCACCACCATCGCCACGGGCCAGATCAGCGCGGATATCGAAGGGCCCGGTAAACTCGGCGGCGACACCGGCCGCAAGCCCATGACGATCGTGGTGAAAATCCCGCTCACGAGCGTCACCCAAACCATCCAGGCGCAATGGAATGGCGTGAACGGCGCGACCATCCAGTCGGATACGTTCGCTTCTTTGTTCGCGATCCTGACGGAGAGCTAGCGCCCGTGCGCAGACTCTCAGTCTGCCGCGCCGGCACTCCTGCCGGCGCTCGGCGGGCACGCCAAGTTAATTGAGTACTACGCCTCGGTCTCCGGCTCCGGCACGGGCCGCCCCGGCCTGGGGGGTTCGCCGACGCGCCGCAGATCGTCGGCCAGAATCACGGCTTCGGCCAAATCGCGCATGGGCCGCCGCAACCGCCGGCTTTCATTGCGCAGGCGCAGATAAGCTTCTTCTTCGGTGAGGTTATATTTCTGTTGCAGGATGCCCTTGGCGCGCTCCACCAGCTTGCGCGCCTCGAGCGTCCGCTTCATCTCCAGCGTTTCCGACATCAGGCGCGCGTTCTCGATGGCGATGGCGGCCTGGCCAGCCACGGCCTTCACGAAGCCGATCTCTTCCTCGGAAAACTGGCGCTGTTCGCGCGTGTAAATGTTGATGGTGCCGATCACCTTGTCGCGCGTGAACAACGGCACCGATAGCAGCGATGCCAGGCCGGTCTTGCGCGCCAGCTCCGGGTAGCGGAACTGCTTTTCGGCGAGCACATTGGGCACCGTGATGGGCCGGCCCTCGCGCACCACGCGGCCAATCAGCGAATCCTCGATCTTCAACGGCATCTTATGCAGATAGTCGGGAGAGGAGCAGCGCGCGGCCGAAATCACCAGCTCGCGGCGGTCCTCGTCGATCAGCATGATGGAACACACCGGCGAATCCAGGGTCTCCGCCACCATCTCCGAAATGGCTTGCAGGATGCGGTCCAGATAATTCTCGGCCGAGATGGTCTGGGCCACCGCGGCCAAAGTTTCCATGCGCTTCGCGGCGGTTTCGGAGCGCTCTTCCAGGCGCCACTTGGCAATGGCCACACCCATCTGCTCGCCAATGAAGCTGACCAGCGCGATTTCTTCCGGCGAGTGGGCATGCGACTCGCGATGGTGAACGTTGATCACGCCGATGAGATCGCCGCCGCTCCGCAGCGGCACGGAAAGGAAAGCGTCGAACGTGTCCTCGGGCAGCGTTTGGAAGGTCTTAAACCGGGCGTCGGCGGAAGCTTTATTCGACAGCGCGACCACCGAGTTGTGCTGCGCCACCCAGCCCGTAATGCCTTCGCCGATCTTCAGGCGGATCTTGCCGATCTCGGAGGCGTGCGGGAGCTGCGAGGCCTGCAGCACCACTTCGTCGGTGGCGCGCTCCACCAGGTAAACCAGGCACGCGTCGCAGCGCGTGGTCTCGAGCGTGAGCGAGATCAATGCCTGCAGCATTTTCTCCTGGCTCAGGTCGGAGCTGACGATGCTGCTGATATGGTGCAAAAGCGCTACCTGGGAGGCAGCTTCGGAAACGGCTGGCATGGCGGTCCGCATATATACAGTCTAAAGATTCGGAGGTCCGGTTGTCGAATCCAAAATTCTTATCGATGGCATGGACCGGCCGGGAGGACGGTCCCACCGAATGCTATGATCCCCTCTTATGGTGAAAATCCGCTTTGCCGCAATCCTAGGCCTTGCCGGGCTGGCATGCCTGATTGCCACGTCCGCGCAGGAACCGAAAAAGCTCTCCTCGTTCGATCCCCAGGCCAACGCGCTGCTTCAGAAAATGACGCTCGACGAAAAAGTCGGGCAGATGACGCAGCCCGACCAAAGCTTCCTGAAGTCCGATGCCGATATCGTGAAATACTATCTGGGCTCGGTGTTGAGCGGGGGCGATTCGGATCCCAAGGAAGGCAACAGCCTGGAAGCCTGGACCAACTTGATCGACCGCTATCAGAAGCGCGCGCTGGAAACGCGCCTGTCCATACCGCTGCTCTACGGAGTGGACGACGTGCACGGGCACAACAACGTACTCGGCGCGGTCATATTTCCGCACAACATCGGGCTGGGCGCAACGCGCAATCCGGCGCTCATCGAGAAGATCGAGCGCATCACCGCGCTCGAAGTGCGGGCCACCGGTATCAACTGGGGTTTCGCGCCGTGCGTCACCGTGCCGCGGGATATTCGGTGGGGCCGCACCTATGAAGGTTTCGCCGACGAGCCGGACGGCGTGAAGGAGCTAGGCGCCGCCGCCGTGCGCGGCTTCCAAGGCGACCTGGCGGACCCGTTGTCGATCCTGGCTTGTGCCAAGCACTATGTGGGCGACGGCGGCACCACTTTCGGAAGCAGCACCATTGGTCCGCATCTGCTGGACCAGGGCGATACGCGCCTGGATGAGAAGACCCTGCGCGCGATCCACATGCAGGGCTACATCACCGCCGTGCGCGCGGGCGTAGGCTCGATCATGCCGTCTTACAGCAGTTGGAACGGCTTGAAGCTATCGGGCAGCAAGCGGCTGCTCACCGAAGTCCTGAAGGACGAGTTGGGCTTCGAAGGCTTCCTGATTTCGGACTACGGGGCCATCGACGCGCTGCCCGGCGATTACAAGCACAAAATCGCCATGTCGATCAACGCCGGCATGGATATGGTGATGGTGCCGGAGCACTATCAGGAGTTCATCGCGAAGTTGAAGGAGGCCGCGCAGGATGGCTCGGTGCCGATGGCGCGCATCGACGACGCGGTGCGCCGCATTCTGCGCGTGAAGATCGCCATGGGCCTGATGGACAAGAACCATTCGCAGATCGCGGACCGCACGCTTTGGAAGCAGTTCGGTTCGCCGGAGCACCGCGCGGTGGCGCGCGACGCCGTGCGGCAGTCGCTGGTGCTGTTGAAGAACGAGCATGGGGTGCTGCCGCTGGCGAAGTCGGCCCAGCGCATCCATGTAGGCGGCAAGAGCGCCGACGACATCGGTAATCAGTGCGGCGGATGGACCATCCGGTGGCAGGGCGAGAGCGGCAACGTGACACCCGGCGGGACCACTATTCTGCAGGCGATGCGGAAGGCGGTGTCGCCGAATACCAAAGTGACGTTCGCCGTGGATGGGAAGGGAGCGGCGGGCGCGGATGTGGGCGTGGTGGTGATCGGCGAGAAGCCGTATGCCGAAACCAACGGGGATCGCCGCGACTTGAGCCTGGCGTCGGAGGACGTGGCAGCGATCGAGAACATGAAGGCGGCCGGGATTCCGGTGGTGGTGATTCTGTTCTCCGGCCGGCCCATGATTCTGGACAAAGCGCTCGACAAAGCCGATGCGTTCGTGGCGGCCTGGCTGCCGGGCACGGAAGGCGACGGCGTGGCGGACGTGCTATTCGGCGATTACAAACCCACGGGCAAGCTGAGCTTCTCGTGGCCGCGCTCGATGGCGCAAGTGACCGTGCATCGGGGCGACGCGGGCTACGACCCGCTGTTTCCGTATGGGTTCGGGCTGAGCTATTGAGCTTCCGAACAGATAGCGGCAAGATTATTCCAATAGAGCGTGCCGTTGATTTCGGCGGGGTGGATCTTCAGGATCTGCACGGAGCGAAAATAACGCGCTAACAAACTCTCCAGGCTTTTTTGCGTGAAGAAATTCACGTGCGTGGATTCGAGCAGATGCCAAGGCACCACGCCGTGCCGGTGCAAGGCCGGAATAGCCGCGATATCCGGAACGGTCAAGAGCAAGGTCTGGCGCGTGATCCGAGCCATCTCGGCCAGCGCGGCTTCGTAATCGGGTATGTGTTCCAGCACTTCGCAACACACCACGTGGTCATAGCTGCGGTCCGCATAGGGCGCCGGAAAACGGCCATCGTACAGCGTGACGAACGGCTTCACCGGCGCTAGAAGGTGCCGATGAATTTCCGGCCGGTCCAGTTCCAGGCCATGGGCATCGACACCCCTTTCGCGGAGTTTGGAAACGAGGGCTCCCATGCCACAGCCGAAATCCAGGACGCGCCCTGCCAAGTCCCGCAGCAGAAAAAGCGCCTCCCCAGTGACCGCAGGCGAGGGCGGACCGTATCCGTATATCTGGTCCCGATGGTAGACGGAAGCCGTCTCGCGCAGAACCGCATAATCGGCAACGTAGCAGGGAATGTCCAGCGAGGCTTTGTGCAAAGCCTTCTCGTTTGCGGCGCAGATTAGGCGGAGAGACTTCAATCTGGGGACGGCGGTCTGGTATTCCATGCAAAAACCAGTTCCGCCGCGGCCGTCGGCGGCCACGTCCGGGCGGGAGATCAGGAAGTGACCGGCGGCCGGACAGAGTTCCTCATTGACGTAGAGAGAGAGGCCGGCGAGACTCTCGCGATCCAGGCGGCGGCTCCATCCTATGACGCAAATCAGTCCGCAGGGTTCGACGCGGATGGCATCGATGTAACCGTGGTCGAGCCACGGTTTATCGACGGGCAGGAGGGGCATAACGCCCTATTCTGGCATGGCTCCGGCCGCGAGTGCAGCTGGGTTGTCGATTCCGCATAAAGTGCTTTGGAGGGCGGGCTTTAGCCCGCGCGGGGCTGAAGCCCCGCGTAGGCCGACGTGGACGTCGGCCCGCAGGACTGGAGTCCTGCCCCACAATTGGCTTTACGGCTGCACCAGGAAAGGAAAGCCACTGAGGAGCGTGTCGCCGGGAGTGGTCACCTCGACCTTGCCCGTTGTCGCCCCGGCCGGCACAGTGGTCCTGATGTAGGTCGGCGACTCCACATCGAACACCGCCGCTGTCCCGTTAAAGGTGACGCTGGTGGCGCCCGTCAGGTCTGGTCCCAAGATAGTGATAGCTGTTCCCACCGCGCCAAAGTGAGGCTGTGTTTCTACAAACGGGCCGAGCCCCACGGACAAACTGAACACCGTGCCATCGCCGTTAGCCCCGCCGGTCTCAGTTGTCCCGTAGAGGTTCCCATTGGTGGCCTGCACCAGCCCTGCCTCGGGCGTGCTGCCGTTCGCGCCATCGAAGCTGACCAGCGTGGTCAGGGCCCCGGCGGGGGTGATCTTGAAGACCGTGCCAAGGCCGTTGGCCCCGCCCCCCTCGGTTGTTCCGTAGAAGTTCCCATCGGTCGCCTGGACAAGCCCCGTGTAAGGCCCTGCGCCGTCCGGGCACCCGCTCTGCGAGCAGAAGCTGTATAACGTTGTAAGCGCACCGCTCGGGGTGATGCTGAAGACCGTGCCGCTGTTGCCGGCCCCTCCGGACGACGTTGTCCCGTAGAGGCCCCCATTGGCGGCCTGCACCAGCGCCGCAGTGGGTAGAGATCCATCGGCGCACCCGCTTAAGGAGCAGAAGTTGTGCAACGTGGTCAGCGTGCCGCTCGGGGTCATTTTGAAAACTGTGCCGCAGCCCTGCAGGTAGGAGGTTTGGGGCGGGCAGAATCCCAAGGTTCCGCCATTACCGGTGGTCCCGTAGAGTTCCCCGTTGGTGGCCTGCACCAGCCCGGCGTAAGGAACTGCGCCGTCGGGGCACCCGCTTTGCAAGCAGAAGCTGTATATCGTCGTCAGCGTACCGCTCGGGGCGATGCTGAAGACCGTGCCGGGGCCGGTAACGAAGCCGTAGGTGCTGGCTCCGCCAGCCGATGTCGTCCCGTAGACGTCCCCATTACCGGCCTGTACCAGCCCCCCATCAGGCAACATGCCGTCGTCGCACGTGATTTGGGTGTCGGAGCAGAATGCGTGTAGCGTCGTCAGCGTGCCGGTCGGAGTGACTTTGAAGACCGTTCCGCATCCGCCCAGGCAGTAGTCAGTGGCCATGCCGCCGCCACGTTCCATTATCCCATAAAGGTCCCCGTTGGCAGCCTGGATGAGCGTGGCGGGCAGGTAGTCGCACGGGGAGCCGTAGAAGTTATGTACTGTGGTCAGCGCGCCGCTCAGCGTGATCGCAAAAATCGTGCCACAGTTGTGGAACCCGCCGTACTCGGTGCTCCCGTAGAGCGCCCCATTGGTCGCTTGGACCAGCCCGGCCAGTGGGTTCGAGCCCACCGCGCTCGAGCCATCGAAACTGAACAGCGTGGTCAGGGTTTGCGCAGGCAGAGTAATCGCAGCCGGGACACACAGTAGAAGAACGGCAAACGTCCGCGTTCGGACACAGCCGGCCAAAAGCCGGCTGCGGGCAGGATTGCCCGCCCTCCATATTGGCTTCATGTCCTGATTATAATCCGGGCGGCCGCAGGCTTTACGGCAACACCAGGAAGGGAGCGCCGCTGAAGAGCGTACCGCCGGGAGTGGTCACGGCGACCTTGCCCGTGGTCGCTCCGGCTGGCACCGTGGTCCTGATGTAGGTCGGCGACACCACATCGAATGCCGCGGGTGTCCCGCTAAAGCTGACGCTGATCGCACCCGTCAGGTCCGTTCCCAAAATCGTAATAGGCGCTCCCACCGTGCCGAAGTTAGGCTGTGTTTCGACAAACGGCTCCAGGCCCACGGAGAGCCCGAAGACAGTCCCATGGTCGTCGGCCCCGCCAAGCTCGGTGGTCCCGTAGAGGTCCCCATTGGTTGCCTGAGCCAGCCCCTCGGGCCTGCTGCCGTTCGTGCCATTGAAGCTGTCGAGCGTGGTCAGCGCGCCGGCGGGGGTGATCCTAAACACCGTGCCAAGCCCGCTGGCCCCGCCCCCGTCAGCGGTTCCGTAGAAGTTCCCATCGGTCGCCTCGAACAACCCCCCTGCGCCGTGCGGGCACCCGCTCTGCGAGCAGAAGCTATATAACGTTGTAAGCGTCCCGCTTGGGGTGATTCTGAAAACCGTGCCGCTGTTGGCCGCCCCTCCGGAGGAGGTTGTCCCGTAGAAATCTCCATCGGCGGCCCGGACCAGTCCTCCTGAGGGTAGGGCGCCATCGGCGCACCCGCTCTGGGCGCAGAAGCTATACAACGTCGTCAGTGTGCCGCTCGGGGTGATGGTAAAGACTGTGCCGCAGCCTTGGGGCTGGGTTGGGACGCCCTGGGGCGGGCAGAACCCCAAGGCCCCGCCGTTATCGGTTGTGCCGTAGAAGTCCCCGTTGGTGGCCTGCTCCAGCGAGCCTGAGGGGCCTGAGCCGTCCGGGCACCCGCTTTCCAGGCAGAAGCTGTATAGCGTCGTCAGCGTACCGCTGGGGGTGATGCTGAAGACCGTGCCATAGGTGCCGTAGATGCTGGCTCCGCCGCCCCACGTGGTCCCGTAGAGGTCCCCATTGGCGGCCTGGACGAGCCCCCCTTGGGGTATCATGCCGTCGTCGCACTCGATTTGGGAGCAGAATGAGTGTAGCGTCGTCAGCGAGCCGCTCAAAGTGATTTTGAAGACCGCTCCGCAGCCGCCGAAGCAATAGCTGAGGCCTTCGCCGCCGCCATACTGCCTTGTCCCATAAAGGTCCCCATTGGCGGCCTGGACTAGCGCGGAGGAGAGGTTGTTGCAGGGGGGGCCGGAGGGGAAGCTATAGACAGTGGTCAGCGCGCCTCTGGGAGTGATCGCAAAAATCGTGCCGCAGTTGTTGGCCCCGCCGTACTCGGTGCTCCCGTAGAGGGCCCCATTGGTCGCTTGGACCAGGCCGGCCAATGGGTTCGCGCCCACCGTGCTCGAGGGATCGAAGCTGAACAGCGTGATCAGAGTCTGCGCAGGCAGGGCGATGGTGGTTAGTATGCACAGTACGGGAACTGCCAACGTCCGCGTCCGCCAGATTTGCTTCATAGGCGACCCTCCTATTGGAACGAGTATACGCCCATACGGGCTTAATCCGTTTGGGGGCGGGCGCTCCAATCCCTGATGGTGCGGATCTCCGCCGCCGGGATGTGCAGGAATTCCAGAAACTCCCGATGTTCCTCCGGCGCCGCTTTTTCGAACTCCGCGTGCCAGCGGTGCAATCCGCTTCGGAAAACCCCGAAGCTTTCATAATCGAAACCCACTTCTCTTTTGTAATCACGTTTTTCCTCCCTATCGAATCGTTTTGGAGCAGCTTCAAAATGGCGCGCTGGTGGGCACGCCGTGTTTCGATCTCGCCGTCGAGCGCCACCAGTCGCCGTTTCAGCACGGCCGCCGCATCGCTCTCGCGCCGGTCCAGAATGGCGCGGATGTCTGCCAGCGTCAGCCCGGCATGGCGATAGGCGCAAATCTGCTGCAAGCGCCGCATCTCCCGCTCGCCGTACCGCCGGTAGTTGGCGGCGTTGCGGGCGGGCGGTTTCAGCAGCCCGATGGATTCGTAGTACAGCAGCGCGCCGCGGCTCAGACCGCAATGCGCCGCGAGTTTTGAAACCGTCCACATGCTCCAGATCCCAGTGTGAACCCTACCGCGATAGACAGGTCAAGCGGAAAAGAAGGCAATCGCGGATATACTGGATCAATGGTCGATTACGGCAGCATGGAACGGCGGATTTCGGAAGCACTGGGACTGCGGCGGCGCCCCGTCGGCGTCGCCTTCCTCCCCGCCCCGCCCGCGGGGGTCGCGAAGTTTGAAGGCGTCATGCCGTCCGGATGCAGCTTCTGGCGGCTGGCGGCGGATGGCCGGGCGTTTTACACCGTAGCGGGCGACCACTACAATTGCCCCATCGGGAGCTACACCCATAACATCGCCCTGCCGCCGGAGCGTGCCGCGGAGCTGGAGCAGACTCTGTCGCTGATGGGCTCGCTGGGGTACGTGAAGATGGAGGAGGTGCCCGGCATTCCGCGCCTGCCCGAGCCGCCCGGCGCGGTGGTGTATGCGCCGCTCGGCGAGACTCCTGTGGACCCGGACGTGGTGATCTTCGCGGGACCTCCCGCGCGCCTGATGCTGCTAGGCGAAGCCGCGCGGCGGGCCGGCGTGATGGCCAACGTGCCGCTGCTGCCGCGTCCCACCTGCATGGCGTTGCCCGCGGCCATGGCGCAGGGCGTGGTCACCAGCGCGGGTTGCATCGGCAACCGTATCTATACGGATCTGGGCGAGGACGAACTGTACATTGTGGTTCCCGGGCGCGACTTGCTACGCGTGGTGGATGCATTGCAAACGATTGCCACGGCGAACGCGGAACTGGCCGAATATCATCGCGCCAGGCGCCAGACGCTAGAGCATAGCTCCGCAGCCTGACATCAAATTGTCATTTTTCTCGGTTACGATAAAAGGCGTGCCTATCGACGACGCGGAACTAGCCAGCTTACAGCAGGCGTACAAGGCAGCAGTTGATGAATGGGTCGCCGCCATTCGCGCAGAGGAAGCCCTCGCCACCCCCGACTACTCGCTGCCCGCCTGGGAGCATTGGGACAAGGCAGGATTCAAGGAACAGGACGCCCAGAAGAAAGCCAAGGCAGCCAAGGAGGCCTACAAAAAGGGGCTTCGGGAACGGGATTACGGATTCTAGAGTACATCGCACAGATAGGCGGCCAGAGCCGGTTGAAAACCGGCGGGATTCCTGCGCAAATTGTGGGGCAGGGCCTCGGCCTGCGCTGGGCCCGTGGCCCCGCATCGCGGGGCTTTAGCCCCGCCCTGGAGTTTCTACATTATTTCAAGCAGCGGCGGCGCGAACCAAGTCAGAATCGACGACTTGGAGATCGAACCGGTCGAGCAATGTAGGTCGTTGTGCCATCTCCTGGCGCAGGAGCGTAATGA
>Ga0181525_10000967_pt1 | contig 24865 bp, 17 predicted proteins | sample PEATcosm2014_Bin_48_FD_121100 | JGI IMG/M metagenome (GOLD analysis project Ga0181525, IMG submission 121100) | Peatland microbial communities from MTU Mesocosm Facility, Houghton, MI, USA - PEATcosm2014_Bin06_10_metaG | ecosystem: Environmental > Terrestrial > Soil > Wetlands > Peat | place... | reverse complement strand
CAGTTTACGCTCGAGCAGACGATTACGCTCGCCAACGAGCTCAATGCGGGCGCGCTGCCGGCCCACATCGACATCATCGAGAAGGAAACGATCGGCGCCACACTCGGGAAACTCGACCTCATTCAGTCGCTCAAGGCCTCGATGCTCGGCCTCGGGCTGGTGTTGATCTTCATGATCGCGGTGTACCGTCTCCCGGGTTTCCTCGCCGACATCGCACTCGTGATTTACGTGCTAACGATGCTTGCGATCTTAGCGCTCGCGCACGCGACGCTCACGCTGCCCGGTATTGCCGGCTTCGTGCTCTCGATCGGTATGGCAGTCGATGCGAACGTGCTGATCTTCGAGCGAATTAAGGAAGAACTTTGGAACGGCAAGACGATGCGCTCGGCCGTGCGCGTCGGCTTCTCTCGCGCCTTCTCGGCCGTCTTCGATAGCCACTTCACGACGATCGTCGGCGCCGGCGTGCTGTACATGCTCGGCACCGGCACGGTGCAGGGCTTCGCGTTCACGCTCTTCTGGGGCACCGCGGTGTCGCTGTTCACCGCCGTGTTCATTACGCGATTCTTCATCGACACGCTCGTCGATGCCGACCTCCTCACCAACCCCGAGCTCTACGGCGTGCACAAGAGCGACGTCGGCATCTTTGCGAAGACGGCGGGGGCGTAGGACGAAACCATGTTATTTCGCAGACTAAACTGGAACATCGTCGGCTGGTTCCGCACGATCCAAACGATCTCGTACCTCGTTATCGGCCTGGGCTTCGCGGCGATGATTTGGCACGGCTTCCAAGGCGGCCAGGGCTTCCAGCCGGCGCACATGTTGCGCCTCGGACTCTCGTTTACGGGCGGTACCGACATCACGGTGACGTTCGATAAACCCACCACGACCGACGCGGTCCGCGGGGCCTTGGCTTCGCTCAAACTCGAGGACGAGCGCGTCACCACGGTTGGATCGCTTGGAACGCAGTTCGACATCGCGACGCAAACGTCGTTTGCCAACGATTCGGTACCGCTGAAGAATGCCTTGACCACCGTCGGTGCCTGGAATCCCAACTCGCTCAGCGTTACCGCGATTGGCCCATCGTTGGGCGCCGAATACCTGCGCAATGCTCTGCTCGCGCTCGTCATCGCACTATCGATCCAGTTCCTGTACATCGCGTTCCGATTCGGCTGGAACTATATCTTCGGCTTGGTGACGGTTATCGCGCTGGTTCGCGATGCCGCAATGATGATCGGCATCTATGCGCTGGCCGGCCGTCCGGCCGACGACGCGTTTCTCGCCGCCGTTTTAACCGTGATCGGCTACTCGGTCATGGATACGATCGTTATTCTCGATCGAATACGCGAGAATACCAAGATCATGGTCGGCGTTCCGTACGACACGATCGTCAACGAGTCGATCAAGCAGACCATGACGCGCTCCTTCAATACGCTCGCAACCGTCGTGATCACGCTGGTCGCCCTGCTCGCGCTTGGCGGCGCCAGCCTGCAGAATTTCGCGTTCGCGTTGCTCGTCGGCATCTGCTCGGGCGGCTACCACTCGATCTTCTATTCGGCACCATTGGTGCTCGTGTTCCGGAAGCGTCAGCTCGAGGCGGCCGCACGCAAGCGCCGTGAGGGGCTGACCAGCGCGGACAACTCCGCCCGCACCACCGCGCCTTCGCGCGGCGTTTCGCGCGAGGATATTATTGCCGCGCGGCGCGATCGGCGTGCCAAAGCGAAATCGCTCCGCACGCCGGAGACGTCGCCCGTTCGTTATGCAAAGAAGAAGACGACGTCGGCGGCAACGACCGCCGAGATCGATCCGCTCGACGCGCAAGAGTCCGGGCTGCACGATGCCGCGATGGACGAAGGGCACGAAGAGATCAACCTGAATCTCGGAGAGATTGAAGAGTAGGCGCAACCTTCCACCCCCAACCCGCTCGGAAGCGGCGTTCGAGCGCGCCTTCGCGCTGCTGCGCGGCGAGGGCGCCCTTCGACAGGCGGATGACACTGGCAGCGCGATCGATACGTTTGTCGAGTCGGTATTCGCGAAGGCGAAGGAGTATGCCGACGATCGGTACGCGAGTATCGGCGACGCGTCGCAATTTCATACCAAACTGGCCGGCGTCTCCTTTGAGGGGCGCCAGGATACCATTGCCGGACTATCGCTCGGCAGCGAACTAGCGCTCGAACGCCAGCCGAACAACGAGCACGATCCGAATGCCATCGCCGTTTGCTTTGGCACCTTGCAGCTTGGCTATATCAGCCGAGGAATCGCCAAGCATCTCGCGCCGCGCATGGACGCCGGTGCGCGTTATCGTGCCCGGATTGAATCGCTTACCGGAGGCGGGGAGCGCCATCGCGGCGTCAACGTGTATGTCTGGCGCGATGCGGCGGCCTCGGTTGCTGCCCGTCCCTCGACTACGGCGCTACGCGCCTACGGTCCGGACGACAAGAGCGAACCTGCTGCCGATAACGTCGAGCTCTTCGTACAACGGGCGCTGATCGGTGATGCGCAGCCGCACGACGCGCAGCTGCGCGCGCTCGAGCGTATCGAGGCTGGGCGCAACACGCTGGTGGTACTCGGCACGGGCCGCGGGAAATCGTTTTGCTTTCAATACCCGGCCGCCGTGCGCGCCCTGGCGGCCGGCTCGAAAACGCTCGTTTTGTATCCGCTGCGAGCGCTTGCCAACGATCAATACGAGGCGCTGCAGCGGCGGCTCGATCCGCTTGGGCTGCGTATCTATCGTGCGAACGGCGCAATCACGCATGAGGAGCGCGAGGATCTGTTTGAAGCGCTGCGTGAGGGCGCGTGGGACATCGTCCTTGCGACCCCCGAGTTTCTCGAATACCATCGCGACGAATTTTCCGGCAAGAGCGCGCCGTCGCTCGTAGTCGTCGACGAGGCGCACCACGTCTACGAGTCCAGACATCGAGCCGCCTACGGGCGGCTTGGCGAAACCATCGCCTCGCTCGGGAAGCCGCAGGTTCTCGCACTCACGGCAACCGCCAACGACGAAGCCTTCGATGCGATCCGCCGCGATTTGTGCATCGAGTCGTGGGTCATCGATCCGACCGTTCGCGAGAATCTGCACGTCGTCGACGCGCGCGGAGGCAAGGACAAAACCGCATACCTGCTCGACCTTTTCGGCGAGGGAGCCAAAGGCATCGTCTACTGCAATTCGCGTAAAGAAGCAACCAAAGTCGCGGAATCCCTTCGCAAGAAACTCGGGAACACCGTGATGTTCTATCATGCGGGGGTGCCGACGGCGGAGCGGCACGAGACGGAGCGGCTGTTTCGCGAAGGGGCGTTGCGCGTCGTCGTCGCGACGTCGGCGTTTGGCGAAGGCATCGATCTTCCCGACGTGCGTCACGTGGTTCTGTACCATCTCAACTTCGACTTTACCGAATTTAACCAGCAGGCGGGGCGCGCCGGCCGCGATGGCGAGGATGCCGACATTCACCTGCTCTTCGGCGAACCGGATCGCCGCATCAACGATTTCATCATCGGCCGCGACGCGCCGACGCTTCCGGTGCTGCGCGAGTTGTACCGCGGCATCAAGGGCTTGGCGCGCGACGGCTACGTCCGCTCGACCTACGTCGATATCGCGCGGACGCTCGAGATCGGTAAAGTCAACGAACGCACGGTCAGCCTGGCGCTTCATATGTTCCAAGATGAGGGCCTGGTCGAAATCGCGCACGACGACGAAGGACGTTACGCACGATTTCTACCCGTCGAACGCAAGGTGGATCTCGAAGCGAACGAGCTCTTCGCCGAAGGCGAAGCGGAGCGGGAAAGTTTCAAGAAATTCTGCGCGCTGGCGCTCACGGCAAAGGCCGATGCCCTCGAGCGTATCGTCAACCGGCCGATCTATCCGCAAATGGTCGAGTTGATTCGATGAGCGAGCGCGTGCGTCGTCCGGCGGCGGTCGTGTTCGGAATTCTCGCCGAAGAACCGTACGGGGTAATTTTTATCGAGCGCGCGCCGCATTTGCGTCAGCATGCGGGCCAAATCGGATTACCGGGAGGCGGAAGCGATCCGGAGGATGGGGGAGACCTTCGCCGCACGGCGCGGCGCGAGATGGCCGAGGAGGTCGGCGTCGCGGCCGAGCGGGTCACGATCGTTGCGGAGCTGCCGATCGTGCGCGCTCGCGTGAACGACTACGCGGTCACGCCGTTCGTCGCGACGGTCACTCCGGGCCCCCTGCGCATCGACGCCAACGAGACGGTCGGCGTGTTCACCGTGCCGCTTCAAACGGTCGTGAGCGAGTTGCACGAGGGCACCGTAAAGATCGGTGCGATTTCGCTGGAAACACCGGTTCTACTGTATGGCGAACGACGCATCTGGGGGTTGACCGGCCACATCCTGCGCACGTTCGTCGACGCCTGGAATGACCCGAAGGATCCACTGAAAGAACGCCTGCAGACTATCCTTCACGCTTAGCGAGTGCGACCGCCGCTTCGACCAATTGGTTGGCCCGCGTGTCGAACGTGCGAAAGCGCTCGTCGTGGGTTTGGCCCGCGTCGTAGCGCTTGTAGATCTGCTGAATGATTCCCGCAAAGCGAAAGACGTTGAAGATCAGATACCAATTTACGCGCTCGACGTTGAAACCGGTCCGCTCCGCATAGAGCTTCACCGCTTCCGCGCGCGTCGGAAAACCCTCGTGCCACGTCGGCATCCCGCCGAGGCGAAACATCGGGGGATCGTTCGCTTCGGGCCAAAGGGCGAGGGCGTAACCGAGGTCCATCAGCGGATCGCCGTAGGTACACATGTCCCAGTCGAGGACGGCGGTTATGCGCGATGGGTCGGCGGCATCGAGCAACATGTTGTCGAGCTTGTAATCGTTGTGAACCAGCGTCGCGGCCGGCGATTCCGGAAGACGCTCGCGAAGCCAACTCGAAATCCACGTTGCGTCGACGCTGGTTGCGGTCCGCGCGGCGTCCCAGCGCGCGCTCCAGCCGTCTACTTGACGCGACACGTAGCCTTCGGGCTTACCGAGATCGGATAATCCAACCGAGGCGACATCGACGCGGTGTAAATCGGCGAGCGCATCGATCACCGCGGTGCCGAGGCGCAAGCAAAATGCGCGATCGCCGACAAAACGCTCGGGAAGATCGTGCCGGATGGCGACGCCGACCTTGCGCTCTTCGATCACGAAGTCGCTGCCGACGATGTCATGGTCGGTGCAGAGAAGGAAGCTGCGCGGAGCGAGCGGATAGGCGGCGTAGACCTTCGAGAGCACGGCGTGTTCGCGACGCATGTCGTGCGCCCGCGCGGGAACCGGCCCGAGTGGCGGACGCCGCAGCACGTATTCGGAGTCACCGAAACGCACGAGGTATGTGAGGTTTGCATGGCCGCCGCCGAATTGCCGGAGGACGAAGGGGCCGCGGGTATTCTCGAGATGCGCGCGCAGATAGGGTTCGAGTGCGGTTGTATCGAGACGTTCCTCGGCGCGGACGTCGATAACTTCGGGATCGTCGCTCATCGCAGGTGTTCGAGGTGGGCGATGTCGTTCAAGCAGAAGATGAGCCGCCGCGCGTCGCGTGCCCGCACGATGGAGATCGACGTGTTCCCGGCCGGAAAGAAAAAGTCGCTGCTAAGACCCAGCAACGTCGCGATATAGGCGTTGATGGCGCCGGCATGGCTCACGACCGCGACCCGCTGTTGCGGGCAGGCGGCGACGATGTCGTCGATCGCGGCGCGCATGCGTGCGCGAATCGACGCCGAGCTTTCCGTCCCCGGCAAATGCGACCATCCGCCGCGTTCGATCGCGATCTCGCCGAGATCTTGCAACGAAACCGGCCCCGCACCGACGATCTCGACCTCGCGCAGCCGCGCATCTTCGATTACCGTGAGTCCGAGTTCGCTCGCAATGGCGTCGGCGGTTTCGCGCGTGCGTTTTAAGTGGCTGCTATAGATGGCCTCGATTCCACGCGGCGCGAGTCGTCTAGCTACGGCTTGTGCTTGCTTCTTGCCCCGCACGGTGAGTGGAAGATCGTAGGCGATCGGATCGCTCGTCAACGGCGCCGTTGGATGCGCGGCGTCTCCGTGACGGATCAGCAATAGTTCGGTCGCACCGTGTGCGACGCGAAAGTCATGCATCGTATTTTGCGAGCTCGGCCTTAGCAATCGAGCGCAGATGCACTTCGTCCGGCCCGTCGGCGATCCGCAGCGACCGGGCCGACAGCCACGCATGCGAAAGCCCCGTATCGTCGAGCATGCCCTCGGCGCCAAACGCTTGGATCGCACGGTCGACGATGCGTTGCGCCATCTGCGGTGCCGCGACTTTGGCCATCGCGATTGCGGTGGCGGCGCGTTTGTTGCCTTCGCGATCGAGACGATCGGCGGCGTCGTAGACGAGATGGCGCGTTTGGTCGATCTCGATGCGGGAATGCGCGATCCATTCGCGCACAACGCCTTGTTCCGCGAGCGGGCGTCCGAACGTGATGCGGTCGCGAACGCGCTCGCACATCGCACGCAGAACCCGCTCGGAGAGGCCAAGCAGGCGTTCCGTATGGTGCAGACGGCCGGGCCCGAGGCGGCCTTGCGCGATTTCGAAGCCGCGTCCGGGGCCCAGAAGCATGTTGCTCGCGGGGACCCGCACGTCGCGAAATTCGAACTCGCAATGCCCGAACGGCGCGTCGTCGTACCCGAACACGTGCAGCGGACGAACGACGCGAATGCCCGGCGTGTTTTTGGGAACCAGGATCATCGACTGTTGCAAATGCTTGGGCGCGGTCGGATCGGTTTTGCCCATGAAGATGAGAATCTGCGTGTTGGGATGCATGCCGCCGGTAGTCCACCACTTCCGTCCGTTAATCACGTAGTCGTCGCCGTCGCGGACGATCGACGCGGAGATATTGGTGGCATCCGACGATCCCTGGTCGGGCTCGGTCATCGAGAACCCGCTGCGAATTTCACCGCGCAGCAGCGGCTTTAGCCACTGCTCCTGCTGTTCGTGCGTGCCGTAGCGCGCCAGCACTTCCATATTACCCGTGTCGGGCGCATTGCAATTGAAGACTTCGGGCGCGATTTGGGATGAGCCCATCAGCTCGCACAGCGGAGCGTATTCGCGATTGGTCAGACCTGCGCCAAATTCCGGTTCCGGTAAAAAGAGATTCCAGAGCCCTTCCGCCTTCGCGCGCGTCTTGAGCTCTTCCATCACGGCGGGCTGGGTCCACCGCGAGCTCGCCTCGCGCAGTTGTTCTTCGTAGCGGCGTTCGTTCGGGTAAACGTGCTCGTTCATAAAGGCGAGCAGGCGTTGATGTAGGGTTGCTGGAGTCATGGAATCGACCTCAAAAGCACCGGAGAACTGCTCCGGTCATTCGCCACGGCTCGGGTCCGCCTTGCTGAAAAATGCGGCAGAAATCGTTGCGAGCAGGGTAGTCCTCGCCTTATGCTAACTCGGTGACCGACAATCGAGATATCGTCCTCGTAGGCGCTGGGATTATGAGCGCCACGCTGGCCGCCATGCTGAAGGAGCTTCAGCCCGACCTGAGCCTCGAGCTCTTCGAGATGCTGGATGGCCCGGCTGAGGAAAGTTCCGCGGCACTCAACAACGCCGGTACCGGCCACGCCGCGCTGTGCGAACTCAACTACACGCCGCAGAATAGCGACGGCAGCGTAGGGATCGCTCGTGCGCTTAAGGTGAACACGGAGTTCGATCTTTCGCGGCAGTTTTGGGCGTACATGGTGCGCAAGGGCGCGTTGGGCGAGCCCGAGTCGTTCATTCACGACGTACCGCACATCAGCTTCGTGCGTGGCGCCGCCGACGTCGCGTTTCTAAAGAAGCGCTACGAAGCCATGAGCGCGCACCATTGCTTTAAGGGGATGGAATATTCCGAGGACCCGGCGCAGCTCGCACAGTGGATGCCGCTCATCATGGAGGGCAGGGACCCGAACGAAGTCGTGGCTGCCACGCGCATGGCTACGGGGACCGACGTGGACTACGGCGCCATCACGCGCCACCTCCTACACCACCTAGCCGCCCAGCCCGGCGTCGCGCTGGCCTATTCGCATCGCGTAACCGATCTGCGGCGGGGCGACGGCGGGTGGATCGTCACGGTGAAGGACGAGAAGAGCGGCGTAACGCGCACGGTGTCCACGAAGATGGTCTTTCTTGGCGCGGGCGGCGGAGCGCTCTCCCTCATGCAAAAATCCGGCATCGCCGAAGGCAAAGGGTTTGCCGGTTTCCCCGTCAGCGGAATCTTTCTGCGGTGCGACGATGCCGCAGTCGCCGATCGACATCAAGCCAAGGTCTATGGTAACGCGCCCGTCGGTGCGCCGCCGATGTCGGTACCCCATCTCGACACCCGCTACGTAGATGGGAAACGTTCGCTGCTCTTTGGGCCGTATGCCGGTTTCTCGACGAAGTTTCTCAAACATGGCTCGCTCGTCGACCTCTTTGCATCGGTGAAGCCCGATAACATTGGCCCGCTGTTGGCCGTGGGACGCGACAACTTCGATCTCACGAAGTATCTCGTCGGTCAGGTGCTTGAGTCGAAGGATCGCAAGTATGCTTCGCTCGAGGAATTCTTTCCGAAGGCGGACCCAACCATGTGGGACTTCATCGTTGCCGGCCAGCGCGTGCAAGTGATCATGCCCGACAAGGAAAAAGGCGGCAAGTTGCAGTTCGGGACGGAGATCGTGTCGTCGGGCGACGGAACGCTCGCCGCCGTGCTTGGCGCTTCGCCGGGAGCCTCGGTTTCGGTCGCGATCATGCTCGAAGTCATGCGGCGTTTGTTCGCTCGCGAACTTCCGGGGTGGGCGGCCAAGCTTACCGAGATCATTCCGTCATACGGGCACTCGCTAGCCGACGACGCGGAGTTGAGCCGTCGCGTGCGAGCCGACTCGGCGGCCGCGCTGCATCTCGTCGATCTGGGCTAGAGCTGAATGCGGCCGACGGCGTTGTTCGCACCGCCGTCATCGACGAGATAGTAGACGTTCCCGTCCGGGCCCTCGACCATACCGGTAATCACGTCGCTCGTCGTATTCGAAAAGACCGTCGCAACTGCGGACGTGGTAACGCGCGCGAGGAAGCCGTTGCTACTGACCCACAAGTTTCCGTCGGCACCAACCGCGATCGAATCCAAGGCAATGCTCCCCACCGGATACTCGGCCGCAAACCCTCCCGTGGAGATGCGGCCGATCGCGTTGTTCGAATTTTCGGTGAACCACAGCGCGCCGTCGGGACCGACGACGATGGAGTGGGGACTGGCGTTTGCAGTAGGAACCGAATACTCGGTCACGGTGCCGCTCGTCGTGATCTTGCCGATCTTGTCGGCGCTCGTTTCCGTGAACCAAAGGTTGCCGTCCGGACCCGCCACGATATTGATCGGCGCTGCGTTCGGCGTGAGCGTCGGGTACGACGTGATGACGTGCGTGCTTATATTGAACGTGGCGATCTTCGAGGTGTTGCACTCGGTAAACCAGAGGTTACCGTCGGGGCCGGAGGTGATCCCGATCGGATTGGCGACCGTCGCTCCCGTCGCGGGTACCGCATATTCAGCGCCGACGATGCGCTTGGAGAGGTTGATAACGCCGATGTTCTCGCCTTCGCCTTCGGTGAACCAGACATTTCCGTCGGGCCCGGTCGTAACGCCCTCGGGATTCGCGTTCGCAGTCGGAATCGGAATGTCGCTGAGATACGTTCCGCCGAGCGCCATCGTACCGATGGCGTTTGCACTCCCACCCTCGGTGAACCAAATGTTCTTGTCGGGCCCCACCGCGATACCGTTGGGATCGGCATTCGAGTTCATCCCGGTGTACAAGAAGTTGCTTGCCGGCATGCTGAACGACGCCGTTGCCGCCGTCCCCGTGTTGCTCGGTGTGGCCGTTAATGCCAGCGTAAACCCGTTGTTGAATTCAGCCGAGTTGAGGCCGCTCGATGTATAGGTGAGCGTCACGCCGTTTGGCATGGGAGAACTGATCGATTGCGGAGAGATGCTGAACAGCGTGCCCGGGCCGCTCGCCGGATCTCGACGGCGGGTTAGGGGAGACAGCGAGGCGAGGTCGAGCGCAATGCTGACCGGATTGCCGAATGCGTCGACATAGTTGTCGGCGACAATCGTTCCGCCGTCCGCGTCGAGCGCCTGAACGTTGACGGGAATCTTTCCGTTCGAGAGCGCGGGAAACGTCGCCGAGGGTGGAAGGATCGATGCGCTCGCGACGACGCCGTCGATAATAAATTTCAGCGGGTTGGTTCCGCTCGTGATGACCACGCCGGCGGAGATGCCGATACCGAGTTGGTTTGCCGTGACGGGAATCGAGCCGCTCACGGGTGCCGCATCGTAACTCGTCGTGACGAAGTCGTCGGTCCCCGTTCCCGGCAAGCCGAGCGTGAAGGTACAGGTGCGTCCGCTTGCGATCGCGGTACAATTCGACGACGCCGCCGATACGTCGAATGCTTCTTGCGCGATGGCCGTGGGGTTGGAACTCCGCGGCGACGTGTAGGCGGCGATCGTGACGCCGGCGGTGTTCCATGCGGTCGAGTAGCGCCTGCGCAGTTTCGCGTTGGTCGTCTTCGACGCGTTTGGGACCGTAATTTGAATCGCGGTATCGATCGTTTGCGATCCGCTGACGGATCCGGCCGGGGGAACTCCGGACCCACCGCCGCCTCCGCAAGCGCAGAGAAGAAGGAGGGTGGCGCTCATGCAAGCGCGACGCGCGTTGGTCATGGCGTTATTCTCCCGATCTTACCGGTGGCATTTTCGACGAACCACAGATTGCCGTCCGCACCTGTCGCAATTGCATACGGTGCCGATGCCGCCGTGGGAACGGTGAACTCGGTGATCGTGCCGCCGGGCGTGATTCTCCCGACTTTATTAGTGTTGCTTTCGGTAAACCAGAGGTTGCCGTCGGGGCCGGCGGTGATGCCGACCGGCTCCGATGTTGGCGATGCGAGCGGAAACTCGGTAAAGGCACCAATCGGCGTCACGCGCGCGATCTTTCCGCCCAGCTCGGTGAACCAGATGTTCCCATCCGAACCCGTGACGATGTACTGTGGATTCGAACCGAGCGTCGGCACGCTGTAGGGCGTCATCGCGCCGGTTGTCAAAAGATCGATCACGCCGGTTCCGCCGTCGGCGCAGTACCACATGTCGCCGGTTGGGCCCGGCGCGATACCGATCGGCAGCGAATAGCCGGCCGGCAACGGATATTCGGCAATCAAGCCCGCCGTGGTGATGCGTCCGATTTGCGCGTCGCCGTTTTCCGTAAACCACAACGCACCGTCCGGCCCGGTGGTGATGCCGAGCGGCTCGCGTCCAGTCGTTAGCGGGAACGTACCGATCGTTCCCGATGTGGTAATACGGCCGATGCTCGAATTGCTACCTTGCGTAAACCACAGCGCGCCATCGGGACCGGAAGTAATATCGGTCGGGGCATTTGCGAGTCCGTATTCGGTGAAAGAGCCCGCGGTTGTGATCGTCCCGATTTTGTTGGTGCCGCTTTCGGTAAACCACAGATTGCCGTCTGGGCCCGAAACGATCGAGAGCGGTCGTGCGCCGCTGCCGCTCGGGATGGCGTATTCGGAAATCTGGCCGGGGACGGCGATGCCTCCGGGTGCGCCGGGTGTCGCCGTTGCGGCGCCGCTGGCAGTCGGCGTGGGCGTCGTCCCCGGTGAGTGTGAGGCACCGGGCGATCCCGTTGGCGACGTACTTGGGCTCGGCACCGATATAAATGGGCCGGCGCCGGATGAGTTGCGGCCGCCGAGGAAACCGCGGCACGCCGACAGTCCGGCTATCAAAACGATAACCGAAGCGACGGTACGAAGACTCACGCCCTATGAAGTTGTTCGTGAGTCATCGCTTTCCTCGTTTTGACCGTGGGTGCTATGCGATCGCACCGACGAATTTGGCCTGGTCGACCGCCTTGTAGAAGGCGTTGTCGGTTTCGCTGACCTTGGGAGCCCATGGATCGATCTGCTTGTGCGTGACCGGCGCGTGGATCGTCGGACCCGCCGCGTCGCGATAGCTCGAACCATCGAAGGGCGCAAAGTGCGGGCTTTCGCGATGCGCGAGTACCAACGCGTTGATGGCCAGGGAAGCCCCGGCGGCATCGTCGCGGAGGGTGGTGTCGAGGCGCGTGTCCTCGACCATGGCGTCGTAGACCGCCATCGCCGGGCGGTCCGAGTGCCACGGCATGTCGGGGGTGGCGTCGGAAAAACGCACCATCCCGCGCACGCCGGCAACGTCGTCGCGCAGCGCGGCGCGTGTCGCACCGCTCGTGCGGGCTTCGCGGGCGGCATCGTCGTTGAAGGTCTTGATCGCATCTTCGGCCGCGCGCAGCTTCGTCGTGTCGAGATCGAGTACGTCGAACGCGGCGGCGGGACCGATGCCGCCGATGGGCGTGTCGTACCGCGTTTGCATGACGTCGTTGACGACGCTCTTGGCCATCGCGGCGGGATCGTCGAGATGTTGCGCGATGTCGCGCGCGACGCTGCTGGGGACGCCGGGCGAGAGCATCGTTTCCGGCGACGCTGCGAGATACTTCACGCCCGCACGCGAAAGCGCGTCCGCGAAACCCATGCTCGACATCAAGCATTGATTCGCGACGACGCCGTCAATGGAGCGGTTCGCGTCTTCGGGATGCTCCTGCGCGTGCAGTTTCACACCTTCGGCAATGGCTGCAGCGATCTGCGGCATCGGCATGATTCCCTGGAACGAGTCGGCCTCGAGACCGCCGCCGTCGCCCGCGCCGTGATCGACCAGATCGACCCACGTTTGCTTAGCGCCCGATGCTTCGGCATTGTCGAGCGTGCGCTTCACGAACTGTGCGAGGTTGCGAGGATCGGCCATGTCGTCTACCGTTCCTCCGTTCACCGTGCTCGTATCACCGTCTTGCATGGTGTATTTCTCTGAGATGACGCGGCGCCCGTCGCTACCCGTATCTTCCACGGTGAATTGTATTGACGAATCCGCTGCGCTAACGGACCTCGCTTGTGCGAGTACCTCGGCTTGCGACGCGTTGAGGTTGTTGTCGCCGTCGCGATAGATGCCGAATTCGAGTGCGCGCGAGCGCTGGGACGTAAGGGTTACCGGTTGCATGCAGGCCTCCTGACTGAAGTAGAGTCAGGTGCCTACTGCGACAAGGATGAGGAGCGACAAGGGCCGCTGCTGAACGTGCTTAGGAACCGATACCGATCGACGCGGGGAGGGAGCTGGACTTGGTCCTCAGCGAGAATGGTAGGGTTTGTGAAAAGTAATTGGTTCGCATTCACATTCGCTCTGATAGCGGGATTCTTTCTACCCGTTATCGAGTATACGGCGGGGTCGGCACTACCCAATCCACCTACTGCAAGTATTTTTTTCGCAATGGTGCTAGTCTTGGGTGCGATTATCGCAGCTTGCCTTCCTGCGATCATCATGGGAGTCGTGTTCGCAAGACGCCGTATATCTGCATTGAGCCTTTTGGGACTGCCACTTGGGATTCTTGGCTTTGGCATCTGCACGTACATTTGGCGTGATTCGCGCCTCACCGGTCCCTGGGCTGGGAAGACGGTGGCCCTTGATGCATTGATCTTTGAGCTTGCGCTGGCAGCGTTTTCTGCGTGCGCTTTCGCCGGCTATTTCATCGAACGTTATATACTCTTTCGTCAGTCGCGTTCCGTAACAATCATACCGCCGGACGCATGATCGCCAGTGCAAAGGGGGTCTGTCAAGGTCTTCGAATCCATATTCAAATGGAGGCACGTATCGGGAACGCCAAAGTCGCTACGCGGAGTTGAAAAGTGCAATCATGAGTAAGAGCTACACGCTGGTACCACCCGCATTTGAAGTTACAATGCGAGCCACAATGCATCCATTTTCAGCAGGGACTCTCGCGGACATTCGACCGAAACTAAAAATAGGCGAAATCATCAGGATCCAGGAAGGACCAAACACGGTGGCGACCGCCGTCATTACGGCGATTTTCTCGGAAAATGCCAAGTAGTGCCAGTCGTTAGAATATGTTTGTTTCTGGCGCAGCGCCGAGACGGTGAAACTGAGCAAGAGAAATAGCATGAACCTTAGATTCCGCAAATCTTTGATGTCGCAGAAACTCATAAGGCACGCAGCAATCGCTCTTGCGCTCTGCGCCATGCTGCATCCAATCGCAGCCCTGGCGAACTGCCGTGCCTCATCAGGACCGAGCTACGACGACGTTGATGCCATCCTAATTTCGCAGACTGGCTGTGGTAGTACGCAGGCTCCCGGCGAGCCTTCTTCGCTCGCGTGTTCGAAGTTCTGGTTGATGTTTTCCGACTACGCGGTGTCAACCTACTCACAGTACAATCTTCCCGGTTCAGTTGGAACTTACAAGGTCGCGGCAACGATCGACCAAGCTAGAATGGTCCTGAGGCATTATGCATTTTTCTCATTGGCGCCTGATGCGCAGCGCCCACCGACCGATGTAGCCAGCTGGAGTATATGGGTTCAATACTGTGCCGTGACTCGAAGCGTAAAAGTGTTTGACTGGCCTCTTGGAGCAGAATCCGCGATGCGTGAAATGGCTAGCGCTTTTCGGGATATCCTGACCCATAGCGCGAGAAGGCAAGTCTCCACTTCCCCGCAGATTTACACACCACTCTTCGATCCGTGGTAGGTAGGACGGGCTTGAGTAACGAGTGCTGCGGGTTGAAGCTCGATCGTCGCGCACTCGCCGAGCTGCGGCGAGGCGTCATCGCCTAGAGGCCGCCGCGCTAGGGCGGCTGCCCGTGGCCACAAAATAACGCGATCTCCGCCAATATTTTGGCGGGTGAACGAGGGGTCCGCGTCGCACCTCCCGGGTGAACGGAGGGATCACCATGCGCGGGATTATTACCGGTGCGCTCCTGCTCGGTCTGCTCGGAACGTCGGTGGCGACGGCGCGAGCGTTTGACGTACAGGATGTGCTGGCGGCACCATACGTCGACAACGTCACGGCTTCGGCCGACGGGACCGTGCTCGTCTGGAAGGTCGATGCCAGCGGCAAACGGGAGCTCTACACGAACGCGGGCGGCACCATTCACGCCGTCACGCACAACGACGCCGACGACGGGCAAGATTTCGACGAGCTGCAGATCTTGCCGTCGAACGACGCGGTCGTCTATCTGCATGGTGGTGTCGAGGATAACTCGCAGGGTGAAAACCCGAATCCGCTCTCGATCGTTCCGCCGCCGCAGCGCGCGATCTTCGTGGTGCCGCTGGCCGGCGGCGACCCGGTGCAAATCGCGCTCGGCAACGCGGTCGCGCTCTCGCCGCGCGGCGATGCCGTCGCTTACACGACGGAACAAGGCGTGCTAAGCGTCGTATCGCTCACCAAGAGCGGCGCAACCTACACCGTCGGAAAGCCCGATGCGCTTCCGATTCGCGGCCAAGCATCCAACATGGTGTGGTCGCCGGACGGATCGAAAATCGCCTTCACGGACGCGCGGGGCGATCACTCGTACATCGTGATCTACACGCCGGAGAAGCACGCGTACGTGTATGCAACGCCGGACTTTTCAGCGGACGATGCGGCCGCCTGGTCGCCCGACAGCTCGCGCGTCGCATTCCTGCGCACGCCGGGCGCGCGCGAAAATGAAAGCCCGTATCTGATGCCGCCCAGTTACCCATGGTCTATCTGGGTCGCGAATGCAAACAGCGGCAACGCGCGCATGGTGTGGGAAGCAAAACGAGGCCCCGGCTACACGTATTGGCCTTCCACGAGCCTGGCGCAACTCTGGTGGTTGCATGGTGACAGAATCGCGTTTAGCTGGGAAGGCGACGGATGGCAGCATCTGTACGCGGTATCCGCAAACGGCGGACCGGCAACGCGGCTCACCAGCGGGATGTCTGAAGACGAAACCGTCGCCGAATCCCTCGATCGAAACCACTTGCTCTACACGACGAACCAGAACGACATCGATCGCCGGCACATTTGGATCGTCGGGCTCGATGCGCGTCCGCGCGCGCTTACGAGCGGCACCAACGACCAGTGGGCGCCGACGCCGCTGGCAAACGGAAACTATGCCTACGTTGATGCAGGCTATGCTAACCCACCGGTACTAACGGTTGCCGGCAGTCCTGCGCGTACGCTGGTCGCCGTCGCAACGCCCGCCAACTATCCGGCATCGCAACTCGTGCGTCCACAACTCATCACGTATCGCGCGCCGGACGGCTTGGTGATTCACGCGCAGCTCTTCGTCCCGCGTGACGGACCCAAGCGGCACGCGGCGATCGTGTTCGATCACGGCGGGCCGCCTCGTCAGATGCTCCCGGGCTTTCACTATATGGAGCCGTACTCGCACCTCTACGAAATGAATCAGTACCTGGCGAACCGCGGGTTCGTCGTCCTTTCGATCAATTATCGTAGCGGAATCATGTACGGACGTGCTTTCCGCATGGCGCCGCACACCGGCTGGCTCGGCGCATCGGAGTATCAAGACGTATTGGCCGGCGCACGCTGGCTGCAGCGTCAACCGAACGTCGATCCGCAGCGACTCGGCATCTACGGCCTTTCGTACGGCGGCCTGCTCACGGCGCTCGGCCTCGCGCGCAACTCCGATGTCTTTAAGGCTGGCGCAGATTTTGCCGGCGTTCATAACTGGGCGGCCGATTTCGACCACGACTACGGCAAGACGGTTGGCACGCCGGAACAACGTGCGGTTGCCGTTGCGTCGTCGCCGATCGGAGCGATCGCGACGTGGCGTTCCCCGGTCCTGATCTCCCAGGGTGACGACGATCGGAACGTGCCGTTCGCCGAAAGCGTTGACATCACGACGCGCCTGCGCGATCGCGGCGTTCACGTCGAAACGCTGGTCTTCACCAACGAGACGCATGAGAATTCCGTGTGGGCGCATCTCGTCCAGCAGTACACGGTTGCGGCAAACTTCCTCGCGCGCTATCTGCAGCCGGTGAAATGATGAAGATCCGAACCTCGGTCCTGAATCTTCCGATGATACGTCCGTTTCGTATCGCACGCGGCGTCATGACCGACTCGTCGACCGTGCTCGTCGAAGTCGAATCCGACGGAATCACCGGCTACGGCGAAGCTGCGCCGATCGCACGCTACGATTCGTCGGTCGAGGACGTGATAGCGTTCTACGGCGCCTACAAGCAGCCGTCGAACGATCCGTATCGCATCGATTCGTTGCTCGAGGGAATTCCGGAAGCCGCGCGTTGCGGGCTCGATATCGCGCTGTACGACTGGATCGGAAAAGATCTCGGCAAACCCGTCTGGCAATTGCTCGGACTCGATCCGTCGAAGGCCGGCGTGACGTCGCATACCATCGGCATCGAGGATACGATCGACGCGACGCTCGAACGCGTACGCGCGCTCGCGCACGTACCCGCGCTCAAAATCAAGCTCGGTGCGGGGAAGGAGATCGAAACGATCGAGGCCGTGCGCACGGTCTATCGCGGTGCGATTCGGCTCGATGCCAACGAGGGCTGGGACGCCGAACAAACCGTGCGTCTGCTGGGTGAATTGCAACCGTACGATATCGAATTGTGCGAGCAACCGATTCCGTCGGGACATCCCGAACAGTTGCGATTCATTCGCGAGCGCGTGAAGATCCCAATCGTCGTCGACGAAGATTCGATCGTCGCGACGGATCTGCCCGCGCTGATCGGTTGCGTCGACGGCGTTAACCTCAAGCTTGCCAAGGCCGGCGGCATTCGCGCGGGGCTAGCGTTCATTCACACGGCGCGAGCGCTCGGCTTCAAAATCATGCTCGGGTGCATGCTCGAGACCGAAGTGCTCTGTTCGGCCGCGGCACAGCTCGCGCCGCTGGTCGACTGGCCCGATATCGACGGGCCGCTTTTCCTCGCATCGTCGCCCTTTGACGGCGTCGACGTTTCGACTGGAAAGATCGTCCTCACGAACGAGCCCGGAATCGGGGTTAGCGCGCGAGTTCCCGCATAGCTTTCGGCGTCGAGCGCAACCCCTCGACGATTGCGCGCCACAGCGCCGTTCCGCCGTTGCGAACCGGATCGTCGACCGGCAACCCGGTGGCCTGTGAGGCGCTCGCGATCGCTCTTTGTGCGTCTTCCGCTCCGAGCGCCGAGGTATCGAGCGCGACGGCGATCACGCGCGCCGGCTTGATGCGGCGCACCAAATCTTCGTGCGCTTTGATGAGTTCGGGCAAATCGGGGAGTGCGACGTCGAAGCCGTCGATGTGCGTTTTGTTGGCACGATGGCAGAGAACGAGCGCATCGGGCGCGGAGCCATAGAGCAAGCCGAACGTAACCGGCGCGTAGGCCGGGTGGAAAATCCCGCCCTGTCCCTCGACCAGCAGCACGTCGGCGTTCGGTGCGGCCTCGAGCACGAGCTGCTCGGCCGCGCCCGTGATAAAGTCCGAAATCACGCGATCGACGGCGATGCCTTTGCCAGCGATAAGAATTCCGGTTTGCCCGGTGGCCAAAAATTCGATGCGCGCATGCTCGTCCTTAGCGGCCCGCTCGACTTCGAGCATAGCCGTCATCTTGCCGACCGCGCAGTCACTTCCGATCGCGAGTACGACTTGGGATTGCACGCCGTACGCGGCACCGCTAAAGAGCGGGATGTCCTCAGGTGGCTTACGCACGTCCCACAGCTTTGCGCCGGAACGTTTCGCGCGCGCGACGACCTCGGCATCGTCGCTCAGAAACTCGTGCAGACCGCTGACGATTTCGAGCCCGGCATCGATCGCCGCAAAGAGTGCCGGCCGGAATGTCGGCGGAAGGTGGCCGCCCTCGGTTGCGACGCCGATGAGCAACGCGTTCGGTCGATGCGTCAAGGCCTCGCTCAACGATGCGACGATCGGAGCGTGCGAACCGAGCCACGGCAACACGTCGTCGACGTGTTTGCCCGCGTACGTCGAGTCAATGACGGCGGCTACCGATTCGCTACGGTACCGAAGCACGCCGTGGGCGGTCTTGCCGTTTGACCCGAGCAGCATCCCCTCGGTTAGAATAGCGTAACGACGCATGGTCACCTCCACGACGCCACCGAATTGAATGGCGAGAGTAATGGGCGTTGATAGCCTTGCAGGCTCGTCGGAATAACGTCGACTTCGCTGATCTGGCAGATGAAATAGTACGGAAGATCGTTTGCGATCTGTCTTTGCACCCGCGAATATGCGGCCAAACGTACGGCGGGATCGAACGACGAAGCCGCGTGCTCGAGCAGCGCGTCGACGCTCGCGTTGCAGTATCGCGAGACGTTGAACCCGTGCGGCGCGCGCTGCTTACAGCCGAGCGCCCACGACGCATCGGGATCGACCGTCCCCTGATAGTCGTAGAGCGAGACTTGATAGCGGCCTTGAATGACCGGCCCTTCGTTGCCGATGAACTGGCCGCGCACGTACTGGCGCAGCGAAAATTCGATTCCGACCGAGCGTTCGGCCGCGGCAATGGCCGTCGCAAAGCGCGTCGTAATCGCGTTGCCGGTTGGCAGCGCGAGTTCGAGGTGCAGCCGCCGTCCGTTCTTGGTACGGATGCCGTCGGGTCCCGGAACCCAACCGTCGCGCGTTAGAAGCGAAGCCGCTTGTGCCGGATCGTACGTCGCCGTGTCGGCGTGCGGATCGAACGCCCAGGTAAACAACCCGCGCATGGCCGTGTCGGCGTCATAGACGCCGCGCGTGATTTTGCGGGTTAGGGTCCGGCGATCGATGGCAAGCCCAATGGCCCGGCGAATGGTTGCGTCGGCGGCGAGCGGGTCGTCGAAATTGAACGAGAGCGCGTACCAATACGGTACGGGCGTCACGACGACGCGATGACCGGGAATCGCGCGCAGCTGGTCGATGCGGGACGCGTCGAGCAGCGTCGCTGCGTCGATCTCGCCGGTCTGAAGTTCGGTGATGGCCGTCGCATCCTGCGGAATGAACGGCAGTACCAGATGCTCGATGCGGGGCTTCCCCGCGTAGTACGTGGGATTAGCGCTGAACTCGAGGCGGTCGCCGCGATCCCAGCGTTCGAGCCGAAACGGTCCGGAGCCGACCGGCGCCGAGTTGAACGGGACGGCGTTCAGGTTTGGTAGCGTGGCAAGTAGATGCGCGGGAAGGATTGGATAGTTGCTGTCGCCGCCGAAGAAGAAGCCGACGATCGGTGAAAACGGACGGTTGAGGCGAACCACAACGGTGTAGGGGTCCGGCGTGGCGACCGACGCGACGACATCGTAGCCGTATCGTTCGGGCAGATTGTTGTTCGGGTTCATGACCGCGCGGTAGCTAAACGCGACATCGCGCGAGGTTAGCGGCGCACCATCTTGCCAGCGGACGCCGCGGCGTAAGTGATAGGTGAGCGTTCTTCCGTCCGGCGAGACGCCGCCGTTGGCCAGGCTGGGTACCGGGTTCGCGAGGTCCGGGAGAATGCGGCCGTTCGAATCGTAGCGGGTGAGATACGAATACAGGATCTCGCTATAGGTGTAGGCGTCGATCCCTTCGAGCAGGAGCGGATTGAGCGAGATCGGCTCTTTTTGCACCGCGATGACCAGCGTGCCCGGCTGGCGTACGGCTCGACTCTGCTGCGTTGTGCACGAGGCAAATGCGAGCGAGACCAAACAAACGAGCGCCGCGGCGTACTGCCTCATGCGCCGTTCTACGTGGGGGCTGCGAGGAGCCCCTCTCGCCGCAGGACAAAATTTTGCTCCTGAGGACAATTTTTTGGAGGAAGCCCATAATATGGTCTTAAATTGCGAAATTTAATCCGGATGCCCCGCTTACCGTCAAGGAGCAGTGCGATGCGTCAATTGATCTCTCGCGCAACGACCCTCATGCTGGCCGCAATTTTCGCGGCGGTGCCTATGGCAGCCGGCGCCGCGGGAACGACCGCCGTCGTTACCGGCGTCGTGCGAGCTTCGAATGGAACGCCGCTCGCCGGCGCGCAGGTGGAGCTCATCGGCCCCACCCGCCTTTCGAAGACGACGGACGCGCAAGGCAAGTACTTGTTTCCGGAAGTGCCGACCGGCCTCTATACGCTGCAGGTGACAAAGGCCGGCTATAGCGCCTACCGCGACGACTCCGTCGCGGCGTTCATCGGCGAGACGGTCACGGCGAGCATCACGCTGGCCGAGTCTTCATTTTCGTCGCTTCGCACGATCGCATCGGTTTCTACGCATCAGCCGGGCGTCGCGCAGATCAACACGTCGACGGCCGCGATCGATACGATAAGCGCGGCGACGTTCGAGGATCAGGGCAGCCAGCAGGTCACGAAAGTGCTCAACGAAACTCCCGGCATCTTTACCACGCCCTACAACCCCAATAACGGTAACCCGAATAACAACGCCTCGCCGGGCTCGATTCAGACGCCGCAGATTCGCGGCGCACTGCCGTACGAAACGGAATCGCTCATCGACGGCCATCCGGTGTCGGTCGGTTCCGAGGGCACGTTCTCGCCGACCCTGATCAACCCGTTCTTGCTAGAGAACGTCGAACTGGTCAAAGGCCCGGGCTCGATGCCGGCAGAGATAAACTATGCGATTAACGGCACGGTGAATTACCGTACGCTCGAGCCGACGCAAGCGAACACGTTCGATGGAACGATTTCCGACGATACGTGGGGCGGCGTCTCGGTCGGTTTCAAGTTGACGGGTGAAACGAAGAACCACAAGATCGGGTATGCCGCCGGCTACGTGACCGACGGCGCGCCCGGCCCCTTGAATAATTTCCAATTCGATACGTCGGCGATACCGCTGTACGGCGCCACGGGGTTAGCGGTTGGTCCGACCGGCAACCTCTCCGTGTACAACGTGAATACCGGAGCCGGCAACCAGGTCATCGGGGGACTACCGATTGGAGAAGCTGGACCGCCGGCGGCTTGGGCCAAATATGGCCTGTCGGAAACCTTTGCCGAGCCGGTCGTGGGCTGCTGCTTTCAGTCGCAAACCGGTTACCACTCGACCTCAGAGCTCGCGAAGCTCGTTTTCAATTTCTCGAACAACACCTCGCTGAAGCTTTCATACCTTGGCGGGCAGTCCATGGTCGGGAACGGTGATTCGTCGGGAACGTATTCCACGGACAACGTTGCCGGAACCGGCCTGCCGTTCATGTACTTCGCGCCGTGCGGCAGCACGCAGGGGGTGGGGAACTGCTACAACGGACTCACTGGGGTGCCCTATGGTGGGGCGACCTACAACTGCGGATCGTTCACCGGACCAGGGTGCGGTTCTGCGATCCCGTTCGACCTCAGCTCGGTCAACGGTATGGGTTACACCTGGTCGCAGCAGAATCTCTTCCAAGGTGAGTTCCGCACCACGCTCGGCAACACGGGAACGGTGCTCGCGCGCTACTACACCGGCTCGTTGAACGGCTACACATCAGAGGGCGAACCGGCGGGAACCACGCTCAGCTATTCGATGCGAACGTGGGGCGCGCTTCCGCTCTGCCCCGTAGGCGACACGTACTACAACGTCGCGACGGGATGCAGCGGCGGTTCGCAGCCTGTGATGACGGTGTTCAATGGCCAGAACGTAACCTTTTCTTCAGTCGGTCAGGGAGCATACGTCTCTTCGAACGACACGATGAGCGGCGAGACGCTCGAAATTCAGGAGCTGCTTGGCGAAAACACGTTGACGCTGGCATACGATCGCTCCCAGCAGTCCTCGTCGGCGCTTACGGACGAACCCTCTGTTGGGCTCGTCAGCAACGCACCGGCCCCGGGATCGAATCAGACGTTCTCGACGTTCTCCCTGCGCGACAGCGTCATGGTCCGGCCGAAAGTGCTGCTCGATCTTGGCGACTACGTTATAAACTATGCGAGCCATTTCTCACCGGATGGCGGCGTCACGTGGGGAGACTCCTCACACGCATACAACGAGCCCCGCGCGGCGTTGAGCTGGCACCCGAACAACGACACGGCCGTTCGGTTTTCGGCCGGCGGGTCGGTCGCGCCGCCGTACATGGGGCTGATATCCGGCGACGCGTCACCCAGTAGCTGGAGTTACGTCATCGGCGGCGTGCCGTCGCTGGGATTTATTTTGAACACCAATAACGGCGACCTCAGTTCCGAGACGGCCTTCTCATACGACCTCGGCATGGATCGTCGCATCGCGCGGTCGACGTCGGTCTCGGCCGATGTCTACTTCACCCAGCTGCACAACCTGTTTCTGCCCGAGACGTCGTTGCTAAGTACGGCCGACGCAACGGCGGCGGGATGCCCGGCTGCCGGCGTCTACCCGTGTTACATCTCGAAAGAGGCGAACCTCGGCCAGGCACGCTACGAAGGCATCGAACTCGCGGTGAATCACGTGCCGCAGTACGGTTTCGGTTGGAAGGTACAAGGCTCGTTGCAGCGTGCCTTCACCTACAATCTGCCGCAGTACTTCTACTGTGCAAATCCGGGGCCCGGCTGTACGAACGATATCAACCTCGGGGTAATACCCGAGACGAACTTCGGCGGTCAGCCGACGGGCCTGCTCCTCGGACAAAATGGTGTGGGCAGCGGACGCGTCCCGTACGCTTCGGGCTACGGCGAACTGAACTGGAACGGGCACTATAGCCAGTACTACAACGTCGGAGTAACGTACTACGGCAACAATAACCCGTTCAATCAGCCGCCGTTCTTCATCATCTCAGCCAACGTACGCATGAATGTTGGAAACCACGGCACGCGGCTGCAGCTCTCTGCCGACAATCTCGGCGGCGTCTACGCGAATCCGTACCCGAGCTATTTCAACGGCATTCCTCTACCGCTGGCCAAGGGAGCGACGGGTCCAACGGGTTCGATCGCGTTCGCGCCGACGCCGGGCGGCAACTACGGTCCGACGACCCTGCGTCTGATCCTTTCTCAGGATCTCTCGGGACTATGAAGCGGTTTGCGTCGGCGCTCCTAGCAGCGCTCGCCCTGTTTCCCGCGGCTCCGGCGCTTGCGGCTACCGCTGCGGCGCCGGCGATGACGTCGCAAGACCTTGCGACGTTTTATTCCGGGCTCTTCCCGTACGCGTTGCATCGCGCCGACATTCCCGGCGGAGTCATCGTCGTCGTAAAAGACGGTAAGATTCTTTTCGCTAAGGGCTACGGGTACGCCGACGTCAAGACGAAGAGGCCGGTCGATCCCAACACTACGATTTTCCGTCCGGGTTCGGTATCGAAGCTTTTCACCTGGACTGCGGTGATGCAGCTCGTGCAGGCCGGTAAAATCGATCTCGACGCCGACGTGAATAAGTACATCGACTTCACGATTCCGCCGTATGACGGCAAGCCCGTCACGATGCGCAATCTCATGACGCATTCGGCGGGGTTCGAAGAAACGGTCCGCGACCTGCTCGTCGATACCAAGGAACAGGTGTTGCCGATCGACGTGTATTTGAAGCGGCGTTTACCGACACGCATTTTCCCGCCGGGCCAGGTCATCGCCTATTCGAACTATGGCGCAACGCTTGCCGGCTACATTATCCAGCGCGTTTCGGGCGAAAAGTTCGAGGACTACATCGCCAAGCACATCTTCGCGCCGTTAAAGATGGTGCATTCGACCTTCGTGCAGCCGTTGCCGGCGAACCTCGCGCCGCTGATGGCGACCGGCTACCTCAACGCCTCGGCAGATAAAACCAAACCATTCGAGTACGTCGACACGGCACCGGCCGGCTCGTCGAGCTCGACCGGCATCGACATGGCCCACTTCATGCTCGCATACTTGAACGGCGGAACGTTCGAGGGTTATCAAATGCTCGAACCCGCGACGATCGAGGAGATGTGGACGCCGCAGGTCGCGCCGGAGAAGGGGCTGCCGAGCTTCGACCTCGGGTTCTACCAGGACGATTTCAACGGGTTGCCGATTATCGGGCACGGCGGCGATACCGTCGCGTTTCACAGCGACCTGCATTTGATCCCGTCGAAAGGCGTCGGCTTCTTTGTCTCCTTCAACTCACCGGGCAAGGAAGGCGCCGTCGAAGACGTCCGCAACAATCTCTTCAAGCTTTTCCTCGATCGCTACTATCCGTACACGGCCAAGGACGAAGCAACCGT
>Ga0181525_10000966_pt1 | contig 24875 bp, 13 predicted proteins | sample PEATcosm2014_Bin_48_FD_121100 | JGI IMG/M metagenome (GOLD analysis project Ga0181525, IMG submission 121100) | Peatland microbial communities from MTU Mesocosm Facility, Houghton, MI, USA - PEATcosm2014_Bin06_10_metaG | ecosystem: Environmental > Terrestrial > Soil > Wetlands > Peat | place... | reverse complement strand
CCGGCGGCATCGCCCACGCGCAGCAGGCGGTCTCCGGTGAGCCGACGGTTGTAATAGCTGAAATCGCTCGTGGTGCGCGTCTCGTTCACGCGCTTCGCGTTCAACATGCGTTCTTTCACGGCGGAACTGGATTCGACCCAGCGGTCGAAGATTTCCTGCGGCGTGCCTTTTTCCTGCGCGAACTCGTCCTTGTCAATCACCAGTCCCACGCTGGTCTTCTCGGCAGAGATCGGGATGAGCCAGAACCATTTGTTGGGCAGGCGGACGATGATGATGTCGCTGTTCGCCTCGCCTGCGTCGCGCACGACTCCAGTGAAATGGCCGAAGACCGCAAGCTTCTTGTGGCGCGGATGGGTGACGCGGAGACCCTCCTGATTGCCCGTGAAATTGCCGCGGCCACTGGCGTCAATTAAATATGCCGCTCGAAAATTATGAACTTTTCCATCGGGATCGGAAGCTTCGACGTTCACGCCTTCCGCGTCCGTCGAAAATTTAGAAACGGACCAGCCCTCGCGGATGTCGGCACCGCTGGCGCGCGCGTGCTTGAGCAGGATGTGATCGAATACGGCGCGTTCCACCTGGATGGCTTCCGGCTCGCGATTGTATTTGCCCTGACGGAAGGCGAACCGCGTGCCGAGCGTGCCATTGCTCAAATCGAATCGCGCGCCGAATTTTCTCGGAAAGCCCACCGCCTGCAACGCGGGCAGCACGCCCATCTCGCGGAAGATGACCATGTTGCAAGGCAGGAGTGATTCGCCGATGTGGAAGCGCGGGAAAAATTCCTTTTCCAGCACGAGCACACGTTTGCCTGTGCGCGCCAGAAATGTGGCCGCGCTGCTGCCGCCGGGTCCGCAACCGATTACGAGCGCGTCATAAGAGTCCCGATTCACTCCTAACAAGTGTGATGATATGATGGAGGTTGGCAAGCTTGGAAAGGCAAATGCTAAACCAAGTTGGCCGTTTTATCCGCGATAATCTTGAAACCTACAATGCGACAAATCCCGGTGTGGACAAAAATCCGGCAAATCGCTGGGGAAAAATGGCGGACAGGTTCAACAAAAAAATTGACTCAATCAAAATTACCTACAATAACGGATTGGAACTGACGCCGGAAGAAATTGAAAAGATAAGAGTCAAATTGCCGTCGTTTATCAATCCAGTAATGTCCTGTGGCAAAGTAAAAGCCGTCATGCCTTCGTTTGCCCTCTGAATTCGTGCTTGCTCCGCGTATGTGCTGGCTTCCTCCTTTGTCGGGAAGCTTGGTCGCTTGCGGCTCCCTTCGACTTGTCCCAAGTCAACGACGTAAGAATGTTGACCGGAGCGATTCGTTTGCGTATAAATGGGCGGCCATTGCTTGACACGTTTGGTTTTGCTCGAAAAAGATGCCTAAAGTGTCATGCAAATGTCATGCACAAAATGAAAATTATCGCATAAGCGCTTGAAAACAAACTTGTTAAGCCAATGTAGCTCAGTGGTAGAGCAACGGTTTCGTAAACCGTCGGTCGCCAGTTCAATCCTGGCCATTGGCTCCATTCCTTACCGCTTCTGCGGCAAAGGTTTGGAACCTCGGCAGGCTCTATGGTCAACGATTTGGCTAACAGTTTGGGTGCTTGTGTCATAATCACCCAAAATGTGGGACGATGAGTCCACAATAGTCTAACCGTTGGGACTACGCCCCGCGTAGGCTCGATAACGCAAACATGAAAGCACGTTATCGCCTGTTCCTCCGCCGCAAGAGCGTTTATTACGCCTTCGACACCACCACCCGCAAATTCCAGAGCCTCCAGACCAAGAACCGGAAGGAGGCCGAACGGCTCACCAGCACGCTCAACGAGGCTGGCAAACAGCCCGCCATGAATCTGCGGCTCGCGCGGGTTTATCTCCAGCACAGCGACCCCGCCTTCAGCTCCCGTGTGCCAGTTGATGATGTCTTCAGCAGCGTAAGCGACAGCATAGGCGCGTTGCTCCGCTTCTTCATTCCAATCAACAAGCGTTCCGGCCCGACCGACGCCAATAATTTCAGTGACGAGTTTTTTCGAAAATGAAGTCTGACTGGTTCCCAACATATCGGCATCCTCGACAAATTCGGCAAGTGCATCGCCGCCGCCAGTGCCGACGTTCGGCAACTTGAAAGTTGGATCGCGACGAAATATCAGACCGACGAAACCATCGGCGGTGCGGGCCGAGGCATTAAAGAAGGAGGCGAGATATTCCTTGTCATCCTGACAGTCGAGACGCGGCAGATATTTTTCAGCGGCAACCTTGACGGCATCTTCACCGGCGAACACATCACGCGCTCGTTGCCATGCAACAATGTTTGCGTCGTAATCAAGATGTGTAGAGTTCACCGGCACGCGGCGACTCTACCATCGGATTTTTCCCGGCCTTGGCTGGAATATATGTTGCCTGAATCTGTCTGACAGGAGACGCTGTTTGCCTGACACCAGACTACATTTTTTTACATAAAAATTATTTGACGATATTCCGTTTCAGTCGCTTGACAGTCTGAAAAGAAATCGGCCCGCTGACTGGCGTCAACGGGCCGCGCGAAAATCATTCTTTCCTTATGCCGGGACCAGCACTTTGACTTCACGTTCCAATCGCCGGCCCAAACGATCTTCCATGATTTCCAAATCGTAATGCGATTGTAGGTTCAGCCAGAATTGCGCCGACATTTTGAAGAAACGGCCCAGGCGCAATGCCGTGTCCGCCGTGATGGATCGTTCGCCATTCACAATTTCGTTGATCCGGCGTGCCGGGACGCCAATGTCTTTTGCCAGCCGGTATTGGCTCAAACCCATCGGCTTCAGAAAATCCTCTTCCAAAATCTCCCCCGGCGTAATGTTGGCCAGCAGTTTGTTTTTCATAATGTCTTAATGGTAATCCACAATTTCAACTTCATGCGCGCCCGATTCCCAGCGGAAGCATATCCGCCATTGGTCATTGATGCGGATGCTGTGTTGTCCAACGCGTTCACCCTTCAACGCCTCCAGACGATTGCCCGGTGGCACGGCCATGTCCAATAGTTGCGTTGCCGCCTGTAATTGCAGCAGTTTCCGCCGTGCCGTTCGCTGGATGTCCATCGGCAACCGCCGCGACACCTGCCCCGCGAATATTTTTTCCGTCTCCGCACATGCGAAGTTTTCAATCATTCTGCACAGCACCATAACGCAGCGCGGTATTAACGTCAAGCGTTATTGTTTTGCCATTTAACCTCGTTCGACCCCGGCAATTTTTTGCGCGCAGGCAATTCGTGCGACCGTTGGACTTTCGACGCGGGCGGCCAGATGAAGTCGTGAGTCTTGGACAATGCGAATGCTTCTGGTAATTCAGATGCGCTCGAAAGACAAAGTTGGTTCGCTATGCTCAATAGAATATTTGTTCGCGTTTCGCTCCCTGACCCACTACGCGCTCAACAAATACGAACGCGCCACCAATTCACGGTTTCCATTTACGAACCATTCGGGCGCACGCGCGGATGCCTGACGCTCATGCGCGGCCAGTCGGCTAACGCCGACTGTCACCGCGCACCGGCACGCCATCTTTGGTTTACGGATGTCATCCCCGGCGTGCCTTTCGCTACACCGCGCGCGCGTTGGACGCCGCAGGTAATCGAACGTCTTTCGCGCATTCCAACCGTGAAATATTGGCGGATGTTTTTAAGGCGCGGTGTCAGGCAACCAAACCTCGTCGCTAACGCTCCTCGGCACCAACCGCTTCGTTCGCTCGCCGGCAGGCATCAGTCGTGCCAGCCCGCCGCAGGCGCAACACAGGCTGTCACGCCTGCTGCTGATCTGCTGTCGAACTGCCACTTCGCTTCGGACAAAGGCAAAGTTAGTGTTTTATGAACGTGAAGGCATCGCACATCCAGATTGACGAGATTTACGCCTTTGTGAACTGCAAGCCGCAGAACACCACGAAGGACGACCCAGAGCGCGGCGAGTTTTTCACCTATTTGAGCGTGGACAAAACCAGCAAGTTAATCATCAACTGGCGCACGTCCAAACGTAATAGCGAGAATACGCTGGCGTTCATGCACGATTTGAAACGGAGAGTGGCCGAACGCTGCCAGATTACAACCGATGCTTACATGGGATATTGGCGCGGGAACGGTGCGGTGCAAAAGGCTTTCGGCAACGATGTTGATTACGCCACTGAAATCAAAGTCTGGGGCAAAACCAATCTTCAGGTCTCACGCTATTTCAATCCCATGCGTGTTGTCGGAATAAAGCGTAAGACACGCATCGGCAATCCCGATTTAACCCAAGCCACAATCTGCCATGCCGAGCGCACAAACCTGTCAGTCAGAACTTTCACCAGACGCTTTACCCGCTGCACCATCGGCTATTCAAAGAAGCTGGACAACCTGAAACACGCCGTTGCATTGTTCATCGCCCATTTCAATTTCTGCCGTGTTCACTCCGCTCACAACCAGACACCAGCACAAGCATCAGGTTTGACAAATCGCCCTTTCACCATTACAGATTTACTGACAGCAACAATTTAATACACCATGACCCATTGCCCGGAGCGTCGGCCGAAGCGGGTGGTTTGCCCATTTGCGTGTTGCGCGGCACGTCGCTGATCTGAATCGGCGGCGGCACGGGATTATCGCTCACATATTTCGCATCGGCGGTTTCAAGCGCCTTGCCTTGATCCGAAAGCAGTGGGACGAATGGGCTGTTGGTGAAAGCCTTGAGGCCGGAGACGATGGAAGCGGCGACGAATTCCGCGCCGGCCATGTAAGTGTGGTTGTGATCGCTGTAAAGCTTGTTCACTTCCTCGCGGCCCATCGCTTCGTATTTGTCCGCGCAGAAATCAGTGAGGTCGAAGATGGGCAGGTGCAGTTTTTGGCCAATGTCCTTCGTCCATTGCGTGAATTCGCCATTGCCGGTGCCGCGTTCGATTTTATCCTGCTTGGGATCGTAGTCGGCGGGCAGGGGGCCGACTGGCGTCGCATCGTTGAACTTCACCTTCGGATTGGTCCAGATGTTGCGCGTGGTGACGGTGAGCAAATAGACGTATGCGCCCTTCGCCAGCGCGTCGGTGGCCATCTTCGACATATACCAGCCGTAGGTGTGGGCAGTCTCCACCGTGCCGTCGGGACGCTGTATGTCAACCGTCTCGTCGCCCAATCCCGGAACGGAACCGCGATCCCGGACGGTGCGCGGTGGGCCGCCGTCATTGATGCCAAAAACCAGCAGCACAAAATCACCGGTTTTGATCCGGGGCAAAACCGAGGGCCAGTCATTTGTGTTGTTGTAGTAAGTGCGGCTCGACTGGCCGGCGTGGGCCACGTTATTGATGACAACCTTTTCGGGGTCGAAAAAATTTGTGATGGGCGTGCCCCAACCGACCATCGGTTCGCCATTTTTCCCGGTGCCGTTATTTCTCGCCGTCGAGTCGCCGACGACGAAAATCGCGGGCTTGTCCGCGACTTCATGGGCGAGGCCGCATTGCAGAATGCAAAGCGGGCTAAAAAGGATCAACAACAGGAGCTTCGTTTTCATGTTTCAGGTGGTGTGAAATTGGAATAATTGAGCGCGGGTATCACTTTGTCCGGTTGTCGTTAGCAAACCGTTGCAACACGGTTTTGTTGAATTGCTGCATGGTCATGTGCGTGAGTGTCAAAAATTTCACTCACAGAAACAAGGTTTAAGCTGCCCACATCCTCGTAATTAAAAGTTCTCAAGGATGACAGTTGACGTCAGACAAACATCCGATGGATTTCCGGCAAGACATCGGTTAGAGTATTGGCCGTATATCAACCGCTTCCACCATGTTATGACAATAACAGGCCGTTTCGTATTGTTCTTTGGCGCAATCGTCTTAAGCTTTTGCATGTCCAGCCGCGCGAACGCCGCCAGCGCGACGTGGACGGGTGCCGGCGGCAATAATTATTGGACCAATAACGCCAACTGGAGCACCGGCTCATATCCCGGAAGCCAGGCAGGAAATAGTTCGACCACGGACATAGCCACCTTCACCAATAACAGTCCGGGACAGACGACCATCAATCTCGGCGCAATAGACATTTACATACAGGGCATCACGATCGCGTCAGGATCGCCAGCCTTTACTTTTGTTTCCACTGCCCCGGCTTATCTGCTTTTCCCGGATACAGCCACTGCTGGCAATATCACCGTCAATAGCGGTGTTACCACCACGCAGGATTTTTCAGGGCTGGCGTTGATTCGCGGCCAGTCCGGCGCTGGGAGCACTGCTTATAACATTGTCAACAACAGCGCCACCTGTTTCATGAAGATGCCCGTGCTGACTCAATACAGCACCAGCGGGAATATTCGCATTGTCTTTTCAGGGGCTTCCGGCGCTCCGATTTCCGCCACTGGAAGCAACCGTGGCACTCAAACGACTGAACTTTTGCTCAACGCTCCCGTCATCGTTTATCTGCAGGACGCGGCCAGTGACGGCAATTTCACCGGCGGCTTGTATATCCGTCAGGGCACGGTCAGCGTTGCTTCCGTGGCGCTGAAAAGCGTCGGTCACAGTCCGCTGGGAGGCGCCAACTTTATTTATCTGGGCAACGATTCGGGAACCGGAAACACCAGCACCCTGCAATTCACCGGAGCCGGCAGCGGCACGACCGACGAGCCGTTCTCCCTGACCAAAGGCAACACCGGAGTTTTTGACATCACCAGCGCCGGCGGCAATCTGATTCTGACAACCACCGTCAACGAAATAAATTCCAGCAGCACAACATTGTCTGGAAATTTAATCAAAACTGACATCGGCACGCTGACGCTCAATGCCAAAAGCAGCTACACCGGAAGCACAACCATCAATGGCGGAACCTTGTCGCTAGGAGCGGCCAATGCGATCAGCACCAGCAGCGGAGTCACTTTGGGCGGCAGCGGCACGGCGGGCATACTTGATCTGGGCGGCTTCAGCCAGCAATTCAGCGCGCTGTCCGTCGCGAGCGGCGCGGTCGCAGCCGGTCAAATCATCACAAACAGCAGCTCGGCAAATCCGGCGACGCTGGTCTTCAGCAACTCGACCGCCAATCCTTCAACTTTCGGCGGCGTGATTGTAAACGGGAACAAGCCGGTGGCCCTGACAATTCTGAATGGAAGCCTGACGTTGACGAACACCAGCACTTATTCCGGCAACACAACCATTACCGGCGGCACACTGGCATTGGGCGCGGGCGGCTCAATTTCCAACAGCACCGCGTTCATCGTCAATACGAATGCCGCCTTCGATGTTTCCGCCAATGGCAATTTTAATTTGAACAGCGGCCAGATTATTTGCGGCTACGGCGCGGTGACCGGCAGCGTGACGGCGGCAAGCTGCCTGATTTCACCCGGCACAAACGGCGTTGCCGGCACGCTGTCTTTCAGCAACAACCTTGCGTTGAACGGTGGTGTGACCAATCATTTTGATCTCACGGCAACTCCCGGCGCGGCTGGCAACGATTTGATCGTGGTCGCCGGCGCGTTGAATTTGAGTGGGACGAATACCATGGAAATCAGTCCATTGGGCGCGTCATTGTCCGCCGGCACTTACAAATTGGTTCAGTTCGGCTCGTTGGGCAGTGGTGGCGCGGCCAATTTCCAGATCACCGGCACGCTGGGCGCCAGCCTGCAGGGTGCCATCAGCGTCACCAACTCGGAAGTGGATCTGGTTGTTTCAGTCGTCGGCGGCACGCAGCGCACCTGGGTCGGCGATGGTTTGACCAATGCCTGGGACTATACAAGTGTGAACTGGCTGGACGGCTCGGTGCCGGATTATTACAGCGATGGAGATTTCGTGACTTTCGACGACACCGGTTCGGCCAATCCGCCGGTGAATTTGACGGCAACGCTTCAGCCGGCGGCGGTGTTGGTGAATGCGGCGGCCAATTACACATTCAGCGGAATCGGGCAAATTTCCGGCACCGGCACATTGACCAAGACCAATTCCGGCGTGCTGACGATTTTGACGACGAACAATTACTCCGGCGTCACCACCATCAACCAGGGAACTTTGCAGTTGGGCAACGGCGCAATTTCCGGGGCGCTCGGAACCAGCGCCATTCAAAATTCCGGCGCGCTCGTTTTGAATCTGCCGGGCGTCAACAATTTCGCGAACGTCATCAGCGGCACGGGCAATTTGGTTCAGGCCGGCTCCGGCACGCTGACCTTGACGGCGGGTGATTCCTACAGCGGCGGCACCACCATCAGCAACGGCACACTGCAACTGAACACCGGCGCGTGGTTCGGCAGTGGAAACGTCACGAACGGAGGCACGCTCGTTTTTAATAGTTCAGGAAATTCAATTGTCAGCGCGGTCATTAGCGGGACTGGCTCGGTGACTTTGGCCAACAGCGGCATTGTGACGCTGACGGGCAACAACACTTACAGCGGCGGCACGGCAATCAACGAAGGCGCGTTGCTCGCAAATAATTCCATCGGCAGCGGCACCGGCAGCGGCGCGGTGACGGTCGCCAGCGGCGGCACGCTCGGTGGCAACGGCGTCATCGGCGGAGCGGTTACGATTAACAGCGGTGGAATTTTTTCACCGGGAAATCCCGTCGGCACACTCACCGTCAACAATAATTTCACTGCCGCCAGTGGCGCGGTTTTGAATTTCACGCTCGGCACGAGCAGCGACAAAACGATGGTCAGCAGCAACCTGAATTTGAGCGGCACATTGAACATCGCCGCCGGCACCGGATTCACCAGCGCCACCTACACTTTGTTCACTTACGGCGGCGCGCTGACGCTGGGCAGCCTGGCTGTCAATTTGCCTGCTAACACCACCGCCATGCTGAATACGAACACTCCCGGACAGGTGAATTTGATCGTGGCAACGGTTCAGGTGAACATCCCCGCATTTCCAGGCGCACTGGGTTTTGGCGCGACGGCTTACGGCGGACGCCTCGGCACGGTGTATCATGTCACCTCGCTGGCCGATGACGGCAGTGCCGGCACGTTTCGCGTGGCCGTGAGCCATCCCAACCGCGTCATCGTTTTTGATGTGGGTGGCTATATCAATCTTGGCTCCGCCGTGTCGGCCAGCAGCAGTCTTACGATTGCCGGACAAACGGCTCCGGGCGGCATTGGTTTGATGGGCGATGAACTTTCGTTCTACGGACAGACTAACATCATCTGTCGCGACCTGCGCGTCCGGCAGGGCGGCAGCGACTCCGGCAGCAGTGGCATCAACATCGGCGCCACCAGCAGCGCCAGTCCTGCCGGCAACATGATTTTTGATCACGTCTCCGTGGAGTTCGGCCAGTGGGACAGCATTGACGCCGTCAACACCGCCAACTTCACGGTGCAATACTGCATCATCGCCGACCCGATCAACCAGCAGTTCGGCGCGCACGTCGAGGGCGGCAACGCCTCTTACGTCAACAACCTCTGGGTCAACGCGCACAACCGCCAGCCATTGGCCAAGGCCAACACGGTTTATATCAACAACGTCATTTATGACTATCAGGCTGGTTACACCGTCGCCGACACCGGCGGAATTTTCAGCCACGACATCATCAATAACTATTTCATCACCGGCCCATCCACCACCAGTCCCGGTGATGACTTCTATCAGTTTGACGCCGGCCAGACTGTTTACGCCTCGGGCAATTTGCTGGACAGCAGCGCGAACGGCACTTTGAGCGGAAGTTCGACCGCCCCGAGCGGTGACACTCCGACGAACGCGCCTTGGTCTTCCGTCACCGCCACCATTCCCACCGCGTCCACCTTGTCCGCCTACCGGATTGACGTTTCCAGTTCCGGAACATTTCCGGCCGACCAGCTCGACCAACAGGTCATCAGCCAGGTGACTTCGCTTGGCACTGCCGGAAGAATCATTGGCACTCAACTGACACCGGTCTTGGCAACGGCGGCAACGGCGTGATCACCCCCGGCATTCTGCCGGTTGACACCGATGGCGATGGCATGCCGGACTATTGGAAGCTGGCCCTCGGTTTGAGCCTGACCAACGGGGCCGACGCCCTCACGGCCGGCACCGGCGGCTACACGAAGCTGGAAAATTATTTGAACTGGCTGGCCGCGCCGAATGCGGTCACGGGAACCAACACGCCCGTGAACGTTGACCTGACCCAATACACCGGCGGCTTTACCAACGCCAGCCCGGTTTATTCCGTGTTTGTCCCGGTGAACGGCACGGTCGCATTGCAAGGTGGCCATACCGCGCAGTTCACACCGGCGCCGGGATTCTTCGGCTTGGGCAGTTTCAATTTCTCCGTTGTTGCCAGCGACGGCACCACAATGACGAACACCGTCACCGTTTGCGTCACGCCGACGAACGCGCCGCAATCACAGACGACGCCGGTATTGGAGACTGCGCCAACCGCCCCGGCGATCACCTACGGCCAGGCGTTAAGCAACTCGGTCTTGAGCGGCGGCGCGTTCACCAACGCGGCGGGCACTGCTGTGCCCGGCACCTTTGCCTTCACCACGCCGTCCGCGACACCGGGCGCAGGCGCGGCGAGCCAGTTGGTGACCTTCACCCCGAACGACACGAACGACTACAACACACCGGCCACTTTCAGCGTAAGCGTGACCGTCAATCCCTTGGCGGTGATCCTGACCGGCACCCGCGCTTATGACGGGACGACGAACGCGGCGTTCGGAATTTTGTCGGTGTCCAACGCGGTTGCAGGCGACAACGTGACAGTGGCTTCAGGCAGCGGCGGTCTGGCGGTTGCGACCGTCGGAACCAACAGCATCACGTCTCTGGGCGGCCTTGCCTTGGGCGGCACGGCGGCGGGTAACTATACACTCACGGGCGCGGGCGGTTCTGTGATCATTACGCAAGCCGTCTCGTCCACCACGCTGGCTTCCTCGCAGAATCCGTCCAGGCAAAATGGGGTGGTGACGTTCACTGCAACTGTGACCGGGGCGGACACGCCCACCGGGACGGTGCAATTCCTGACCAACGGCGCGGCCTTTGACACGGAGACGTTGAGCAATGGTGCGGCGAGCAGCGTGGGGACGGCATTGCTGCCCGTCGGCACCAACACCATCACGGGAGCCTATTCTGGAAATGGGAACTATCTGGCGAGCACGAACAATCTGGGCCAGGTGGTGGTGGTGGTCAATCCGCAGTTCAGTCCGATCAGCATTGGCGCCAGCGGCCTGGTGATGAGCGGATCGGGGGGGCTGGCGAACGGGCCTTACTACATTTTAACATCCACAAACATAGGCCTGCCCTTGAGCCAGTGGACGCCTTTGCTGACCAACCAGTTCGACAACAACGGCAATTTCAACGTCACCAACACGCTGAACACGAACGCGCCGCAGGATTTTTATCTTTTGCAACTGCCCTAAAACGGCGGCGAATGGTGCATATCCGGACGGACTGGCCGGTGGCGCTGGCACTTAGAACTTGAATTCGAGCCTTTGCTTCCGATGATTAGGCCGGAAATGGTCTTTTGGGACCGATTTGGGAGGTGTGCGGTCAAACGCACACTTCCTCTGGCGACGGAATAAGAGTAGATTGATTGCACGAAAATACATCCAATAAGCGAAACCGCTAATCACACATCTCTTGGCAACACAATGCCAGAAAGAGAAGTCGTGAAAGTCGGGCGAAACCTGACTCAAGTCTGGCTGCTGTGTGTCGTGATGTTGCCCGCCGTAGCGCAAGCCCAATTCACTTTCACCACCAATACCGACGGTTCTCTCAGCATCTACCAATACACTGGTTCCGGCGGTGATGTGATTATCCCGGACACAACCAACGGCCTGCCGGTCACCAGCATCGGGGATGACGTTCATGGTCTGGGGGCGTTTCAATTCTGCACCAACTTGAATAGTGTCGTGATTCCCTCCGGCGTCCTTACCATTGGAACTTCTGCGTTTAATTCCTGCACCAGCCTGACCAGCGTGGTGATTCCCAACAGTATCACCAGCATCGGAGGCGATGCGTTCTATGGATGCAGCGGACTCACCAATATAACGATTCCAGCCAGCGTCACAGGCATGGGGGATGGGGCGTTCGCTTTTTGTGCCAGCCTGAACAACGTCACGATACCCAACAGCATCACCAACCTCGGCGACTATGCGTTCTATTCCTGCACCAGCCTGACCAGCGCCACAATCACCACTAACATCACCAGCATTGGAATCTCTGAATTCGATTCCTGTGCCAGCCTGACCAACGTGACGATTCCCAACAGCGTCACCAATATTGGAAGCTCCGCGTTTCAAAACTGCGCGAGTTTGGGCGGCGTCATGATCCCCGCCAGCGTCATCGGTATCGGAAACTATGCGTTCGATTCTTGCACAAACCTGACCTCGATTGTGGTGGATCCGCTTAATACGAACTACAGCAGTGTGGATGGCATATTGTTCAATCTGAACCAATCTACTCTCATCCAGTGTCCGGGCGGCAAGGCCGGTAGCTACATCATTCCCAATACCGTCACCAATATCGGCAATCTGGCCTTCGATTCCTGCGCAGGCCTGACGAACATTGTGATTCCCTTCAGCGTCAGAAACATTGGGGAATCGGCGTTTGATTCCTGCACCGGCCTGACGATCTTGAATATTCCCAACAGCGTCACCAACATTGGGAGCTGGGCGTTCGATTCCTGCTCCAGCCTGACAAGCGTTTCAATCGAACCATTCCCTGAAGTTGAAAACAATTATAGAGGTGCCGCTGTAATCCAAGAACATACATTTGAAGATTGCACCAGCCTGACGGGCGTGACGATTGGACCCTGGGTCACCAAGATAATGAACTTTGCATTCGATGACTGCACCGATGTCACGGGATTTTATTTTCAATACAACGCTCCTTTGACCAACAATTTGTCCCTGTTCGGCAATGACAACAATGCGACCGTCTATTACCACCCGGGAACCACGGGTTGGGGTTCGACATTCGGCGGTCTTCCGACTGCGCCGTGGCTGTTTTCATACGGATTTACATTCACAACCAACAACGGCACGATCACCATCACGGGATACAACGGCAATGGTAACGATGGTTACATCGGCGATATAATTGTCCCCGATACGACCAACGGTCTGCCGGTAACCTCCATCGGAGTGCAGGCGTTCTATGGCTGCAATGGTATGACCAGCATCACCATTCCCAACAGCGTCACCACGTTCGGCACTGCGGCCTTTTATTCCTGCACTAGGCTGGCCAGCGTCCATTGCCTGGGCAACTCTCCCACCCCCACTGATGATTCCTCTGCGTTTTTATATGACAACAATCCGACGGTTTATTATTTGCCGGGAACCACGGGCTGGGGCGCGACCTTTGACGGTGTTCCGACAGCACCATGGATGCTTCCGAACCCGATGATTCTGAATTTCGAACCCAATTTTGGTGTCCAGACCAACCAGTTCGGCTTCACCATCTCTTGGGCAACGAACACCTCCGTTGTGGTGGAAGCCAGCACGGATTTAAGCAATCCGGTTTGGACTCCGGTGGCAACCAACACTCTCACCGATGGCGCGTCCTATTTCGGTGATTCGCAATGGACGAATTATCCCGGTCGCTTCTACCGCCTCCGCTCGCCGTAAGCCATTTACCAACTCACTCCGCCGTGGAGATGGCGGGCTGTGTTGCTTGTCTTGCCGGGGGGGCGGCGGGTATAGTTGGAACCATGAACCGCCACCGCAAGCCAGCAGTGTTCGCACTGGTTTGGGCGGGTCTGTTGCGGTTTGCCGTGCTGGTGTTCGTGGCGGGCATGGGATTGCGGGCATGGGGTTCGGGAATCGCCGTCGAGTATCTTACCGATGTCTGGACCGCCGACGATGGCCTGCCCGACACTTCCGTGACGGACATCGGCCAGACACCGGACGGTTATCTGTGGATCGGCACTTACAACGGGCTGGCGCGGTTTGACGGGCTTCATTTTTCGACCTTTGATCCTGCAAACACTCCGGCGCTCGCCCACGCGCGCGTGCGGACGCTTTCCATTGATAATCTCGGCACGCTCTGGATCAACACCTTTGACGGCTCGATGACTTCCCTGCGGCAGGAAACATTTGCGCGGGAATGGACCGGCGCGGAAGGGCTGGACCCGGATGTCACGCTGGTTTCGTCGTTGTCGAACGAAGTGACCTTTTTGCTGCACCGCGGGTTTGTCCGCCGCAAGCCGCAGTCCGCCCCGGCGGGAAGCGGCTGGGAAGATCTGACTCCGCCCAGCCGGAGCGTCGGCACGCTCTGCCTGGCGGATGGCGATGGGACAATCTGGTATCGCGGCGCGGACAAACTTTTATGGCAGGTGACGGCCAGGGGCTTCGGGGCGCAGCCGCAAACCAACGGGTTTGCGGGGAGCCAGGTCAATTGCATGACAACGGACCCGCAAGGCCGGTTGTGGATTGGCACGGACGAAGGCATTGAGATGTGGGATGGAACCCGGTTTCAAGACCTCACGCCCACAAATGCCGGATCGTCGAATGTGGAATTGCCGGTGGACGTGGAGTTTCTTTCCGTGGCAAAGGATGGCCGCTTGTGGGCGGGCGTAAACGGCCACGTGCGCGAGGCGATTGGCCGTCAATGGATTGTCGAGGCGGAATCGCTCAACAATGTTTTCACCGGCAACTTGAGCCGGATGGGAACGCACGAAGATCATCACGGAGGCGTGTGGCTTTACGACTACGGACGGGGTTTGTGGCATATCTCCGCTGATGGCACCGTGCGGCAGTTCGGCCCGCAGGAGGGTTTTCCCGGGGAGCGGGTCAATTGTTTTTTTGAAGATCACGAAGGCAACTGGTGGGCGGGTCTGGACGCCGGTGGATTGGTGCGGATTCGCGAGCGGCGGTTTCAAACGATTGACACGGGCGGACAGGTTTCGACAAAACCAGCCCGGTCGGTTTGCGAAGACAGCAACGGCACGGTCTGGATCGGCACGCTTGGCGACGGCTTGGCTCGCTGGCAGGCGGGAGTCCTGACAGATCTGACCATGCCCGGAGGAACAGACAAGGGATTTGTCTTTTGCGTTTATCCGGATGCCGCGGGCCGGCTGTGGGCGAGCGCGGGCGATGAAGACTTGTATGTCCGCGAAAATGACCGGTTCAAACGCGTGTCGCCGGTGGTTCATGGCGTGAAGGCGATTTTGGCGGACAAGTCGGGCCGCATCTGGGTCGGCACCAAGAGCGGGCTTTACTCGGCAGACAGCGGAACGTCAAACAGCTTCAAACCATACGAGGGGATTGGCCGGCACGACATGCGGGCTTTGTCGGAGGATGGACACGGCAACCTCTGGGCGGGCGCTGAAGACGGCGCGCTCTTCCGCATCAAGGGCGATAAATTCGAGACATTTCAAACCGGCGACACCAATGCGTCACATGCCATCTGGTCGCTGCTGGCCGAGGATGATGGCACGGTCTGGATCGGCACTTTCCGGGGCGGATTGCTGCGCTTCCGGGACGGAAAATTCACAAGCTTCAGCATTAATGAAGGATTGCCGGACAATATCATCTGCCAGATTCTTCGTGATGACGCGGGTAATCTCTGGTTCGGTTCGCATCAGGGCATTTTCAGCGTGGCAGAATCGGCGCTAAATGATTTTGCGCGCGGCGGGACCAATTCCGTCGCCTGCACCGCCTATGGCCGTTCGGATGGACTGCCGTCTCTGGAATGTTCGGGTGGCTACCAGCCCGCGGCATGGCGCGGACAGGATGGCCGGCTGTGGTTCACCACCGTCAAGGGTGCGGTCTGTGTTCAACCGGAAGAAATCCGCCCGGACGTTTTGCCGCCGCCAGTCGTGATTGAGGAAATACTGGTTGACGGGAAAAGCCTGGACGCCACCATCAAGGCGCGGGATCAGCCTGTTCCGCAAGGATTGGTTTATGACGGCGCCAAGAAATTTCTGGAGGTGCCGCCGGGCAAACATCAAATTGAATTTCGTTACACCGGGTTGAGTTTGGTTTCATCCGACCGGGTGCAATTCCGTTATCGGCTGGAAGGAGCCGACGCCGGATGGGTGGATGCGGGAACGCGGCGCTCGGTGCAATATCCTTTGCTTCCCGCCGGCACTTATCAGTTTCAGGTGATTGCCTGCAACAGCGACCGCGTCTGGAACGAGACTGGCGATTCCCTGACGTTGAAAATTCTGCCGCATTTCTACGAAACTTTGTGGTTCCAAATTCTGGCTGGGCTGGTTGCGATTGGCTTGGTTGCCGGGGCAGTCCGTTATTCGGTCACGCGGCGCTTGCAACGGAAGATGGAGAAGCTTGCGCGGCAACAGGCCGTGGAGCGGGAACGCACCCGGATTGCCAAGGACATTCATGATGATTTGGGCGCAAACCTGACGCTGATCGCCGTCCTCGGCGACCTCGCCAAGCACGAAAAGGCCGCGGAGCGCATTGAAAAAATGGCCGGCACGGCGCGGCAGGCGGTCAAATCGCTGGATGAGATTGTTTGGGCCGTCAATCCCCGCAACGACACGCTTGCGCACCTGATTGATTATACGGGTCAGTTCACGGTGGATTATCTTCGCGCCGCCGGGGTGCGCTGTCTGTTGGACCTTCCAGAAAATGCGCCGCAGCGCGAAATTTCCAGCGCCGTTCGCCACAATATTTTTCTCGTGGTGAAGGAAGCTTTGCAAAACATCGTCAAGCACGCCCGCGCGACCGAAGTGTGGCTGCGCGTCAATGCCACGGGCCAGGGCCTGCGGATTGTGATCGAGGACAACGGCGGCGGCTTTGAACGGGGGCCGGAAAATGCCTTGGCGGACGGGTTGCGCAATATGCAGCAGCGCATGAGTGAGCTTGGCGGCGAGTGCCGGATTCAAAGCCGGGTCGGCGCCGGCACGGAAATCATCGTGGAACTGCCATGGCCAACCGGTTGAGCGGCTTCATATCTTCATCCGATGGCGGGCAATTTTTTTTGAGGCAGAATTGATAAGCAACAACGCAAATCTTAATTTAATGATCACCCTTTCCATCATCGAAGACCAGCGCGACATGCGTGAAAGCCTCGTCGAATGTCTGGGCAGCGTGCCGGGTTTTCGGTGCGTCGGCGCGCACGCCTCCGGCGAAGAGGGATTGCGGGACATCCCGAAGGAAAATCCGGACGTCGTGCTGATGGACATCAACCTGCCCGGCATGAATGGCATCCAATGCGTGAGCCGGTTGAAGAAGCACCTGCCGGACACCCAGGTCTTGATGCTCACAACCTACGACGATGGGGACTTGATTTTTGATTCCTTGCGGGCCGGCGCGAATGGTTACCTCCTCAAAAACATGCCGCAGAAGGAGCTGGTCCAGGCTGTCCAGCAGGTCCATGCCGGCGGGGCGCCGATGTCGCTCCAGATTGCCCGCAAGGTCATCAATCACTTTCACAAGGCGAAGCCCGCCTCGAAAATGGAACAACTCACCGCCCGTGAACTGGAGATTCTGCGGCTGCTCGCCAAAGGCCACCTGTATAAAGAGATTGCCGATCATTTGGCAATCAGCATGAGCACGGTGCGCACCCACGTCAGCGCCGTCTATGAAAAGCTCCACGTCCACTCGCGCACCGAGGCGGCGATGAAACTGGCAGGACGGGAATAAGCCCGCAAAACCCCGGTTTCCATGCTCTGATATGACTGGCGCCAACCTTCGGAGCTTTGTGAATCAACCGGCTGCGCCTCGGACAAACATCCGATGGCTTATTTGAGGGAAATGTGTTAACTTTAACAAAATCCGAGCCATATCAATTCAACTGGAAAGAACCCATATTATCATTATGCAAATGACGAAAATTTTCAAAACCGCGTGGCTTTGCGCCGCGCTCTCAATCGCAGGTTGGACGACAGCGGAGGCCCAAACGGTCTACAACGCCAATTGGCGGGCCCGACCAGCGGCGGCGACTGGAATACGGCATCCAGTTGGAGCACCGGTGTGATTCCGGGGTCTGATATAAACGGAATAACCAACGCGGTCATCCCCTACATCAGCACATCAAGTTCAAATGTTGTCACCTACGGTTCCGCGATGACGGCGACAGGCTTTGGCGGACTGACCAACTTCGGAGTTTTGGTCGTGAGCGCGGCGGGGTTTAACAACAATGGCATTTTCCTGGATGCCCCAAGGGCCTACCCCGGCTGGCTTTTTGAGACCAACCCGGCTGCGGTGATAAACGTGAACGGCAATCTCGCAGTTACCTCCAACAACATCGTTAATTTGGGCGGCGGAGCCACCATGACAATCCAGGGATCGCTGCTGCTTGGAACCGGTATCACCGCCGGCACGGGCAGCGGCAACTCGGGCAGTATTGGAATTATGACCAACAGCGGTGGGTTTCTTAGTGCTTCAGCCACCCAGATAAATCCCGTCAATTCCGCAGGACCCTCTTCCACCGGCCAATCCTCTCTGTTGGTAATCAGCGGTGGCACCAACAATCTGGGTATCACCTCGGTCAAACGAAGCAATGCTGGCAGCGGCGGATACCAAACCCTCGGCACGGAAGGCCTGATCATCTACGGTGGTTTGGTGACCATGACAAATCTGAATGTAGGCGGTTCAGGCGGAAATTCATGGTTAACGACGGAGATCGCCGGAGGGACGGTCACAAACTTCGGTGTCGGCATGTCCATCAATTGCGGCACCACCACAGGGCGACCGGCTCGGCTACTTCAGACGGGCGGTTTGTTTGTGGTGCCGGATCCCGAAGTCGTCAACCCGAATCCCTCGACAGCGGGAGCATTAAGCGCCGTTTACTCGATTCAGGGAGGGACAAATATCGTGGGTGGATTCTACTTTGGACTTTCAAACAGCGCTGTTGCCGCCACCACGGCCTTTACGAATGCAGCCACTATTTATGTGGGCAGTCAGGGCATTGCCACGAACGGAGCTGTTCTCTTTATCAATGATCTCAAAGCCGGGGGAATGTTTGGCGCTACCGCGCCTTGGACGGGTTCAGCTCCTATGAGTTTCATCGGCACTGGTTCCTTTACGTTCAAAACGGCAGACATGGCTGGTAATCCTAACAGCATCACCTTGGCCCCGAACGCCGTGTTGAGCGGGCCCGGCACCTGCGCATTGAACGTAACGGGTGGCGGCACATTGACGCTGGGCGCAACCAACACTTATACAGGCGCCACGTTGATCAACGGCGGCACTCTGGCGCTCGGTGCAAACAGCGCCTTGGCCAGCACTCCCATCATCGTCGGGCCGGGCACGAGGTTTGATGTATCGGCGGTCAGCGCTGGCTTTGGTATTAACAATTTGCAAACGCTCGAGGGTTTTGGAGTAGTCACGGGCGCGGTCTCTCTTGCTTCCGGCGCGACCATTGACCCCGGTAGCAATGCGTTGACAGGCCCTTTGAGCTTCTCGAATTCCGTCACGGAAACCGGCGGGGCTATCAACCAATTCGACCTTGTCGGTGCGCCGAATCCAAACAATGATCTGGTCATCATCGCTGGCGATTTGGATGTGAGCGGCACAAACAATGTGTTCATTAATGGCGCGTCACTGGTGGCTGGAACCAACTATATACTCATCCAATATGGCGGCAATTTCAACGGCGGCCTCACCAACTTCCAGGTCGTCAACGCCGTCGGCACCCTGAGCAACAACGCCACGGCCAAAACCATTTCATTCATTCCACAAACGACCCTGCGCGGGCCGACAAACACCGTCTGGATCGGCAATCCGGTGAACACCAATTGGGACAACGAAGTAAGCTCCAACTGGCTGAATGCTGGCGTGCTGGACTACTTTGTGCCGGGTGATAGCGTCCAATTTACGGATGCGGGTGCCAGCAACTCGCCGGTCAACATTGTCGGCACCGTCTCGCCCACATCTGTCCTGGTGAACAGCCATTCCAATTATGTCTTCGCCAGCACGAGTGGAGGCTGGATTGGCGGCACGACAGGCCTGACGGTGACAAACACCGGGACGCTGACTGTTTTGACGACCAACACTTATACCGGCACCACGACTGTTGATGGCGGTAGTTCGCTCGCCGTGTCGCAACTGGCCGTTATTGGCTCTCCCGGTGCGGTCGGTGAGTCCGACAGCTTGGTGGTCAATAACGGAACCTTCATTTATAATGGTCCGTCGGTGAGCATAGACCGTGGCGTGACCCTCGGGAATGCGTCCTCGGCCATCAATATCAGCGCAAATGGCAATTTGACCTTGGGTGGCACCTTAGGGGGCAACGGTGGTTTGACCACGGTTGGCCCGGGCACTTTGATAGTTAGCGGCTCCAGTTCGTATGCGGGAACAACCACGTTAAGCAATGGGACGCTGCAAGTGAACAGCACCGCAGCTCTGGGCGCTAACAATGTCAATTTTGACGGCGGCACCCTGAAAATTTCAGGCGAACCGGGCCAGGAGTTCTACGCCAATGTTTTCAACGTGGCTACAACGGGCACGATGATCTTTAATGACGCCAACTCCGACGGTATCATTGGAACGTCCGGCGGCGACGGTGGTTTTTCCGGAAGCGGCACCTTGAATATTGACGTTGTTTCGAACGGTTACTGCTCGCTCAATGCGCACATGGAAGGTTTTACCGGAAGCATTCACTTGACCGACGCCAGTCTCGGGAATCTCCGTTTCAACAGTGGCGGTGGCAATAACACCGCGCAAATATGCACCGGAAGCACCAATGTGACGTTCGATTTGGGGAACGGCGCGCCGGTGCTATTCAATCGCAACGGCGGCGGGTCCAGTGGCGGCACCAACTACGACGTTTACGATCTAGGCGGTTTGGCCGGAGGCACCTATACAAAAGTGAGCGGCGGGACCACTGCCAGCATTTATTCCATCGGTGCCAATAATTTGAACACGGTTTATTCCGGCACGATTCAAAACGGCACGGGCGCGGTGGGAATCACCAAAGTCGGCACCGGCACATTGACACTGGCGGGCCAAAACACTTACACCGGCACGACCACCGTCAGCAACGGGGTGTTGGCTCTGGCTTACAACCCCACCAACAGCAGCGACGGCTCGATTGGCAGCAGCGCCACCATCAATATCCTTCCCGGCACAGTCTTGGATGTTTCCGCTCGCAGTGACGACACGTTGCAACTGGGAGCCTCTGCCACCCAACAGCTCAACGGCCGTGGGACAATCAATGGCAATCTGAACGTGGGTGGCTCCGGCACGGTGGCACCCGGCGGCGGCGTCGGCGGCAACACCGGCACGCTCACGGTGACAAACACCATCACGCTTGGCGGCACGGCCTGGATGAAGGTCAATCGCGCCAACAGCCCGAACAGCGACCAGTTGGTATCCTCGCTCGCCCAGACCGTTAATTTGGGCGGCAACCTTGTCGTGACCAACATTGGCGCGACCTTGCAGATTGGCGATACGTTCACACTGTTCGGCGGCACCACATTCAACGGCGACATAACCTCATTTAGTTCCGTTGTGCTTCCGCCTGCTTACGTTTGGGATACAAGCCAGTTGAGTGTTAATGGCTCCATCAGGGTCTCCGGCATTGCGACTCCGCCTGTAATCACCAAGGCTGACTTCAGTCAGCTTGCGAGTGGCGCCATCACCATCTATGCCACCTATCCCAATGCCACCAACTTTGAAGATTACGCGGTCACGGTAAATGTCCTTTCCTCCACAAATATCGCGCTGCCCGTGAGCAGTTGGACAGTGGTCACAAATTCAGCCTATTTAAACAACGGCAGCTTGGCGGATGGAAATGGCAACGTGCCCTTCACCTTTTATGTGAGTCCGACCAACCCGGCGAGTTTCTACATATTGCAGACGATCGTGCCTTGAACGAAATCAACCGGCTTTTGAATTAAAGACAAAGAACGCCCTGCCGAATGCAGGGCGTTTTCTTTGATGTAAATGACTTCCACCGGCAGGATCTCCGTTCGGCAGTGGCTGCAGGCAGGCACACGCAAGAACACGTCGTCGTCAAAACAGCTTCCTTAATTGAGTTGGAGCCAATTTTATATCCCGGATTAACCGGGCGTTAAATCACGATTTTACATCTGTCCAAAGGGCGCTCACTTTTCCTGCCTGCGATTTTTGGAACTTGGAACTGTTTCAATCCGGTCATGATCATTATGGCTCTTGAGGCTTAAGAGAACCGGACGTCCGCGTATTTGATTTACTTTTCAGTTCCAATGCCTTCGCGAGTTTGCTTCGCGCATATACATCATCCGGTTTTAGGCGGATGGCCTCCTGAAATTGGCTGATCGCCCCGTCGGCCTGGCCTTGGTTCAGGAGGGCGACACCGAGGTTGTAGTGGGCTTCAGCGTAATCCGGTTTCAGACGGATGGCCTCCTGGTATTGGCCGATTGCCCCGTTGGTTTGACCCTGGTTGAGGAGGGCAACGCCGAGGTTGATATGAGCCTCTGCGTAATCCGGTTTGATGCGGATGGCTTCCCGAAATTGGCTGACCGCATTATCGGTTCGGCCTTGGTTGAAGAGGGCGACGCCTAGGTTGTAATGGGCCTCTGCGTAATCCGGTTTGATGCGAATGGCTTCCTGAAACTGGCTGACCGCGTCGTCGGTTTGGACTTTGTTGAGGAGGGCAGTGCCGAGGTTGTTGTGGGCTTCGGGGTAATCCGGTTTGATGCGAATGGCTTGCTGAAACTGGCTGATGGCCTCGCCGATTTGGCTTTCTTTGAAGAAGGCGACGCCGAGATTGTAATGCGCCTCGGCATCATTCGGATTGATGCGGATGGCTTCCTGAAATTGGACCATCGCCTCCCCGGTTCGACCTTGGTTGAGAAGGGCATCGCCGACGTTGTTATACGCGATGTAATTGTTCGTCGTAACTTCGACCGCGTGCCGGAACAGGGTTTCACTGTCTTTCCAATACCCGAGTTGTTGCCGCGTCAACGCCAGACACAGAACGATTGCCGCCGAGCTTGCCACCGCCAGTGCAATCTGTTGGAATCGCCGGCCTCCAGCCATTTCATACGCGCCCCAGATTGTGAGAATGAACACTCCGAGTGACGGCATGTAAGTGAAACGATCGGCCATCGCCTGTCCGCCCACTTGCACCAAACCGATGACCGGCACCAGCGTTCCCACAAACCACAGCCACCCCATCAGCAAATAAGGATGTCGCCGCCGATTGACAAGCAGAAGCGCCGAAACGCCAGTTAAAAACACACCCGCCAGCAGCACATTTGCCAGCGGCCAATATCCGGGGTGCGGATAGAAGACAGCCAGATCCGTTGGCCAGAACGTCCTCCCAAGATAGCGGCAGTAGGAAATCAGGGCATTCCCGACACGCGCTCCAAGTGGGAGATATTCAATCGCCTTCACAGCGCCACCCTGCTTTTGCGCCACGAAGGTCACGACGCTCATCACCGCAGCCAGCGCAAAGAACGGGATTTTCTCCTTCACCAATCGCCACACACCGCCGGGTTTGAACCGTCCCAACGGCCAGTAATCCAGCAGCAGCAAAACACACGGCATCGTCACCAGCATCGCCTTGCTCATCAAGCCAAACACAAACATTCCCAAGGCTGCCCCATACCAGACTTTTGATTTTGAATCCTGGATTTGGCTGGCTTCAACATACTTTGTATAAGCCAGCAGGGCCAGCAGCCAGAAGAATGCGCTCAATACATCCTCGCGCTCCGTCACCCAGGCCACCGATTCCACCCGGAGCGGATGCCACCCGAAAAACGCGGCCAAAACCAAGCTCCGCCACGTCGCTTGGGTCATTCGCCGAAACACCAGAAAAACCAAGGCGGTATTGACGGCATGAAGCAGCACATTCATCAAGTGATGCCCCCAAGGATTCAGCCCGAACAACTGGCAAGCCACCATGTGCGACAACCACGTGAACGGCACCCAATAGGCGTGTTGTTGCGTGTTGCTAAATGCCCATTTCACCCCCTCCCAAGTCAAACCTCCCTGGACGTGGAGATTTTCAGTGACACAGTCGGGATCATCCAGATTGATGAAATCACACCGCGTTGCAGGCCAGTAAATGGCGACTGTCAGGAGCACCAGTAATGCGGCCAGCCACCACGTTGGAAAGCGCGACCGGCCCACGATATGAGCGGCAGCCTTGGTCGGCTCGGGCCTGGAATTCTTCACTGGTCTGCGCATGGAACCGCCCTCAAATTATCAGGAGGTCAGGAACTTTAGCACGCCCATTTTGTGGCTGAAGCAATGGCATTGTTCCGCCATTCAGCCCACGCTGTTCACCGCACCTTCATGAAGACAATGGCGTCATCGCCGGTGTCAGGCGCGGGCGGAAAAGCTTTTCCACATTTTCGTGGGCAGCAGGCCGAGAAGGATGAGGACGACCTGGCTGCTGACAAAGAGCATCAGCCATTTGAACGCCGCGTCGGTGAACCCGTAGCTGTGCAGGCCGATGCCGAGCATGTTGACGCCGAACCATGACCAGCTTGTGACGATGTTGCCGATGATCGCGAGGTTCATCAGCCCGCGTTCGCGCACGAGGCCGCCCCAGCGTGCGTGCAAAATGGTGGCGTTCCAGAGCACGATGAGCAGCGCGCCGTTTTCCTTCGGATCCCAGCCCCAGAACCGGCCCCACGATTGGTCGGCCCAGATGCCGCCCAGCACGGTGCCGACAAAGCTGAAGAGAGTGGCAAAACAAACGATGCCATAAACCATCCGCGCCAGCGACTTGGCGGTCTCCGGCGTGAGCGTGGGCGTGAACACGCCACGCAAAATGTAAATGATGGCAAGCAATCCAGCCACGAAGGTCGAGGCATAACCGAGTGTGACGGTGACGACATGGGTTGCGAGCCAGAAGTTGGTGTCGAGCACGGCGCGCATCATCTCCATGGTGTCGCCGCTCAAGGCGAGGTTGTGCGCGATGATTTGAGTGACGAAGCCAACGAACGCCGCCACAACACAGCCTATGCCGTCGCGGTAGATTTTCTCCAGCACCATCCCCAAAATCACCGCCGCCCAGCCGATGAAAATGGCGGAGGAATACAGATTGGTCACCGGCGGCCGGCCCTCGAGCACCATGCGGAACACGAGGCCGAATGTATG
>Ga0181525_10000965_pt1 | contig 24891 bp, 25 predicted proteins | sample PEATcosm2014_Bin_48_FD_121100 | JGI IMG/M metagenome (GOLD analysis project Ga0181525, IMG submission 121100) | Peatland microbial communities from MTU Mesocosm Facility, Houghton, MI, USA - PEATcosm2014_Bin06_10_metaG | ecosystem: Environmental > Terrestrial > Soil > Wetlands > Peat | place... | reverse complement strand
GAGAATTACCCCGAGGGCGGCGGCGAGGACCTTGAGGCGCTCAATCATCCCGAGGATGCGAGCGCGGGCATCCGGCGCGTCCGCTTCGGCCGTGAGCTTTTCATCGAGCGCGACGATTTCATGGAGAATCCGCCGAAGAAATTTTTCCGGCTGTCGCCGGGCGCCGAAGTTCGCCTGCGTTACGCGTATTTCATCACCTGCCGCGAGGTGGTGAAAAACGAAGCGGGTGAGGTGATCGAGCTGCGCTGCACTTACGATCCGGCAACCAAGGGCGGAAACGCGCCCGACGGCCGCAAGGTCAAGGCGACGATGCATTGGGTGTCGGCGGCGGACGCGGTGAAGGCCGAGGTGCGGCTTTATAATCCGCTATTCGCGCGGCCCGATCCCGATGCCGCGAATTTCGCCGCCGAGCTCAATCCGCAATCGCTTGAAGTGCTTCCCGACGCGTGCGTCGAGCCGGCGCTGGCCGAACATACGTCCGATGCGCCGGTGCAGTTTGAACGCTTAGGCTATTTTTGCCGCGATCCGGATTCCAAGCCCGGCCGTCTGGTAGTCAACCGCACGGTCGGCTTGCGCGATACTTGGGCGAAGGTTTCCGGCGCAGCAAGCTAACCCTGCTTTCGTTCCCCACAAGGTCCCTCGCCAGCGTGCTTATCTCTCGCTAGCATCATGCCGGGACTTGGCGCGCGAAGGGTGGGGGCGCGCGGTGGCGGACGGCAACAGCGCACAGAACCGGGTTCGAAACGGCGCCAGAACCGGCACACGCACTTGGCCGGTCGAGCGCGCGCGCTCGGCGTGGGGCGCCGCATGGCCGCAAGCCGAATTCGCCGTGCCGGCGCGCCTGCGTGAATGGGCGGCGATCGAGGTCGGCGCCGGGCGCTTGCTGCCCTGATTCGCGGTCGCCTTCGGCGCCGGGATCGTCATCTATTTCACGGCTGAGCACGAGCCGGCCGTGTGGGCGGCGGCGGCGCTGGCTATAGCCGGTTTGGCCGCCGCCGTGCTGCTGCGCCGGCACGCGGTCGCTTTCGTGATCGCGCTGAGTGTCTTCGGCGTTGCTGCAGGTTTTGCCGTGGCGACGGTCAAGACGGCATTGATCGCGCATCCGGTGCTGCGCTATCTGGCGTTCAGCGTTTCCCTTGCAGGCTTCGTCGAGCTGCGCGAAGAAAGCCAGAAGACCGACCGCTTCGTGCTCCGCGTCGCGCGCATCGACGGCGCCCGCTTGACCGAAAAGCCCGATCGCGTGCGGCTCTCCGTGCGGCGCGGCACCGCGCCGCCGGCCGGCGCCTTCGTCGAGGTAAAAGCCGAGCTCAATCCGCCGCTGCCGCCGCTGCGGCCCGGTAGCTACGACTTCGCCCGCGATCTTTACTTCCAGCGGCTCGGCGCCTCGGGTTTCGTCCACGGCGCCGTCAAGATCGTCACGCCGCCCGAAGCCGAAGGCTTGCGCATGCGCGCGAATGCGTCCGTCCAGCAGCTGCGCGACGCTATCGATTTTCGCATCCGCTCGGTGCTGAAAGGCGACGTCGGCGCCATCGCTTCGGCGCTCATTACCGAGAAGCGCGACGCGATCACGCCGCAGGTTTACGACTCCATGTTCGTTTCCGGCATCGGTCATGTATTGTCGATCTCCGGCTACCACATGGCCGTGGTCGCCGGCGTCGTGTTCTTCGTGCTGCGCGCGTTCCTGGCGTTGATCCCCGGATTGGCCGACCGCGCGCCGGTGAAGAAGTGGGCCGCTTTTGCCGCGCTCATCGTCACCGCGTTCTATCTGGTTCTTTCCGGCGCGGAGGTGGCGACACAGCGCTCCTTCATCATGATCGCCATCGTTCTCATCGGCGTCATGCTCGACCGGCCGATCCTGACCTTGCGCACCGTGACGATCGCCGCGCTCGTGGTCTTATTGTTCGCGCCGGAAGCGGTGGTGCATCCAAGCTTCCAGATGTCGTTTGCGGCGACTTTGGCGCTGATCGCGGCTTATGCGCACGGCCTGCCGCTGGCGAAAGCGGGAACGGATTCCTCGCTGCAAACACGTGCGGTGTTGTGGGGCGTCAACGGAGTCATCGGCCTCGTGCTCGCGTCGCTCGTGGCAGGCCTCGCTACCACGCCTTACGCCGCCTATCACTTTCATCGCTGGCGCCCTATGGCGTGCTTGCCAACCTTCTCGCCATGCCGGTCGTCTCCGCCTGGGTGATGCCGATGGGGCTCCTCGGCGTTCTTGCCATTCCCTTCGGGTTCGACGGTTTGTTTTGGCGGCAGATGGGCTACGGCATCGAATGGATGGATGCGGTGGCGCTGTGGGTGGCGAGCCTGCCGGGCGCATTCGGCCGTGTGACGTCATTCGGCAGCGGACCGGTGCTGCTGGCGACGATCGGCTTGCTGCTGATCGGCCTCCTGAAGACCCCGCTGCGCTGGAGCGGCGCAGTGTTCGTCTTGCTGGCGATCGCGTTTGCGGCGCGCACGCCTTTGCCCGACATTCTTGTCGCCGCTGACGGGAAAGCGTTCGCGGTGCGTGGCGCCGACGGCCGGCTCGCGTTCCACCGCAGCAGCGGCGACACCTTTGCTATGCGGGAATGGCTGGCCGCCGACGCAGATGGCCGTGATGTGCGCGATCCCGGGCTCGGTACGGGTATCGCCTGCGACGCGTCCGGCTGCATCGGCAAGCTCGGCGATGGAAGGCTTGTGTCCTACGCGCTGGCGCCCGACGCCTTCGAGGAAGATTGTCGGCGCGCCACCGTGGTCGTGGCGACGCGAGATGCGCCACGCGATTGCGCCGCGACCGTGATCGGGCGAAGCGACTGGCGGCAGCGCGGCGCGATCGCGTTGCGCCGCGACGGCGCGGGCTTCGTACTGGAGAGCACGCGCGCCGCAAATTTCGACCGGCCCTGGGCGCCGCGGCAGACGCGAACCGCCAACGCCGACATCTCTGACGACGCGGCAAGTCCACCAGCGGCCTCACGCGCGCCACCGCGTGACGCTACGCCGCGCGTCGAGGATCTCGATCCGGGCGAGTGAGTTTTAATACCTTCGGAAAAGTCCGACGAGCTTGCCCTGAATGCGCACGCGGTTGGGAGGGAGGATGCGCACCTCGTAGGCCGTGTTGGCGGGTTCGAGCGCGATCGAGGCACCGCGTCGGCGGAAACGTTTCAGCGTGGCCTCCTCGTCGTCGATCAGGGCGACGACGATGTCGCCGGTGTCGGCGGCATCGGTGCGTTTGAGGAGCGCGGTGTCGCCGTCGAGGATGCCAGCTTCGATCATCGAATCGCCGCGCACTTCGAGCGCGAAATGCTCGCCCGTGGTCAAAAGGTCGGACGGCATGTTGATGGTATGGCTGCGCGTCTGGATTGCCTCGATCGGCGTGCCCGCGGCGATGCGCCCCATGACCGGCACGGCGACCGGCCGGCCGCTTTCGTCCTCCGAAGCGGCACGCACGCGGCCGAGATTGCCTTCGATGACGCTCGGTGTGAAACCGCGCGAGCGGCCTGACACCATGCCGTGGGCCACTGACTCAGGAAGCTTGATCACTTCGATGGCGCGCGCCCGATTGGGCAGGCGGCGGATGAAGCCCCGCTCCTCCAGCGCTGTGATCAGGCGGTGGATGCCGGATTTGGAGCGCAGATCCAGCGCATCCTTCATCTCGTCGAAGGAGGGTGGAACTCCCGCCTCTTTCAGGCGCTCATGGATAAAACGCAGGAGCTCAGCTTGCTTGCGCGTCAGCATCGGCGTTTCCCCTTATGGCCCCTTGGCCGCCGAAACAAATCATGAACGGACACTATCCGTTCCATATGTGTTCCGCAACCACTTAATTTGGGGTGAAGAAAACGCGGGTCGGATCAAACCAGGGCTTAAGGCTGGAACTTAACGATTGGATGGAGCTGACCTGTCTCCTATCGCCCGGGACGAGGCCCGAAATCAGCGACATAATTTGATTAGCGGTACTCGGTTGCCGAACAGAACTTCGCGGATGGTCGTCGATCCCTCCCACGAGGGCTCGTCACGGCCTTGTAGTTTATTCGCCCCAAAAGGAAGAAAGACGTATGTGGCTAATGGCGCGAACGGGTGAACTCGCGATTGCTGATTTCAATCCTAGCGCCGCTTTTTTTCCGCCTAGCGCCGCTTTTTTCCGGGGTGTGTTGAATGGGGCACGCTTTAATTCAGCCTGCTGCGTTAGAATGCGAGTCACTCAATTGAATGACTGTGCAAAATTTGCCGGAGGGCGACATGTATAAGCTCGTTGTCACATCACTGCTTTCGGTCACCCTTTCGGTAGGGTCGGCGTTGGCCGCCGATTTAGGACCGCCTCCGCTGATGCCTATCAAGGCACCCCTGCCGGCGGCTCCGACCTGGACCGGCTGCTACGTCGGCGGCGGTGGCGGCGCGGGGCTGTTGACCAGCAACCAGAGTTTGACCGGGGTCGGCGCGACGCCGACCATCGACGTCGGCGGCCAGGGCTGGATGGGCATCGGTGGCGGCGGTTGCGATTATCAGTTTCAACTCATCAACTGGAATGTCGTGGTCGGCGCGTTCGGCGATTATGCCTTCATGAACTTCAGAGGTACGGCGTCGCCTGGCGGCTTCACGGGCGATATGAAGGAGACAGGTGCATGGGCCGGCGGTCTGCGCGCCGGCATTCTGGCAGCTCCGAGCGTGCTCATTTACACGAATGGCGGCTACACTGGCGCTCGTCTTAACTCGGTCAGCTTTCCAACCTTCGCTCCGCCGATCACAGTTCCCTCGCAAAATTATAGTGGCTGGTTCCTCGGCGGCGGCACCGAGACGTCTTTGAGCTGGGTCATGTCGGGGCTCTTTTTGCGGACTGAGTACCGGTATTCGAGCTTCGGAACCAATAACACCGCGGCTGCCGTGACCGCGACCGGGCTGCCTTCCGGCACCGGACTGCGGTCTAATCTTGCGACGCAGACAGTCTTCACCGAACTGGTCTGGCGCTTCAACTGGGCCGGCGGTTGGCACTGAGAACCATTGTTAGCGGAAAGCTGCGAAGCCCGGACCTCTAGGGTCTGGGCTTTGTTTTTTGACCTTCGGCGGTTCTACCGCGCGAATCTGACAATCGTGCAGCGGCTGCCGGCCTTGGCCGTGGGCTCGTGAGCTTCCCGGATGACGAGACAATCGGATTTCGCCAGCGGGGCGATCATCGATGAGTCCTGGATCGGAAAGGGCGTGGCGACCGGGCCTTGCGGGCTGTCTTTGAGCGCCGCGCGCAGATAATCGGCGCGCTCGTCATTCTCTGGCAAATCGCAGCCAAGGATGGCCGGTTCGGTGGGTGGTGCGAGATCGGCGCGCCCGGAGAGGCGGCGGATCAGCGGAACGAGAAAGAGAAAGCCGCAGACGAAGGCGGAAACCGGATTGCCGGGAACGCCGAGCACGGCCGTGGCGCCGAGCCGGCCATGCATCAGCGGCCGGCCAGGCCGCAGCGCCAGACGCCAGAACGAAAGGGTCATGCCCTCGGCGGTGAAGGCCTTTTGCACGAGGTCGTAGTCGCCGACCGAAGCGCCGCCGCTGGTGAGGAGAATGTCGGCGCCGTTGGTGCGCGCGCGCCGCACCGCAGCGACCGTATCGTCGAGCCGGTCGCCGACAATGCCGAGATCATCGACGATGGCGCCTTCGGCGCGGGCGAGCGCGGCGAGCGAGATCGTGTTGGACGAGACGATCTGGCCGGGCGCGGGCTCGACGCCCGGCGGCACCAGTTCGTCGCCGGTCGCGAACAAAGCGATCTTCGGCCGGCGATGCACGGGGACCAGTGGGTGATTCATGGCCGCGGCGAGCGCGAGGCCGCGCGCAGTGAGCCGGTGTCCGGCGGGAAGCAGCACCTCGCCGGCCTTGAAATCAAGGCCCTGGACGCGAATGTGGCGGCCTTTCGCGCTCGATCGTTCGACCTCGACGTTATCGCCGTCGCGCTTGGCGTGCTCCTGGATGACGATCGTATCGGCGCCGTCGGGCATCACGCCGCCAGTGAAAATGCGCGCTGCCTCACCCGGACCGACACTGTGGGCAAGAAGCCGCCCGGCAGTGACCTCGCCGACGACTTTCAGACGGACTGGCGGATTCGCCACGTCGTTTGCGCGCACGGCATAACCGTCCATCGCAGAGACGTCGGCCGGCGGTTGGGTGCGGCGCGCCTTTAGAGCATAGACCAGCACGCGGCCGTCAGCCTCGGCAACGGGAGCTTCCTCGGCCGGCAGGGGCGTTGCGTGTTCGAGCACGCGGGCGAGCGCGTCGGCGACCGACAGCAACGGCACGGTTTACTCCTCCGCGCGATAATGGCCGCTGCGGCCACCGCGTTTTTCGAGGAGGCGTATGCCTTCGATGCGCATGCCGCGTTCGACCGACTTCACCATGTCATAGATGGTGAGGCAGGCGACGGCGACGGCGGTGAGCGCCTCCATCTCCACTCCGGTCTGTCCCGCCACCTTCACGTACGCCGTGACCCGGATACCGGGCAGCTTGGCATCGGGGACAGCATCGACTTCGACCGTGGTGATCGCAAGCGGGTGGCACAGCGGAATCAATTCGTGGGTGCGCTTCGCGGCCATGATGCCGGCGATGCGAGCGGCGCCAAGGACGTCGCCCTTTTTCGCGTTGCCATCGCGCACCAGCTTGAGCGTCGCCGGTCCCATCAGCACGTGGCCTTCGGCGCGGGCCTCGCGCTCGGTCGCGGGCTTCCCCGAAACGTCGACCATGCGCGCTTGGCCCTGCGCGCTCAGATGGGTGAGGTTTTTTCGCCGCGCCACGGCGTCACCGGGCGGACGCGAGTGCGGCGCTGCGAGTCAACAACACGCGCGTCGCTGCAGCAACATCGCTCTGCCGCATCAGGCTTTCGCCAACAAGGAACGTAGCGATGCCGGCCTTGGCGAGCCGCGCGAGATCGTCGGGCGCGAAGATGCCGCTTTCGCCGACCACGACATAACCTCTCGGAATGAGGCGCGCGAGCCGCTCTGAGGTCTCCAGCGTCGTCGCGAAAGTGTTGAGGTTGCGATTGTTGATGCCGACGAGTCTCGACTTGAGCCGTAGCGCGCGGTCGAGCTCCGCCTCGTCATGCACTTCGACAAGCACGTCCATGGAGAGCGCGAGCGCCGCCGCCTCGAGCTCGGCGGCGCAAGCGTCGTCCACCGCTGCCATGATGACGAGGATGCAATCGACGCCGGCGGCGCGCGCTTCGATCACCTGATAAGGATCGTACATAAAGTCCTTGCGCAGCGCCGGCAGCGCGCAGGCCGCGCGCGCGGCGCGCAAATGCTCGAGCGAGCCCTGGAACGATGGCGCATCGGTCAGCACGGAGAGGCACGCTGCGCCGCCGTCGGCATAGGCAGCGGCCAGAGCCGGAGGATCGAAGTCTTTGCGGATCACGCCCTTCGACGGACTTGCCTTCTTGATCTCGGCGATCAGCGCATAGCCGCCGGCGGCGAGCCGCCGTTCGATCGCCGCAAGAAAGCCGCGCGGCGCGCTCGCGGCCTTCGCTTCCGCCTGCAGTGCCGCCAGCGGAAGCCTTTGCTTCGCCGCGGCGATCTCGGCTCGCTTATAGGCGGAGATTTTTGTGAGAATGTCAGACATCGTTCGACACAGCGATCAGGCGATCGAGCCGGCCTTCGGCCTCGCCGGAATCGACCGAATGGGCGGCGGCGTGCAGGCCGTCCTTGAGGTCCTTGGCCTTGCCGGCGACCACCAAAGCCGCCGCGGCGTTGAGCAAAGCGACGTCGCGAAAGGCTGACGGCTTGCCTTCAAGCACGTTCTTGACCGCGGCCGCATTGTCGGCGGCATCACCACCGCGCAAGGCTTCCGGCTTGACCCTGTGCAGGCCAAGCTCCTCCGGCGAAATCTCGAAGGTCTTGATGTGGCCGTCTTGCAGCGCCGCGACGCTGGTCGGACCCGAGGTGGTGATCTCGTCCAGGCCGTCGGAGCCATGCACCACCCACACGCGTTCGGCGCCGAGATTCTTCAGCACCTGCGCCAAAGGTTGCGTCCATTGCTTGGAGAAGACCCCGATCATCTGCCGGCGCACGCCGGCCGGGTTGGAGAGCGGACCGAGCAGATTGAAAATCGTGCGGGTACCCATTTCGACCCGCGTCGCAGCGACGTTCTTCATCGCCGGATGATGCGCCGGCGCGAACATAAAGCCGATGCCGGCCTCGGCGATGCAGCGGCCGATCGCTTCCGGCGTGAGGTCGATGTTGACGCCAAGCGCGCCGAGCACGTCGGCCGCGCCTGACCGCGACGACAAGGCGCGGTTGCCGTGCTTGGCGACCGGAACGCCGGCGCCGGCGACGATCAGCGCCGCGCAGGTGGAAATGTTGAACGAGCCGGAAGCGTCGCCGCCGGTGCCGACCACGTCGATGGCGCCGGGCGGCGCGGCTACGCGCAGCATCTTGGCGCGCATGGTCGAAACCGCGCCCGTTATCTCATCGACGGTCTCGCCGCGAACGCGCAGCGCCATCAATAGCGCGCCCATCTGCGAAGGCGTCGCTTCGCCGGACATCATCTGCTCGAAGGCGTTTGCCGCTTCCTCGCGCGTGAGCGCGGCGCCCGTTGCGACCTTTCCGAGGAGTCCCTTGAATGCGTCGGTCACGATTGCGCTCTCAATTCACCGGCGTCCGCTGCCGTTGCGGCGCGGACGGCTGGGTGCCTTGAATTTTTTGCCGACGTCCATTTGCGGCATTCCACGAGGCTGCAATGTCGAGAAAGTTCTTCAGCATCAAATGCCCGTGGTCGGAGGCGATGCTTTCGGGGTGGAATTGCACCCCATGCACCGGTAACCGCCGATGCGCCAGCCCCATGATCAGGCCGTCCTCGGTATCGGCGGTGACGGTCAGGTCGACGGGGAGAGTATCGCGGTCGACCACCAGGGAATGATAGCGCGTCGCCCGAAACGGCGCGTTGATGCCGCGGAAGACGCCGGTGCCGTCGTGGCGGATGCGCGAGAGCTTGCCGTGGACCGGAGCCGGCGCCCGCACCACCTTGCCGCCGAAAGCGTCCCCGATCGCTTGATGGCCAAGACAGACGCCGAGGATCGGGATCTGGCCTGAGACCGCGGCGATCAGATCGAGGCAAATCCCGGCCTCCCTGGGCGTGCATGGGCCCGGCGACAGCACGATGGCGTCGGGATCGCCGGCGACGATGGCAGCGCTGGTGATCTTGTCGTTGCGGTGCACGCGCACCGGCTCCCCCAGTTCACCGAAGAAGTGGACCAGGTTGAAGGTGAAGCTGTCGTAATTGTCGATCAGGACAATCATGGGAGCCGCCATTCTGCAGGCGGCTCTTAGCGCAAATTCCGGGCGGAAGCGACCCGAGGGCAGCCCGGGAACCCGGCCTAGCTAGTGTGCGCCGCTTACCGCGGCCGGAAACCGGTCGGCCGAGACGATCCGCGCCTCATGGGCCTGACCGAAGGAATTGCGCGTATCGCGCAGGCAAGCGGCCTCGAAATATGGCCAGGCGTTTTGCGAACAATTGCCGGCCAGCGGCCGCGCATCGGCGCGGTCGGCCTTGGCGCCGGGTGCCGACCCGCGCGCGTCCACCTGATCCGCGATGCTGAGCGCGGTCACGAAAGTACCCGCCACGATCGCTGCGGCGGCGATGGCGTAAATGGTTCTGAGCATGACACCAATCCCTGTTGCCTGTTTCGCGCCCTGTTCCGGTCCAAAGCCCGGTATTCTTGCCAAGGGTCGCGCTTCAACTGGATGTCACTCTCGCCATTCGAGCCGGCGGTTTCCTTGACGAAGATCACAATTCGGCTGCTTTCGACACCGCTTTGAAAACGCACGGGAATTGAGAACGTTCCAGATCCGTCCTGCATTATTTGCGGCTGTGGGCCTGATTCAGCCGGCGAAACGCCGGACGGTGCACCGTCTTGCGGTCTGTCTGGGCGCGGGCTAGACCCGCCGCCATGCCGCGCACCGCGCTCTTTGCCGGGTCGTTCGACCCCATCACCAACGGCCATCTCGACGTGGTGGCGAGCGCCGTGCGGCTCGTCGACCGACTGGTGCTTGCCGTCGGGATTCATCCCGGCAAGGCGCCGCTCTTCTCGCCCGAAGAGCGGGTCGCCATGCTGGAGGAGATTTGCACGCCGCTCGGCCGCAAGGCCGGCTGCGAAATCTCCTTCACGACCTTCGGCGATCTCGTCGTCTCGGCGGCGCAGCGGGCCAAAGCCGGCATCCTCATCCGCGGCCTGCGCGATGCCGCCGACTTTGATTACGAGATGCAGATGGCCGGCATGAACGCCGCCATGGCGCCGGGCGTGCAGACCGTGTTTTTGCCGGCTTCGCCCGAAGTTCGCCCCATCACCGCCACGCTGGTGCGGCAGATCGCGGGTATGGGCGGCGACGTTTCCGCTTTCGTGCCCGCCGCGGTTGCGGCGCGGCTGAAAAAGAAATTCGCCAAAGCCTGAAAAGAAAATCCGCGTAGCCTCATCCGGGAGATGACATGACCCGCATCCTTGCATTAGTGTTCGTCATTATGTGCGCCGCTCAAGTTTCCGCTCAACCGCTCCCCGCCGGTCTCGACCCGCAAAACACGCTCTACCTCGACACCAGTTACGGCCGGGTCGTCATCAAGCTTCGCAACGACATCGCGCCGCTTCACGCCGAACGGCTGAAACTGCTCGCGCGCGAGCGTTTCTACGACAATGTGCCGTTTCATCGTGTCATCGACGGTTTCATGGCGCAGACCGGCGACGGGCAATACGGCAACGGCACCGGCGGCTCGAAACATCCGAACCTCAAGGCCGAATTCTCCAAGGTTCCGTTCAAGCGCGGCGCGGTAGGCATGGCGCGCACCAGCGATCCGAATTCCGCCAACAGCCAATTCTTCATCATGTTCGCCGAGGGCTCGTTTCTCAACGGCCAATACACCGTGGTGGGCGAAGTGGTGCAGGGCATGGACGCGATCGACAAGCTCAAGCGCGGCGAGCCGCCGGCCACGCCTGACCGCATCATCCACATGCAGGTGGCCGCCGACGTGAAGTAGCCGGGATCGATGCGCGCGGCCTGCCTGGCGATTGCGGTGGTCTGCGGCGTGATCGGCGTTACCGCGCTCTTCGTTGCGGCTCAGGCAAAGGCGCTCAATCACGTGCCGCCGGCGCGCGCGCCGTGCAGCGTGCTCAGCGGCCAGCCCTGCCATCCTTCATTCTGCGGCGTTTTCCAGCACGGGCCGTGCTTTCCGGAATATCTCCCGCCGCTCGGCCAGGATTTACGGGTGACCATCATCTCGACCGACAACGACGATCCGGAAAAGTCCTCCGGCGACAACGCGGATGCCGGCGACACTGATGCTCATGACCACGCGGTCGATTCCATCCGAGCGATGTTTGCCGCCCTGCGCGAATGTTGGCTGCCGCCGCTGAGAGACGAGGCGCGTCACGGCATGGAATACACCATCCGTTTTGCGTTCAAGCGCGACGGCGAGGTGATCGCGCCGCCGCGCATGACCTATGCGAGCCACGACGCGCCGACGGACGTGCGCGATATTTATCGCGTCGCCATCGACGCGGCGCTCAGGCGCTGCACCCCGCTACATTTCAGCGACGCCATGGGCGGCGCGATTGCCGGCCGGCCGATCGCTATCCGCTTTGTGGACGAGCGCACGATCGAAAAAGATTCCGGGAAGTAACACCGACGCGACTATGCGCACGGACATCTTTGACTTTGACCTGCCCAAAGACCGCATCGCGTTGCGGCCGGCGTCGCCGCGCGACGGCGCGCGGCTCCTGGTCGTTCATTCCGGCGCGCTGGCTGCGTTCGAGGATCGCACCGTGCGCGACTTGCCGGCGCTGTTGCGCGCAGGGGACGCGCTCGTCGTCAACGACACCAAAGTCATTCCGGCGCGGTTGTACGGCCGCCGCATCGGCCGCGGCGAGCATGAGCCCGCGATTGCCGCGACGTTGATCAAGCGGGTCGACGGCTCGCGCTGGACGGCACTGGTGCGGCCGGGCAAGCGGCTTGCGGTCGGCGACGTGGTGCGCTTCGGCGGCGAAGGCCGCGTCTGCTTTCTCGATCAGCTCGATGCCAAGATCGAAGCAAAAGGTGAGGGCGGTGAAGTAACGCTGGCGTTCGCGTTCCACGGCGCTGTACTGGACGGGGCGCTCGCCGAGCGTGGCGACATGCCGCTGCCGCCTTACATCGCCGGCCGACGGCCCGCCGACGAGCGTGACCGCACCGACTACCAGACGATGTTCGCGCGCGAAGAAGGCTCGGTCGCGGCGCCGACGGCGGGACTGCATTTCACCGAAAGCATCGTGCAGGAATTGGGCAAACACAATATCGCGCTGCATCGCGTGACATTGCATGTCGGGCCCGGCACCTTCCTGCCGGTCAAGGCCGAGGATACCGCGGATCATCGCATGCAGGGTGAATGGGGCAATGTCAGCGAAGAGACCGCAGCGGCGCTTAACGCGGCGCGCCACGCCGGCGGGCGCATCATCGCGGTGGGTTCGACCGCGCTGCGGCTTCTCGAAAGCGCGGCGGCGGAGGATGGCACGGTCGTGGCCTATTCCGGCGAGACGTCGCTATTCATCACGCCGGGCTACCGCTTTCGCACGGTCGAGGCGATGCTGACAAACTTCCACCTGCCGCGCTCGACATTGTTCATGCTGGTCTGCGCGTTGTGCGGCCTCGACGTGATGCAGCGCGCCTATGCGCATGCAATCTCGGGCGGTTATCGCTTCTATTCTTACGGCGACGCGTGTTTGTTGTTTCGATAGCGGCGCGAGGTCAAATGGACAGGAAAACTCGCTAAGCGCGGGTGCCGGCGAAGGACGAAGTGCCGAAGGACCCGAGTTGCACGCTGCCGCTTATCTTGTCGCCGTCGACCGCGCCGGTGAATTCGAGCGTCAGGGGCATAGGGTCGGTGATCGAGACCTTCCAGGACGCTGCGTTGCCATTGACTGTCCCGTCGAAAATTTCCGTCGTATTTCCTTCGGCTCCTTGGGTGCCCTTGAGCGCGCTGCCCTCGGTCTTTACGGAGAGAGTGGCCTGCCGGTCGCCCATTGGCGTAGACACCACGATATTCCAGTTCCCATCGACGCTCATGCAACGATCCTCCAAACTGCGGTGAACCTATAAGGCCGCATCGCAATGTTCAAGCTGGGCGATCCACGAACCAGGTGAAGTCAATCCTGATGTCGAATTTTTTTTCCTTCCGCCTTGCCGCCAATGACGGCTCAGCGCGCAGCGGCGAAATGACCACGGCGCATGGCGTCGTGCACACGCCCGCCTTCATGCCGGTGGGCACGCAAGCCTCGGTCAAGAGCGTACATCCCGACGACGTGCGCGCCTCGGGCGCCGAGATCCTGCTCGGCAATACTTACCACCTGATGCTGCGTCCTTCCGCCGAACGCATCGCAGCGCTCGGCGGGCTGCATGCGTTCATGCGCTGGCCGTCTCCGATCCTCACCGATTCCGGCGGCTTCCAGGTGATGTCGCTTTCGCCGTTGCGCAAAATTACCGAGGACGGCGTCACCTTCCGCTCGCATATCGACGGCGCAATGGTTGAGCTCACGCCAGAGCGCGCAATTCAGGTGCAGATCCTGCTCGGCTCCGATATCGCCATGCAGCTCGACGAATGCGTGCGGCTCCCGGCCGAGCGGGCCGAGGTCGAGCGGGCGATGGAGCTTTCACTCCGCTGGGCCGAGCGCTGCAAGCGCGCGTTCGAAGGCGCGGCGGCCGGCAGTGCCGTGTTTGGCATCGTGCAGGGCGGCGATGACCACGCATTACGTGCCGAGAGCGCGCGCGCGCTCGTCGACATCGGTTTTCCCGGTTACGCCATCGGCGGGCTTGCCGTCGGTGAACCGCAAAGCGTGATGCTCGACATCGTCGGCAAGACGGCGGCGGCGTTGCCGGCGGAGCGGCCGCGTTATCTCATGGGGGTGGGCACGCCGGACGATCTCCTCGCGGCAATCGCCCGCGGGGTCGACATGTTCGATTGTGTGCTGCCGACGCGCAACGGCCGGCACGGGCTTGCTTTCACCCGCTTCGGCCCGATCAACATCAAGAATGCACGCCACGCGGACGATCGCGAGCCGCTCGACGCGGAGAGTAGTTGCCCGGCGGCGCGGGATTTCTCGCGCGCTTATCTGCATCATCTGTTCCGTGCGGGCGAAGCGCTCGGCGCCACGCTGCTCTCGGTGGTTAATCTATTTTACTATCAGGAACTGATGGCTGGCGCCCGGGCAGCGATCACAGCCGGCCGCTTTGCCGATTACGCCGGCACGGTCCGCGAGCAATGGGCGGCGAAGGCCGACTTACACGCCGGCGACGACTGATACGCCGAACAAGGCAGACAAAAAGAAACCCGCCGGCCGCAGAATACGCGCGGCCGGCGGGTCCATTTTCACATCGCGCCCTACCAACGCAACAACTGGGCGCGCTTACCGTCGCGGTATCAACGCCGCTGCGGCGGTTACGGTTCCCGGCTCAAGGCGCGGCGGCACCCCTGTGCACACGGGCAACCGAACACATGGCGGTCGTCGATCGGCGACACGACGCAACACACGAAGGTACGCGGCTACAATCTGATCGAGGTGGCGAATTCATGCGCGCAATCATCGCACGACCAGACATGGCGGATGCATCCCTTGAGATTGAACTCGGATGCCTCGGCAATCAGCAGCACACTGCCGCAGCGCGGACATTTCGGGCGGCCAAAATCCCGCACCACGACGTTTTGGGCATTGCAGGCGAATTGGATGCTCATCGTCGACTTCTCCTCGACGCACGCGCCCTCGATACCCTGATCTGACCCTGTGACTTGATGCTGCGCGGAGTCTGTGGCGCTGCTGCGACGCCATTATGAAACTCTCGTGGCCACTGCCGGCTAATTTCCGCGGATAGCCAGAAGAATTTCCGCGGGAGTTTCCTAAAACTGCGGGGAACGTACAGGTCCCGCAGTTTGCGCATAGACCGATGTCGGCGGTCGTCTTACCCCTCGGCCGAGCCGAAGGGAAAACGCATGTCGACAACCCGAAGCGCCAAGCGCGTCGTCGTGGTCGGGGCTGGGATTGCCGGCCTGACCGCCGGTTACGATCTCAAGAAAGCGGGATATCAGGTCACCATTCTGGAAGCGAAGGACATTCCTGGCGGCCGCATGGCCGAGAAGATAGAAGGCTCCTTCATGAAATACACCGGCGCGACCGGGCTATTTCGCTTCTACAAGGACATGTGGGACGTCATTGCCGAACTTGGCCTCAGCGAGCGCCTCATGCCGTACCCGAAAATGGGCAGCGGAATCGCCAACAACACCGAAGAGACCTACGCGCTCGATTTCAATCAGACCTTCGGGATGCTCAATCATCCCGCCTTGAGCCTAGGCTCTCGTCTCCGGCTTGCGTCCCTGATCCCGGATTTCATGCAGGCGCGCCGCGTCGTCGATCCATGCCTGATACACACGGCGGCGGATTTCGACGACGAGAGCATGGCCGAATATCTTTCGCGCAAAGTCGGCGCCGATTTTCTGGAAAACGTCGTTGCCGTCGTCTATCGCAATTTATGGGCTTGGAATGTCGAGCAGGCTTCAAAAGCTTACTTTTTGATGATCTATCCGCACGTTCGCAACCGGCCTTCCTACACGTTCTCAACCGGCTTTGGCACGCTGACGCGTGCGTTGGCGGAACAGCTCGATGTTCGCTTCAATACGCGGGTTCTCTGGATCGAACTGGGCGACGATTGCGAAGGCCGCAACGTGATCTGCGAAGGCCCGCAAGGGCGGCAGAAGCTCTCCGCCGACATCGTCGTGTGCGCGCTACCGGGCAACGCCGTGACAAGCGTCGTTACCGATCAGACTCCCTGGGAGAAAAGCTTCTTCGCCGACGTGCCTTACGCGCAATACGCCATGGTCGCTTATGTCCTCAAGAATAAGCCGGCGACGGAGTTCGATATCCGCACCTTCCACACCCGCCGCCACCAGACGCCAATCTCTTTCATCAAAACCTTCCCCGGCTCCGAACGGCCGGGCGACCCGCCGCGCTTGTGGCTGGTGCTCGCTCCGGACCGTCAGCGACATTATCTCGATAAGGATGGCGCGAACCTCGACCGGGTCGCGCGCCACTGGGCCAAGAAAATCTATCCATCGCTCGAACAGGATCTCAAGGAAGTCCACGAGATGCACGCGAATTATACTATCGCGAGCTTCCCGCCCGGTCAGGCGCGCAAGGTGAGGAGTCTGTTGTCAGTTCAGGAGGCCGGTCCGAAGAACATCTATTATGTCGGCGATTACCTCGGTAATGCGACCACCGGCGGCGCCCTTGCGATTGGGCGACGCACCGCGCACAAGATCGTCGAACACTGGTCGCATTAAAGCCGGCGGTGCCTCGGCGGGGACGGTCGCCTCAAGAATTGCGACGCCGTGCCGCGCGCAATGTTGCGGAGGGGAGTTCGCCGAACGCGTTGCGATAGGCCCCGGCAAATCGCCCGAACTGAAAAAACCCGACTTCGGAGGCGACACTACTGACCGTCATGCCCGGCTCGGCGTCCAGCAACCGGCGCCGGGCGGCAGCGAGCCGCAGCGCCGCCAGCCGAGCCATTGGGGTGGTGGCGCGGAAACGGCGGAAGCCGTCATGCAATGTGCGCTCGCTGACGCCGGCAAGATCGGCGAGGCTGGCGACCTCGAGCTGTGTCGCCATGCGCTCGCGCATTTCGCGTTCGGCGCGCAACACGTAATAGGGAACTGGGGCGCTCCCGCCGTCGCGCAATTCGCCGGCGTAATTATGCGGCTGCGCCGCCAGCAAGCCTGACAGCAGCAAATCCTCCAAATCGGCGCAGAGCGGATCGCGCGAAAACATTCCGCTTTCGTCTACCGACCGCACGGTGAGGTTGAGAAGCGCCAGCCAATCGCGCCCCACCGGACTTGCGAGATCGAAGGCGGCTTGAAATTTGAGCGGGCTTTGTCGCCTGAAGCCGAACCGTTCGGCGAGGCGACCCTCTATGGTTTCGCGCGGTATTTGGAGGATGAGTTGCGCGCAATTGTCCGACCACCGCAGGCGCAAAGCTTCACCGGGCGAAATCACGGCGGCCGTGGTTCCGGCGCACAGGATGCGTTCGCCCCCGAGGCTGATCTGAACCGCGCCATGGATCGGTATCTGGACCAAATAGAAGTGATCGAGCGCGCCCGGCCAGACGTCGACAGCCGGACCGATGCGCATCAAGTTGATTGAAATCCGGATGAGATTGGCGCGGCAGATGATGCCGGATACGGGGACGTCGGAGAGCCGCCGAAGGCGATGCGGCTTGAGCACGTTGCTCAGCCGATGATGCATTGCCTCGAAATCGTTCGACGCGAATTGGCAATGCGAGGCCAATGGAAGGTCGGCGGACGCCATCATTCACGGCCTTGAGCAAGGACGCCTAAGATATCTTCACACTATCGCGGAGTTGCAGCAAGGCTTCCGGCTTCATGCGGCGGCTTTTACTCCGCGGCCTGCACCATGACGTGCTGGCGGAACTTTGGCATGACCTCTTGCGCCATCAGCTGCATGGCTTGGCGCTCCCAGGCTTCGTTGGGTCCGCTCCAGTCCAGGCCGGTCATCAACAAGGTGCCGAACGGCCCGACCTCGTCGCGAAAGGCGACCAGCTTGTCGAGGATAGTCTTTGGCGATCCGTAGAGCGTGCAGCCCTCGGCGATGGCTTCGACAGTCGCTTCCTCGTCGGACATTTCCGGCCGCGGCTTGAGGAGGGACAACAGCCCGACACCGCCGAGGGCGGCGCGAATGTAAGTCCAGAAATAGCGGCTGGAGGATTTGTCGCCGAAAGTTCGATCGTATGCCTCCGCCTCGCTGGATGCGACCATGACGTTGCGCGACACGCGCCAGTTTTCGCCTGAAGGCCGCTTACCCATATCGGCGCAGGCTTGGCTGTAGATCGACCAATGCGAGGCCACCGAGTAGGTCGGGATGATATTGGCCGAGACGATGCCCCAGCCCTGCTGGGCCGCCGTGCGCGCCGATGAGGAATTTGGGCTGGCAAGCGACAGCGTGATCGGCGGTCCACCCGCCTGATAGGGCTTCGGCATGTAGCCGATGCCGAGGTCGGGCACCACGTTTTCGGTCAGCCGGACCTTCCAGAATTCGCCGTCGATGTCGTAAGGCGGATCCTGCGACCAGATCTGCCGCATGATGCGCACGGATTCCACGACCTTGCGGTTGCGCAGAGCGACGTCGGTGTGGCGGAACAATTCGAAGTCGGACAGAAGGCCGCCCGGCCCGACGCCGAGCATGAAGCGGCCGCGGCTCATATGGTCGAACTGCGCGACTTCGGCGGCGACGATCACTGGGTGGTGGTTCGGCAGATTGATGACACCGGTGGCAAAGGTGAGATTCTTGGTGCGCGGCACCAGCCCCGCCATGAACATCAGCGGCGACGGGATCGGCTCGCTGGTGGCGGAAAAGTGTTCGCCGAGCCACAATTCCTCGAAGCCGAGGCGGTCGGCGAGCAGCGATTTCTCGGTGTCTTCGGCGAGCGTATCAGTAAATGAACGCGCCGGCGGATGTACCGGCATCATGAAGAAGCCGAGCCGCATGTTTCCCCCACTAATCGGCGCCGTCCGGTCTGTTCGCGGTTAGACGCCGCGGCGATGATGGCATTGCCGTGCGGGGCGGATCAAGCCGGCGCGTGCTTGATTAGCTACCGTGCATGGCGCAATGTCTTGAACAAAGCAGTGCCTCGGTCAAAGCAGTGTCCGGGCAAAAAGGGAGGAAAATCTATGAGTGTCGCCGAACTCCGCCCGGCCGCCGCGCCGGACAAAATTCCGAGCGCCGACGAATTGGTGGGACGCGCGCGGGCATTGGCCCCGAAGCTGCGCGAGCGCGCGCTCAAGGCCGAGCGCGATCGCAACATTCCCCGTGATTCCGTCGAGGAGTATGTCGAGGCCGGTCTCGTTCACACATTGCAACCGAAGCGCTGGGGCGGCTACGAACACGACCACGAAGTGGCATTCGATGTCGCCATCGAGCTCGGCAAATCGACCTGCGGCTCTTCGGCGTGGGTGCTGAACTATTTCACCGATCATGCCTGCATCCTGGCGCACTTTCCCGAGGAAGCGCAGCACGACGTCTGGAGCGAGAACAAAGCGGCCTGCATCGCCACCTCGGCGGCGCCGGCCGGAAAAGTCACAATCGTGCCCGGCGGCTATCGCCTCGACGGGCGCTGGTCATGGTCGAGCGGGTTGCGGCATGCTCAATGGATCATGATCGGCGGGCTTGCCTTCCGTCCGGGTGAGGATCATCCCGACATGCGGCTTTACTTGGTGCCGGTATCGCAGATCAAACAGGAGGATACCTGGTATTGCGCCGGTCTGCGTGCGTCCGGCTCGATTACTGCCATCTGCGAAAACGTATTCGTGCCGGAGCATCGCAGCGTGTCGTTTGGATCGCTGCGCGACGCTTGTTCGCCGGGGTCGAAGATCAACAGCAATCCGATCTATCGCACGCCTTTCGTCGTCGTGCACAGCTACGCTCTGCTCGGACCCGCGCTCGGCGCGGCGCGCGGCGCCTATGCCGACTTCGTTGAGTGGACGCGGCAACGCCATCTGACCTATACCCAGGTCTCGATCGCCCAACACGTGCCGGTCCAGCTTAAGATCGCGGAAATCTCCGCGCAGATCGACGCTGCGGAATTACTGGCACGGCGCTCGCTCGCCACCGCGCGCAAGGATTACGCCGGGATGTCGATGGAAACGCGCCTCACGCTGCGGCGCGATTTCACCTATGCGCTGCGGATACTGCGTGACGCGTCGGAGGAGCTAATCAAGATCAGCGGTTCGAGCGGGTTGATGGACTCTAATTCGGCCCAGCGCTGCTGGCGCGACGTCCACGCCATCGCCTCGCATGTGGTGATGAACTGGGACGTGCCGGCGGAAAATTTCGGCCGTGGCGAGTTGGGGCTTGGCCTTAACCCGTCCTATCCGATGTTCTAGGGCGTGCGTTCATAAACGCGCAAGGCGGTGTCCAGCTTTGGGGGTGGGCCGGGTTCGACCCGGACTCGCACCGTCGTTTGCGGCGCATTATGGGTGAAAAGCCTCGCGCTTCCGGCGGCTAGATCAGCGGCGTATTGGGCTTAAGCCCAAGGACGATCCGGCCATATATTTCCATGTTGGTTTGCAGGTTCAGCAAGCCGTGCATATTGACCGCATGCAGGTCGCGCCAAGCGCGTCCCAGCGAACTTGTGTCGGCAATTCCAGAGCCCCCGCTCGCCAGATAAATGGTCTCCACTGCCTCCAGGCACTGCCGCACCGCCCAGGCGCAGTCGGCGCGCACCCGCGCGCGCTTGGCGAAATCCATCATTTCACCGCGCTCCGCTGCGGCTTCGATTTCGTCGGCGCAACGATAGAGCAGCGCCTCGGCGACGCCGATCTTGGTCGCCGCCTCGGCCACCTGCAGATGGGTGACCGGCATATCGATCTGCTTTTCGCGTTCTGTGTATGCGACCTCCCGTCCGGGCAGCCGTTGCAGGAACGCGGCCAAAGCGGCGCGGGAAATCCCAAGCGAACATGGTGCCAGCGCAAGCGTCAGCACCGGCACGCCGGCCGACTTGTAAAGCGCGCCCTCGTGCAGCGCGGCTCCCGGCGTCTTGCCGGCTATCAGAGCCCTGAGCGAGAGATACCGGTGCTCCGGGACGAATACGTCCTTGGCCACAATCGTACAGCTTCCGGTACCGCGCAATCCGGTGACGTTCCAATCATCCTTGATCGTGACGTCGCGGCTCGGCACCAGCAGGTCGGCTTCGTCGACGACCTCGCCGCGCTCGTCGAGGATGGCGGCACCGAGAAAAAGCCATTCAGCGTACTGGCTGCCCGATCCGAATGGCCAGACGCCGTTGAGCACATAGCCGCCCTTAGCGGGCTTAGCTTGACCGCGCGGCGAGACAACCGCTGAGATAATTGCATCCGGATTGGTCCCGTAGGTCTCCTCCTGAGCGGCCTGCGGGAAATGCGCCATGAGCCAGCTATGGGCGTGAACGACGCCCATGCACCAGGCGGTCGCGCTGCAACCCTCCGCGACTAACGCAATCGTGTCGATATGGGTGCGCAACGATTGCTGATGACCGCGGTAGCGGGCAGCCTGCAGCACGCGGAACAGGCCGGCCTTGCGCACCGCTTCGACGTTGGCGGGCGGCATCTTGCGGATCTGCTCGGCCTCGGAAACGCGTTCGCGCAACTGCGGGATGAGCGCAGCCGCGCGGGCGACAAGATCTTCACGGCCGAGTTGCTCAGGAGCAAGATCTGGCTGTCCCTTCGATTCACGTGCTTGGCCCGTGACGGACATGGCGCTTTCCTCCTCATCATGTTTACTTACTGGCTCCGCCGCCCGCGGGCGCGCGCTTTTTTATAGGTTCTTAGGTGCGAGGCCATCGATAGGATAGTCTACATTACACAACGGCCCGCTTTGAAAGCCGATACGTTTAAAACATAAGACAACTTCCGACGCCGCGCGCCGAGATGGCGCCATCCTGCGGTGTCAAACGATCTCATAGTTATGAACGAAATCTTCCGGCACGTTTGGTCCCCAGGCGTAGAATGCGTCTTCCGCCGGCTGGTCGCCGCCCTCCCAATCGCAGGTCACCGGGACGTAATCGATGTCGGCCGAATATTCGCTGTAACTGCCCCACGGGTCGCGCACATAGTGGAAATAATTCGAACCAAGAACGTGGCGCCCGAGACCCCAGCCTTTATCGTAGCCTTTGTCCAGCATGTGCATGGCACCTGCGCCGATCTCGTCCACCGATCCGACGTCCCAGCTGAAATGATGATGGCCTGGGGCGTCCGAGCGCGCAAATGCGATCATGTGGTGATCGCTGCCGTGAATGCCATGCAGAAAGGCGACGTTGTCTCCGGAATAGTCAGACACGCGCAAGCCAAGGACGTGTGTATAAAACTCTATCGCTTTGGTTACGTCGCGCGTGAATAACAGCACGTGGCTCAGCCGCCGTGGCCGCGTTCGCGGCAATGCGCTGCGGAACGGCGCTCCGCGCTGGCCGGCAACCGTCGGCTGGAAGGAGAAACGCGTCTTTTCATCAGGCGAAGATTTGGCCGCGACTTTGATTTCAATCAGATTCCCGTCGGGATCGTTGAACCAAAGGCCATTTGAATCCGCGCCGGGCGGTGGATCTAACCGCTTTATTCTCATCTCCCGCAAACGCGCGGCGAAGCGGTCGATATCATCTTCAAAAGCGCCAAAGGACCAATGGCCGAACTTCTTATGCGCTCCCTCACCGATTGTCCCCCAAATGTGAGAGTGACCGTAGGTGCCCGTGGCGAGAAGATTGCTCCTGGTCTGAACGTCGAGACCGAACTCGTGATAAAAGCGCCGTGCTTCCGCCAGATCAGGCACCGTAAAATGGAAGCGATCGAGCGAATGTATGCCAAGCCCTCCCGGTCTGCGACTCGGGGCGATGTATCCTTGGATCGAAGTCATCGGCTTCCTCTTACGTTCTGTAACTGCCTTTAACTTTCACGCTGCCGATCGTTCTTCACAGGCAGTTTCTTCGATGATCGGGTTGGATAAGCAGCCAATCATCTCGATCTCCACGTCAACGACGTCGCCGGGTTGCATCCACAGCGGTGGTTTGCGCGCAGCGCCGACTCCGGAAGGGGTGCCGGTCACAATGATGTCGCCGCTCTTGAGCGTCATCGCTTCGCTGATGATCGACACCAGAGTCGTCACGTCAAAGACCATGTCGTTCGTCGACGCGTCCTGGACAATCTTGCCATTCAGCCTGGTTTGCAATCGCAAATTTTTGCCGCCCGGCGGAAGCTCATCCGCGGTGACAAGATAGGGGCCGAAGGCTCCCGTGTGATCGAAATTCTTGCCCATGGTCCATTGGGGCGACTTGAACTGATAATCGCGGATCGAGGCTTCGTTAAAGATCGAATAGCCAATGACGTATTGCAGCGCATCAGCGGCCGAGATGTTGCGGCCGCTCTTGCCGATCACTGCGACGAGCTCACCCTCGTAATCAAGCTGGGTTGATACACGCGGGCGAACAATCGGAGCGCCGTCGCCGATCAAAGTAGAATTGAAGCGGCTAAAGAGTGTTGGATAGTCCGGCTGTTTGAAGCCCGATTCCGCGGAGTGATCGCGATAATTAAGTCCAACACAGATAATTTTTTCCGGACTTCGCAATGGCGGCAGCATTTTTACGGCGTCACGAGGCACAACATGTCCCGTCGCCAGAGCTTTGCCTGCGTTTGCTAGGGCTAACGGTCCGCTGCGCACCAATGCGTCCAAGCTGCCCGGGTAACCCGCCTCGTTTGCCATAAGGCCGCGAACAGTCCCGTTTGTCTCAACCGCAAGCCCCTCTATGTCAGCTTTTTCAAACTGGAAAAACTTCACCGGCGTCCTCCCCGAGAGCGAGTTTTCATATTGAACCCGCTTTTAAAACTTTAAGTCAAGGATAAATATATTTTGGTTGACATTATATGTCCTCGTAGCGATCCTCGATTTATGAACCGAGCCGCCAGGGCAACCGAATTTGAGCAAGCGGTGACGCAGGCCGATCAGGCCTATGAGCACTTGCTGGAACGAATTCTCGACGGGCGCCTGGCGCCCGGAGCGAAGATCGTTATCAGCGAGGTCTCGGTCCAGCTGGGATTTAGCCCCGGCTCGGTCCGTGAGGCGTTGTCGCGGCTCGCGGCGGAAAAATGGGCGATAGTGGCGGCGCAAAAGGGTTATTCTGTCGCACCGGTTTCGATCGAGGAGCTAGAGGATCTCACGCGCACCCGGATCGTCATCGAGCAGTTTTGTTTGCGCTCGGCAATCGCGTACGGTGACGTCGAGTGGGAGACGTCAATCATTGCGGCTTATCATCGCCTGCATCGAATACCGGTGTATATCGAGGAGTCGGCGCCGCGTTTAAACCCAGCGTGGGTTGCGGCGCATATGACCTTTCACGAGGCGCTGGTGTCCCGCTGCGACAGCCCGTGGATGCTCAGCATTCGTGCGATGCTCTATGCGCAAAGCGAACGCTACCGGCTATTGTCCGCAGCCTTTAACCGCGGAAACCGCAACGTCGATGTGGAACACAAACGCATTCTGGACGCATGCATCGCTCGTCGCGCCGACCAGGCATGTGAGCTGATCGACCAACATCTGACGCGGACTATGAAGATATTGGTGACGGCGCCGCGATTGCGTGATGGACCCAATTCTGCTCGGCCGATCAGATAAATAGATTCGGAGAGGCAGGGATACTGCGGTTCGGTAAGCTCTGCGGCGCTTGACGTAAGACGTAAAGAAACGAATCTTGCAGCTCAACAAGAGCGATACGAGGGAGGAAGGGACCATGAGTAAGAAAGTAGAATTGACCGGCGGCCGAAAGGTCGATCTGCAGCGCCGTAACTTGCTCAAACTTTCGGCCGCGGCCGGCGCGAGTGCAATAGCATCGCCATGGACGTTCCAGTCATCGCGCGCGGCGCCGCGCACAGTCAAAATTGGCATGGTAAGTCCCGAAACCGGGCCGATCGCGGCGTTTGGCGAGGCCGACCAGTTTGTGCTCGCCGGTGTCCGCAAGGCAATCGGCGACGGCATTGTCATTGCCGGCGAAAAACACCCGGTCGAAATCGTGTACAAGGACAGCCAATCAAATCCGAATCGGGCCGCCGAAGTCACCACTCAGCTGATCAATAACGACAAGGTCGATATTGTGATCGGGTCCTCGACCTCGGACACCGTCATACCGGTTGCCGATCAGTGCGAGCTTGCCGGTGTCCCCTGCGTGACGTCCGACGATCCATGGCAAGTCTACTTCTTCGGTCGCAAGGGTGATCCCAAAAAGCCCTTTGAATGGACTTATCATTTCTTTTGGGGCGTCGACCAGCTTGCCGGCGTCTTTGCCGACATGTGGTTGTCGCTTCCGACCAACCGCATCGTCGGTGCGTTGTGGAGCAACGACGGCGACGGCAACGCCG
>Ga0181525_10000964_pt1 | contig 24906 bp, 35 predicted proteins | sample PEATcosm2014_Bin_48_FD_121100 | JGI IMG/M metagenome (GOLD analysis project Ga0181525, IMG submission 121100) | Peatland microbial communities from MTU Mesocosm Facility, Houghton, MI, USA - PEATcosm2014_Bin06_10_metaG | ecosystem: Environmental > Terrestrial > Soil > Wetlands > Peat | place... | reverse complement strand
TCCGTTACTGTTTGTGAAAACTTGGCGAAGACTGGTGGAGCCTAGGAGGCTCGAACTCCTGACCTTCTCATTGCGAACGAGACGCTCTACCAACTGAGCTAAGACCCCATCCAACCAGCCTTCAACGACTTACAGCTATATTTCCGCCCCGCAATTTTCTGCTTCTATACTGCGCTTCTACACGGTAATGTAAGTGGTATGAAAACGGCCCACTCACGCACAGGTGTATTCAGCAGAATCGGCGAAAACCTTTACCGCTATACGTCAAGCGGGGTTTATTATGCCCGTTACCGGAACAAGGGCAAGCTCATTCATCACAGTCTTGAGACCACCGACCGCGAATTTGCCAAGCGCAGGCTCAAAGAGGAAATCAGCAAGGTCAAAAAAGTTGACCCGTCGCTGGGCAAAATGACCCTTGAAGAATTGTTGAAAAAATATGATGAATCGCTTGGCCGATATGCCACAAAGACGGCGGCAACGCGGCGGTCAATTCTGAAAATTTTCAAGGAGACTTGGACGCTTGGCCTCGATCTCCAACTCAAATCAATCAGCGCCGGGCAAATTGAAATCTGGCTCGGCGCGCGCCGAGCCAATTTCAAAAACGCGACCTACAACGAATACGCGCGCTTCATCCGCCATGTGTTTGAACTGGCGGTTAAACTTCGTGCGTTGCCGGAATCACCCGCCGAAGAAATCAAAGGGTTGAAAGTCGAGACGCCGATTCGCATCACGCCGACATGGGAGCAGTTCCAAAAAATCGTTGCGGAAATCCGGTCGCAGAAATTCAGCGACACGGCGGATGACACCGCCGACCTGGTTGAATTCATGGGACTGTCCGGGGCCGGCACCGCTGAATGCGCCAATCTCAAAGGCGAACACATTCATTTTGAATCAAATCGCATCACGCTTTATCGCCAGAAAACCGACACCGGCTTTTCAATCCCGATTTTCCCCCAGCTACTTCCCTTTTTGAAGCGTTTGGAGGAAAATGGAAATATCAAACAAGGTCAAAATGTGTTCCGCGTCGAAAGCCCGAAGAAAGCGTTGGCGGCAGCGTGCGAGCGTCTCAGCTTTCCGGGGTTCAGTCCGCGATCACTCAGAAGATGCTTCATCACGAGAGCCATTGAATTGGGCGTTGATTTCAAAACCATCGCTTCATGGCAAGGCCACCGGGATGGTGGAGTTTTGATTGCGAAAACTTACAGTCATCTACGAAATGAGCATAGTGATGCCATGGCTAAAAAGCTCAAAACCGGTGTGGAATAAAATGTCGGCAACGCGCGAAGTCTTCACCGACTGGCAGCCTCAATTGGTTAATAATCATATTCCTCTCGCGGCATATTATCGAGAATATCACCCAGCGCATCACTTGAGGCGTCAAGTAAAGAGCCAATCCGATCCATTACATTCTTCAAGTTTACGAGGTCAACGCGGTCAAGCCCAAGCAGAGTGGGCTGTCAGCGCGCAAGTTCGTTCGCGGTTGCTTACGGGAATGACTGGTTTGAAGTCGGTCGCTGAATTGTCTTCAAATGTTGACAAAATGAGTGCGGAACTTCGCGAGTTGGAATCTAAACTCAAACATCTTAATCAAAATTCTGCTGCGATTCTAAAAAGTGGCGAATTGCGTGAGCGGCGGCGAAACATCACCGCTCAACAGGAGCAATTGCAGCAACAGATCAAAAATTTGGAAACCGACATTCAGCAGATGGAGACGCAACTATCAGAAAAGAAGCGCGAGGAAGAAAATCAGAAAAAAGCAGTCGAGAAGGCACAGCAAGGCAGAAGTCTGTCAACACTTGCCGCGACTTATCGCGAAGCTGCGGAGGAAATACAAAAACGGGCTGCGATTCAATTGCGAAGCAAAATCGCCGAACACGTCGGTGATTTGTGGGTGGACATCACAGGACGCAGACGTGAATTTCTTGGCATGGACTTCGACAAGAATTGGAATTGCTCGTTGATTCGCAAAGATGGAAGTAAAATTCCTTGGGATGAAACAAACCCCTCTGCCGGACAAAAGCAGGTTCGTATGCTTGCATTTTATGAAGCCTTATCCGACGTGGTTTGTAGTTCCTGATGAAGTGGGCGAAGCCATCGAGAAAATGATACAGCTTGGCCAGCTCGCCAAACCAAAAAATTCATGAGGAAAAGCCACCATGAAAATTTCAAAATTCGGCAAAATGTCGTCAACAGAATTGGAAGCATACCAACCGCGATCACAAGACGAATGTGAAGCATTAGTGGCGGAAAAGGATTTTCGGGAGTGGTGTAAGGAAAACGATGAAGATCCTGAAAACGAAGATTCTCGTGAAAACTACCAAATTGTTCAAAGGGAAAGCGGACAGGGATTTTGGGAAGACCTTGACGATGACGAACGAGAAGGTTGGGAACACAACATGACGAGGGAGTAGAGGCATTAATGAAACCGGAGCGAAAACCTCCATTAAAGCTCCAGAGACACTGCTGGAATTTGTCAGTAGTGCTCCAGGATCTTTGGGAACATTGCCCGGACACCGTGACGAACAAAGACGGTGTCACTTTTGAGTGGCCTGATGCTGCGGAGTGGCTTGACTTAGCAGCGGGTCTTCAAAAGGTAGAAGTAATCACGGGTTCATTCGATCAGTCCCTGATGTATTGCGAATCGGCTCTCGACTATGAAAACGCGCGGAGTGATTGCCTGTCGTCGTTGGTCGTTCATCTCACAATGTTTACTTTCGTGTGGGGTGCTTTTGAAATCGTCGGGAACCTCATCGAACCTCCCAGCATCCCACCCGAACTTCGCAGGCATGGCGAGAACAATTTGGTCCACAGATTGATTTGCTCTATACGCTCGGCAAAACCGTTGCCCGCGTATTCAAAAGCTTTCGATTGCCTCAATAGAATCATCGATAGAGTTCCACATTATCAAAAATTCCGCAGGACTCCACCGCTGCCGGGATTTATCGGAAGTGCGGGAGCGGGAATTGATTTTGTGCGCCAGGTTAGAAATAAATTCGCGCATGGCGCTGCAAAATTCCCTCGACCAAATGATTGGGGGGAAGACGCGAAAACAAAGCCATCCCCTGATCAGGTTATCGTTTGGCATTGCACTCTCATCACTCTGTTTACTATCCAGATGCTCCTCAAAGTGTATTTTGAAGGCAAAAACTTTAAAGTGCGAAGTCCCGACGGGGAAGAAGCTGATATCCACGACGTGCTCGATACGCTCCACTTGGGAGACGCTGATATTGGACACTAACAGCAAGATTAGCAGTTCGGCAGGAATCCAAACTGAATTCCATCACTCATCCGCTGTCCAACCATTTGATTTAACAGAGACTTTCCGATTTATTTTTTGATTCGGCTTGAAGCCGACATTTTTGTTTCCCCCGATACCCGCTTAACTCCCCCCTCGCCAGAATCCGAGTTTCGGGTTTCAGGTTCGGATGCAAAATTCGGGTTCGTTCGCCGCGCCCTCTTCCCATTATACCGCCCGGTCAAGGTCGTTCCAGCCCCCGAAACTCCGCTTCGCTCCGTTTCTTCCCGGTCGAAGGCGTTCCACCGCGCTCGCATACGCCTTGACTTCGGGCGGTGCGTCCAGAGGGCGGAGAGGCGAAACGCCCACCGCGAAAGGTCGAATTATCAGCCAACAAAAAACTTCAATGACATTCATTCAGCAGTTTGAAACAGAGCTTACAAATAAGCTCGAAAACGGCACTGACAACACACTTGCCATCGTTCGCTGGGCATCTGAAAAAGTGCTCGAAAGCTACCGAAACGGGATTTCTGCGGGCAAAAAAGGCACGCAGGTTATCCGCAAGGAAGAGAACCGCCGCCGCGATTCATCCGGTAAATAAGCTCAGTAGTCATGGGCTTGCATTATCAGTTTAACAATCATCACATGACACAGACAGAAAACGCATCGTTTGACCCCAAAGCAAAGTTTTGGCTTGGAAGGCTTGTCGTTACGGCAAATGCCGAAGCCGACCTTGACCACGAGGACATTGACCATTGCATTAATCGCCACTTGAGCGGCGACTGGGGCGACTTGTGCGCCGAGGACAAAGACGCCAACGAGCAGGCTTTGCAATTCGGCGGGCGGCTGTTTTCAGCGTATCACGACCGCAAAAAAGTGAAATTCTGGATTATCACCGAGAGCGACAGAAGCGCGACCACCGTGCTTTTACCGGACGATTATTAGCTTAACACACAACCATGCAACGAATCAAAAACGTCACAGCATTGCGTCAGTCGCTTGCCACCGGCCAGCGTGAGTTTCGGTTGCTTCTGGGCGATGGATATATCTACTCGCGTAAGACAGTCACTCCCTGCTCTGACGGACGTTTCAAAATCGTCAATCACATTGACGACAGCGTTCAGAGGCTTACGGGGCGGCAGTTATACACGCGCAGCAACATCGGAAAGGCAATGCGGTTGGGGTCTTTTCTCGCAGTGCCGCCGGAAAATTATTAGCTAAACCTTCATGGTATAATTGACGATTATGAAACAAAAACAAACAGCCGCCGCCCATGCGGCCACCAAAACGGGCTTGTCATTTTACACCCGACTGTGCGGCACGGCCAACGTCGTGACGAACAGTTACCAGCGCGGCGGGAAACTTTCCGTCGAGCTTGCCGCCGACAACGGCGAGGAAATTGCGACGCTTTCGGTCAACATGCAGGAGTGCTCGCATCTTTTGGGCGACGGTGAGTTTTTCGCAAAGACGTGGAGCGAAAACGAGACAATCGCAGACGACGCGCTTGCGTCGGGAATCTTTCACGACACAGGCCGCAGGAGCGATAACATTGTGAGTGCACCTATCTGGACGTTCAATTAACGGACTGGATTCAAAAAGCCCCGCCAGAGCGCGGGGCTTTTTTGTATTCATGCGGGTTGGCGAGGGGGGAGTTGCGCGGGCCCCGACACCCCAAACCCCTTGCCATCGGCGGACCTCCCCCAAGGGGCCTTGGCTCATCCCAGTTTTCAACCGTTCGTGGATTACCCCGTGCCGCTGGCGCGTCATTCGCCGGAAAGCGCTGAAGAAACATGGCATTTGATAAAATACTGTTGTGGTTAACATGCTGGTTACCAATCCGTCTGCCCTTCTGGTCAACAGGGCGGGTTTAGTGTAATATATTAGAATGGAGTTTGTTACCATTCACGATCTCTCCCGCGAATTGAATACCCCGGCCAGAGTCATCCGTTACCGGCTGATTCATTTGATCATGGAAGGAAAGCTCAAGGAAAACGACGATTTCCGAAGGGATGACTTCAAAGACGACCAGCATTTCGTCTGGAAAATCAATCCCCTCACTTTCATGCGTGCGACCGAATTGAAACCAGCAGCGCCGGTAAACCATATTGATAACAGTTTGGTAACGCCTGTTACCAACATTGACTACAAACCGATACCACCGGTTAGCCAGCCTGAAAAAAATGTCGGAATTGCCGGTGGCGGTTCATTACCAAGGGTTAACCAAACTGGTAACAACCCGGCGTCAGGTGTTAACGAAAATGGTGACAAGGTTGATACCAAAGGGCCATCGTTGGAACGTGAAATGATTGACCTGCTGAAAGAGCAGATCAAAGTCAAAGACGGCCAGTTGCACGAACAGGGAGAACAGTTAAAAGACCTCAACGACCTGAATGTGAAGCTGACCGGCACTATGCTCCAGCAGAATCAAAAAATTGAAAACCTGCTGCGGATTACCGGCGGTAAAACTGAGATGGCTGGCAGGGAAAACAACGCCGTTGACCAGCCATCAGGCAGCACAGAACCGCTTTGATTGTCCACATGCCTGATTAGGCGATTCATCCGGCTTCGGGGTATAATCGGATACATGCCACGAGCAGAAAGGGATTTTAAGGGGATTTGGATTCCGAAGGAGATTTGGCTCTCCGACCAGCTTTCGCTTATGGAAAAAATACTGTTCGTCGAAATCCATTCACTCGACAACGAACGCGGTTGTTACGCATCCAATCGCCATTTCTCCGAATTCTTTGGCGTCAGTGAGCGCCAGATTCAGACTTACATTGCGGCCCTGAAAAAGAAGGGCTTTATCACCGTCACCATCAAAGACCGTTATGATCGCGTCATGCGGGCGGCGGGGAAGTATGCCCGCGTGCGGGACGAGGCATTCAGGCAATTGCGGCAGGACCAGGTTGACCTTGCCCAAAAAATGCGCGCAGGGGGTATGAAGAAAACTTCATGGGGGGTATGAAGTAATGTTCCCACCCCCTACGAAGAAAACTTCATGAGAGTAATACAATGAATAATACAAAGAGAAATAGGGATTGGCATTTAAGGAAGGGAATGCGGACTGGGGATAACTTTTTTAGCGAAAATCAAACACCATGACATATGAAACAATGAGCGAGCAGAACATATTCAGAATTGACGCCATGCGATTCAAAACCGTCATTGCCGATGCCGATCAGGATTTCATGTTGAAGCTGACGCCGGATGAAGGAATTCAAGGGTTTATTGTTTTGCTGCGACCAGCGTTGCCTTCAATCTCATAATTTTATTTCTAAACAGTGGCCTGGTTGAGCAACTTTTTATGACCATGTCGCAAAACAGATATTGCGCGACGCATCAAATATGGCCCGGTTGAGCGGTTCCCCGCCAAAACCTTGTTTTCGCGAACCGGATCGAATCAGTATCGCCGCTTCGGCTTGAACTCGTCAGACCCGTCAGAAGGCGGATGGTCAATTTTTATGAGATTAAGACTTTCGGGAATTTCGTTGTTCTGTGGATTTGGATTCTGAAATGCGCCGAGTGGCGATTCTGCATGGGTCAGAAATTGGATCAAGAATTCCCCCATGAATTTGGACTGTAACTCAAACATGTCGTGGTCAAATCCACCTTCTGAATTTCGATGCCCTTCAATTTCGAGGTAAAGACACCGCTTCCGCCCCGGATGCTCGCGTTGCGCCTTGACCAACAACACAAGGAGAATCTGTGCCGTGCGGTTGAAATCCTCATGCGCAAGAACTCGATGTGCGATTGGAATTGTATCAGCAGGGTCTTTCACTTTTTTGACAAAACAGTTTTGATGACGAAAACATTTGAAGCTAGGCAGATGCTGCCATTGCTACAAGTTTTTTTTGTGTCCTTTATCAACGCCACCACATACGGGGCTACATACATGATATGTAGGGGCGCGAACCGCGCCTTCCGCCAGCGGCGGCTTCACTGAGCCACGAGTGCCCCCAACGTGTCGTCGCCTACCGGGCGACTTCGCGCTTTTTCCTACGGCTATCGGATTCAGTTCCACCTAGCCGGTGTCCTTCACCCAAAATCGCGAAGTCGCCCGGCGTCGGATTATCATCCTAGCCGACGACACGTTGGGGGGACGGGTTCAAAAAATGTCCGATTGGACACACGGCTTCGGGACGACTTCGCATCGCGACGTGGAACGGATTCCTGCGATGCCCGGAAAAAGCGCCGCCGCGAATGCGGCATTTGACATGACGCGCGCAGCGCGACCGCATTGGCCGGTGCAACCTGCACCGTGCTACAATTGTTCCATTCGGGTTTCGGATTCAGCCGCCATTACCCCGTTGGCTCGCATCCCATAGCGTTTGCCAATGGTTTCACCACAGCCATTGAAACGCCCTGGCACCGATGCGGCGTTTCATCCGTCAAAAGTTTCCACCACAACCGGGGAACAATTGACTGGCCGGGAGTGGCGGCTGTATCAGCAACCATGAATCATGACACCATTCAACTTGGCGTCCGCGAAGAATGGGGACAAACAGTTCCCTTCGGGATTTCCCTGCCGGATTTACGACAGCACATTTATGTGATCGGCAAAACCGGATCAGGGAAAACGACGTTGTTGCGGAACATGATCATCCAGCACATCGCGCTGGGGCATGGCGTCGGCCTGATTGACCCTCACGGCGACTTGGCCGAGGAATTATTAAACCACATCCCCCGCTGGCGCACTGACCATCTGGTTTATTTCAATCCGTCCGATCTGGAATACCCGGTTGCTATGAATTTGCTGGCGAACGTGCCCAGGGACGAGCGGCATCTTGTCGCGTCCGGCATCGTCGGATCATTAAAAAATATCTGGCCTGATTCATGGGGCCCGAGGATGGAATATATTTTATACAACGCCATCGCCGCGTTGCTCGATTGCCAGAACACTTCCCTGCTCGGTGTAAACCGGATGCTCACGGATGAAAATTATCGGGCTTGGGTGATCCGGCAAATTAAAGACCCGTTCATCAAGGAATTTTGGGAACACGAATTCGCCAGCTATGACGAACGATTCCGGCGCGAGGCGATTGCGCCGATTCAAAACAAACTCGGCCAGTTTTTATTGAACCCGGTGATTCGGAACATTCTCGGTCAAGTTAAATGCAAGGTGAGTGTCCCGTTCATTATCGACAACCAGCGGTTGTTCATCGCCAATCTATCCAAAGGCAAGATCGGCCATGACAAGGCGAACCTGCTTGGCTCATTGCTCACCACGCAGTTTCAACTGGCGGCGATGCGCCGCGCCGGCCAGCCGGAGGACGAACGCCGGGATTTTTACCTGTTTATTGACGAGTTTCAGAATTTTACAACTGAAAGTTTTGCAGCCATTCTCGCTGAGGCGCGCAAATACCGGTTGTGCCTCACGCTCTCGCATCAATATGTGGATCAAATCCCATTGCCCATCCGGCAGGCGGTATTCGGCAATGTCGGCACGCTGTTTTCATTCCGCGTCGGCAACACCGACGCCGAGGTCTTGCAGAAAGAATTTGCCGATGCCTTCATCGCCCAGCAGTTCGTGGATTTGGAACGATTCAAAGTTTTCAGCAAAATTTTGGAGAATGGCACGAACAAGGAACCGTTCAGAGGGACAACGATGGGGCCTGCGGAAAACATTGTCGGCAGGGCAATTTCGCACATTGCTCGTTCAAGAGAAAGGTTTGCAACTTTTCGTGATCAGGTTGAAGCAAATCTCAATAGTTCCCGCATTTGCCCGCCGCCAGGAAAACCATAAAAAATGTTCTCCTGATGACAAGCACCACGACCGTTTCAACCGGCGTAAATACTTTCTCGCTTGCCAATTTAGCGTGAATCACTCTTAACTTAGCGTGACATTCAATATGTAATTTGCGGGCCCCCATGAAAATTGAAATACTTTATCGGAAATTTGAGTAAAACTCTTGTGTATCATAAGCTGCCAGCCATGGTTGCTCCAATTTGGCGGGACATATACATAACCATCAATATTAAATTCTTGCTCGAATGAGCCACTGTTTGCGAATCCATTAGGACTCGTCAATTCTTTATCTAGAAATTCTATTGGAAAGCCTTGAATTTGCTGTTTTGGATTAACAACAAACTTGATGTTGCCGTTAATCTGTCCACCAGGACAAGGCGTGTATGCTAAATTCGCAAATTGCTTGGGCTGTAGGAGGAGAGGCATATAATAATTTAGGCAAAAATACATTTTAAAATAAAGAGCACAAGAATTTATTAAAAAAGCACAATTTCAAGTTGCGACACGGACACAAAAAGACCCTCGCCTCCAATTAAATTCATTTATTTCCAGTTCCGGCACGATTCCACAAACGCCACGAAATCATCATTCTGGAGGACTTTGATTTTTTCCCACACCTCGCGCGGAATCGGCAGGGACAGGAATTGTGCGATGTCCCGGCGCATCCCTTCCACTTTGACGACGAGTTGGTCGTTCATCGCATAATACACCGTGTTCAAATGCTGGATGACCATCGTGACGAAAATCCGCTCGGCTTCGGTGACCGGCTGCTTGCCGGTCTTGGCCGACGTGTCCCGGATGCGTGTTAAATCTTTGTCGCTGAGATAGGCTTTCCACAATTCTCGATGATTCGACGTGATGGAAAGCAGATTCGCGATGCGTCGCGTCTTGGTTTCGGAATGGAAAGACATCGTCGCAATCAAAAGGCTGCCCACGATGCCGAAGGCGCTTAAAAGTTCAACCGCATTATTTGCAAACCATCCCCCAATTTCCATGCCCCCATTTTACCACAGATTAAATGCGGTCGGGAATGTCCCGCCTGGCGTGGACCAGCAGATTGCGCGGCAGGAGGACAATCCGCTCATCAGGCCCGCAACCGGCCGTTGGCGGCAGTTTTGGCTTGGCGGCAGCGGTGATGTCGATGCCGATGATGGCGAAGTCGCCATTTTCCAGTTCCCAAATGTCGGGGCAGCCGTCACACGCGGCGCTTTTTGCGCCGTTGGCGTGCGGATCGGGGCCGATGCGTTTTGCGAACATATTAAACAGGTAACAACTGTTGTGTATTATGTCAAATGCTTTTTGCATTATCTTGCGATGTGCCGTCAGACCACCCACAACGAAAAATTTGCGTTGAATTTGTCAAAATCTTGCGCGCCGAACGAAAAAAGCGCGACCTGTCTATTTATGCCATCGCTGCGCGTTGTGGCTTAACACAGCAGAGCATCAGCTACATCGAGCGAGGAATGCGATTTCCTTCATTTGAAACCATTTTGCGAATTTCAGATGCAGTGGGTTGTGATTTCGCAGATATATTGAAACGAGCGCGAAAAGCGACAGCCGAAGTGAAAACGAAATAGTTTTCCATGTTAAAATGAAGCGGTGACCCGACTTCCCCGTTTCAAACGCTCTCCCGACATTCCGCCGTTACGGTTGACAAGCCGTGACGTTGAGATTTTGAAATGTTTCCTGCGGCACCGGTTTCTTCGTTCTGACCACATCTTGGCTTTAAGCACCGGCAGCCGGCAGCAGGTGTTGCGGCGATTGCAGCGGCTTTTTCATCATGGCTATTTGGAACGGCCAATGTGCCAGATTGATTATTACCACAGCGGCTCGCGCCGGATCGCCTATGGTTTGGACAACAAAGGCGCAGCGTGGTTGAAACTGGAATTGTCCCTGGAATTCCACCAGCTTGATTGGAAACAGAAAGGCCGCGTCGGCAGGTTGTTTCTGGAACACGCCCTTTTGGTTTCCGACTTCATGGTTGCCGTTGAACTCGCGTGCCGTAAACGAAAGGACATCCGGTTGCTTTCGGCGAACGATTTGCGAATCCCGAATATGCGCGAACCGTTTCAATGGAAAGTGGACATCGGCCAGCGGCAAAAAATCGGCGTCATTCCCGACCGCGTCTTTGGTTTGGAATTCAACGACGCGCAATGCTGGTATTTCGTCGAAGCTGACCGGGGCACCATGCCCATCACACGCGGCAATCTTGACCAGACCAGTTTCCAACGTAAGTTGATCGCATACGAAGCGACATGGTCGCAAAACCTTCACCGCACCCGCTTCGGCTGGCAACGGTTTCGGGTGTTGACTGTCACCACCGGCAACGAACGTGTTAGGGGAATAAAACAAGCGTGTCAGGGATTGGCTCATGGACACGGACTGTTTCTTTTCATGGACGCCGCCACACTAGCCAGAAACGGTGACATCCTCACGATTCCGTGGCAGACCAGCCGGCCAAAACAGACTGAAACTTTGATTTGAAAAGCGCTTTTTGCTAATCTCGATAAATGAAATTCATTTTGTTCTGGTTTTTGTTTCTTCCACGAAAAAAACCTGGAATGCTCTTTACGTTTTCGCAACTTTGCATTTACCGTTGAAGAACATCCTATGGCCGAATTAAAACAAATTCCTGCGTCGGGGAGATACACCATCCTTGTGCTTTTGCTTAACGTGCCGAGCGAGCAAAAAAAAGCCGACTTATTGCAGGAGATTCCAAAAACTTTTCGCGGCTATTGGTTTCACCAGTTGGCGTCACTTACCTATCTCGTCGTGGCGGAATACGTTGATTCATTTGCGGCAACCGAGAACCTTATCCGACAACACAACCCCCACGTCGTCCATTTTAAGAATGCGAATCCAGCAGATGCACCGTTCTTCGATGGTGTGTCATCGGATGCGAAAGAGTTGAGTGACTTCACACAACTCGCCGAGCTGTTCCAAACTCCGGGAAGTCGGACAGAATGTGTGGTTTTCGAAAATTGTTATTCACCGTCCCGTGCGCAACCACTCGTGGATTCGGTGCTTTGCGTCCTCGGCGTCAACGGCGTTGCCGCCAGCCTTCTCGACAGGTTTTACCGGCGTCGCGGGGACAATCTTCCCTACCACGCCTGTTTCAGCAAGGCGTTTGAACAGTATCGCTATGAGAGGGGACAACAAACCGGTGAGCCTTGGATCAAGCCTGAGGAAATGCCATTTTTCCTCTCACGTGGTTCGTCGGTTCTCGACCAAGGAGAAGGTGAAGTCTCAATTGGGATTTCCTTACGACAAGGTGGCACCGAGCCTCTGGAGGCGGAAACGCAGGCCGTAAAATACCCGGTCTGGTTTGCTACGAATCGTAAACCAATTAACGTAGATGATATTTCTAAAGGATTCTCCGGTGAATCGGATTCACAAGTCCGTTACGGCACCTGTTCGGTGGTCATTCCTAAATCTCATAAAATCGGCTCCTTGGGCAGTCCGTGGTGGCAGCGATTTCTGACTCAAACTGACGACCGGCTGCAAGTTGATTGGAGCAGCCTGGCAATTCTAGCCGAAGACTCGTATTGGCACGGTTTAGCACAAGCCCTCGCCGGCCTTGAATATGTAAGTTCATCCTGCTTGATATACATCCACGGGTTTAACGTGTCCTTTGAAGCTGCGGCATTGCGTGCGGCGCAACTGGGCGTCGACCTCAAGGTCGAAGGTGCCACCGCGTTCTTCAGTTGGCCTTCCTATGCACATTTCAAGGACTACCTTCCGGATACGGCTAATGTTGAAGCCAGCGAACAAGCGATAGCTGACTTTATCGGATCCTTCGCCCAGAAGACCGGATGTAAGCATGTCAACCTCATCGTCCACAGTATGGGCAATCGCGGTCTTCTGCGCGCCATGCAACGAATCGCTGCCGACGGAAGAAAAAAGGCTGATCTGAAAATCACCCAGATATTTCTTGCAGCCCCAGATGTAGATGTCCGGCTATTCCAAGATCTTGCCCACCTCTACCATCAGATGGCGGAGCATACAACTCTCTATGCAAGCGCGAAGGACTTTGCACTCGCTTCTTCAGGCATAATCGCCGACTACCCTCGGGCGGGCTATGTGCCCCCAGTCACTATCATCAAAAATATTGATACGATTGAAGTGTCTGATGTGGATCTGAGTTTTCTCGGCCACGGTTATTATGGCAGCGCACGGGCTGTTCTTGCCGACATGCATCAGTTGCTTAGATCCACCATATCCCCCACGAGGCGGGGTCTTATCTCAACCCGAACATCTAATGGATCCGTTTACTGGAGGATGAAGGGATAGTTAGCTTCATTGGCTTCTGCGGCTAAGATGACCGGTTTAGGTGTCTGGAGAGAAAAGACAGAATCATCATTCTCCAGGCTTTGCGGACCATCAGTCTAAAAATGCCGCAACGTTGACATAACCGGCGTTCTGTTGTCTGTCGCTGTCACCCTCTGGTTAGTTTTTTCATTTCGTGTTAGGGTGCGATTAGAAGCCGGATTCCCCGGCTTCCCCCCCCCAAAAAAACAGCACATTGAAAGGAGTCTCATCATGACAAAAAAACCGTTCGTTGATTTCCGGGAAGTCCGTTCCCGGATCACCATGGAACAGGTGTTGGAACATTACGGTGTTCTCGACACTTTCAAACGCACCGGCACGCGCCTGAGCGGGCCTTGTCCGATTCACGGCGGCAGCAACCCATCGCAATTCCGGGTTGATACCGAAAAAAACCTCTGGAATTGCTTCTCGGAATGCAAGCATGGCGGCAATGTTTTGGATTTCGTCGCCAAGAAAGAGGACGTGTCCATTCACGACGCGGCCATTAAAGTCTGTGAATGGTTCAACATCCCGCTGGACGAAGTCAAAGCCAGCGGGAATTCAGAAACGGAGTCCGGTGAGCATTCCTCCGCTCCCGCCGCCAAGCCCAAAGCGGCACCGGCACCCAAGCCGGAGGACAATGCGCCCAATCCGCCGCTGAAGTTCAAGCTGGAAAAATTGGATCGCTCGCATCCGTATTTTGCGGAGCGCGGCATCAGCCAGGAAACCGTCATTGATTTCGGCCTTGGCTATTTCACCGGCGACAAGGGACTGATGGTTGGCTACATCGTCATTCCGATTCACAACATCAAAGGTGAAGTGGTTGCCTACGCCGGGCGCTGGCCGGGTGAACCGCCCGAGGGAAAACCGAAATACAAACTCCCCACCGGATTTCGGAAGGGGCAGGAAGTATTCAACCTCGACCGCGCCATCAAGGAAATGACGGAGCACCCTCTGGTCATCGTCGAGGGATTCTTCGATGCCATCAAACTCCACCAGCACGGCTGCCGCAATGTGGTCGCCCTTATGGGCAGCACCATGACCGCCGCGCAGGAGGAATTGATCCGCAGGAACACGAACGCCAACAGTCACGTCGTCGTCATGTTTGACGAGGACGAGGCGGGCAAGGCCGGACGCGATAACATCGCCGCACGGTTGTCGAGGTTCTGTTTCGTGAAAGTCCACGTGTTCGATAAACCGGACATGCAGCCGGAACACATGACTGCGGAGGAGGTGAAGCAATTGTTCCTATGAGCGCACGCGCAAGTTCATCCTTCCCGCTCGGGCAAATCGTGGCCACGGCCAATGCACTCGCCCAAATCACCAAAACCGACATTGACGCTGCGTTGCAGCGCCATGTAATTGGTGATTGGGGTGATCTTGATGACGAGGACAAAGAGGTCAATGACCGTGCCCCGGCGGAAGGGACGCGGATTTTGTCCGCGTATCAGGCCGCCAATGGCACGAAATTCTGGATCATCACCGAAGCTGACCGTTCAGTTACGACGGTTTTGCTCCCCGAAGATTATTGAAATCACACCTCCCTTTTGCAGGGAGGTTTTTATTTAGCTTTACGGTCGTTTCCGTGGTCGCACATCGCCAGCCGGAAAGTTGTTGAGGTAAATTCATCACGTTGATTCTGGTGGGAATCAAATGACAAACAACAATAACAACAACCAAAAAAGTATGAGCAAATGTATAAGCAAATCGGAAACTGGCTGCTGCGAAGGACGTGGTCAAGGTAACGGCGGAGGCTGGCCAAGTGGCACTGGAAACTCATCTGGTGGCGGCAGATCAAATAATCCACCGGGCGGTAAATAATTCTGTCATGCAGAAATGGGCGGATGGCTGAAGCCCATGTTCAAGGCCGGCGGTTCGTAAGCCGGACGAAATTGTCGCGCACATGCCGCAGCGACCCGAAATCAAGCATGGCATGGCACGCGCCTTTTATTCGCCGGGCGAGGATTGTGTCGGCCTGCCGGTGCGGGAACGGTTCGAGCGGGTGGAGGGATATTATGCCACGCTCTTTCACGAACTGGTTCACGCCACCGGCCACGAGTCGCGGTTGAACCGCTCCTCGCTCACGGAAAAATCCGGTTTCGGTTCCAATCCCTACTGCAAAGAGGAATTGATCGCCGAAATGGGCGCGGCGTTTCTGTGCGGTCAGGCAGAGATCGCCGAGCGGACGATTGAAAATTCCGCCGCGTATCTTCATGGCTGGCTTGAACAGTTGCGGAGCGACAAAACCCTGATTGTGCAGGCGGCGGCACAGGCCCAGAAAGCAGCGGACTTCATCCTTGGAAATGGCCCGGAAGATTCAGCGGTCAGTGCCACGGATAAAATCACACCACCACCGCTTGCGGAGGTGTGTGCATGAAATCCATCCACCCCAAGGAATTCAAAGTCATGACGCTGCGGGATTGTCCCGTGCCGAGTGAAATGCTCGTATACGAGACGCCACAGCAGGTCGCTGATTACTGGCGGTTGCACATTGCCACCACACCGCACTTCAATCCTGAATGCGAGTGCATGGCCGTGTTGATGTTGAACACACGCAACCGGGTGGTATTTCATCCATCCGACCAGACCCATCGCCGACGTTTCTGCCGGCATACTTAACGTTGAAAAAACAATCACTGAAGCATATGAAGCGTAAAATATATCGTTTGTTAATCAAGTGCATGTTGAAAAGAATGCGGCGGCTTAAACTTAAACAGTTCAAGCCCGATAAGATTAAGCCATCGCCGCCGCTCGAACCGTTCCCGCAGACGTTCGTCATCGAATCGTTTTTCGCCCGCCAATTGATAACGCTGCTTACACCCAGCGCCAACGAGGAAATGCATTTCCTGACGGGGCCAAAAATCGGGCCGATCAGAATCGTTTGTCGCTGGGCGGCACCAGCCCCGCTTGACAGCCAATCACCGGTCTTCGTGCGTGCGACGGCAAGATCGGTTGCGGACGTGCTCATACCGATCATCGAGCAGGGCGCAGAGCTCCACATTATTGCGCACAGCCATCCGGGCGGTGGTGCCGGTGCCACCACCCCCTCTGGAACTGACATCGGGTGTCTTGGCAAATTGCAAAGGAACGGTTCACCGGCCATCGGCTGCATTGTCACCCGCGACGGTTACGTCCGCTTTTTTTCCATCTTAACAAGTTTTCACGTCATGGTTTTTGGGACCGGCGTGAAGGAGGTATCCAAAAATGTTTTCCACATCACACGTTAAAATCGAGACCGAACTGGTGACGCCGACTGACCAACGGTTTGCGATGACTCATCGCCAGGAATTGATCGCCGGATTTAATCAGGCGAGCCTCACGAATTCCGATGGCAATTTGATCGGCGGCGGCGGCCTTGGCGGTGAGGTCGGCGAAGGCCTGTGCCGCAAAGGTGTAGGCCGCATTCGCATCTTCGATCATGATGTTGTGGAACACACCAACCTGAACCGCCAGCATTTCTTCCCGGCGGACATCGGCGGCAACAAGGCGTGCTGTCTGGTTCGCAACCTTGCGCCCCATTGCCACGGAGGAACGACTCTTGAGGGCTACCCAATGTCGTTCGAGGATGCCGTGGCATCGGGCATGGGCATGTCGGCGACGTTCATCGTGTGCGGCGTGGACAATTCTGAAGCCCGCGTTGCGGTGTCCCAGTTCTATCGCCGGCTGGCCACCCCGGTGATTTTCATCGCCGTGGACATGCTGGCCGAATGCGGCCATGTGTTCGTGCAGGAAGGCAATCCGGTAACGGCGTGCTTTGGCTGCGCCTTTCCGAAATCGCTTGCCCCCCGCAATGCACCATGCTTTGTGCCGGCCTCCAAAGACATCCTGAAGGCCATCGCCGGCTTCGCACTCTACGCCATTGACTCCGTCTTAATGGATCGCAAGCGCAATTGGAATTACCGGCTTATCCACCTCGCCGGTTTTGCGCCAGACATAATGCTCAACATCGAGCGTAATTCAGAATGTCCGCTCTGCGGAAAACAACAACAACAAGGCTCCCCGGCTGTGGGTGCATCGGACAGCCGGGCTTCCACAGGGAGTGTCTCCCTTTAACCCTCATGACTCGGACGAAAAGCATTAAAATCCGGCTGACAGAGGACGAACTTCGCCGCTTGAAAGCCAGTGCTGGCAAACGCGGCGTATCGTCCTTTCTCCGGGTTCGTGCGCTCGGTCCCGACCAGCATCAGGTGCAATCCGACCGGCTTGCCGTTCTCGCTGAATTTGCCCGCGCCCGGAATCTCCTTAATCAGATCGCAAGGAACTTCCAACGCCAGCCGCCGCTGACAGTTATTGAGATTGTCTCACAGCTCATCGCCGTCGAGCGCCAAATATCAAATCTCAAAAAGTCATGATTATCGGATTTTCAAAATACGGACACGGCAGCAGCGGGCCGGCCCTCAATTATTTGACCGGCTATCTCGTTAATGGTGAGACGCGCGATCCCAAACCGGAAGTGCTGCGGGGTGATCCCATGACCGTTGCCAGTATAATCGACTCGCTTCCCTTCCAAAACCGTTACACCAGCGGCGTGCTGTCCTTTTCCGCCGAAGACCGCGTCACGCCGGTGATGCAGGAAGACATCATGGATCGTTTTGAGAGCGCGGTTTTTGCCGGATTGCCGCCGGACCGACGCAGCATCGTCTGGATTAAACACGCGGACAAAGGCCGGACTGAAATGCATTTTGTTGTTCCCCGCGTTGACTTGGGCACCGGCAAATCCTTGAACATCGCGCCGCCGACGCCGGCCAGCCGTCATCTGCTTGACACTCTGCGCGAGGCGATCAACCGGCGCTATGGATTCAATGACCCCAGCGACCCGGAGTGCGCCAGAAAAGTTTCGTTGCCAGCTCACGTTGCCAAGCTTTCCGCCCAGGCCGAACGACATGGCCGGTCCGCAAAGGTGGATATTCGGGAGACGATTGCAGAACAACTCCAAAAGCAGGCCGAGGCCGGAACGGTCACCAGCCGGGCAGACGTGGTTGGTTTTCTCAAAAACCAAGGTTTCACCATTGCGCGGGCAGGTGTCAATTATTTGACCATCGTTCGGCCCGACACAGGCGAGCGGGTGCGTCTCAAGGGAAATTTATTCCGCGAAAATTTCTGTCCGAGTGACTTGCAACGTCCCCCAAGGCGCAACGATCCGGCGCAACTGCTCTTGTTGGAGAAACGGCTTGAACGTCTCGTCGAAAAACGCGCCACTTTTCACCGCGCCCGCTACAAAGTTTTAGAACAGGCAGTCGAGCCTGCGCAAATCATGGAGCACCCAATTTATGACAGAACTCGAAACACACCTCCTCAACGCCTTCAAACAATTGGAACAACAATACCGTCAGCGCGACCAGTTATTAGCGAATACGCTGGCCGATTTGTCGAAGCGACTCACGGATGGGTCCGTTCGGAACACAACCTTGAACTCGCAACTGTCCGCTTTGAGCGCACGAATCGAGCGTTTGCAAACACTTTTGAACAAGCGCTAGTGACGGCTGGCAGGAACCGGACAACTGTTGTCAGTCCCTATCAATACCCCGTCACCAAGCCCTCAACCCGTGCGGTCGCAATGCACGACCGTGACGCAGACATGGAGCCGGAAATGGAGTTTGAATTTTAATGAAAACGATTTCCGAATGGCTTGCCAGTTTTAGGCAGACTGCGCCACAACGCGCGGCTGTTCCCCCACCAGACGCAGCGCTTGCCGTGCCTTTGCTACGGCTTGGAAAAAATGATTACTGGTTTGTAAAAGATTCCTTTGAGGGAACCGCAATAATCGGGGCAACCGGCTCCGGCAAAACTTCCGGTAGTGGTCAGGCGATTGCAAAATCTTTTTTGCGAGCCGGTTTTGGCGGGTTGGTCTGCTGCGCCAAAAGAGACGAGATAGACCTGTGGCGGCGCTATTGCCGCGAAACGAACCGCTCAAATTCCCTCATCATTTTTGGCCCGGAGCAACCGCACCGCTTTAATTTTTTGAATTACGAACTGTCTCGGCCCGGTGCCGGTGCCGGCCACACCGAGAACCTCTCGCAGCTTTTCACCACCGTGATGCAAGCAGCCGAACGGCAGCACGGACAGGGGGGCGGCAACCAGGATTTTTGGGAACGCACGACCAAGCAGCTTCTGCGCAACTGCATTGACCTCGTCGTCATTGCCCGTGGACAGTTGATGCTCCAGGAATTATACGACGTGCTCGTCACTGCGCCGTCCACGCTGGAGGAAGTTGATTCTGAAGCATGGCAGAAATCATCAATCTGCTGGCAGTGCATCCGTGAGGGTGAGGCGAAACCAAAAAGCGCACGGCAGGCGCATGACTTTGCTCACGCCACCAAATACTGGACACGCGAATTCCCCGCCCTGTCGTCGCGAACCCGCAGCATCATAGTCACCAGCCTGACCAGCCTGATGGACATCTTTCTTCGCGGCACTTTGCGTGAATTGTTTTGCACCACCACCAACATCGTGCCGGAAATGACACATGAAGGCGCTGTCATCGTCCTCGATTTGCCCGTGAAGGAATTTGCCGAAGTCGGCCAGCTTTCGCAGACCCTTTTCAAATATATCTGGCAGCGTGCCAGTGAACGTCGCGATGTTGGCCGGCATCCCCGTCCGGCATTTTTGTGGTGTGATGAGGCGCAATTCTTCGCCACAGCCACAGACGCACAATTTCAATCAACCGCCCGCAGCGCACGAATTGCGACGGTTTATTTGAGCCAGAATGTTGGCGCGTTTTACGGACATCTGGGGCAACCGGAAACGCACAGTCTCATGGGCAATTTGTCCACCAAGATATTTCACGCAAACGGTGATCCGATGACGAACAACTGGGCCGCAGATTTGTTTTCAAAAAGCTGGCAGTCTCGCGGAAGCACCAGCGTCGGCACGGCGCGCGAAAATACGGTTTCAAAAAACTATTCATCCAGCGATTCATTGGATTTTGAGGTCTTGCCCGGGGCATTTACCAGCCTGAGCAAGGGCGGCCCGGAATGTGGATTCTGCGTTGAGGGAATAATTTTTCAAGGAGGAAGGATTTGGAATGAATCATCTAAAAATCATCTTAAAGTGGGTTTTGATCAGCGTTAAAATCGCCTACAAAATGCTGGCAGTGAGTGCCGAAGTTTTTTGCCGGCACTCCTTTGGCCCGCGCTATACGCCTTCCTTGGTGGCAGGATTTTTATTTTGCTTCCTGACCATGACCTTGGTGAGCGCCTTTGACCCGCTCAAATCTTCACCGGTCATCAGCCTGTATCTGTTCATTTATTTCGTCCTGGCTGTTTATCACATATTCAAAATGTGGCGTCCGCGCGCCGCTGCGCACAGCTATTCCAGCGGACTGTCCTGGGGATTCTGGGAGCGGCTAAATGTCTCGCCAACCTTTATCAAAATTCTGTTCGAGCCGGCCATTCAAGTTCTCGTCGGCGTGGTGATGCTTCCGGTGAGTCGTTTGTTGTCCAACTGGCTTATATTCGCCGGGATTTGTCTGGCCACCAAAGAATTCCTTACCTTTTGGAGACAGTGGAACCGCGTTCTCGATTCTTCTGACGCCCGTATTGAGGGCGAACGCATCACCACAGGAGTTCGCCGATACACAACTCCCCAGACCGGCCGGGAGCAGCGGGCCGGTCAAGTCACTGCCGTTGAGCAAGCCCAACCACCGGCAAATTCAATTCAACAGATTTACTCCCGTCTTGATCCGGCATTGCAACAATTGGTTGCCACGCCAAATCAAAATAATCCACCGGCTCAAAATCGTCCTGTCGTCCGACCGGCGGTGGTCAGAAATCAAGACAGGCCGGTTGTCATACACCCGAGAATTACCCCCAATAGAAACCGCACATGAATATGTCAAACGATACAAATCCACCGCTCCAAACCGGCCTCCATGTTGAGCCGACTCATCCACGGCTCGCGTATAGCGTGAAGGAAGCTGCACAAATTCTGGGGGTGTCTGAAAAAACAATCCGCCGCTTGGTGGCACGCGGCCTTCTGCGTTCATCAAAAGCACTGCGCCATTTGTTAATTCCAAAAAAGGAAATTGAACGATTTCTCGAAACAACAACCGCATAACATAAAAACAATGAATACAAATAAACCAATACATGAGGTCCGGCTCGGCGCAATCAAGGCCGCAGTCTGGAGAAACGAAACTGACGCAGGGCTGCGTTACAACGTCACCTTCAGCCGACTTTTCAAGGACGCTGACAAGTGGAATTCGACCGACAACTTCGGTCGTGATGATCTGCTACTGCTGGGAAAAGTGGCGGACTTGGCGCACACCTGGATATGCACACAGAAACAGGAGGGACAAAACTTCACCCAGGAATCGCCCGCCGCCAGCGCCAGCAAAGCATAGCGTAAACAGGAGTGAGTTTCCATTTGCGCTTGGGAGAATAGGGCAATGCAGGAGTGCAACCTGAGCAACCAAGCGCCCGTGGATTGCGAAAGCATTCCCGCCCGATCCGGCAAGTGTCGGGTCGGGTTTTGCTTTTAGGGACTCCTTCACAAACCAATTTCTTCTGACAACCCGACGAGGGCTGTTTCTTCCCGAAAACGTCAGTCATGAGCACCGTTCAAATAGAAATTCCATCACCCCCGTTTGATTGGATTGATTACAGCGTCGTAAGATTTTTGTTCGTAGTAATTCCATATCTTGCCGCGAAAAAGCTTTGCCTTTACTGGCATTTTGAACTTATCTGGCATGCTTATTGCAAGCTGGCATGCGTAAACAATCATTCCCGGGTAAGCAGAGATTTCAAATGGGAGTGTAACCCCAACTTTTGTTGCGATTTCAATTGTTGTAATCCCAAACGAGATATGATTTAGAATCTTTTCAGCGCATTTCTCTCTTTGCTTAATTGATTGGCGGAGTTCAGGCACTATTCCAGTGTATCGATATAACATTGCTGCTGCTTGTGCCGCAACATCCTTTCGATCATTTATAGTTGAGGTGAGATTAGCAATCACTGACGCCATTTCTGAAGTGGATTTATCATCTCGCAGTGTTCGACAAACTATGCCGAAGCGCTTGATTCCATCTTCAGTAGGGTAAGGCATTTTTCCGCAAGTGGCTTGTCGAATTTCTGTGATATGCCCCGCGAGAATCGAACCCCAAGGAAAGACGGCATAATTTTTCGTTGTTTTTGATATTTTAAAAACATGCTGACCCAAAGTGCGGATTTCGTGGGGGTGATAGACACATTCCGCATCATTCTTGGACAGAGCCGCCATATACGGGTAAGCCCGATATGCAACGCTGGCAGCATACGCCAGACACTTTTTTGCATGTTCCGTTACGTTTCCGCTTGGCGTCCATTGATAAAATTCTACCGGCAATTTCAATTTCCCATTTTTTATTTTTCCTTCCAAAAAGCTTAAGAATTCTTGATCCAATTTCGTATGAACAAGCGCCTCTCTTGCTTCATTGATCGGATCCCAACCGGCAGTTCGCATATATTGTGGCCAAACATGACCGCCAAATTGGAAATGAAGCCAAGAGCATAATTTGTCTCGATCTAGGCGATGTTGAATATCAAGCGCAGTCTTTTTAAGAAATTCAATGCGATGGTTTTGATCAAGTGTGGAGGCCGGAACAGGTTCCTCCGCCACCTCTGCGCAGGCAGAAACTAACGATGGAGAATTTTGTTCGTGGCCTCTGTTTGGAACCGGAAGCAGAAATTTGTTACGATTCGTCAATAAAGTTATCACCTCAACAAATGATTGTTTGGCCCAAGGATCTATTCTTAAGGCTTCACCCTGTTTGTCGGGATCAAACAAATACGATGTAGCGGCATGAACTTGGGTTATGTCTGTCGCAATTGTGGGCATTTCGCTCATTTTTCAATTTTAGATAGACTTGAAACACCGGCAATAATAATTAATTCTGAAATTTGGAATTGTCCGCGAATGTTACCAGACATGACTTTTGAATATTTTTTCGCAATCAAGAATCCCTTCGCAAACCATGGTCCAAAGCGATAAACTCGTTTTCTTTGCTCCGATCATCCTCATGATTTCGTGGCAGACCACAAACCGCACACGAATTTCTGGCTCATCACGAAACCCGACCGATAGTGCGATTTTATTGCCGGAAGATTATTGAAATCACACAGCATCTTTCTCGCGAAGGATGCCTTTTCCTTGCATTAAAACTGAAAGTGTGAAATACTGAAAGTATGACAAAGGTCATCAACATCAATGGACGGGGGACGCTCACGCTTCCCAAGTTATTGCGGCAGCGGCTCGGTCTCAAAAGCGCCGGGCAGGTTGTCGCCGAAGAAACCCGCGAAGGCATTCTGCTGCGTTCCGGTGTCACGTTTCCCGTGGAAATCTACACCGACAAACGGTTGGCCGAATTTGACCGCAATAACGACGGGGCGCTGGCTGGTTACAAGTTCAAGAAATGAGAGTGTTCCTTGATGCGAATATTCTCTTTTCTGGCGCGCAACTGCACAGTCGGATGCGCGCTTTTTTAGAGGTGTTGTTCAAACACGGTGAATGCGTCACCAACGCCTATGCGGTGGAGGAAGCAAGGCGCAATCTCGAATTGAAATGCCCAACCGCGCTGCGGCACCTAGATGCGCTGGTAAAAAATTGCGAACTGATTCCCTTTTCCGTGACCGATCTGGAGGTTGAATTGCCGTTGAAGGATGTTCCGATTCTTGGCGGGGCTGTTGCCGGCCACGCCACTCATTTGCTCACCGGTGATCAGCGGGACTTTGGCGTTTATTTCGGCAAAACGATTCATGGCTTGAAGATTGTTTCGCCGAAGATGCTGGCCGATGAATTGGTTCATCGCGGCCTGCTCTAATCCCGCCCCTCACAAAATTTCGTGTCCGCAGACTTTTGGATCAGTAAAGCCGTTCCAAAAGCGGAATAAAAATCGGCCAAAAAAACTCAAATCGCTTCTACACGCGCTTCTACACGGTCACTAAAAAATAGGGGTTTTAGGGTCCAGGTGGGGTTTTATCAAAATACGAAAAACCCAATAAAAATGCGGGTTTGGTCAGTGCGACCGGGTGGGGTGTTTTGGGTCCAAAAGCCCAAATCTTGTTGCGAACGAGACGCTCTACCAACTGAGCTAAGACCCCAGCCATTCGCGGACGCACATAGAATTGCCAGAAATAATCACGACGCGCAACCGAAATTGGTTTCCCGGCAATTGATAATTGGCAATCACCGGCGCGCGTGCTAATTTCCGCGCAATGTCCGACGCGGCTGCGCCAGCCCAAACGCCTTCGAAGGCAGATGTTTTTTTCCGCCGGCTGATCACCACGGTGATTCTCTGGACGGTCATTCTTGCCGCCATGTTCTCCGGCAACGCGCTGATTGCAGACGGCGTTTTTCTGCTCATCATCTTTCTGTTTGCCCTGGCCGGACTCGAGGAGTTTTACGGCCTCGCTGAAAAGCGCGGCCTTGCCTGCTTCAAATGGTGCGGACTCTTTGGCGGCGCGCTGCTGATGGTCGGGACTTTTTTGAACCTCACCGGACACATCGGCACGCAGGGTTCACCGGCGCGGGTGAACGATTTTGAAACCGGCTTCATCATTTTGTTCGTGCTCGGATTGTGCGTGAGGCAACTGGCCTCAAGGACAAACACGGCCGGCATCACCGCAATCGCCGTGACGCTTTTCGG
>Ga0181525_10000963_pt1 | contig 24915 bp, 27 predicted proteins | sample PEATcosm2014_Bin_48_FD_121100 | JGI IMG/M metagenome (GOLD analysis project Ga0181525, IMG submission 121100) | Peatland microbial communities from MTU Mesocosm Facility, Houghton, MI, USA - PEATcosm2014_Bin06_10_metaG | ecosystem: Environmental > Terrestrial > Soil > Wetlands > Peat | place... | reverse complement strand
GCGCGCCAACGCGCCGATCTCGTCGAGGTCGAGCAGCATCCAGAACAAGCGATAACGCAGCCGGTGCGCGCGGGGGCGCAGCCGCCGGTGCATGACCGAACCGACATAAAGTGTCGACCTAAAATTCATGCGGCCAGCTCCGTTTCCGCTGCCGTCGACGGCCGGTTCACGACGGACACCGGCGGCGTATCGAGCACGATGCGGCCAGACTCATTTTCGACGCGCCAAGGTCGCCGCACGCCGCCAACGGCTTCGGCGACGGCGAGGCCGGCCTGCAGGCCGTCTTCGTGGAAGCCCGAGCCGAAATAGGCGCCGCAGAACCAGGTGCGGTGCCGGCCCTGCAGCGACCAGAGCTGCCGTTGCGCGGCGATCGCCGCGGAATCGAACAACGGATGATCGTAGCTTTCGCGGTGCCACTCGTTGCGCGGGGCGCGCTGCGGGTTCAGCGTGACGAAGAGCGGAGTTTCCCGTGGAATATTCTGCAATAAGTTCATCCAATAGGTCACTGTCGGACAACCGTCGTCGTCGTTGCCGGGCCGGCCGATATGATTCCAGCTCGACCATACCGCGCGCCGTTTCGGCATCAATGCCGGGTCGGAATGCAACACCGCGATGTTTCGGCTGTAGCGGAAGGCGCCGAGCAACCGCCGTTCTTGGGCGGTCGCGTCACCCAGCAGGACGAGGGCCTGGTCGGCATGGGTGGCGATGACGACGTCGTCGAAGATTTGCTCGCGGCCGTCGCGGTCGCGGATTTTGACGCCGTGGTCGCTCCGTTCCACCGCCGTGACCGCCGCCGAGAGCCGGATCCGATCCGCATAGGATCGGGTCAGGCGCTCGACATAGGCGCGGCTGCCGCCGCGCACGGTTCGCCACTGCGGACGATTGCGCAGCCGCAGCAGGCCATGATTGTCCTGAAAGCGGATGAACGAGGCCGCCGGATAGTTAAGGATCGCCGCGGTCGGCGCCGACCAGATCGCCGCGGCCAGCGGCAAGAGATGGTCACGCCGGAACGCCGCTCCGTAGGCGCCGGCATCCAGGTAATCGCCCAACGTGACAGGGACCCGTTCCAGCATGGCGAGATCGCGCGGCGCCTCCCGATAAAAGCGCCGCAGGTCGCGCAGCATCGACCAGAACCGGGGCCGGAACAGATTTCGCTTCTCGGCAAACAGACCGGAAAAGTTATTGCCGGCATATTCAAGCTCGCCGTTCGCCAGCGACACGGCAAACGACATATCCGAGGCCTGCGTCGGAACCTTCAGATGCGCAAACAGCGCCGTGAGATTGGGATAGGTCGCTTCATTATAGACGATGAAGCCGGTATCGACGGTAATCGGGCCATTCTTGGCTTCAACCGTAACGGTATTGGAATGCCCGCCGACGCGGCGATCGCCTTCATAGACGGTGACGTTATGGCGTTGACTGAGCAACCATGCCGCTGACATACCGGAGATGCCAGTGCCGATGACCGCAACGTTTTTTTGGATGGCCGAATTGCCTTGCATCGTCCAACCTGTGTCCGGTTCCATAACCCACGCAACGCCCTGTTTGAGCACTTTCACGAAGCGGTTACGCCCGCCGGGTCGCGTTAGATCACCGGTTCGACCACTGGCGGCTGATCCAAATCGGGCCGCCGCTCGTAACGCCCGGCATGCAGGTGGAAATCGCAGGAACTTGGACGCCAAACGCTGCGCCGCCGCCGGCTATTCGGCAGCGGCAGGTCCGCGTCGGAGCGGCCATGCACGATGATGATGGAACGGTGATTAAAGACGATCCGGCCGATTGGATTACCGCGATCGCTATGCGGGAAGACCGAGCGGCCTTTGCCGCCCTGTTCGCGTTCTATGCGCCGCGCATCAAGACGATGCTGATGCGCGCCGGTGCCAGCGCCGATAGCGGCGAGGACATCGCCCAAGAGACGCTGCTGACGGTCTGGCGCAAGGCGGCCTATTTCGATCCCAGTCGGGCGAGCGCCGCCGCCTGGATCTACACGATCGCGCGCAATATTCGGATCGATCGGCTGCGTCAGCTTCAGCGCGCCAAGCTTTATGCGCTTCAAGAGACGATCGAAAGCGAGGAACCCGAGCGCCCCGACGCCGCATTGAGTTCGACGCAGCGCGCCGACCGCGTCCGTGCCGCGCTCGGCCAAATACCGCAGGAACAAGTGCAAGTTCTGAAGCTTTCGTTCTTCGAAGGCCGCGCCCACGGCGATATCGCGCAACAGCTTGATTTGCCTTTGGGCACCGTCAAATCGCGGCTGCGGCTCGCCATGAACCGCCTGCGCCACCTGCTCGGTGATCTGTCATGACCATCATGCACCATCCCAGCGATGCCACCTTGGCGGCCTTCGCCGCGGGCACGCTTGACGGGGCCCGCAGCCTTGTCGTCGCCACGCATCTGTCGCTATGCCCGGCTTGCCGAAAGGCGGTGCGGACGTTCGAGCATGTCGGCGGTGCGCTGCTCGATGAGGCGGCGCCGACCGGCATGAAGCCCGGCGCCTTGGAGCGCGCGATGGCGCAACTCGGCGAGCCCGAGCCGGTGGCACGGCAGGCTCGTCCAAGCGAGGAAAATCTTCCAGCGCCGCTTTCGCATTACGAACTGGGATCGTGGCGCTGGATCGGGCGCGGGGTGCAATGGCGGTCGGTGGCCGTCGACGCCGCCGATGGCTGCCGCGTGTTTATGCTCAAGGCCGCGGGTGGAACCCGGCTGCCGCGGCATCGCCACACCGATACGGAATGGACCTGCGTCTTCCAAGGCGCGTTCCGGCACGATCTCGGCCGCTTTGGCCCCGGCGACTTTGACGAGGCCGACGACAGCGTCGAGCATAATCCTTTCGTCGAGGAGGGAGCGCCCTGCATCTGTCTCGTGGTGCTGGCCGGAAGCATCGAGCTGCAAGGCTGGATGGGCAAGCTGTTGCAACCCTTGATTCGCATCTGATGGGCGCCGCCAGGAATTTTGCTTCGGACATTAACGCGGGAGCCGAACCTGACCGGGTGGTGCAGGCGCGCCGCGGCGGCCGCACGTCGCTCGGCATGCTGGCAACACTGCTGTTAGCGGGCTGCTCGCCCGCGGCTCCGCTGAATCTGGTGGCGTGGCTCCACGGCACCGAGATTACAAGGTCGATCGCCTACGGCGCCGAGGCGCGGCAGGCCCTTGATGTGTACCGGCCGAGCAACGCCAAGGCGTCGCCGGTCATCGTGTTTTTCTACGGCGGTTCTTGGCAGAGCGGCGCGAAGGAGACTTATCAGTTCGTGGCCGCGGCGCTGGCGCAGCGCGGGTACGTCACCGTGGTGCCGGACTATCGCGTCTATCCCGAGGTGCGCTATCCAGGCTTTCTGCAAGACGGCGCACAAGCGGTGCGTTGGGCCAAGGACAGCGCGGCTCGTTTCGGCGGCGATCCCGACAAGCTTTTTGTCATGGGCCACTCGGCGGGAGCCTATATCGCGGCGATGCTCGCGCTCGATGGCCGCTGGCTGCAACAAGTCAATCTCGCGCCCGAACGCGATATCGCAGGCCTGATCGGCATTTCCGGTCCGTATGATTTTCTGCCGCTGCGCGACGGCACGCTGAAGGTGATTTTCGGCGGTGCCAACGATACGGCAACGCAGCCGATCTCGCATGTCTCGCCCGGCGCGCCGCCGGCCATGCTGGTGACCGGAGCGCGCGACGGTATCGTCGACCCCGGCAATTCCAGCCGCCTCGCCGATCGGCTCCGCGCCGCCGGCGACCGGGCGACGGTTCATACCTACGCGTGGGTCGGTCATCTCAGCATCATCGGCGCCTTTGCGCTGCCGCTGCGCTTCCTCGCTCCGGTCCTTCACGACGTCGACGGTTTCATCGCCAAGATTGCGCAGGACAGCCACGGCACCGTTGCCGCGGAGGCCGTGACGTGACCGCGCCGCAGTTTTTGGCCATCGTCGTCGCCGTATCGGCCGGCCTCGCGGCGATCATGGCGGCGGCTTGGCTGGTCTGGCGCAGCACCAAGAATTCGGGTTGGGTCGATACGATCTGGACCTTCGGACTGGGATTAGTCGGCGGCCTCGGCGCGCTGACGGCATTGTTGCATTACGGCGTCACCGCGCGGCCCATCCTCGTGGCAGTCTTGATCGTTGTGTGGTCGCTTCGTCTCGGTCTCCATATTGCGCGGCGCACCACAGGCATCACCGACGATCCACGCTACGCCAAGCTGTTGCGCGATTGGGGAACGGATGCGGCGCGGCAAATGTTTTGGCTGCTGCAAAAGCAAGCCTTTGTCAGTATTCCTTTGGCGCTCTCCGTGGTGCTGGCGACGTGGAATCCGCTTCCGGGCTTACGCTTCCTGGACCTTCTCGGCGTGTTGGTTCTCGCCGTCGGGATCGCCGGCGAGGCGGTTTCAGACCGGGAACTGCGTCGCTTTCGCGCCGATCCCGCCAACCGTGACCGCATTTGCGAGATCGGCCTATGGAGCTGGTCGCGGCACCCGAATTATTTTTTCGAGTGGTTCGGCTGGCTCGCTTATCCGTTGTTCGCCATCGATCTCGGCGGCGGCTATCCGTGGGGCTTTATCGCGCTCATCGGCCCGGCCTGCATGTATTGGCTCTTGGTGCATGTGTCCGGCATCCCGCCGCTGGAGGCGCACATGCAGGAGCGCCGCGGCAAAGAGTTTCGCGGCTATCAGGCGCGCACCAACGCCTTCTTCCCGGCGCCGCCGCGGACGCTATAAGGACATCGGCGCATGAGCCTCGTGCAAACACTTATCGGGGTCGGCGAGAGCGTCCCCTTTCCCGACAGCGTGACGCGGGCGGCAATCGAATGGCTGGTCGGGCGAACGCGGCGCGCGCTGGCCCGCGACTCCAACGCGACCGATCGCCATTTCGCGCAGGACATGGCGTGTTTTCCGATCGCCGTGCATGCCGATGCGGCCAATAGCCAGCACTACGAGATTCCGGCCGATTTCTTCGGCCTGGTGCTGGGACCGCGGCGTAAATACTCGTCTTGCCTCTATGACGAAGGCATCGACACGCTGGCGGCAGCGGAGGAACGCGCGCTTGAAGTCAGCGCCGCGCACGCCACGCTCGCCGACGGCCAGCGCATCCTCGAACTCGGTTGCGGCTGGGGCTCGCTCTCGCTGTGGATGGCGCGACAATACCCGGCGGCGCGGATCACCGCGGTTTCAAACTCGCATTCGCAGCGCGCCTTCATCACCGCGGCAGCCGAGGCCCAGGGCTTCACTAATCTCAATGTCGTCACCACCGACATGAATGACTTCTCGCCCGCCGGCCGGTTCGACCGCGTGGTCTCCGTCGAAATGTTCGAGCACATGGCCAATTGGCGGCCGCTCTTGCAGCGCATGCGCGATGCGCTGGAACCCGACGGGCGCATGTTCATGCATGTGTTCAGCAATAAACGCGCCTCGTACCGCTTTTCCACCGACGACAAGGCCGATTGGATCGCGCAGCATTATTTCACCGGCGGCATCATGCCGAGCCACGATCTGATCCGGCAATTCCCGGATTGCTTCGCTGTCGAGGCGGAGTGGCGCTGGAACGGCCGGCATTATCAGCGCACCGCGCAAGATTGGCTGCAAAATTTCGATCGCAACGGCGACGCCGTTTTCAAGGTCCTGCGCGATGTTTATGGCCGGGACGCCCAGCTTTGGCAGCGCCGCTGGCGGCTGTTCTTCCTCGCCACGATGGGCCTGTTCGGCCACGCTGGCGGCAACGAGTGGGGCGTCAGCCACTACCGGCTCGCTCCGGCCACGCCGCTGACCCAATAGTTCTCAACGCGTGGTGAGGCGCACCAGTGCGATGGCCGCCGTCGCGGCTACCGCGGACGCCAAGGCCCCGTAAAAGATGTCGAGGAGTGTGAGCGGCAGCGTCCAGACACGCAAGGTCGCGTAATTGGTCAAGTCGTAGGTCGCATAGGCAAACGCGCCGAACAGAGCCGCGAACACGAAAGCGCTCCCGATCGAACCCGAACGCAAGGCCGGCGCGACGGCAAAGATCACGACGCCCGCAGGATACATCAGATAGAAAATAATGGCAGGCGTCACCCGCAAATTCGGCGCAAGGATTTCCGCGAGCACCGGACGATAAAGCAGCGGGCCCATTGTCATGAGCCAGGCCGCATCGATGGCGCCGAACACAATCAAAACGCCGATGTAAGCTACGAGATAGGACATCATGCCCCCAACTGGACGGCCGTCGCCTGCGACCCGACACCGGGTCATGCTTATTCAGCTACGACCGGCGGCCGTCCTTGGATCACGTTCGGCGGCAGGCCCGGCGTTATGGTTGGCGAGCCCGCATCATTTTGCCAGCGAGAGCCATCGCTCCGCGGCGTCGATCGCGGAGGTCCAGAGCTGATCCGAGGGCTTTCCGCGATGCAGGGCCTTGCCGACTTCGCAGATTGCCAAGAATGCGTTGGCTCTTGCCTCTTCGACTTCCAAGGGCTGTTCCCGATCAGCTTGTGCCAGCCCGGCCAGTCCATTCAGCATCGGCAACGCTATTTGCGCCGGCTCGCGTTCGGCCACCTTGAGGGCTTCGATTAATTTGGCGGCATTCTCGAAATCGCTCATGGATGTCGCATTACCAGTGGTCCGGATCGATGGCGGATTCGTCAAATCATCGCTGAATCGGCAAAATCGTCAACCCACTCCTCCGCGGGGCGGGCTTCCAAAAGATGATCCGCTGGCAGAAATTGTGTCCGACGGGCGCGGCCTAATCCTGCTTCAGCACGACACGATCGACACTCCAAGGACCGCCACCAGCGAATACGATGTAGAAGAATACGAAACAATATAGCACCGCCGCATCTCCGCCATTCACAGCCGGAAAGAAAGAGCGCGGGAAATGCGCCAGGAAAAACGCCGCGGCCATGTCGCCCGCGAGAATAAATGCAACCACGCGCGAATAGGCGCCGAGAAGGAGGAGGATGCCACCTACTAACTCGATCGCGCCCTGGACGTAGAGCAGTGGTGTCATTGGCGGTCCAGCCGAAGGGAAGGCAAAAAACTTCTGCAGACCGTGCTGAAGGAACAACAGGGCGGCGACGATGCGCAGAACACTCAGGACATAGGGCCTGGCTTTTTCCAGCTTCGCATACAGTGACATCGTCACAATCTCCTAGCCGTTGCTGTGGGAGCGATGCCTTGCAGCCGATGGGCGTCGCGCATGAGCTTCTGCCCAAGCAGAGGCATCCTCATTGTAGCCATGGACAGCGGGCGACAGGAAGGGCTTCGTCCAATCCAAGACGGTAACAGGCTCTGACAGCCATCGGCCGGGCGGATACGCGCGGCCGGCCCAATATGGATCGCGCGCCGGTCCGGCCCTCCTCCACGTTAACGCCTCGTTAGGGTTAACGGACTATTGCTGATCGACCGTGCGGCACGGGCGCGGCCTTTGTCCTTGCCGCGACCTGGCAGACATCCGGCAGCGATCGAGATGCGTTCAACCCGATCCCGCTTTGCAAGTCTTTTTGCCTCCGCCGCGATCCTTACCGCGATAGCTGCGACGGCGGCCGGATGCCAGACCACGCAAAGCGCCGACACGACCGGCTCGCTGGCGCTGGCGCCAACCGACCGCGCGGATGCCGACTGGCGCCGCGACGTCGACACCTATGGCCAGCAATACCGCGACAATCCGTCCAACCTCAACGCCGGGCTACGGCTGTCTCAGGCGCTGCGCGCCACCGGGCAACGCGCCCAGGCGGTAGCCGTTCTCGAGCAGATTTCGATCCAGAACCCGCACAATAAGACCGTGCTCGGCGAATACGGCCGCGCCCTGGCGGAAGCCGGCGATTACGAACAGGCACTCGACGTCCTCGACCGCGCCCACACGCCCGACCAGCCGGATTGGCACATTCTTTCGGCGCAAGGCGCCGTGCTCGACCAGATGGGCCGTCACCAGGAAGCACAACGCCATTACCTCACCGCGCTCAAGATCATGCCCGACGAACCTTCGGTGCTTTCCAACCTCGGGCTGTCCTACGCGTTGTCGAAAGACCTTAAGAACGCCGAAGCGACATTGCGGCGCGCCGCTGCGCAGCGGCCGGTCGACCCGCGCGTACGGCAGAATCTCGCGCTGGTGGTCGGCTTGCAAGGCCGCTTCGCCGAAGCCGAGGTCATCGCTCGCGCCGACCTGCCACCCGATCAGGCCGCGGCCAACGTCGCTTATCTCAGGCAGATGCTGGCACAGAAAGGCAACGTGCCGATCGCCAATCAGGCGGCGCATTCCGGACACGGATCGAGCTGACGCCGCGCCGTAGCGTGCCCAAGCAATCCAGAACTCCCCGGACGGCTAGCTACTGCAGGGCCAAGACGCGGATGGCGGCCGGGCCGAGAATAACGACGAACAGCACCGGCAAAAAGAACACGATCATGGGCACCGTCAGCTTCGGCGGCAAGCCAGCGGCCTTCTTTTCGGCTTCCGACATGCGCATGTCACGATTTTCCTGCGCCAAAACGCGCAGCGTGGTGGCCAGCGGCGTGCCGTAGCGTTCGGCTTGCTGCAACGCGAGGCACACCGCTTTCACCCCTTCGAGACCGATGCGGGTGGCCAGATTCTCGTAAGCCTGGCGGCGATCCGGCAAATACGATAATTCAGCCGTGGTCAGCGTGAACTCCTCGGCAAGCGGCACCGATTGCGTTCCGATCTCTTCGCTGACCTTGCGGAACGCCGCCTCGATCGACATGCCGGATTCGACGCAGATCAATAGCAGATCCAGGGCGTCGGGAAATGCGCGCTTGATCGAAAGCTGGCGGCGCTGAATCTTGTTGCGCAGATATAAATTCGGCGATTGCATGCCTAAATAAGCGCAGCCGATTGAGATCGCGATCTTGATCATCGGCGGATAATCGAGATCGATCACGACGAAAATGTAAAACAGCGAAGCGAGCAAAAGAGCCGCCGGCATCGTCATGCGGAAGAACAGATAGGTGATATAGGGCGCCTGTCCGCGATAGCCCGCTTGAACGAGCTTGGCGCGCGCTTCCTCCTGACCGACCCATTTGCTCAAGTTAAAGCTGTCGACCGCCTTCTGCATGTATAATTTCGGCGACTGCCGCAACGACACTTTGTTGCCGAGCACCAACTTCTCACGTTCGCGCTGGCGGATTTTTTCACGCTCGAGGGCCACCGCCTTCATCCGCTGGCCGAGCGTGTCCGATACGAGATACGGCATTGCCAAAGTGAGCACGGTCGACGCCGTCGCGATCGCGGCAAAAATCATCGTGAGGGTCTTTAGGTCGAAAAACTGGGTGACGAGCGAGATCATTCCGATGTCCGTTCAGAAATCGAAATTAATCATTTTTCGCATGACAAAAATGCCGATCGACATCCACGCCGCGCAACAGCCCAGCATGAGACGGCCGAACGGGTCGGTGAACAACAGGCCGATATAGGCGGGGCTCGTGATAAAGACTAGACCCATCACGCAGATCGGCAGCGCGCCGATGATCGCCGCGGAGGCCTTGGCTTCCATCGACATGGCCTGAATCTTCGCTTTCATTTTCTTGCGATCGCGCAAAACGCGCGACAGGTTGCCCAGTGCCTCCGACAGATTGCCGCCGGCGCGCTGCTGAATGAAGACGACGATGCCGAAGAAATTCGCCTCGGGGACCGGCATACGCTCGAACAGTTTTAAGCAGGCCTCGCCGACCGGAATGCCGATCGTTTGGGTCTCGACGATGGTGCGAAATTCGCCGCGCACCGGCTCTTGGGCGTCGACCGCGATCAGCTTGAGGCTATCGTGCAGCGGCAGCCCGGCCTTGATGCCGCGAACGATGACGTCGACCGCGTCGGGAAATGCGGCCAGAAACCGTGCCTCCCGACGCTTCTTGAGGAACGACAACAGCCAAAACGGCAGGCCGCAGCCCGCCGCGAAACCGAAACCGAGCGCCGGTAATAGGCCGAAACCGAACAGGAGCGTAACCGCGAATGCGCCGGCGCCAAGGAATGCGGAGACCACGAAGAAGCGGCGTGTCGACCAATCGAGCCCCGCCTGCGTGAGCCGCACCGTGAGTGGCGGGCGGGTGGCCTTTTTCCGCCGCTGCTCGATCTCCTTCAGCGTGCCCTCGACCTGTTCGCGACGCGATTTCTGCGGCGTGCGGGTCGGCCGCGCGACCGGTTCCGGGCGCGCGAAGCTCGCCTTTCGGCGTTCCGCCTTACGCTCGCCGGACAGCAACGGATAAAGAAAAACCCAAGCAACTCCGCCGATGGCGAACGTCACCAAGAAGAAAAGACCCAAACGGCTCATGGTCGCATTCCCCCGCCTTAGGCTTTGATCGCGTCGTTGGCGGTTTCCGCGGCGTCCAGGGCGGCCGCGAGTCGCCCGTCTTCGCCGTAATAACGCGCGCGGTCCCAAAATTTCGGGCGCCCGATGCCGGTGGATCTGTGCTGACCAACAAGATTGCCGTTGGCGTCCTCCCCGATAAGGTCGTAGAGGAAGAGATCCTGCGTAATAATGACGTCGCCTTCCAAACCGATCACTTCGGTGATGTGGGTGATGCGGCGCGATCCGTCGCGCAGGCGCGCAGCCTGGACGATGACGTCGATCGAAGCGCAGATCATCTCCCGGATGGTGCGGGACGGCAGCGAATAACCGCCCATGGTGATCATCGATTCCAGCCGCGACAGCGCCTCGCGCGGCGTATTGGCATGCAGCGTGCCCATCGAGCCGTCGTGGCCGGTATTCATTGCCTGCAACAGGTCGAAGGCTTCCGGGCCGCGCACCTCGCCGACGATGATGCGTTCCGGCCGCATGCGCAAACAATTACGCACCAGATCGCGCATCGTAATCTGTCCCTCGCCCTCGAGGTTAGGCGGCCGCGTTTCCAACCGGACCACGTGAGGTTGTTGTAGTTGCAGTTCGGCGGCATCCTCGCAGGTCACGATACGCTCATCGTCGTCGATATAACGGGTCAGACAATTGAGCAGCGTCGTCTTGCCGGAGCCGGTGCCGCCCGAAATCAAGGTATTGACGCGGCAGCGGCCGATCACTTTTAGGATGTCCGCGCCTTCGGGCGAAATCGAACCGTACCTGACAAGCTGCTCGAGCGTCAGCTTGTCCTTCTTGAACTTGCGGATGGTGAGCGCGGGCCCGTCGATCGCCAGCGGCGGCACGATGGCGTTCACGCGCGAGCCGTCCGGCAAACGCGCGTCGCAGATCGGCGACGATTCATCGACGCGGCGGCCGACCTGGCTGACGATACGCTGGCAGATGTTCAAGAGCTGCTGGTTGTCGCGAAAGCGTATGCCCGTCTTCTGAATCTTGCCGTTGATTTCGATGTAAACCGTGCCCGAACCGTTGACCATGATGTCGGCGATCTCGTCGCGCGCCAGTAGCGGCTCGAGCGGCCCATAGCCGAGCACGTCGTTGCAAATATCGTCGAGCAAATCCTCCTGCTCGGAGATCGACATCACGATATTTTTGATGGCGATGATTTCGTTGACGATGTCGCGGATTTCTTCGCGCGCCGAATCGGCATCGAGCTTGGCCAGCTGAGCGAGGTCGATCGCCTCGATCAGGGCGCCGAAAATCGTGCCTTTGACTTCGTAATAGGATTCCGATCGTCGCGAATCGACCGCCGTCGGAACGATCGGCGGCGCATTCGACGTGCCGCCGACGTTCGGCTTGCCGGTGGGCGCTCCGAGGATGGGGGCGCCGAGGCCGGCCGACGGAAACGGTGTGCGTCCACCCTCGTCCGGCCCAGACCCGACGGAGCGCGGGGCCGTTGGCGGCGAGGCGATCGGACGCGGGCTCGACGCCGCCTTTGGCTCGGCACCCGGGGCCGGATCGGTCGACGCGGAACGCTTGCCAAACACCAACTCAACTCCAACGAATGACGCTTGTTATCCGAGTAACTTCTCTATGAACGGTGAAAACAAACCGGAACGTTGCTTTTTCGGCTCGGCCCGACCGGTCAGAGTTTGCGCCAATTGTCTGAAGATCTCGGCGGTGCGGTGACCGGAGGAAATCTCGGCGATCATTTGCCCGTTATTGGCCGCCGCGCCGAACAGCTGCGGCTCGAACGGAATGATCGCCATCGGCTCCGCGTCGAGCGCCTTGGCGAAATCGGCGGCCTTGATCTCGGGCCGCTTTGGAACCCCGACTTGGTTGAGGCAATAGCGTGGATGGTGATCGTTCGGCCGCGCCGCTTTGAGGAGGTCGTAGATGTTTTTGCTGTTGCGCAGGTTCGCGAGATCGGGCGCGGCGACGATCAGGATTTCGTCGGCGCCGATCAGGGTCTGCCGGGTCCAGCCGGTCCATTGGTGCGGAACGTCGAGCACGACACAGGGCACCGTCGCCCGCAACGAATCGAAGATGGCATCGAATGCGTCGGCGCCGAAATCGTAGACCCGATCGAGCGTCGCCGGCGCGGCGAGCAAATTCAAGTGATCGGCGCACTTTGCGAGCAGCCGATCGACGAACGCGATATCGATACGGTCGGGCGAGAACACCGCTTCCGCGACACCCTGCGGCGGATCTTGATTGAAGTCCAGGCCGGCGGTGCCGAATGCGAGATCGAGATCGGTCACCACCGCATCGAGCTTGAGGTCCCGCGCAATGGAAAAAGCGATATTGTGGGCGATGGTGGACGCGCCGACGCCGCCCTTGGCGCCAACGACGGCGACGACACGGCCGACCGGCTTGGCGTCGGGCGCCGCGAATAACCCGCATACAGCCCGCACGATCTGTAGCACGCCGACCGGCGAAATGAGGTAATCGCTGACGCCGCGCCGCACCAGATCGCGATACAGCGCGACGTCGTTCATGCGGCCGATGACGATAAGCCGCGTGCCGGCATCGCAATAATTGGCGAGCTGATCGAGGCCGCTCAGGATCTCCTCGCTGCGGCTCTCGGATTCCAGGATAATGACGTTCGGCGTCGGCGAGCTCTGATAGGCCTCGGTGGCGGCCGTCAACCCGCCCATCTGGATGCGCAAATGCGCCTTCGCCATGCGCCGATCCTCGCCGGCGGCCTGGATGGCGGCGGCGGTATCGACGTTCTCGCAGAACGCCTGCACCGACACGCGTGGCGCCGGCGCGATATGCTCATCGCCGGCGGCGGTATCGTCGATACCGGTCTCTTGTAGAACGGCCGGACTAGCTTGTTTCATCACTTGCCAACATCGCTGATTTTAGCCGCCTGAGCGTTGGCCGGATCCTGCGTCGCGCTGCTTTGACCTAGGCGATATTTGTCGAGCACCGTGGTGCGCCGTGCCGTGTATGCCGCGGTGTCGGCGCGCGGTTGCACCAGATCGGCCGGGTTGTCGACCATGGCCGCGAGATTGCGTTGGCTCGCGCAACCGAGATTCCACCACGGCTGATTCTCGGTGTAGTCGCGGTTCAAGCTCGGACCGATATCTTTGGGCCACATGCCACACGGCCCCGCTTGCGCGGAAATCTTCGGATAGCTGATCCGTACGGTGGCGAGATTGGGTCCCGTCATCGGATAGGTGCGCACAGCGATGCTTTGCGGCGGCATGCCGCTGGCGGCGAGGATTGAGATAATCTCGTGCATCGCGTCGGCGGACGCGTGTTCATTGGTGCTGCCCAACGGCCGCTCGACGACGATGCCGCCGGTCGCCTCGCGCTTCCAATTCAGTCCGAACGACAGAACCTGTGCGCGTTGGGTTGGGTTGAGCTCGCCGCGATTGGACCCGATGAACAGTTCAAGCGTACGATCGGCTTCGCTGAGCGTAATCGGATGGCGCATGCGGTAATCGCTTGGGGCGTCTGGAACGCCGGCGACTTGTTGATCGGTATTGCACCCAGCTACCAAAAGCGCGCAGCCGGCGACGACCGCGGCACGGACCGCGATTCCCGCGAAAGCGCGGCGGCGGGCGATCGTGGCGCAAACACTGTGCATCGTCGTCTCCTGCTGCCGGGTCAATCGAGGATGAAGCCGTATTTGCCGTGATAGCTGTCCGGCGGATCGGCGGTTCCGCCGACGCCATAGATGCGATTGAGCCGTCCAAGCAGGATGCTCGCCGGATCGCTCGGATCGGAGAAACCGTCGTCCGGCCGCGACAGGTCCTTCTGCGCCACGGCGCGCACCACATAGGGCGTCACCAGCACCATCAACTCCGTTTGCTGATTGACGTAATCGCGGCTCTTGAACAGCGCACCGAGAATGGGAAGGTCCATCAGGCCCGGCAGACCGTTAATGTTCTGCTTGGTCGAGTTTTGAATCATTCCGGCCATGGCGAGCGAGCCGCCGGACGGAATTTCGACCGTGGTTTCGGCGCGGCGGGTGCGGATCGACGGTATCGTCGCCGTGTTGGTGCTCCCGGGCTCGGTGATCGTCAGCGAATTTTGCGAAGAAAGGTCCGACACCTCAGTCATCACTTTGAGGCTGATGCGGCCTTCGCTGAGCACGACCGGCGTAAAGGTCAGGCTGACGCCAAACTTCTTGAAGTCGATAGAAGGCTGACAAGTCGTTGCGGTGCTGCCCGTCGTCGCCGCCGAGCAGCTATAGCCGTTGAGCACCGGAAACTCGCCGCCGGCCAAGAATGACGCGTTTTCGCCGGAGATGGCGGTCAGGTTCGGTTCGGCGAGGGTGTGAATGACGCCGGCTTGCTCCATGGCCTGCAACGTGGCGGTGACCGATTTATAGCTGCCGGCGACGCTGGAGCCGCTGAGCGATTGGCCGTAGGCCGAGAACGGGTTGGTGTTGTTGAAATTGACCACGGCGGTACCGTAGTTCAGGGCGCCGGCGAGATTGATGCCCAGTTGTTTGATGAGGTCACGCTCGACCTCGGCGACGGTGACCTTAAGCATGATCTGATCGCGGCCGCGCACCACGATGGCATTGACGATTTTGTCCAGTCCCGCAGTGGAACCGACCCCGACGAGACGCGACGCGATGTCGAACGCCTGCTGCGCCTCGACTGGGCTTGAGACGGAACCCGCGAGAATGATGCCGTCGCCGATACCTTCGACGCTGATGTCGGACTCCGGCAAGACCTGATGGATCGCCGCGCGGATACCGTTGAGATCGCGGGTCACAGCGATATCGAAGCCGCCGATCTGCTTGCCCTCGGCATCGAAGAAAAACACGTTGGTCTGACCGGTCGCTATACCGATGATGTAGGCGCGGCGCGATGTGCGCACCACGGCATTGGCGATCTTCGGATCGGCGACCAGCACATCCTTGATATCGCGCGGCAGATCGACGACGACCGACTTGCTAATGCCGAGCGCGATGGATTGAGATTCGACATCGCTTGCCGCGACGTGGACCGTCTGCGTCGGCGGCGGGTTGAAGGCTACATTACCGGCGATGGCAAAGGAAACCGTACCTGATGCGAGCACGAGGACCGCAAGGCCGGCCGCGCGGCTCAAAGTCCGTTTGGGCATGCTCAATTCCCTCCGCGCGCTCAATGGCCGGTTCCTAGCGTACTCACACCGAAACGCACCGTATTGATGGGACCGCGCTGATTCTTGTCTTCGCCGCCCTCCGCCGACCCCGCTTGCGAGTCGAGAATACTGCGCAGCGTGAGCGACAGCGTGCCGAGCTGATGCGACAAGGCGAGCGTCTCAGCCTGTTGCTCGGTCAATTCGAGTGTCGCGGTCTTACCAAGCACGGTCTTGGTGCCGACTTTTTCTTCGATATTCTGATCAATCGCCAGGACCCGGACGTTTCGCAGCACCGTGTCGCTGACATACTTCTCGACGCCGGTGGCCTTTTCCGCGGCTTTGTCGCGCCGCGTCAGCACGACGTCGACATGGTCGTCCGGTAGGATAAAGCCGCCGGCTCCGGACTCCGGCGAAATCTCGATCGAGACCCCGCGCATGCCTTCCGGCAGGACCGCCGCCATAAAACCGGAGCCCTTGGCGAGAACGATGTTGGGGCCGCGAACGGGATCGCCCGCGACCAGCGCCACCCGCACGATCGCGCCGACGAAATCGTTGATGGCGTTTGGCCGCTCGGACTTTTTGATGAAGTTGGCATTGGCCGCGGCGGCCGGCCAGGTCTGCCAACCGACATCCGGGGCCGCGATCACCTGGCCGCGGCTGAGGTCGGTCTTGGCGACCAGCACCTCGACGGTTTCCAGCGCGGCGGCCGGCGGTGGCGGCGGCGCCTCGGGCTGCTTGCCACCGCTCGCCAAATACGCGGCGATGCCGCCGGCGGCGACAGCGACACCGAGTACAGCAAGACGCGCGGCTTTCATTACGCTTCACTTTCCAAGTGACGCCACGGCCGCAAGGGCCGTCATCGCTGGATATCAGCAGCTAAACGTCAAAGCATGGTTAATGAGGCGTATCTAAATCGCGTTAATACCGCGTTAGTGGCGAACCGGCGCGGCCGCTTAGAAGCCGACCGCGGTCATCCATTCGGTCTGCGGATAGACCGCGAGCGCGGCCACGGCGAGCGCGATACCATAAGGAACGCCGCCGCCATCGCGGTGCAGCCGCTCCGCCCAGTCCCGACCGACCAAAAGTTGCGGCAGCTGAAAGTTGCGAAATTGGACAATCAGCAAGGTCAGGGCGCCGCCGAGCAGCGACGCGTAAACCAGATAATCGAGGAGATGGCCGAACCCCAACCACAACGTCGTCGCCGCCGCAAGCTTGGCGTCACCGCCACCGATCCAGCCGCGGGCAAAGCAAACGAAAGCGACGGCGAGCACCGCCGCGGCGGCGCCGGCATGCGACGCCATATCGGCGCCGCTCGCCCCGCTGAGCGCGGCGAGCACGACGAAGCCGCCGACGAGCGCCAGCGACACACGGTTGGCGATGGTCATGGTTAATAGATCGCTCGACGCGGCAAATGCCATCACGGCCGGGAACAGCGTCAATCTGATCGCTTCAGTCAGCATGGCAGGTGTCAGCATGGCACGGCCGTTCGATGGCGCCGCATTGCCGGATCACGCCGCGCCGATCGAGGACGGGCGTGCCGCGTCGCAAGCCGGCGCCGCAAAGTGAAAAGGCTCCGGTGACCGACCGGAGCCCTCTCGTAGCATTGGCGAATAGGACGCTTACTTGAGGGCGCCGGAAACGCTGCTGAACGTGGTGTTCAGCTTGGTGCCGAGGCCCTGCACGACGGCGATGATCGCAACCGAGATGCCGGCGGCGATGAGGCCATATTCGATGGCCGTGGCGCCTGACTGGTCCTTCACGAAACGCGAGAAAAGGGTCTTCATGGTTTGGCTCCTTCAAAGATCCACACGTGGCTGTCTGAGCTGACCCAACGGCATTTTTCGCACCGTTTGGATCGTGACCGGAACCTATCGGCGAGAAATTTCGACTGCGTTAAATCAATCGAAGAAAGCTGCGTTCAATCGGACATCGTGCGATGTAGTTAACGTCGTCTTGACCGGATCGGCGGATCTGGATCGATCGTCCCGGTGCCACGCCGCCGTGCTTGTTCTTTACAATCGATTCACCAAACGCCGCCGCCGGCGGCGCGGACAACCGGCTTCTATCGCGTAGCAGATCATCGGCGCACGCGACACTTTGCGGCCCCACGTTCACGGCGTTTTAAGGCGCAGCCTCGATATCTGTACGAGGCGTCCAAAAATCCGCAGTCTCGCGAACGGGCTCGCATCATGACCCAAGAATTGCTTTCCTTCTTCATCGGTTTGGGTCAGACATTTTCAAAGAATATTCCGATCTCGCTCGGGATGGCGGCGGGCTTCACCATTCTCACCTCGATCTGGGCCTGCAATCCCGGCCGGCCGTGGTGGCACAAGCGCGATCTCGTGACCGACCTGTGCTATTGGTTCTTCATCCCCGTCATCACCCGCTATCTGCGGATCGGCATGCTCATCGTCGGCGCCGCCGTGCTGTTTCATATAACCACGGCCGACGGGCTGATCGCCTTTTACGACAATGGGCACGGGCCGCTCGCCACGCTACCGCTCGTCGCGCAAATGATCATCTTCCTCGTCGGCGAGGATATCATCCTGTATTGGACACATCGTTTGTTTCACGGCGAGAGAATGTGGCGATACCACGCCGTACACCATTCGTCGGAGGAACTGGAGTGGATTTCGGCCGCGCGCTTCCATCCGATCAATTTGTTTCTCGGCAGCGTCGCCGCCGACGTGATCATGTTGCTGCTCGGCATCTCGCCAAACGTGTTCGTGGTGCTCGGCCCCTTCACCATCGCCACTTCGGCGTTCGTGCACGCCAATCTCAATTGGACGCTCGGACCGTTCAAATACGTCTTCGCCGGCCCGGTGTTCCACCGCTGGCACCACACCGCGCCCGAACGCGGCGGCGACAAGAACTTCGCCGCGACGTTTCCGATATTGGACGTGCTGTTCGGCACGTTTTACATGCCGGAGGGCGAATTGCCCGACAATTACGGTATCGCGGAGCGCGAGTTTCCCAAAAGCTTCCCGGGTCAGCTCGTGCATCCTTTCACGCGGTAAAGACCCGCTCGGCCGCGCCGCGGCCGGCCTTGATTTGCACTTCATTCATGAATTTGCAGTCAAGTGGAGGGGCCGGTTTATGGCCTGTTCGGTTATCGAATCCGCGTAGTGTTTCGGAGAGTATCGATGACGGCGTTGTGCGTGCGCGGCCGTGCGGCCCGAGGGGCGCTGCGTTGGCTGTCGGCTGCCCTGATTGTTGCGGCGGCCGCAACGCACGCCATGGCCGAGGAGCCGATCGTCGTTCAAGTCGATCAGGCCACGATCGTGAAACTGCCAGACCGGGCCGCAACGCTGGTGATCGGCGATCCGCTCATTGCCGATCTTTCGATTCAGCCCGGTGGTATCGCCGTCGTCACCGGCAAAGGCTACGGCGCGACCAATGTCGTCGTCATGGACCGCAGCGGCGCAGTGCTGATGCAGAAGAACGTCGAGGTCAAGGGTCCGCCCGACCCCATCGTCGTGGTTTACCGCGGCGTCGCCCGCAACACCTATAGCTGCACCCCGCAATGCGCACCGCGCATCACGCTCGGCGACGACACCGACTATTTCGACAAGACGCTGGCCCAATCCGCCAGCCGCAACACCCAGGCCATGGCGGCCGGCGCGGCACGCTGATTTCTGATATCGGGGATCGGAACGGCTCGATTCGCTCAGAATCCTGATCCCTGATTCCTGTCATCTGACCTCTGGAACCGGCAACGCCGTGGTCGACTTGATCTTTTCCATGGCAAAGCGCGAGGTGACGTTCTTAAGCGGCACCGCCGCGATCAGTTTTTTGTAGAACGTGTCGTAGCCGGCGATATCCGACACCACCACGCGCAGCATGTAATCGACGTCGCCGGCCATGCGATAGAACTCCATCACCTCCGGCATGGCGCCGACCACCTTGGCGAAGCGGTCGAGCCAATCGCCGGAATGGTCGCCGGTCTCGATCGAGACAAAGACGCTGATGCCGAGCCCGATGCGGGCTTGATCGACCAGCGCGACGCGCTTGAGAATGACGCCGTCGGCTTCCAGCCGCTGAATGCGCTTCCAGCACGGCGTCGAGGACAAGCCGACGCGGGCGCCGATCTCGGCCACCGACAGCGAGGCATTTTCCTGCAGCACAGCAAGAATTTTTCTATCGATAGCGTCCATGACGGATATCGTTCCAAATTAAAACGGTCTAAGCAATTTATATAGAAAAATATTCCAAATCAAGGGTTCCGAAGCAAAAGCGCTTCGACCTCCAGCCGGCTCGGCGCACCGGCCGAGCCGCCCAGCCGGGTGCATTTGATGCCGGCGACGGCGGCACCGAAGCGCATCGCCGCGACCTCGCCGCTTCCCTCCGCCAAAGCAAGCGCAAAACCGCCGTGAAAGGCGTCGCCGGCGCCGAGCGTATCGACCGCGGCGACCTTGAAAACCGGCAGGCGCCGGAGCGTGCCGCCATCGAGATAAACGATATCGTCCGGCCCATTGCTGACGGCGAGAAACGCGCCGGTGTGCGCCGCGACCCGCCGTAAACCGGTGCCGAGATCGGCAATGCCGGTGGTCTCGCGCAGGCATTCGGACGAAAAAATAACGTGGCTGGCGATGGCAAACAGCGGGTCGTCCTCGACCGTCGGCCGGTCGCCGTCGAGCACCACCGGCAGCCGGCGCCGCCGCGCCGCTTCGCAAATCGGCCGCACGAAATCGGGGTAACGATTGTCGGCCAAGACGATATCGGCGGCAGCGACGATCGCGTCCGCATCGTGCGGCGTGGTCGCGGCGATCCGCTCGTCGCGATAGGTCACGATGGTGCGGTCACCACGCGCATTGATGAAAATCGCCGACAGCGCCGTCGCCAAACCCGGAACGCGCTGGCAGAATCGGCAGTCGACTTTCTCCGCCTCGAGCGCCTTGAGCACGCGATCGCCGTTGGCGTCTTCGCCGGGCGGTCCGCCCATCGGGCCGGCCAGCGCCGCGCGGCCGCCCAGCCGCGCGATCGCGGCGGCCGCATTGGCGGCGCAGCCGCCATTGACGACAAAAAACCCGTTGGCCTGCACCTTGCCGTCGGGCTGCGGGAATTGTTCGACGCGAAACACCTCGTCGAGCACGATGATGCCGGCGCACATTATGCGCGGCGTGGCGCCGGGGGTCAGCGCGGTGTCAGCGGAGGACATCGCAGCCGTCCTCGACAAAGCCGCGGATCATGTGGTGGGCGATCGCGACCGGCGGCGGCGTGGTCAGGCCGTCCGGATGGCGGCGCGCCAGCATCGCGGCGCATTCGTCGCGGTCGAACCAGCGCGCATCCTCGAGCTCTTCGCGATCGACCACCAGCGTGTCCGACAATGCCTCGGTATGACAGCCGATCATCAGCGAGGTCGGGAACGGCCACGGCTGCGAAGCGAAATAAGTGACGCGGCCGCAGCCGATGCCGGCTTCCTCCAGCACCTCGCGGCGCACCGCCTCCTCGATGGTTTCGCCCGGCTCGGCAAAACCCGCCAGACACGACCACATGGTTGGCGCGAAGCGGCGCGAGCGGCCGAGCACGCAGCGCTCGCCTTTGATCGCCAGCATGATCACCACCGGATCGGTGCGCGGGAAATGCACCGCCCCGCACACCGGGCAATCGCGCCGCCAGCCGGCCTGCACCACCTGCGTCGGCGAACCGCAATTCGGACAAAAGCGATGGCGCGCGTGCCAGGCCAGCATCGCCTTGGCTTCGGCAAGCGGCGGCAGATGATTGGCATCGACCAGACCCAGTACGGCGACACTGCGCAAATCGGCGATTTTCAGATCGTCGCGCGCCTTCAGCGCTTCGACTACCGCCGTATCGACACCGATGCCGAAGCGTGGCGCGCCGCCGGCAAGACCGAGAAACACACGCTCGCGGGCGCCGCCGAGGCGCGCCGTCTCAGCCGGCGAAAACAGCGGATCCGCCAAGGCGGCATTTTTCATGACCACAAGTTCGCCGCCGATCGCATAGACGCCGGCGCGCGCATCCTGCCACAGCCGCGCCAACGCCGCGTCGTCGCCGCGCAGCTGGGCGGCGCGATCGATGCTGCTGTCGACATAACCGAGCCGCGACGGCGGCCCGAGATCGGGGCGGTGCGGCACGATCAGAGAAACGTCCGGAGCAGCGTCCACAGAAACGTCACGTGCAAGTTCACTTGCGAATTTGGCCGCGCCATCGCGAAAATCATGGTCAAAACTCCCTTCGGTCGCCATCGAACAAACTCTTCTTTGCCGCGATAGAAGCCGCGCGGCGAAGCGCGGTCAAGGCGCGGCGCCGCTTTGCGGGGAAAGCGAAGCGCCGAAGGGCGCGGGTTTTGTTTGCCGCATCCGCATGGGCGGCGCACCGCGGCGAACCAGTCGGCTATCCTGACCTAGGCGCGACGCCTTGCCCACCAAAACGAAATCGCCGGGACAAGCCCGGCGATAACGGTTAGCGGTTTGGCGCGTCCGCCTCAGTCGTAAAACACCCCGTAGGCCACATCGATGACCTGGCCGGTGTCGAGTTGGACGAGCAACAGGTCGGGTCCGTAACGCACCCAGGCGCAGCCGGGCGGCGGCGGTTCGAGGCCGAGCGCGGCCCATTCCGGATAATAATATTCGCGGGCGAAAAACAGCGGCGGCAGCGCCGCGCCGATTTCCCAGCGCCGGTAGCCATAGCCCGGCGGATAGATGAACGGGCTGAGGTGGACTCGTTCGAAGTCATGGCCGTGATAGGAAAAGCGCGGGCCGCCAGGCGGCGGACCGCCGGGACGTCCGGCAAATCCTGGAGCGCCGGGCGGCGGGCCACCTGGACGCGGCACGAAGGCGGGACCGGGATGAATCGGGCCAGCCACCGGCCCGCGCGGTACAAAAGCAGGGCCCGGACGCGGCGGGCCGCCGGGGGGCGGGCCGGGCGGACGCGGCGGACCGGGCGGGTGCGGCGCGACGGCGGGATGCGGGGCGCCGGGGGGCGGATGATGCTCGTCCTCGGCCGCGGCCAAGGTCGGCAGCGCCAGCGCGAACATCGCGGCGATAGCAAGCAGACGTAACATAGCGGCTCCTCGTTTTATTTTTACCGGCAAATTTTCAGGAAGAATCGAATCGCGCAGCTACCCGCCCAGATTACCGAAACCGTACACCAATGTAACCTGCGGCGGTTGATCAATTAAGCTCGTCCAAGAAACGGGCTTATTTGCGGAAAGCCTAATTTCACCGAAAACTTTTCGCGCAAGACTTTTACCCAAAACTTGGCCTGCCCGATGTCGCGGCAATGAGACCGTTGCCTCAAGGCTTGGCCGGCACGACTTCGAGCGCGACCGGCGCCACGCCGGAAAAGCCCAAGAGCGCCGCCGCCGCCGGCGTCACGTCGAGGATACGGCCTTTGTTGAACGGCCCGCGATCGTTAATGCGCACGACGACGGTGCGGCGGTTTTTCAAATTGGTGACGCGGACCTTGGTGCCGAACGGCAGCGTGCGATGGGCCGCGGTCAATTGGCCCGGCGAAAACTGTTCGCCGCTCGCCGTCTTGCCGTCGGTCTGCGAATATATCGCGGCCAAGGCCTCCCCGGCGCCGGCGCTCACCGGCCGACCGAGGATCGCCAGGAGGCAGGCGAGCGCCAACAAGCGAATTCTTGCGATCATCAATTTATCCCCACCCTTGAGCCATCGACCGCGAGGCCTAGTCGCCGCCGCATCGCGTGCACGAAATCCGCAATGCCGGCATCGCCCGCGGCACGGCGCGCCGCCTTGCCCCACACCGGATGCGGCCACAACGGGTCGTTTTTACGGCGGGCGACGATATGAATATGGAGCTGCGGCACGATATTGCCGATCGCCGCGACGTTGAGCTTGTCGCAGCGGGTTTCGTCCCTCAGCACCCGCGAGACCTGCGCGATTTCGTCCATCAGTGCCGCCTGCTCGGGGCCGAGATCGATGATCTCGCTCAAACCGGCGCGGCGCGGCACCAGCAAGATCCACGGGAAGTCGGCGTCGTTCATCGCCAGCACGCGCGACAGCGCGAGGTCGCCGACCGCAACCGTATCGTCGCGCAACCGCGGATGCAGGGACCAGCCGGCTTCGGGCATCGCCGCCTCTTGCGTATAGCCCCATAGCGCTAGCACAGCGGCGGCGCCGCTGGCTTGCTTTCTCCCCCTCCCCGGCTAATTTCCTTCCGGCGGCCGGCCAGCTAGAATAGTTCAACCAACTTCACCTGGGAACGGAACGGAGTCAAAATTATGAATATCGACCGCGAACGCCGCGACGGGGACCCTTTGGTTTTCGCGTTTTCAGCGCTTCAACGGAGGGGGCTCTGGGCGCTGCGACATCTTTCCTCGGCGCACTAGCCGTCAGTATGCTGTTCGCGTACTGCGGCAGCGACTGACCCGCTGTTTTTCAGAGAACTCGCCATGACCAGACACGCACACCTCCTCGGAATGCTCGCGGTCGCGTTGATTTTGTCACCGAGTCCGCTGCTGGCCCAATGCGCGGATCAGCCGCGAAAGGTCGTGCTCGACAAGGATAACGTCGTTCCGTTGAAGAGCTATTTGTGCAGCGCTGGGTCGGGGACAGACACAGCTCAATTTCGCGCCGAGTATTATCGCTTGAGCGACGTTGCCGTCAGTCTGCTTTTGGCGAACGCATCATCGGACAAGTTGCGAAAGACACTCGGCGCCGCGAAGATCTTGCCAAACGATGTGTCGCGGACTTACGCCGATCTCGTCAAAAGATTGGGCGCAACAGAGGATGTGCCTAAAAATGAAAGAGAGATTGGTGCATCGCTGACACTAACGCCGGCCGATAAAGTAGCCGCGGTCGCAGACCCTACTTCTCCGGACTACGATAGCGGCTCCAGCTACAGCGTCGACACCATGGGAACGAAGAAGCTTCGAACATTCTTGGGCCTCGATGACCCGGGTCCTCAGGCCTATCCGGCCATCGAGGAAATCGCAGCGTTGAGAAAAAAAACAATCCCAAATAATCTCGGCTATTACTATTCGTTTCAAACGGGCGATTGCGTGAAGGGTGATTTCAGCTGCAAAAAATTCGGCGACGCGACAATCGGTTTGACCTTATGGCGGTACATGACCGCCGTCGACGTCAACAATTACGGCGCGAACGTGAAAGCGTATAATCAGCAATTGATGCAAGTGCGCAAGAACAAAAAGGATGCCAAGGACGATCAGTTCCAGGCAGATGCGTTGGATACCGCCTATTACGATGTTGTCAAAAATCTGGGACAGGGCGCGTGGCCCAATGACTTTTTGCTGATGACTGGAACCTATCAAGTCGAGGATTGCGGATCCGCCGGTGAGGGCGACCTCCCCGGCCTCGCGGGCTGGTCATTCATTACGATACCGAGAGTGGTCAGAATTGAGGCCGTCTTATTGCAAAACCTGTCGAAGCAACCGCTCTCGATCAGCGGACTATTCGGCTCCAGCGATGCAACCGCGACATTGCACGCGGTGGACCTAACATCCGGCCCACCGGCAAATCCGGCTGCGCTCGAAGGTGTCTCCGGCACAATCGCGCCCGGTCAATCCGCCATCGTCCTGACGAAAATCTTGCTTCTGGTTCCAGATTATAATTTGGCGGGCTTTCGTAAATATCG
>Ga0181525_10000961_pt1 | contig 24993 bp, 19 predicted proteins | sample PEATcosm2014_Bin_48_FD_121100 | JGI IMG/M metagenome (GOLD analysis project Ga0181525, IMG submission 121100) | Peatland microbial communities from MTU Mesocosm Facility, Houghton, MI, USA - PEATcosm2014_Bin06_10_metaG | ecosystem: Environmental > Terrestrial > Soil > Wetlands > Peat | place... | reverse complement strand
AGGTCAGCACGATGAGCGTGTTGCGGAAGTCGACGGTGCGGCCCTGACCGTCGGTCAGCCGGCCATCGTCGAGCACCTGCAGCAGCACGTTGAAGACGTCGGGATGCGCCTTCTCGACCTCATCGAACAGGATCACCTGATAGGGCCGCCGGCGCACCGCCTCGGTCAGCGAGCCGCCCTCGTCGTAGCCGACATAGCCGGGCGGCGCGCCGATGAGCCGCGCGACCGAATGCTTCTCCATATATTCCGACATGTCGATGCGGATCAGCGCGCTCTCGTCGTCAAACAGGAATTCGGCAAGCGCCTTGGTGAGCTCGGTCTTACCGACGCCGGTCGGCCCCAGAAACATGAACGAGCCGATCGGCCGGTTCGGATCCTGCAGTCCGGCACGCGCCCGGCGCACCGCCGTCGCCACGGCCTTGACCGCGTCGGCTTGGCCGACCACGCGCTTGGCAAGCTGCCGCTCCATGTTGAGCAGCTTCTCCCGCTCGCCCTGCACCATCTTGTCGACCGGGATGCCGGTCCAGCGCGACACCACCTGGGCGATGTGCTCGGCGGTGACGGCTTTCTCGACCAGCGGCTTCCGCCCCTCGAACTTTTCCGCGTTGTCGATCTGGCTGTTGAGCTCCTTGAGCTGCTTGTCGAGATCGGACAAGCGCGTAAAGGCTTTTTCGCCCTCGCGCGCATAGTCAGCGTCGAGGTTGTCGCGTGCTTTTTCGTACTGGGCGCGTAGCGCCTCGCGCTGCTTCTTCAGATCGACGGCGCTGTGATGCTGGCCCTTCTCCGTCTGCCAGCGGGTGTTGAGATCGGCGAGCTTCTTTTCGACCTCGGCGAGGTCCTGGGCGACGCGCTTGAGCGTCTCCTTCGAGCGCTGATCGGTCTCGTTCTTGAGCGCGTTCTCTTCGATCTTCAGCCGGATCTTCTCCTGATCGAGCTTCTCGATCTCCTCCGGCTTGGATTCGGCCTGTGTCTTGAGCCGCGCCGCGGCCTCGTCGATCAGGTCGATCGCCTTGTCGGGCAGAAACCGGTTGGTAATGTAGCGGTTCGACAGCTTCGCCGCGGCGGTGATCGCCTCGTCGGTGATGCGCACGCCGTGGTGCTCTTCGTAGCGGTCTTTGAGCCCGCGCAGAATCGCGATCGTATCCTGCACCGTCGGCTCGTTGACGTAGACCGGCTGGAAGCGCCGCGCCAGCGCCGCGTCCTTCTCGACGTGCTTCTTGTATTCGTCGAGCGTGGTAGCGCCAATGCAGTGCAGTTCGCCGCGCGCCAGCGCCGGCTTGAGGAGGTTCGAGGCGTCCATCGCGCCGTCAGCCTTGCCGGCGCCGATGATGGTGTGCATCTCGTCGATGAACAGAACGATTCTGCCGTTGGACGAGGTGACCTCGTTGAGCACGGCTTTGAGCCGCTCCTCGAATTCGCCGCGGTATTTGGAGCCGGCGATCAGCGCGCCCATGTCGAGAGCCAAGAGCTGCTTGTCCTTGAGACTGTCGGGAACGGCCTTGGCGGCGATGCGCAGCGCCAGCCCCTCGACGATCGCGGTCTTGCCGACGCCCGGTTCGCCGATCAACACCGGATTGTTCTTGGTGCGCCGAGACAGCACCTGGATGGTGCGGCGGATTTCCTCGTCGCGCCCGATGACAGGATCGATTTTCTTGTCGCGGGCGGCTTGCGTCAGGTCGCGGGCATATTTTTTCAGCGCATCGTAAGCGTTTTCGGCCGAAGCGGAATCAGCGGTGCGGCCCTTGCGCAGCGCCTCGATGGCGGCGTTGAGGTTTTGCGGCGTCACACCGGCATTGGCGAGAATTTTTCCGGCCTCGTTGCCCTTCTCGAGCGCGAGCGCGAGCAGCAACCGCTCGACCGTAACAAAGCTGTCGCCAGCCTTCTCGCCGGCCTTCTCGGCGGTATCGAAGACGCGCGCGAGCGCCGGATCGAGATAGACCTGCCCGGCACCGCCGCCGGAAACTTTCGGACGCTTGGCCAGCGCCGATTCGACGGCCCACAACGCCGCGCGCGAATTGCCGCCCGAACGGTCGATAAGCCCCGCGGCAAGCCCTTCGGGATCGTAGAGTAGCACCTTAAGCAGGTGCTCGGGCGCAAATTGCTGGTGTCCCTCACGCACGGCGAGCGACTGGGCGGATTGTATGAAACCGCCGCTGCGGTCGGTGTATTTGTCAAAGTTCATTTCTTTGCCCTCGGCCTATTCCGAAAGCCCTTGCGGCGCGCGCGGAACATCGTCATGGGGGGTTAAACCGGACCTCGCCCGGCGGCCAGTCTGATCCGGAGCAATCCGGTCAAGAAAGGCCGCCAAAGCCGGCGGACCCCGAAGGCATCCGCTGATCGTAAATATGGGGAGCAAATTGCCTTGGCGAAAGACCCGTTTTGAGTGTCGGATGACGACTAATTAACAGTATGTCCGCGCACGGCTTCGATCCTTTCCCTAAGCGCCGCAACACCCACGGCTCCTACGATCACCTTGTCGCCGACGACGTAGCTTGGGGTCCCGTTGATGCCGAGCGCAGCCGCGAGCTTGCCGTCTTCGCTGATGGTGGCGACGACCTCGTCGCTGGCGACGTCATGCTCGATTTGCGTGAGGTCGAAGCCTTGATCCTTGGCCGCCGCCAGGGCCCGCTCCTTGCTCGCATGGCCGGGGCCGGTGAGCAGCTCTTGATGGAATGCGAGATACTTCAGGCCCTCGGGATCCTGCATGCGGACCGCGACGGCGATGCGGGCGGCTTCCACCGAGCCGGGCCCCAGGATCGGCAGCTCCTTGAGCACGATCTTAAGGTTCGGATCGTCCTTGATCAGGGCCAGCATGTCGGGCAACGCGCGTTTGCAGAAGCCGCAGCTATAGTCGAAGAACTCGACCAGCGTCACGTCCCCGTGCGGGTTTCCAAGCGTGACCTGATGCGGCGACGAGAACAGCACTTCCGCATTGCCGACGACCGCGGCGCTGTGATCGACAGACTTGGTATCGGTAGCGAGCCCGACCGTGCCGGGTTCAGCCTTCTTATTCGCCGATCCGTGGCGCTTGAGCACGCTGGTCATGATCTCGCCGACCGCTTCCGGGTGCTTGACCAGGTAGTCCTTGACGATCTGGCCGACTTCGTCGGGATGAGCCGCGAGATAATCCTTGACGATACCCTCGATCTCGTCGCGCGTGTCTTGCGCCCGGCTCGGGGGCGGCGCGAGCAACATCAATCCGGCCACTATGCCGCTCATCAGGATCGCAGGTTTCATGTTGCTGTCTCCATTGCCCGCTTGTTTTTCAGGTCACCGCCGCGGATTGGGCGGAGGCGTCCCGACTGGTCTTCGTATTCCCGGCGGCGGCGTAATCGGGCGGCGCGGTCCGCCGGGAACGATAACCGGCGGCGTAACACCGCCCTTGACGCAATTGCCGTTGCGATCAAGCGCCAAGCCGGGCGCGCACGGCCCCGGCGGCGATCCAACGGGCACACATGAACCGCTTGCATCGCGAAATTCGCCCTGGCCGCATGGGGACAGTCCCTTGATGCACGACATGCCGTTGTCGCTGATAAACCGGTTGTTGCAACAATTGCCGTCCGGCATGCGGGTATAGCCGGTCGCGCAAGCCGGCGTCGCCGGCGTAAGCGGTGCGCATTTCGACCGATCGGTCGCACTCACCGGCCCCGGACAGCACACGCCGGCGCTTGTTACGTTCGCGGCTGCACAGCACTTTCCTTCTCCGGTCGGAATCAGGCCTGAGCCGCAACAGCGCGGCCCGATCGGGATGAGAATGGGCGGCTGGCATTGCGCCTTGCCCGGGCCGCTCGGTACCTGTCCTTTGGCGCAGCACATCCCGGTCGATGTCATCTGGCTCGCCAGACAACAGGAATTGCCGGACGGCACATAGCCCTCGCCGCAACACGGCGAGCCGGGCGGACAGGTGTTGGTGGGCGGCGTGTTCGACGATTGGCACAGACTGTTGAGGAGCTGACCATTGCAGCAGGCCTGAACGCCGCCGGCGCCGGAGTAAACTTGGCCGCTGTTGCAACAGAAATTGCTCGGGCCGACAGCTGTCTGCCCGGACGGACAAGTTGAATTCGAGCAGGCAGCGTTGGCGGCGAGCGCGGCAACCGGGCAGCACTTGCCGTTGATTAAAACATTCGGCCGCGCGCATTCTCCGCAGGCTCCGGTCGCGACGTTGCGCGCCTCATTCGGAGGGCAACTGTTGGTCGGCGGGTTCGGCGGCGTTCCCGGTTTTCCGGGGGTGCCGGGCGGCCCTGTGCGCCGGCCCGGAGGTCCGCCGGGCGTCGTCGGAAATATTTCGATGCGCGGCGGCGGCAGCGGCTCGCAGGCACGCGCGATGGCGACATCGCCAAGGTGGCCGCGCGCGCCGCTTTCATCGAACCGGTCATCATAATCGATGAAATATGAGACAAGGGGCGGCTCGTCGTTGCGCCGCACGCGCCAGGTTTCGTTGCCCTGTAATCCGTCGACGTCAAGCGGGCCCGATTGCGCGAGCCTGGCCGCGAGCGCAGCGCTGGCGGCGGCGCGCAAATCCTCTCCCGTCGACCACATGAACCCGCCGCACGCGCCGGACATCAGGTTGCCGTCGGCGTCATAGCGGTAGCCGATGGCCACGCCGCCATTGCCGTTGCGCAGATCGTGCGGAAATCCGATTGAGTATTCGTCCGGCTGCTGCTGCCAGATCCGCCGCCCGTCCGGCATGGTTCCGGCGATTGCGTAACGCAACACCCGGCCAATCGACGGAACAGTCAGTGCGTCGAAATCGAATGCGCCGGTCGGCGTCGGCCGCTCGGCAAGAAACATCCGGCGCTGCTCGTCGAACGTGATCTTCGAAATTTCGGTGGGACCGTCGGCTGGCGGCACCGCAAGTTCGATCACGGCGTCGCTGCCGAACGAGCCGTCGGCATTGAGCCCGACCGACCAGACCTGCAAGCTGTCCGCGACCGCGTAATAAAGTCGGCGCTGGTAAACGGCCAGCCCGAAGACGCGCCGTTCGGGCGCCGCGTAATTCCAAGTGACCGGATTGCTGCTCTCGAATTGCGGGCTGGTGACGTCGAGCGGCGCTTGCGAGGTCCACGGCGCCGGCGGCAAGCCTTGCGCAGCGCGCCCGGTGTCGCCGTGGTCAAAGCGCTCCAACTCGTGGCCGTCCATGCCGAAGCGATGGATAAAGCCGGTTTCGCGATCGGCAACGAACAGCGACTGGGACGCGGGATCGTATGCCAACCCTCCAAGCGCCGCGCCGGAATTGGCTCGGCCGCCGAGCGTCACATTGGCGAACAAGCTGAGCGCGCCGGTGACGCCGTCGATCTTCCAGATCGTTCCGGGCCCGCCGTTGGGACCCCACAGGCCGGGCATGAAAGCCGCGGACGGAGCACCCACCCTGATGTGCTGCGGTTGCCCGTTCGGCCCGGGCGCGACGATCGGCAGTCCATAGGACGAGGTCGCCGCCACGTAGATGTCGGGCGGCGAACGATCGTCAAGCGCAACGCCGAACACCTGCCCGATCACGGCGGCGCTGTAGGTGAAAGGCTTGGGCGCGGCGACCAACTGCGCGGCCGGCGGTCCGCCCATATGTTGCAAATCGACGACGCGCAGTGATGCGCCGTTGCGGTCGATGAACGTCGTCAGGCCCGGATCGAAGCCCGGCGCGATCTCGATCGGCGGTAACGCGCCAGAGAAACCGGTCACAGCCGCGTTGCCGAGTGCCACGACCGGATTCGGAACTTGCTGGGCGTCAGCGTCGCCAAGCGACGCGGCGAGGCCCGCGCAAACAGCTATCGCAGGCCAAAATCGTTTTCCGCCGCGAAGCCGCCAAGTCCGGAGATGATTTTTGAGCCCCGCTGCCATCGCGCGCCTATTGGGCCGGCGGATAGGGAGCACAGGTCCCGTTCGCCAGATCGGGTTGCATTCCCGCCGGGCAGCAAATGCCGCACGAACTCACCTGATCGGGATTGCAGCAAACGCCGTCCGGCGTCCTCACCTCGTTCGCCGTGCAAGCCGCTACACACTTTTGGCCGAGCGCGACCTGGCCTTGCGGACAAACCGGCCCCGTCAGCGACGGCGGGCACGCCTCACCTTCCGGATTGAGCGAGGTTTTGATCGGCGGTTGCGCGGGCTGGCCGTTCGGGCAGACACAGACATATTGGCCGGCGCCTGAATTCGACGCGAGCGTCGTACCGGAAGGACATTGGCACATAAAGAACTGGCAATTCGGATCGTCGACGATGTTCGGCCACTGCGCGTAGTTACCGGCCGTGACCCAAACACCGTACATCGGCGCCGGGCAAATGCATGACTCGACCGAGATCGTGCCGGACGCGTCGGCGCCGAGCGTCGAGCTGATGATGGTGCCGTTCGGACCATTATTCTGCGTCACTGGCGGGGCATCGTCACCCGCCGGACATTTGAAGATGACGTTGCCGAGATTGGGGTTGCACGCGCCGGTATTGCTGCACGGATTCTGCGTGCAATTGGTCGGCACGTTGTCGATCGAGCCGCTGCATGAGCCGAACAGCCCGGGATCGGCCTGATGCACGAGATTTTGCAAATCGCACAGCGCGTCGGTGACGCAGGCGCCAACATCGCCGCCGACCTGCGTGATGTCGTTCGAAAGCCCGCAGGCGCATTGCACCACCGCCATGGCATCGGCGGCGCTGCTCATCGCGTCCAATATTGACGACAGGAAGCTCGCATCGACGCCGAGATTGCCAAGCTGGGTGACCAGGCTGTTGCCGTCGCCCTGAAGATTGGTCAGCTGGTTCTGCGCGTTCTGGACCGCTTGGCAGAATTGCTGGCTTTGGGAGACGCCAGCCATGACGCCGGCAGCAAGCCCGACCGGCGCCCACAACGCCGGATCGGACGTGACGCCCGCGCAATTGCTCGACGAGATCGTACTGAGCGTGTTTTGCAGCGCGTTCCAGATATCGTTGACGTCGCAACTGCCGCCGGCCCGCGCCTGCGTTGACGGCATCAACGCTGCCGCCGCGACCAACGCCGCGCTCAAAACCACTGCAATGCGCCGCCCTGACACCATGGGACAGCCGTGAGATTGCAAGGTTGCGGGATACCGCCCGGTTCCGGCCGGAACGGTACGCTCAAGTCTTGATTACGCGCAATGTGCGGGGTCGGATCATGCGCGCGCTATTGCACGACCCGACCGGCGCAAGCGCTGCTGCCATATGCCTAATTTTCCAAGGGAAATCCCCGCGGTAAGGCTGCATTAACCGCAGCCGCCCTAATCTTCCCCACGCGCGCTCGGTCGCGGGGACGAAAATGGGCGAACGCCGCGGAACCAGACGGCAAAAGAGCTTCCTGCGCGGCTTTGTCTATTTCGACAAACGGCGCGGAGTGATGAGCTGCCTCGTGCGCGACCTGTCGGATGACGGCGCCCGCATCATCTTTTCCGAAGGCGTGACCATTCCCGAAGCGATCAATCTGCACATTCCGCAACGGGACAAGACCTTCCGCGCCAAGGTGACGTGGCGGCGCGGCGACGAGATCGGGCTCGCTTTGATAGCCGCCGAGGAAGTCGCGGCGAGCTCGCAGGAGAGCGAACTGATCCAGCGGGTCGCGCAGCTCGAAACCGAAATCGCCGCGCTCAAGCGGACCATCAAGCAGCTCAAGCGCGAAAGCTCGGGCGAAGGCGAAATCGAAGCGGCCTGACACCGCCGCTTCGCCGTTCAACCATCAGCCGAACATCCGCTCGCCCTGCAGATCGACGATCTGCCGCGCCTTGCCGATGGTGAAGGTCACCGCGTCATCGTACGAAGCAAACGCATCGGCGCGGACGAAGCGATGCTCCTTGCGCACGCCGCCGATCTCGCGCTCGATCGTTCCGGCGGTCTGATACTGGCCCTCGTTCTTGTAGGGCGCCGGGCGAATAACGTAGCCCTTATACTCGACCGGCGCTGTGGTTTTCTCGGCCGCAGCGCCGGGCAGCTGGCCGAACAGCGCGCTGAGAAACGACATGAGAAGTTCCCCAAAGTAAATGCTGCTCGCGGGCTGACTGCCACTGTAGCACGTTTCGTGTCATCATCGGCCGTCGTTATGAGCGACGACGATCCACGCTGATTGTCCGAGTGTCGCGAATGGCGAATTTGCCGCCCCCGCGCAGCTATGATGTTTATTTCTCCGCACCGGGCGGCTCGCGGTTCTTTTCGCGCAATCCCAACCACGGCATCGCCGTCGCCGACAGCGGTATCACCTGGACTGCCGACGGCCGCACCAGCGAAGCACCATTCGCCGACATCGTGAGCGTCCACCTGCAAACCGCCACGCTGGGGAACGCCGAGCGGATGATCGACCAGTGCCGGATCGAGTTCGTCAACGGCACGGCGCTTGTCGTGTCCAATGCCTCCTCCAGCGGACTGCCGGATCAGGCGCAGACGCCGCCCTACCGGGATTTTGTCCGCGATCTGCATGCCCATCTGGCGGCACACACCGATGGCGCGATCCATTTCAGCGCGGGCATGGCGCAATGGCGGTACAACGGGTTGCTGGTGACGATGATTATCGCCGGTCTGTTTTTTGTCGCCGCTCCCCTGCTGCTCGTCGCCTTTACCGGCGATCTGTACGGCCTCATCATCGCGGCCGGCGGCGCGTCGCTCTCCTGGCCGTTCATCGAACTGCTGAGAAATAACGCGCCGCGCGATTACCGGCCGGACCAGCTGCCCGACGAATTGCTGTCTTGATCTCGCCGCCGATCGAGGCAATCGCTAGGAGGCCGCTGCGGCGGCGGCCGACGTCGCCGGCGCGCCCGCCGTGGCTCTGCGCGACTGATAATCGAGCCGCAGCGTCAAACAGCAGGCCGAGCCGCCGCTGCGGCGGAAGATATCGAGCGGCGTTTCGACCGTCGTATAGCTGCGGTCCGCGAGCTTGCGCTTGAGCGCAGCGCTCGCGCTCGAAAGAACGATAGTGCGACCGACACACACGGCATTGGCAGCAAAGCGCGCGGCGTCGGCGCGCGACAGCACAATCCGGTCGGCCGGCGCGACCTGCGCGTGGATCGCTTTGCGCGCAGCTTCGGTGAACGCGCCCGGATAATACATGACGCCGCCGCAAGGCAGCGCGCAAAAGGCGGTGTCGAGATGGTAGAAGCTCGGATCGGCGAGCGGCAGCGTCACGCAGCGCACGCCGAAGCTTCGCTCCAGCACGCTCGCCGCGGCCACATCGGAGCGAAAGCCGCAGCCCATCCATAAAAGCCCGCGATGGCGGTCGAAAATGCAGTCGCCGGCGCCTTCCAGCATGACGCTTGCCGGCAGCGTTTCGACGGCGTCGAGCAGCGCGCGCGCCTTGAGCGCGGCAAACGCGGCCGCGAACAATGGCTCCTCGGCCTGCCGCTCGCCATGCCGGAAACGCGCCAGCACGGCCTTGCGGTCGAGCACCACGGCGGCATTGGCGGTGAAGACGAGATCGGGAAGCCCGGGCTCAGGCTCGAGCGTCTCGATCGCGGCGCCGACGGCGGCGAGCGCGCGGTGAAGCCCCGCCCATTGCGTCTGCGCCTGTTCGTGCAAGGCCGCCCCGCCATCGGCCCAGGCTTGCGGGTCCATCCAGGGATTGATGCTGTAAGTGACCGCGAAATGCCGCGGCGGGCACATCAGGAAGCGGGGCTGCGAAGTCGGACCGAACGTCGCGTGGAGGTTCATGTCTCTGCGGAAGCGTCCTGTATGGGGCGGCACTTCGGCGAATCACTATGCCGAAGAAAACTTACCACCGGATGACCAAAGTGGCGCGCGGCGTTGCGCGTTAGGCTTAATCCGCGCGCCGCATTTTTTCCGCGCCTGTGCACAAATCGGAACTTCTGCGCCGCGTGCAAGATGGCGGTAGCGAAAAAAAGGCCGCCGGCAAACACGACGCTCGCCGGCGGCAGAGTCATTCAAGCCGGGTGACGGCGGTGACGCTTCGCGCGCGCTTGTCCGGCGCCGGCGCCTAGTATGACGCCTCCTGCACGCGCGGCGCGCTATAGCCGCGGGCATAAAGCGCGACCGCGAGGTTTTCGTTGCCATGCGCGGCGCGATAGGCGCCGGCGAGATAGCGTACCGCGTAGGTCATGTTGGTGTCGGCATCGAGCAGCCCCTCCGCCGAACCGCGATAGCCCATGGCGCGCGCGGTGCCGAGCCGGATCTGCATCAGCCCGTAATTGCCGGCGCTTACCACGCGCGGATTGTAGCGGCTCTCGCGCATGATCACGCGATGCACGAGCGAGGCCGGCACGCCGTTAGCGTTGGCGTGCTGCTCGACCATGGCCTCGAACTGCGAACGCGGCTCCGAAACGCCGCCGGCGAGCGCCGGTTGCGCAAGCAAGACGACGCCGACGGCCAACGTCACCCAATGCAGAATTCGTAACATCAATTGCACTCCATTTCTGTTTCAGGGAAAGCCCTCGCGGTTTCAGTTTCAGGGAAAGCCCTCGCCGTTGCGGCCCTTGTCACGGGCAAATCCGGCGAAGGTCCGGCGGTAACATGCGCCTCACGCGGCCATGTCGTGATCGGGGAACTAAAGGCGGCGCGCCGGAGCCGGCCGCGCGAATGCCTTCCGAAAAAGACTCGTTACGAATAAAATGCCCGTTGTCCGTCCGAATAATCGCGCGCGCGGGGTGAATTGGCGGATTGTGCGCTAAACGCGGCGTTAACCTGCGGGCCGGGCGGAGGCTGCGGCACATTGCCAATCCGGGCGGGCTGCCTATATAATGTGCCGCATATTCGCGATTGAGCTGACTTGCCGTCTCGCCCAAAAACGGGCCTTTCCCAAGAACACGCAAAATCCGGATTTGGACCGCACGAATGGTTTGTGCGGCCACAAAACGCATGAAGCGTTTTTCTTAAGGAGGCCATCATGGCTACAGGTACCGTCAAGTTCTTCAACGCCCAGAAGGGCTATGGTTTTATCGTGCAGGACGCGGGCGGCCCCGATGTGTTCGTTCACATCTCGGCGGTCGAGCGCGCCGGCATGTCGAACCTCAACGAGGGGCAAAAACTGTCCTTCGACATCGAGCCCGACCGCCGCAGCGGCAAATCGGCCGCGACCAATCTGCAGTCGGTCTGACGCTCGCTTATGTCTGTAATACCGGCGCCATAAAGGCGCCGGTATTTTCGTCTTTGTCGCGCGTCGAAGCATGATCCCGAAAGTAGATCGGTTTTCGGATAAAGATCATGCGCCAACAAAAGCATGATCCCGAAAAGTGGATACCGGTTCTCGGATAAAGATCATGCGCAATCAAAAAGAGGCCGTATCATGCCGCGCAAGCCGGGACTGAATTCCGAATTCGTCATGTTCGACGTCGTCTACGAGGACGGCACGCAGCGCTCGAACCGCAAGGTGCCGCGCGCGCTGACCGGCGGCATCGAAGGCGACAAGCCGGCCTACGGTTTCCTGATCGAGCAAGACCGCGACATCGCCGAAAAGTCCGGCCGGCCACTCGCCAAGATCAAAAGCATCGCGCGCTCGGGCACCAAGAAGAAAGAGCGCGACTACGGCGAGCGCCACTTCGGCTGATTAAGCCGCTCTTCCCCTTCACTCCATTGTCTTCATCCTGAGGTGCGCGCCGAAAGGCGCCTCGAAGGATGCTACCCTGAACGAACGGCAAGCAGATGAGCAAGCCTGACATTACATCTAAGAAGAAGTCGGCCGTGATAGAGCCGGGCACCCGCCGTTTAGGGGTAGAAGCTGCGCCCGAAAATCCGTTCGTTGCATTCAGCGAATGGGCGAGCGCGGCCGATGAAATGGCGTATTTGCAACTCGCACTGCAGATGGATCCCCGGGTCAAGCCCGGGCATGACGATTTGGATTAGTTGTCCAGGAACGAGCGCAGTTTGCGCGAGCGGCTCGGATGCTTGAGCTTCCGCAGCGCCTTGGCCTCGATCTGGCGGATGCGCTCGCGGGTCACCGAGAATTGCTGGCCGACTTCTTCCAGCGTGTGGTCGGTGTTCATGCCGATGCCGAAGCGCATGCGCAGCACGCGCTCTTCGCGGGGCGTGAGCGAAGCCAGCACCCGCGTCGTGGTCTCGCGCAAATTTGACTGGATGGCGGCGTCGATCGGCAGGATCGCGTTCTTGTCCTCGATGAAATCGCCGAGGTGCGAATCTTCCTCGTCGCCGATCGGCGTCTCAAGCGACAGCGGCTCCTTGGCGATCTTCAGCACCTTGCGCACTTTTTCGAGCGGCATGCCGAGCTTCTCGGCCAGTTCCTCCGGCGTCGGCTCGCGGCCAATCTCGTTGAGCATCTGGCGCGAGGTGCGCACGATCTTGTTGATCGTCTCGATCATGTGCACCGGGATGCGGATGGTGCGCGCCTGATCGGCGATGCTTCGCGTAATCGCCTGCCGGATCCACCACGTCGCATAGGTGGAGAATTTATAGCCGCGGCGGTATTCGAATTTATCGACCGCCTTCATCAGCCCGATATTGCCTTCCTGGATCAGATCGAGGAATTGCAGGCCGCGGTTGGTGTATTTCTTGGCGATGGAAATGACGAGGCGGAGGTTCGCCTCCACCATTTCCTTCTTGGCCTGGCGCGCCTCGCGCTCGCCCTTCTGCACCATGTGCACGATCTTGCGGAATTCGCCGATCTCAAGCCCGGTCTCGGTGGCGAGCGCATGGATCTGCGTGCGCAATTCCTTGATACGGTCCTTGTCGCGGGCGACGAAATTCTTCCAGCCTTTAGCCGAGAGCTTCGACACGCGGTTGAGCCAGCGCGGGTCGAGCTCGGAGCCCTGATAATTCTTCAGGAACTCCTCGCGGATGACGCCGTGGCTTTCCGACAGCCGCATCAGCCGGCCTTCATGGCCGACGAGTTGCTTGTTGATGCCGTAGAGGTGCTCGACCAGCGCATCGATGCGCGCCTGATTGAGCCGCAGCGACTTGACCTCCTGGACGATCTCTTCCTTGAGCTTCTTCGACTTGCGTTCCTGCGCCGGCGAGAGCGTCTCGTTGCGCAGCTTGTTCTGGATGTCGAGGTCCTGCAAACGGCGCAGCCGCTTGAACGAGTCGGCGATGTTGTCGAAGGTCTCCAGCACCTTCGGCTTGAGCTCGGCCTCGATCGCGGCGAGCGACATGGAATTTTCGAGATCGTCCTCGTCGAGGTCCGCCTCGCTCATGGCGGCTTCGGGATTTTCCTCGCCGTCGGCGCCAGTGCCACCGTTGACCGCCTGCGGCTTAAACGGCGTGGCGCCGGGCGGCGCCGAAGGCGGCGCCACGGTTTGCGGCGGTACCGGCGCGAAGCCGGGGATGCCGGCGGCGTGCGCGGCCGCTCCGCCGTCGCCGGGCGGCGCGCCCGGAGGCACGACGTTCTTGGCGTCGGGGCCGGCATAGGTCGCTTCCAGGTCGATGATGTCGCGCAGGAAGACTTTTCCTTCGTTGAGCTCGTCGCGCCAGATGATGACGGCCTGGAAGGTGAGCGGGCTTTCGCACAGCCCGGCGATCATCGCCTCGCGGCCGGCCTCGATGCGCTTGGCGATGGCGATCTCGCCTTCACGCGAAAGAAGTTCAACGGAACCCATCTCCCGGAGATACATGCGGACCGGATCGTCGGTGCGCTCGGACGGCTCCTTGGCCTCGGTCTTGGCCGGCGTCTTCGGCGTCACCTCGACCAGTTCGCCGGACTCGGTCTCTTCCTCCTCCGGCTCCTCGCGGGCCGCCTCGCCTTCCTCCTCGGCTTCGGCTTCCTCGGTCTCGACGACGTTGATGCCCATCTCGCTCATCATGGCGAGGATGTCTTCGATCTTCTCGGAGGTGACTTCTTCCGAAGGCATGACCGCGTTGAGCTGCTCATAGGTGACGTAGCCGCGCTTCTTGGCCTGCTTGATCATCTTCTTGACCGCGGCGTCGGAGAGATCGAGCAACGGCAGCGGAGCATCCGGGGTAGCCTCGGCGGCCTCCTTGTCCGGGGCTTCGCCCTCTTTTTGGGCGGCAGCCTTCGGCGGCGCGGATTTTTGCAGGGCGGCCTTGGCCTTGCTCACCGCCGCCTTGACGCTCGCGCCCACGCTCTTGCCTGCCATGTTCGTCTCCACCTACGCCTGTCCCTGCATTTTGAGTGCCCCTACCCTATGGCAGGAGTCTCGATCCGGGCCGGCCTCGCTCCGGCCCGCGCGCTTGAGGCCGGAATTCCGCATGTCCGGCCCCCGAGCAAACTCAAAACGGGTTTGGCGCCAGCCGGACGCCGCCCGAATCGAGCCCCTTACTTGTCCCGGAACTCCGTTAAGCTCCGACTAACCCTGTTTATTCGCGGCGAGCGCCCTCTTATTCCCTCGCCGGGCGTCCAGCGCTGCCGCCGACGCCCTCTGACGCCTCGTTCACGTCGACTGCGCCGGGCGGCCGGACTGCTCGCCAAAGCCCTCGATCAGGGCCTCGGTTCCATCGATGGAGGAGAGCCGGGCCTTCACGTCGCGCAAACGCGAGTAGTTGGTCTCGGTATTGTCCTGGCCAAGCGCCAATTCCGCGTCCTTAAGTTCCCTAGTTAGGGAATGCCATTGCCGATGCAAGGCAAGAAGCTGCTTCCAGGTCAGCAAAACGTCCGATCCGGCGGCCTCCGGCCGCGCCCCCCATACCGAGGGCGTCGTGATCGTGCGCTCGATGCGCCCGAGCAGTTCGGTAAAGCCGCGGCGCGAAAGTTCGGCGGCGACGTCCTGCCGCTCGTGTTCCGCCCGCGCGGCTTCGGCGGCGCGGTCGCCTTCCGGCCCGGCGCCGCGGGCGCCGTCGTGGCCGGCATGATGGGCCAGCACGTCGATCAGCGCGGCCTTGAGCTTTTTCGCGTCGGCATGGCGGAATTCAAGTTCGGACAGTTCCTCCAGATGGTCGTGCAGCAGCCACGGATGGTTGAGCGCGGCTTGCAGGATCAGCGCCTCGCGGCGCGGGATGGCGGCGCGATGGCCGCGATGCAGCGGGCTCGCGATCAGCTGCGGGCTTGCGGTCCCATAGCCCTGATCGCGGTCGAAGGCGCCACGCGGCGGAAAGTTCCGCATGCCGGCGCCGCCGCGGCGGCCGCCGTCGGCGAAGTTCCGGCGGCGCGGCGCGACCTCGGCTGGCGCGAAAAATTGGCGCAGCCGCGCGCCGAAATCGGAGCGGTAGTAACGGCGCACGGTTTCGTCGGCGATGGCGTTCATCACTTCGCCGAGCCGCGCCTCGAGCGCAGCGCGCCGCTCCGGCGTCGCGAACGTTCCGGCCTCGCTTTCGCGCGCCCACAGCACGTCGGCGAGCGGGCGCGCCGCGGCGAGCACATCCTCAACCGCCTCGCGCCCGCCGGAGCGGACGAGATCGTCGGGGTCCTGGCCATCCGGCAGCGCGGCAAGCTTCAGGCTCTTGCCCGGCTTGATCAGCGGCAGAGCGAGATCGAGCGCGCGATACGCCGCGCGCTTGCCGGCGTCGTCACCGTCGAAGCACAGGATCGGCTCGTCGGCCATCCGCCACATCAAGGCAAGCTGGTCGGCGGTGAGCGCGGTGCCGAGCGGCGCTACGGTTGCCTCATAACCGGCGGTGACCATGGCGATGAGGTCGATATAGCCTTCGACCGCGATGACGCGCCCGGAAAAATTTTCATGCGAAGACTGCGTGGACTGGTCTGCGGTATGCGCCGCCTTGCGCGCGGCGGCGATGTTGTAAAGCGTGCCGCCCTTGTGGAAGAGCGGCGTCTCCGGCGAGTTGAGATACTTGGCCGAGACTTCCTTGTCGAGCGCGCGGCCACCGAAGGCGATGACGCGGCCGCGCCAGTCGGAAATCGGAAACATCACGCGGTCGCGGAAGCGGTCGTAGGGAACCGCAATATCGTCGCCGGCAACGAGCAGCCCCGCTTCCACTATGTCCTCGACCGGGATTTTGGCGGCGCCGAGATGCTCCTTGAGCGCGTATTGCTCGCCCGCCGCATAGCCGAGCCGGAATTTTAATTGCGTCGCCGACGCGATGCCGCGGTCAGCAAGGTAACCGCGGCCGCGGGCGCCGTTGCGCGAAGCAAGCGTCGATTCGAAAAACTTGGCCGCCAGCTCGACGATGTCGTGCAGCGTCTTGCGCCGCTCTTCCTGCGCGGCCGCCTCGCGCGTCATCACCGGCAGCGGGATGCCGGCTTGCCCGGCCAGCCGCTCGACCGCCTCGGGAAAGCTCACGCCTTCCGTCATCATCACGAAGTCGAAGATGTTGCCGTTCTTGCCGGAGGAGAAGTCGAACCACATCGCCTTCTGGTCATTGACGAAGAAGGACGGCGTCTTCTCCTTGTTGAAGGGCGACAGCCCTTTGAACTCGCGCCCGGCCTTGCGCAATTTCACGCGGCGGCCGACGACTTCCGAGACCGGAAGCCGCGCGCGCAGCTCGTCGAGGAATTGCGGCGAGAATCGCATGGTGATTCGCCAAGGTAGCGCGGAAGATGGCGCTTGAATGGGCTTATTACGGGTCGGCGGGCGCCGGCGTCAGCCCCGGCGGGCCTTGTCCCGGTTATCCACAGCCGGCGGGCTAGCCGGCGAGCAGCTTCTTCACCATGGCACTCGCCTTGCCGAGGTCCATGCGGCCGGCGAAGCGCTCCTTGAGCGCCGCCATGGTGCGGCCCATGTCCTTGATGGTGGCGGCTTCGAGCTCCTTGATCAGCGCCGAAATCGCCTCCCCCGCCTCCATGTCGGAGAGATGCTTGGGCAAATAAGCCGAGATGATCGCCATCTCCTCGCGCTCCTGCGCGGCAAGTTCGCTGCGGCCGGCCTTTTCGTAAATGTCGAGCGATTCCTGGCGCTGCTTGATCATCTTGCCCATGACGTCGAGGATCTCGGCATCGGTGAGCGTGACGCGCTCGGCGGCACTGGTCTCGCGCTTGAGGACGTCGGCGTTGATCAGCCGCAGCGTCGACACGCGGCGCTTGTCGCCGGCTTTCATCGCATCCTTAAGCGCATTGTTGATCTCGTCGCGCAACACGGCTATGGCCTCTCGCGAGTTCGCAAAATTGCCCACCTTCGGGCGGTCGGCGGGCGCGCACATGATTTAGGCGTTCGCCGATGCTGACACAACCGCAGAAACAAAGCCTCTGGGACGAGCCCAGGCCGACGGCACTGCTCGTGCTCGCCGACGGCACCGTTCTGGAAGGCTTTGGCTTCGGCGCCACCGGGCATGCGGTCGGCGAGGTCTGCTTCAATACCGCCATGACCGGCTATGAAGAGATCCTGACCGATCCGTCCTATGCCGGGCAGATCATCACCTTCACATTTCCCCACATCGGCAATGTCGGCACCAACGAGGAGGACATCGAGACCGTCAACCTCGCGGCCACGCCCGGCGCGCGCGGCGTCATTCTGCACAGCGCGATCACCTCGGCGTCGAATTACCGCGCCACGCGCCATCTCGATCAATGGCTCAAAAGCCGCGGCGTCATCGGGCTCGCCGGCATCGACACCCGCGCGCTCTCCGCCTTCATCCGCGAAAAGGGCATGCCCAATGCGGTGATCGCGCACGAGCCTTCCGGCCGTTTCGACCTTGCCGCCCTCAAACAAGAGGCCAAGGCGTGGCCGGGCCTCGTCGGCATGGACCTCGTGCCGATGGTCACGGCCGGGCAGCGCTTTACCTGGACCGAGACGCCGTGGGTCTGGGGCGAAGGCTATGGCGAGCTGAGCGAGCCGGCGGAGTTTCACGTCGTCGCCATCGACTATGGCATCAAGCGTAACATCCTCCGCCAACTCGCCGGCAACAGCTGCAAGGTGACGGTGGTGCCGGCGCAGACCTCGGCTGAGGACATCCTGGCTCTCAAGCCCGACGGCATCTTTCTGTCCAACGGCCCCGGCGATCCGGCTGCCACCGGCGCTTATGCGGTGCCGGCGATCCGCGCGCTGATCGAAAAGAAGCCCGTGTTCGGCATCTGCCTCGGCCACCAGATGCTGGCGATCGCCGTCGGCGGCAAGACCATGAAGATGCATCAGGGCCATCACGGCGCCAATCATCCGGTCAAGGATCTCGCTACCGGCAAGGTCGAGATCACCTCGATGAACCACGGCTTCGCGGTCGACCGCGCGAGCTTGCCCGCGCATGCGGTCGAGACGCATGTCTCGCTGTTCGACGGCTCCAATTGCGGGATCGCGCTCAAGGACCGGCCGGTCTTCTCGGTGCAGTATCATCCGGAAGCTTCGCCCGGCCCGCGCGACAGTCATTATCTGTTCGGGCGCTTTGTCGGTCACATGCGCGAGTCCCGGCGCAAGTAGAAGAAACTTGAAATCTCCATGCCGACCGCCAGGAAAGAGACCGGGCCGATCACCCACACCTTCACCGACGGCCGGATTCCGAACAATCCGCTGCCGTTCGTGCTCTATCGCGCGGCCATCGATCTGATCGGCTCACCCGACCCGGAGCATGTCGTCGAAAGGGCCTTCGCGGCGAATGGCTGGGGCGGATTATGGCGCAACGGCGTCTACCCCTACGTGCACTATCACTTGATGATCCACGAGGTGATGGGCGTGGCGCGCGGCTTCGTGCGGGTGCGCTTCGGCGGCGAGAACGGCCGGGAAATCGAGATCGTCGCCGGCGACGTCGTCATCCTGCCGGCCGGCACCGGCCATCAATGCGTGCGGCAAAGCCCGGAGCTGATGGTGATCGGCGCCTATCCGCCGACCGGCAAATACGACCTTTGCCGGGGCAGCAAAGCCGAGTATGCGAAAGCGCTCGCCAGCATCCCGAAGGTGCCGCTGCCCGCGACCGATCCCGTGTTCGGACCGGAAGGGCCGCTGATGGCGCTGTGGCGCGCATGATTGCCGACTGGCTCGCGTTCTGGGACAGCCAGCACTTTATTTATGTCAACGCGCGCCACAAGGACGTGCACTACCGGCTGATCGCGCAGGGGATCGCCGCGATCGTCGCCGGACCCGATGCGCGCGTGCTCGATTACGGCTCGGGCGAGGCGCTGCACGCCGACTTCGTTGCGGCGCTCGCGGGCGAGCTGTTGCTGTGCGAGGCCGCGCCGAAAGTGCGCGCAGCGCTGACCGAGCGGTTTGCCGGCAATGGCAAAATCCGCGTGATTGCGCCGCACGAGATGGCGCGCCTGCCGAAGCATTCGCTCGATCTCATCGTGCTGCACTCGGTCGTGCAATATCTGACGCCGGCGGGCGCCGGCGCGCTCTTTACGCTGTTTCACCGGTTGCTGAAGCCCGGCGGGCGTCTCGTGGTCAGCGACGTGCTGCAGCCGGAGGTCGCAGCCGCCGCCGACGCGATCGCGCTATTGCGGTTCGGCAAGGTCAACGGCTTTTTCATCGCGGCTATGTGGGGTCTTCTGCGCACGCTGTTGTCTGACTATTGGCGGTTGCGCTCGCGGCTCGGGCTCACCCGCTACGCCGAAACCGAGATGATCGAGAAGCTCAATGCCGCCGGCTTTACCGCGCAGCCGGTGCCGGCGAATATCGGCCATAACCAGGCGCGCATGGCGTTTTACGCGCAGCCGCGCTGAGCCGCGCGCAAACGTTCGTTGCCGGCGCCGGTCAGCGCGTGTAGGAAACTTGGCGCGGCAGGCAGGAAAGGCCGAAATGTCGAAGCAATCGATGCGCGACGAAACCGAGCGCCTGGTGAAAGAGGCGCTGGAGCGAAAGACCGTCACCATCAAGCAGGGTCAGACCCGGATCGAGGCCAAATGCGGCAAGTGCGGAGCGCCGAACCGCGTCTCGGCGGCTCCCGGACAGACCAGGGTGGCCTACACCTGCAAGGAATGTGGCGAAAAACAAAGGACTTTGTAGCAGCCGCTTTGTGAGATAACCGCCTCCTCGCAGATCGTTAAGCCCAAGGCGCGTAAGGGCATAATGGGCCTTTTATGCAAAACCGCGCTGCGGGCTAAAAGCCAATCGGCCGCCGGGTTCCGCGACCGGCAACGGATGTGGTAATTCTCAGGTCGCAATCTGCTCGCCCGGGATCGATGGCAAGGCCGTAGCGGAGAATCCCATGCCGGAGAGCCATTCGCGCAGGCTAGCAGCGATCCTAGCCGCCGATATCGCCGGCTACAGCGCCCTGATGGGTTCCGATGAGGCGCGCACGGTCACGGACCTCAAGGGCCATCAGGCAGTCGTGCTGCCGATGGTCGGCGACTTTGGCGGACGCGTCATCGACACTGCCGGCGACGGCATATTGGCCGAGTTTCCCAGCATCGTGAATGCGGTCGAGTGCGCCGTCGCCATTCAACGCTCGATGGCCGAACGGAACGCACCAATCGAACCGGCGCGGCGCATGCAATTTCGCATCGGCATCAATCTCGGCGACGTCATCTACGACAACGAGCGAATCTTCGGGGACGGCATTAACGTAGCGGCGCGGCTGGAGGGAATCGCTGAACCGGGCGGCATATCGATTTCCGAGGACGCCTGCCGACAAGTACGAGACAAGGTGGCGGCCGGCTTCATCGACCTCGGCGAGCAGAGCTTGAAGAATATTGCGCGGCCGGTGCGCGTCTATCGCGTCGAATTCGCTGGAGCAAATGCCGCACAGCAATCCGAGGCTCGTGTTAGGGCCACGACCGTCGCCGACAAGCCGGCGATCGCCGTCCTGCCGTTCGTCAATATGAGCGGCGAACCCGAGCAGGAATTCTTCGCCGAAGGCATCACCGAGGACATTCTGACCGAGCTGTCGCGCTTCCGCGAGCTGTTCGTGATCTCGCGCAACTCTGTATTCGTTTACAAGAGCAAGCCGATCAACGTGCAAAAAGTGGCCAAAGAGCTTGGCGTCCAGTACGTCGTCGAGGGCAGCGTACGCAAGGCGGGCAGCCGCGTCCGCATCACCGTGCAGCTGATCGACGCCGAAACCGACCGCCATCTCTGGGCCGAGCGTTACGACCGGGAACTCGCCGATATCTTCGCCATCCAAGACGAGGTGACGTCGTCGATCGTCTCGATCCTGCCGGGCCGCGTCGCGGCCGCGGCGCACGACCGCGTGCAGCGCAAGTTGCCGGAAAACCTCGCGGCCTACGAATGCGTGCTCGCAGGAAAGCTACTCCATCACCGTTCCAACCGGGCGGACAATGAGGAGGCGTTGCGGATGCTCGAGCGCGCGATCGCGCTCGATCCCGGTTATGCGCATGCGCATGCGTGGAAGGGTTGCGTGCTCGGACAATCGTGGGTCTACGGCTGGTGCGCCGACGGCGAGGCTACGACGCGCACCGTGATCGACGAACTGACGTTGGCGCTGTCGCTCGACGAGAACGACAGCGACGTGCATCGCGTTCTCGCCGCCGCGAGCCTGGCGGTGCGTCACGACCACGACAAGGCGCTCTACCATCAGGAGCGGGCGCTAGCGCTCAATCCGAACGACGATCTCATCGTCGTCCAGCAGGGTGAAATGCTGACCTGGATCGGGCAGGCCGAACAAGGCATCGAGTGGATCCAAAAGGCGATGCGCCTCAACCCCTATCATCCCGAGCGCTTCTGGAATCATCTCGGCCGCGCCTATTTTGTCGCGCGACGCTACGATGAGGCAATCAAGGCGTTCCAGCGGATTAGCCGCGCCGACCACAGCCATTTGGCGTTTCTCGCTGCCTGCCACGCGCAGCTCGGCGACGCCGCGGCGGCCAGCGGCGCGGCCCGCGAGGTGCTGCAGCGGGCGCCGGACTTTTCGATCAAGCGCTATATCGCGACGCAGCATTATAAGCGTGAGAGCGACCGCGAGCACCACCGCGCCGCGCTCGTTAAGGCGCAATTGCCGGCGTGACGCGGAAACCCGGCGCGTCCAACGAACCCCTTCCCTGCCCGCGATTTCTCGTCTAAACAGCGCTCGCGCGGGGTCGGCCCCCGCCGCCGGCTGAAGGACGCGCGATACGCGCGCCCTTTTTTTGTGCGCAAAAACGGAAGCGATGCCCAAACGGACCGACATTTCCTCGATCCTGATCATCGGCGCGGGGCCGATCGTCATCGGCCAGGCCTGCGAGTTCGACTATTCCGGCACGCAGGCGTGCAAGGCGCTCAAGGCCGAGGGCTACCGCGTCATCCTGGTCAATTCCAATCCCGCCACCATCATGACCGACCCCGATCTGGCGGACGCGACCTATATCGAGCCGATCACGCCGGAGATTGTCGCCAAGATCATCGAGAAGGAGCGCCCCGATGCGCTGCTTCCGACCATGGGCGGCCAGACCGCGCTCAACACCGCGCTGTCGCTGCGCAAAATGGGCGTGCTGGAAAAATTCGGCGTCAAGATGATCGGCGCCACCGCCGACGCAATCGACAAGGCCGAGGACCGCAAACTCTTCCGCGAGGCGATGACCAAGATCGGGCTCGCGACGCCGCGCTCGCACCAAGTCAAGACGCTGATCGCGGCGCTGGAAGCGCTCGACGACATCGGACTTCCCGCCATCATCCGGCCGTCGTTCACGCTCGGCGGCACTGGCGGCGGCGTCGCCTACAACAAGGCCGAGTTCATCGAGATCGTCGAGCGCGGCATCGACGCCTCACCGACCGACGAGGTGCTGATCGAGGAATCGGTGCTGGGCTGGAAAGAATTCGAGATGGAGGTGGTGCGCGACAAAAACGACAATTGCATCATCGTCTGCTCGATCGAGAACATCGATCCGATGGGCGTGCATACCGGCGACTCGATCACGGTAGCGCCGGCGCTGACGCTCACCGATAAGGAATACCAGATCATGCGCGACGCCTCGATCGCGGTGTTGCGCGAGATCGGCGTCGAGACCGGCGGCTCGAATGTGCAGTTCGCGGTCAATCCGCGCGACGGCCGCCTAGTCGTTATCGAGATGAATCCGCGCGTCTCGCGTTCGTCGGCCTTGGCGTCGAAGGCAACCGGATTTCCGATCGCCAAGGTCGCCGCCAAGCTCGCGGTCGGCTACACGCTCGACGAGATCAAGAACGACATTACCGGCGGCGCCACGCCCGCTTCGTTCGAGCCGACCATCGATTACGTGGTTACCAAGGTACCGCGCTTCGCCTTCGAGAAATTCCCAGGCGCCGAACCGGTGCTCACCACCTCGATGAAATCGGTCGGCGAGGCGATGGCGATCGGCCGTACTTTCCAGGAAAGCCTGCAAAAGGCGCTGCGCTCGCTCGAAACCGGCCTGACCGGCCTCGACGAAGTGGCGATACCCGGGCTCGGCGAGGGCGACGACAAGAACGTGCTCCGCGCCGCGCTCGGCACCCCCTCGCCCGACGGCATCCTCAAAGTCGCGCAAGCGATGCGGCTCGGCATGAACGATGCCGATATCCACACCGCCTGCCGGATCGATCACTGGTTCCTGGAGCAAATCCGCGAACTGATCGAAACCGAGGCCGAGATCCGCGCCAAGGGAATGCCGGCGACGGCAGGCACGCTCCGCCGATTGAAGGCAAAGGGCTTCTCCGATGCGCGGCTGGGCCGGTTGAGCGGCGTTGCCGCCGACGATGTTGCCGAACGCCGCCGCGCGCTCGGCGTGCGGCCGGTGTTCAAGCGGATCGACACCTGCGCCGCCGAATTCACGTCGCCCACCGCGTATATGTATTCGACCTATGAAGCGCCGTTCGCCGGCCGCGCCGCCGACGAAGCGGCCCCTTCGGACAAAACGAAAGTTGTCATTCTTGGCGGCGGCCCGAACCGCATCGGTCAGGGCATCGAATTCGATTACTGCTGCTGCCACGCCGCCTTTGCGCTCAAGGACGCCGGCTACGAGACCATCATGGTCAATTGCAACCCGGAAACCGTGTCGACCGATTACGACACCTCCGACCGGCTTTATTTCGAGCCGCTCACCGCCGAGGACGTGATCGAGATCATCGATACCGAGCGCAGGAACGGGACGCTGCACGGCGTGATCGTGCAGTTCGGCGGGCAAACGCCGCTCAAGCTCGCCGAGCCGCTGGAGAAGGCGAAGGTTCCGATCCTCGGCACCTCGCCGGATGCCATCGATCTCGCCGAAGATCGCGACCGGTTCCGGGAACTCCTCGACAAGCTCAAGCTCCGCCAGCCGAAGAGCGGCATCGCCACTTCGCCGGCGACAGCGCGCAAGATCGCCGACGAAATCGGCTATCCGATCGTGATCCGCCCGTCTTATGTCCTTGGCGGCCGGGCCATGGAGATCGTGCACGAGGGCCATCAGCTCGACCGCTATGTCGCGCGGCTTGCCGCCGATCTCGATCGGCCCTCGGAATTTGCGGTGTCGAAGAAGCGTCCGCTCCTGATTGACCGCTATCTGACCGACGCGGTCGAAGTCGACGTCGATTGCCTGGCCGACGGCACGGACAGCTACATCGCCGGCATCATGGAGCACATCGAGGAAGCCGGCATCCATTCCGGCGATTCCGCCTGCTCGCTGCCGCCGCATAATTTGTCGGCCGATACGATCAAGGAGCTCGACCGGCAGACCCGGGCGCTCGCACTGGCGCTCAAGGTCGGCGGCCTGATGAACGTGCAATACGCCATCAAGAACGGCGATATCTACGTGCTCGAAGTCAACCCGCGTGCCTCGCGCACAGTGCCGTTCGTCGCCAAGGTCACCGGCGTCCCGGCCGCCAAGATTGCGGCGCGAATCATGGCGGGCGAGACGCTCAAGAGCTTCAACCTGCGACCGCAAAACTTCGAATTCGCCACCGCCCGCCACGTCGGCGTGAAAGAAGCGGTGTTTCCCTTCGCGCGTTTCGGGCCGGCGGTCGATACCGTGCTCGGGCCGGAGATGAAATCGACCGGCGAAGTGATGGGCATCGACCGCGACTACAATGTCGCCTTCGTCAAAAGCCAACTGGGCGGCGGCACGCGGCTGCCGCGGCGCGGAACCGTATTCGTGTCGGTCAAGGACGCCGACAAGCCGCGCATTCTCGAATCGATCCGCCTGCTCGCGGGGCTCGGGTTCGGGGTGCTGGCGACCTCGGGAACCCAGCGCTACCTCGCCGACGAGGGCGTTTCGGCGGTCAAGATCAACAAGGTCGCGGAAGGCCGCCCGCACATTGTCGACGCCATCAAAAACGGCGGCGTTCAGCTGGTTTTCAACACCACCGAGGGCGCCACAGCGCTGGCCGACAGCCGCTCGCTGCGCCGGGCTGCCCTCTTGCATAAAGTGCCGTACTACACCACTCTCTCAGGGGCCGTCGCCGCAGCGCAGGGT
>Ga0181525_10000960_pt1 | contig 25000 bp, 17 predicted proteins | sample PEATcosm2014_Bin_48_FD_121100 | JGI IMG/M metagenome (GOLD analysis project Ga0181525, IMG submission 121100) | Peatland microbial communities from MTU Mesocosm Facility, Houghton, MI, USA - PEATcosm2014_Bin06_10_metaG | ecosystem: Environmental > Terrestrial > Soil > Wetlands > Peat | place... | reverse complement strand
GAACCAGCGGGGGCCAGCCACGGCACGCCCAGCGGCCGCCCGGGACAGTCACGCGACGCGATGTCGTATGACCACGACGGAATGCACGAGGACACAGCGCAGCGTTCAGCTTATGAGAGCTGGCCCGAAGGGTCAATTCAGCCCGGCCACAATACGGCCACGGTATCGCCCGCGGGGACAGCTAGTGCGCCGCCTCGGCCCAGCTGTGGCCGGTGCCTACGGATACGTCTAGCGGGACGCGGAGGGAGGCGGCGCCGGCCATGGCGGCACAGACCAGGTCGCGGGCGGTCTCGTACTCGCCGGGGGCGACCTCGACGATGAGCTCGTCGTGCACCTGCAGGAGCATCCGGGACCGCAGGCCCGCGGCGGCCAGCGAGCTGCCGGTGGCCAGCATGGCCACCTTGATCACGTCGGCGGCGGAGCCCTGGATCGGGGCGTTGAGCGCCATTCGTTCGGCCATCTCGCGCCGCTGCCTGTTGTCCGAGGTGAGGTCGGGCAGGTACCTCCGGCGGCCCATCATGGTGGCGGTGTACCCGTCCATCCGGGCCCGGGATACCACCTCGTGCAGGTAGTCGCGGACCCCGCCGAACTCGGCGAAGTACTCCTCCATCAGGCCGCGCGCCTCTTCGGTGCTGATCCGCAGCTGCTGGGAGAGCCCGAAGGCGGAAAGACCGTAGGCGAGGCCGTAGTTCATCGCCTTGATCTTGGCCCGCATCTCCGGGCCCACCTCGTCGGGCGGCACGCCGAACACCCGGGACGCGGTCGCCGCGTGGAAGTCGTGCCCGGACTCGAACGCGGCGATCAGCGCCTCGTCGCCGGACAGGTGGGCCATGATGCGCAGCTCGATCTGGCTGTAGTCGGCGGACAGCAGGCACTCATACCCTGCGCCGACGATGAAGCCCTCCCTGATGCGCCGGCCAAGGTCACTGCGGATGGGGATGTTCTGCAGGTTGGGGTCGGTGGAGGAGAGCCTGCCGGTCGCCGCGATCGTCTGGTTGAACGTCGTGTGGATCCGGCCGTTCTCACCGGCCATCGGGATCAGCGAGTCCACGATCGACATCAGCTTGGCCACGTCGCGGTGCCGGAGCAGGTGCTCGAGCAGCGGGTGGCCGGTCTGGGCGAGCAGGTTGGTAAGGGCCTCGGAGTCGGTGGTGTACCCGGTCTTGATCCGCTTGGTCTTCGGCAGGTTCAGCTCGGTGAACAGCACCTCCTGCAGTTGCTTGGGCGAGCCGAGGTTGAACTCGTGCCCGATGACGGCGAACGCGGCCTGCTCGGCCGCCTTGGCCTCGCCGTGCAGCATCGCGGACATCGCCGCGAAATGGTCCACGTCGGCGGCGATCCCGGTGTGCTCCATCTTGGCAAGCACCGAGACGAGCGGCAGCTCGAGCTCGCGCAGCAGCGCGCCCGCCTCGCGCCGGTCCAGGTCCTCGTCAAGCGCGGCGGCCAGCTCGAGCGTGGCCTGGGCGCGCATCACCAGGCCGGCGGCGGCGTCGCGCTCGACCGACCCGTCCAGCGTCAGCTGGCCGTCTTCCGGCTCGGCGCGCAGTTCCTTGCCCAGGTAGCGCAGCGCGAGGTCGGCCAGGTCGAAGGTGCGCTGGCCGGGCAGCGCGAGGTAGGCGGCCAGCGCCGTGTCGCTGACCAGTCCGTTCAGCGGCAGGCCGCGGGCGGCGAAGGCGTGCATGGGGCCCTTGGCGTCGTGCAGGACCTTCGGGTGCCCGGTGTCGGCCAGCCACGCGGCCAGCGCGCGGTCGTCGTCCTCGGTGAGCGCCGTCGGGTCGATGTGAGCGCCGTGTCCGTCGGCGGCTGCGATCGCCACCCCCGTCAGGTTCCCCGTGCCGCGACCCCACGTGCCCGTGACTGCCACACCCGCTCGTTCTGCTGAAGAATGGGCGGCCAGCCAGGCACCGACCTCGTCGGGTCCGAGCAGGACGGCAACCACCTCGAAAGCCGATTTTCCCGGTTCGCTCGTCGCGGCGACGGCGGGGGCGCCATCAGAGCCGATCGCGCTGATCAGGCCGTGCGGCAGGGTCTGGTACAGGCGATCGCGGAGCACGCGGAACTGGAGCGTGTCGAACAGCTGGTGGATCTTCTCCCGGTCCCAGGCGACCGGCAGCAGGTCGTGCGGCACGGCGCCGACCGTCTCCGCGGGCAGGTCGGTGACCAGCGCGGTGAGCTGGCGGTTGCGCAGCACGCTGGCCAGGTGCTCGCGCAGAGCGTCACCCGCCTTGCCCTTGACCTCGTCGACCCGGTCGACGAGCGCGGCCAGCGAGCCGAACTCGGCGATCCATTTGGTCGCGGTCTTCTCCCCCACCCCGGGAATGCCCGGCAGGTTGTCGCTCGGGTCGCCGCGGACCGCGGCGAAGTCGGGATACTGGGCTGGGGAGAGCCCGTACTTCTCCAGCACGGCTTCCGGGGTGAAACGGGTCATCTCGGTGATGCCGCGGCGAGTCATCAGCGCCGTCACCCGGTCGGAGACCAACTGCAGCACGTCTCGGTCGCCGGTGACGATGAGCACGTCCATGTTCTCGGCGGCGGCCTCGGTGGCCAGCGTGGCGATGAGGTCGTCGGCTTCGTAGCCGGGCGCGGACAGCCGCCGGATGCCGAGCGTGTCGAGCACCTCGAAGATGAGGCTGAGCTGGCTGCGGAAGTCTTCGGGGGTTTCCCGCCTGTTCGCCTTGTACTCGACCCACTGCTCGTGCCTGAACGTCGGCTCGCCGCGGTCGAACGCGACCGCGATGTGCGTCGGCCGCTCGTCCCGCAGCACGTTGATGAGCATGGCGGTGAACCCGTACACCGCGTTTGTGGGCTGCCCAGTGGTGGTGGAGAAGTTCTCCACTGGCAGTGCGAAGAACGCCCTGTAAGCCAGGGAATGACCGTCTAGCAGCAGCAACCGGTCCCGAGCGGTTTCTTGTGACGCCACCCATCGATCCTAAGGGCCGGACGGGAGATGGTGCTCCCGTCCGGCCCGTCTACTGCCTTATGAGGAGAACGCGAAGATGGTGGTCGAGGTCATGGTCTTGCCCGCGCCCAGCTCGGTGGAGGGGAAGTTGGGCTGGTTGGGCGAGTTCGGGAAGTGCTGGGTCTCGAACGTGTAGCCCGCGCCCTGCCGGTAGGTGTGGCCGCTGATGCCAACCAGCGTGCCGTTGAGGAAGTTGCCGCTGTAGAACTGCACGCCGGGCTGGTCGGTCCAGACGGTCAGCTCACGGCCGCTGCCCGGGTCCCAGGCGCGGGCGGCGAGGTTGAGGCCGTCCGGGCCGGTGGTGGCGGCGGTCTGCGGGTTCAGCACCCAGTTGTGGTCGTAGCCCTGGGCGATGAGCAGCTGGTTGTACCCGGGGGAGTTGAAGTTGGCGCTGACGTCGTCGATCCTGGCGCCGATCGCCGTCCCGTTGGGGTTGGTGAAGTTGAACGGCGTGCCGAACACGCTGGCGTTGTAACCGAGCGGGATCTGGGTGGTGTCGGTCGGCGAGTACTTGTCGGCGTTGATGTACACCTTCTGGCCGTAGGCCGAGCCCGCGGTCGAGTTCTCGCCTGCCAGGTTGAAGTAGCTGTGGTTGGTCATGTTGATGACCGTGTTGAGGTTGGAGGAGTCGTTGTGCGCCGAGTAGTGGATGCCGTACTGGTTATTGTTGTTCAGGGTGAACGTGACGTCCACGGTGAGCTGGGCCGGGTAGCCGGTGCAGCCGTTCGGGCAACCCGGGCTGCCGACCGCGCCGCTGCTGTCGCCGTTGGGGCTGACCAACTGCAGCGTCACGCCGACTTCGCGGGAATTATCGATGACGTTGACGGTGCTCCAGATGTGGTTGCCGAACCCGACCAGCCCGCCGTGCAGGCTGTTCACGCCGTTGTTGATCGGCAGGGTGTAGGTGACGGGGCCGACGCCGGGCTGGTTCAGGGTGAAGGTGCCCTTGGCGATCCGGTTGCCGTACCTGCCGATCGTCTCGCCGAAGTAGGGGCCGCCGTTGGCGGTCACCGGCGGGCTGACGTAGGTGACGTAGTCCTGCAGGGTCTTGAAGCCGAGGACCACGTCGGCAACCTGGCCGTTGGCGCCTGGCACGTCGATCGCCTGGGTGATGCCGCCGTAGGTCAGCAGGTCGATCCGCATGCCGTTGGCATTGGTCATCGTGTAGCGGTAGGTCGGGGTCACCTTGCCGGTGTACGGCTCGACCGTGCTGCCGAAATACTGCTTGGTAATGGACAGCCCGCCGTAGCCTTGAGCCGGGCGCGTGCTGGCGGCGCTCGCCGCCACCGCCTGGCTGGCCGCTAGCGAGCCGCCGAGAGCAAGCGCCACCAGAGCCGACAAGCCGATCACGGCCGGCCTGGACAGACGCCGCTGTCTTCCGTTCACGCGCATGTGCGCTCCCTTCACTAGAAGTGTCCAACACCAAATTGTGAGCGCTAACAACATGAAAGTCACCCCTTATCACACAAAATATTGCAGCGGATCTTGCGTCGCCGGATATGTCCAGCGTGCGTGCGGTGTGCCCGCGGGCCGCGGCCCGTGGGAACCTGTAGGTGGACCAAAAACCGCGGAGGTACGGATGGATCAGGAGATCCTCGACAAGATCGTGGCGACCACGGTTGCCGAGGGCACGCTCGCCGACCGCATGGGCATCAAGATCCTTTCGGCCTCCGCGGCGCAGGTGGTAGGGACGATGCCGGTCGACGGCAACACCCAGCCGTACGGACTGCTGCACGGCGGGGCGTCCTGCGTGCTCGCGGAGACCATCGGGTCGCTCGGCGCGGTCCTGCACGCCGGCATCGACCGGGTTGTGGTCGGCATCGAGATCAGCGCCACGCACCACCTGGGGGCCAGGGACGGGGAGGTCACCGGCGTCGCCAGGCTGGCGCACGGCGGCCGGACGCTGGTCAGCTATGAGATCGTCATCACCGACGCCGCCGACCGCCGCGTGTGCACGTCCCGGCTTACCTGCCTGATCAGGGGCCAGGTTCCCGGCGAATCCGGGAATGGCCTCGATCACCTGGGTAAACGGCGAGTTATCAGCTGATGATCGTGCGCTGATCATGTGCTGTCCGGCGGCCGACCCGGCTTTGCACGACCCGGCGGCGGGTCGCTAACGTGGGACGGCGGGCCCGGGGGGTCCAAGTAGACAACGTGTCGGCCGGGGAAGGCGGACACGGCACCAACGGCTCCCCGGGCTCCGGCCTCTCAGCCCGGCCTCGGCGGCCCGGCTTCGGCGGCCCGGCCCAGTCCAGCCCGGCTTGCGGCTTTTCGGTGATTTTCGGGGTGCCTGCCCGGCCTCAGGGTTGCGGTGTCTCGGCAGGCATGCTCATGCTGCCCTCGATGACCGCCTCCGCGACCTTGCGCATCGTCAGGCGCCGGTCCATCGAGGTCTTCTGGATCCAGCGGAACGCCTCGGGCTCGGTGAGCCCGTGCTGCGACTGGAGCAGGCCCTTGGCCCGGTCGAGCAGCTTGCGTACCTCAAGCCGCTCGCGCAGCGTGCCGATCTCGCCGTCGAGCGCCCGGATCTCGGCGAACCTGCTGACCGCCATCTCGATGGCTGGCACCAGGTCGGCCTTGGTGAACGGCTTGACCAGGTACGCCATCGCCCCCGCGTCGCGCGCCCGCTCCACCAGTTCGCGCTGGGAGAAGGCGGTCAGGATGACGACGGGCGCGATCCGCTCGGCGGCGATCCGCTCGGCGGCGGAGATGCCGTCCAGGACCGGCATCTTGACGTCAAGGATGGCCAGATCCGGGCTGAGGCTGGTGACGCGTTCCACGGCCGATTCCCCGTCGCCGACCTCGGCGACGACCGAGTAACCCTCCTCTTCCAACATCTCCTTGAGGTCAAGCCGGATCAGCGCCTCATCCTCGGCGATGACGACACGCAACGGGTTCCTGGTCACGCTGACGAGCCTACCGTTGCCGGGTACATTGTCATTCGTACGTACGCCCCGGTATGCCAATTGGTAGAGCACGCGGCCTCAAAAACCGTGCAGTGTGGGTTCGAGTCCCACCCGGGGCACTACTACGGCGGGCTCACGCCTCGGCGGAGAACACCTTGACGGACACGGTGGGCGTGTATTCGGGGTCCGGCGCGTCCGGCCTCGGGTACGGGATCAGGACCACGGTGATGTTGTCGGCACCGCCGGCATCGATCGCGAACTGCACCATGTGCACGGCGACGCCGTGCGGGTCGGTCAGCGCAGCCGGCATCGCCAGCGCGGCCAGGTCGGCCGCCTCCGGCAGGTAGTTCCACAGGCCGTCCGAGCACACCATCAGGACCCCGGAGCCGGGCGGCGAGAACCGCTCGACGTGCGGCGCGCGGTCAGGGTCGTCGGCCAGGTCGCCGGCGTCTCCGCCGAGCCACCGGGTCAGCACGTGCGCGTGCGGGGAGGCCATCGCGGTCGCCTGGTCGGCCAGGCCGGCCGCGATCATCCCTCCGGCGACTGAATCGTCCATGGTGAGCTGGCGCGACTCGGAGGCGGGCTGGGCGAGCCAGTAGGCGCGGCTGTCGCCCAGCCAGCACAGGGTCACCTCGTCGGCGGTCGCGACAGCGGAGACGAACGTGGTAGCCGCGGTGTCGCCGGCCGGCCCCTGCAGCCCGGCGATCGATTCCCGCGCCGCCCGCACCGCGGCCCGCGACGCCTCGGCCAGGTCCTCCCCCGCCTGCGCCGCGGCGAGCAGGCGCGGCAGCGCGATCTGCGCCGCGGCGAGCGACGCCTCATCGGGCCTGGCCGCAGTGGAGACTCCGTCGCAGACCACGGCTACCAGCACCGGGCCGCTCGGGGTCTGCTGTGCCTCCAGCGCCATCGCGTCCTCGTTGCGGGGATGCCGCAACCCCCTGTCGCTGACTCCGGCGGCAGCATTGAGGGCGATTTCGGCCCTGTCGCGCGACGGCGAGATGTCGATCATGTGCATACGTTAGTGCCTCGCAACGCCCCGGTTGTGCGCCGATGCGTCATCGCTAACTTCTGTGTCGCGGACAACCCTTGAATCCGGGTCGGACGGGTCCGCCGATCGCCCGGGATTGCATGTTTCGGTCACATGTTCGATGATACGGCAACTTTCAGCGGAATATTGGTGCCTGACGGAGATTTTGTAGTCATGTACAGCGCCTTTTCTTCCGCTAAGCCCAGATATTCCGCGATCCGTTTCCGGGTCGGCGCGACGCACGGCGCTTGCGTGTCACAGGCCGCATACGCACCACGCTGCACTGGGGCGGGCGGCAACAAGAGCGTAACGATCCGGCTAGCCGCGGTGGACGGTGATCGCGGTCCAGGCACCGAGGTTGATGCGGTCGCCGTCGTGCAGCGGGACCTGATCACCGACCCGCACTTCTGCGCCGTTGACCAGGGTGCCGTTGGCGGAGCCGGGATCGAGGACGGCCCAGCCGCCGTCGAGCGCGGCGATCAGGACCGCATGCAGGCGGCTGATCCCAGGGTCGACCGGCGGGCCGGTCAGGTCGATCTCCGGCTCCAGCCCGCGGGACACGCTGCGGCGCCCGATCCGCATCTGCGCCCCGGCGAGGCGGAAGCGGCGTTCGGCGTAGTACGCGGGGAAGTCGATGGCCTCACCCTCGGTACCGCTGGCCGCCCGGACCTGGTCGTAGTAGGAGCGGTCCGCTCCGACCACCGCGGTCCAGCTGAAGTGGGCATCCGCGCCCGGCGCCGAGGCCGCCGGCGGTACCTGCGGTCCCAGGGGCTGGGATGAGGGTGCGGGTGGGGCAGCGAAGTTGAAGCCGCATGACTCGCAGAATTGGCCGGTCCTGGCGGTGGCGCAGCGCGGGCAGGACTCTGCCGGAGCCGCGGGCGCGGCCGGGGCGGCCGCGAGGCCGCCGGTGGGCATTGCGCCGGTCGGAAACGCGCCGGTGCCCGGGAGGCCGGTGGCGGAGGATGGCGCCGGCGCCTGCGCGTTGCCTGGGCTGGTGGCGATGCGCATGCCGCACACATCGCAGAAGTCATCGCTCGCCGAATCATGACCGTTCGGACATACCGCCATCGCCGCCTCCTACCCTTCTGCCGCCCCGTCGGGTTAAGACTGGGCCTTCTTCACCCTGACCGTCTTCGTCGACCTCGTGTCCAGGGCCATCTCGTCGACGTCCTCGACCTTCTTCTTCAGCCGGACGGTACCGGTCTCCACGTCGACGACGTCGACCACTTTGGCGAGAAGCTTGGCGGTGTCCTCGTTGCCCGACTGGTGGGCCAGCGCCACGGCCCGGCCTAGCTTGGCGGTGGCGACCTCCTCGTTGCCCTGCTTGCGGGCCTCAAGGCCCTCCTGTATCGCGTCGGCGAGTTCGGCCTGGCCGGTGTAGTGGGCGACCAGCGGGTTGATCTTGGTGGACAGCGCCTCGTCGTCGGTCCAGATGGCGCGGACAAGTCCCTGCCCGAGGACTTCGGCGGCCGACGGCGGGCCGGCCACCAGGCTGATCCGGGCGGCCAGCATCTCCTGCCCGACCCCGGCCGGGTTGACCTCGACGCCGACGTGATAGTCGCGGCTCTCCCCCGGACCCCACGCCCCCGTCGGGTAATCACCGGCCTGCGGGCCGGACGGCGTGCGCCTGACGGTCAGGTCGTCCACCGTGGGCGCGACCTGCTTCACGAACCGGAGGGTCGCGTGCTGCGGCGTCCACACCCGCAGGGCCACATCGGCGACCTGCTTGCCCATCGCGCTGCGCATCATGGCCGCGAAGTCGGCGGCCAGCCCGGACGGGTCGGGCACGATGTCGACCGTGCCGAGCAGCGCGGTCGATATCGTGCGTAGCTCGCCGACTTCCCAGTCGGTTCCCACGCCGCGGCAGTCGCAGCTGAAGACGCCTTCGCACTCCCGGAGCGCGGCCTGGAGCTGGTCGGGGGTCTCGTGCTGGTTCTTGCCGTCGGTCAGCAAGATGGCGTGCCGCAGCTGAGCCGGGTACGCACCGAGGATCCGGCGGGCCAGGCTCAGCCACTGGCCGATCGCGGTGCCGCCGCTGGCCCGCAGGCCCGTCACCGCCTGCCGGGCCGCCGTCCGGGAGGAGGCGTCCGCGATCGCCATGCTCCCGTCGGGAGGGAAGACTGGCCAAGCCGTGTTGGTGCCCGCGATGACCGAGAACCACACGCCGTCGCGGACGACATCTATCGCGGCTGCGGTGGCTGCCCGCGCCTCGGCGATCTTGGTATGCGGATACTCCATCGACCCAGAGCAATCGATGATGATGATCTCCGCGCTGGCCGGGGTCCCCGCCGCGGCGGCAGGAACACCGGCGTCGGCCGACGAAGTCACGGTGACGATGGCGCTGACGTCTCGCCCGCCTTCTGGCAGGTACTGGTTCTGGTCGACATCCACGGTGAAGCCGGACTGGGTCATTGCGCAGTTCTCCTCGGTAACGTCTGCGGCCTGGCGAGCGGGAACGGTGCCAGCACCACGGTGATGTTGTCCATGCCGCCGGCATCGAGCGCGAACTTCAGCAGCGTGCCCGCCGCGCCCAGCGGGTCGGTGAGCGCGGCCGGGAGCGCGAGCTCGGCCAGGTCTGCCGCTTCGGGCCGGTAATTCCACAGTCCGTCGGAGCAGACGAGCACCACGCCGGGTCCCGGCGGCTCGAAGCGCCTGAGGTGAGGTTGCGGCTTGGCCAGGTCGGCGCCCAGCCAGCCGGTGATCACGTGCGCTTGCGGCGAGGCCAGCGCGGCGGCCTCGGTCAGCGACCCCTGAGCGACCAGTTCCTCGGCGACCGAGTCGTCCGTGGTGAGGCGGATGGCGCCGGATTCGGCCAGCCAGTAGGCCCGGCTGTCGCCAACCCAGCACAACGTGACCGCCGCGGCATCGATGACCGCCGACACGTAGGTCGCCGATGGCGCCTGCGACGGCGTGCCCAGGCGCCGCAGGGCCTCGTGCGCCTCGTGCAGCGCGGCGAGCGAGGCCTCCGCCGGATCCTCGTCGCGGCGCGCGGCGGCCAGCAGCACCTGCACGGCGACCCGTGCCCCCGCGAGCGAGGCATCGTCGGGGCGTGGAGAGCTTGAGACGCCGTCGCAGACGACCGTGATCGCGACCGGGCCGAACGGGGTCTGCGCCGACGCGAGCGCCATCGCGTCCTCGTTCCGCTGATGTCGCAGGCCGCGGTCGGTTACTCCGGCGAGCGGCCCGAGGTCGAGCTCGGCGTGGTCGCGCCCGGTGGGCACCTTGCGGCCGCACGACTCGCAGTAGCCGTCCGCTGTGATCCCGCCGGGCGGAGTTGACGGATCTACCGAGCACACCGGGCACTCCAATACGTATCCGGGCATCCCGGTGCTGACTACGGGCGGGGACAGCTCGGTGCCGCACGACTCGCAGAAGCCGTCCCCCGCGTCGACCGGCTCCCCGCAGGCCGGGCAGGTGCCCCCGGTCACGGTGCCTTCCGCGGTCACGTCAGGGTCCTCGGCCGGATCGCGTTGGCCATGTCGACGAGCTCGATCCGCCGGGCCTCATCCGGCGTCAGCCGGGCCAGCGCCCGGTAGCTTCGCTCCAGCCCGAAGCGCAGCGCCCTGGCGTTCGGCTCGCAGCCGAGAATGGGTCCGCCGCCCGCCTGTGCCCCGGACGTGCACCAGGCCAGCGCGGCCCTGAGGATCTCCACGGTGAGCTGCTGTCGCCGCACATCGTCGAGAACCAGCCTGCCGAGCCGCCCGTCGGCCTGCCGCAGCTCGTCGGCGGAGACCCCACCGCTGCCGTCGCCGGTCACCAGGATCCGCACCGCCGCCACCTGCGCCGCCGCGTGGTGGCTCGACGAATCGGGCACGGCCGCGAGCGCGGCGATCGCGCCGGGGCGGTCACCGCCCGCCAGGCAGGCCCTGGCCAGCCCGAACGCGGCGCTGATATAGGACCGGTCCACCACCTGAACCAGGCGGAAATAGCGCGCGGCCGCGGCGGCGTCGCCGGCGGCCTCGGCGGCGAAGGCCAGCGCGAGCTTGGGCGCGAGTTCGCCGGGCAGCCGGTCATACACCGCGGTGAACCCGCCGCGCGCGACCCGCGCTTGGTCGTGGCCTCCGGCCCCCGGACCCGCAGCGAGCGCGGCGGCCAGGTCACACAGCCCGTTGTACCAGGCGATACGCCAGTCGGACGGATCGCTGGTGGCCAGGTCGGCAAGGGTGGTAAGGGCGGCCGTCGCGCCACGGTAGTCGCCGACGTCGATCCTGGCCCGGGCCAGGGCCAGGTGGGTCTCCGGCGATTCGGTCACCTCACGCGGGATAGTCGCGTCGCCCGCCACCGCCAGCGTCAGGGCGACCTCGCGCTGGGCGGAGCCGAGCCCGGCGAACGTGGCCAGGTAGCCGGCGGCTGGGTCGGTCCTGTCGACCTGCGGCAGCGGCAGTCCGGCCACGATCTCCGCCGCGCCGGGCGCGGCGAGCGAGGACTGCGGGTTCGCCGTGCCCGCACCGGTGCCGATCGCCTGTACCTCCGGGCTGAACTCAGTGGAGAAGGCGGGCCTGGGTACCCCGTCGGCGACCGAGAGCACCTCGCGGAGCACGCCGGTGAGCTGTTCGGCCATCTCGTCCGCGGAGCCGAATCGGAGTTCCGGATCGGGGTCGGTGGCACGCCGCAGCAGCCGGGCGAACGACTCCTGCTGCTCGAGCAGCGGCACGCCGTCCGGCAGGCGGTGCGCGAAGCTTCCCTGGAAGCCCCTGAACTCGAAGGTGAGGACGGCAAGCGCCCGGCCTACCGTGTACAGGTCCGAGCTCGGCGAGGGGCCGTCGGTCTCGATCTCAGGCGCCTGGTAGCCCACGGTCCCATAGATCGGGCCGTCGCCGTCGACCCGCCGCACGCCGCCCATGTCGATGAGCTTGAGCTGTTCCTCGGTCTGGATGACGTTGTCCGGCTTGAAGTCGCAGTACACCAGGCCGCGTTCGTGCAGGTAGCCGAGCGCGGGCAGCACCTCGATCGCGTAGGCGAGGGCATGGGGCACCGGCACCGAACCGCCGGAGGCCCTCGCGTCGAGCAGGATCTGCTTCAGCGACTTGCCGCCCACGTACTCCATCACGATGTAGCCCGCCGCCTCGCCGGTGCGCCGGTCCGCGTGCTGGACGAAGTTGTAGATCCGGACGATATTGGGGTGCTCGACCTCGGCAAGGAACTGGCGCTCGGCGACGGCGGCCGCCATGGCGTCGGCATCGCCGGTGTTGAGCAGGCCCTTCAGTACCACCCAGCGATCGCTGACATTGCGGTCGCGGGCGAGGTAGATCCAGCCGAGCCCGCCGTGCGCGAGACAGCCGAGCACCTCGTACTGACCCGCCACCATCTCGCCGGCGTCCAGCTTCGGGCTGAAGGAGAACTTGGAGCCGCAGTTCCGGCAGAACCCTTCGGTCAGACCCGGTCGCCCGTCACGGCTCCGCCCCACCGGCTGGTCGCAGTGACCGCAGAAGCGCTTGTTCTCAGGAACCTGCGGATCGGACAGCACTGCGCTGGCCGGATCCCGGTACGGGACGCGCGGGATTTCCAGCAGCCCGGCCCCGAGCCTGCCCCGCGCGGCGCGGCTGGTGCCGTGCCGGGAGCGCGTGGACCGGCCGCCGGTGCCCGACGGCCCGCTGGTGCTTGCCGTGGACTGGGACCCGGAGGACTGGGACCCGGAGGACTGGGACCCGGAGGAGGCGGACGCCGCGGGCGCGGGACTCGGTACCGGCGGCACAGCGGCGGCAGGCGCAGGCGCCATCCCGCACGTGTTGCAGTAACCGTCCTCTATCGCCCCGCCGCAGCCGGGCTGGGTGCAGCTGACCGTGGCCGTGCTCACCGCGGGCCTCCGATCGTCAAGACGGCCTGCTGATAGCCGGTTACCGCGTCCGCCGCGGCCGCGAGGTCGCATGGCGCCGTCCACAGCAGGCCGTGAGCGCGGTTGTAGCGTTCGGTCAGTCCGGAGTCTTCCGCGGCACCCAGCCTGGCCGCCTTGGCCTGGTAGGCGTCGAGAAGCCCGCGCAGCTCCGCACGCCGGTCCAGCAGGGCCAGCGCCGCTCGTTCGGTATCGCGGAACTGGGTCGTGGCCGCGGCCAGCGCGTGCTCGACTTGATCGAGCTCGGCGGACAGCCTGGGCCAGCGCCCGGCCGTCAGCAGCGTGTCGAGGCCGGCCAGCCGGGCGGACAGGTCCGCGATGTCGGGGGGCTGCGGGGGCAGCGCCCCGACGGCGAACTTCTCCGCCGCCCGCCGCCAGGCCGCGACGGCGTCGTCACGGGCGGCACGGGCGGTTGCGGCGGCTGCCACTGCCTCGGAGAGGCGATCCCTGGCATCGTCCCGCAGCCGGACAAGCTCGTCCACCCGCGCCGCGACGGCGGCGACCCGCTCCCGCAGCTGATCAGCCCCGGAGGTATCGACCCTCGCCCGGCCCGGGCCCGAATTGCCCTGCCAGAGGGACAGCGGATCGGTGTTCAGCACGTCGCGCAGCCCGGCAAGCTTGCCTTGCGCCGCCGACAGGTTGCCTGCCAGGGCCTCGTCCCCGAGCGGGCCGGCTAGCGGCGCCATCCGGGCGAGCTGCTCGGCGGCGGCGTCAAGCGGCCCCGCCATCTCGTTCCATACCCGCTCCGCCGCGGTGACCACCTCGGTGAGGTCGGCGAAGGACCGTCTCATCCTGGCCACCGCCTGCGTCAGGGTCAGCTGATCGCGGCCGCTGTCGGCCAGGTCACGCCCGGCCAGCGGGGCCAGCGGGTCCGGAGTGCGGACCAGCTGGACGGACGGCCCGGCGAGCAGCTCGGTGACCTGCACAATCTCCTTTGGCCCAAGCCGCCCTGCCACGGCTTCTGCGGCCCGGTCGACAACCCCCGAGTAGGCCGAGTACAGGTCCCACAGGTTGGCCAGCGTGCGGGCGGCCTTGTCCCAGCGCACCTTGGTCTGGCCGGTGAGCGTTGCGCCCGCGAGCAGCCGCTTGCCGAAGCTCCCGTCGAGCTCAAGCAGGTTCGCCTGGATGACGTCGCGCTCGCTGACCGCCCCTTGCACCGCGGCGGCAGCCTGCTCCTTGGTCAGCGCCTGAATGCTCATCGGTACTCCGCGAGCCGACGGGATAGCCCCCACGCGCAGCCGACAGCCATCCCGAGAGCCAGCACGATGACGCCCGCCTCCAGGCCGACGAACGCGCTCCGGCCAGCGTCCGCGTTCGAAGCGAAGACGGCCTGGTTCGACGTGATCGCCGCGTCGAGGTCGCTGGAGAGCTTGCCGAACAGGGTCGCGGCGGTGCCCGGGCCCGATCCGATGACGAGCTGGGTCTCCGCACCGTAGCTGTTTGCCTTGTCGAGCGCCTGCACCTGCTTGTTGACAGCGAACCAGGCGCCCGCGTCGCTCCTGGCGGCCGCGACCGCGCTGGCGCCCGCAGCCGCACTGTGCGCCGAGGCGTCGGCAAGCAGCGCGGTTAGCCTGCCCTGGTCGCCTGCGAACAGGTTCAGCGTGTCAGCGTCGCCGTCCCGCGAGATGAGGTTGAGGAGCTGGTCGCCGCGCGCCTGCAGGGCCGTGATGTCGGCCTGGGCCAGCGTCTCGGCCGGCCCTGAACCGTGCGTACCGGCCTGGACCAGATCCGCCCGGCCGGAGGCCAGGGCGACGACCAGCCACACCAGCACCGCTAGCCCGGCCACCGAGGCCAGGAACAGACCGGTGTTGATGGTCCGGTGGGTGTGCCCGGACAGCCAGCGCTGCGCGCGGTAGAAGATGAAGCCGAGCACCAGCGCCGCCGCAACGGCGACGACCGCGAGCGGGAGACCCGTCGCCTGCGCGCTGGCCGCCTCGAGCTGGTCGTTCTCCTGAGCGTAGACGCTGTGAGCGGCCGGAAGCAGGGTCAGGTGCATCTCCTCGGATGCCACCTCTATAAAGGAACTTCCTGCCGGGAAGCCCAGCGAGTTGTAGATCTCGCCGTCCTCGACGTAGCCGGTGTAGACGGGGAGCGCCTGGGTCAGCACGGCGAGGCTGGCGCCGATGCTCGAATTGCCGCTCGCGGCCGTCGCCGCCTTCAGGTCAGCGGCGGCCACGGCGACGTCGTGCTGATAGCGCTCACGGTCGCTGAACGGCGGTGTGCGACCGACTAGGTATCCAGCGGACACGGTGACGTCGGCGTCGGCCAGCGACTGGTAGATCTGCTGGGCGTCCAGGCTGAGGGGTTCGTCGGTGGCGACCACGGCGTCTGCGGCCGACGCGTGCTGGCCAACCGTCAGCGCCGCGAGCACGCCCCAGGCCAGGCAGGCCGCTACCAGTCCGACAAGCAGCAGGCGCAGCTTGCCCGGCGTGGTCGAGGCCCGCAGGAATCGCGGCCGATCGCGCGCGGGCGGTGTGCCCGCCTGCGGTACGCCTGCGGCGCCTCGTCGCGAGGCATATTGCGGGCCCGTGGTTGCCGTCGCGCTCATTTCCGATCCGCCATGCCCCGCTCCCGTCGCCGGAATGGCACCCGCAATGACGCCTCCATTTTGCCCGCACCTAAGGACTCCTTGGGGTGAACGGGGGAGACGTATTGGGGTTCACGCCGGTGAGGTTAACCGCGGTGCACCGTAATCACGGTCCAGGCGCCGAGGTTGATGCGGTCGCCGTCTTGCAGCGGGACCAGGTCCCCGACCGGTATCTCACGCCCGTTGAGGAGCGTGCCGTTGGCCGAGCCCGGATCCAGCACTCCCCAGCTGCCGTCCGCGGTAGCGATAAGGACCGCATGCAGCCGGCTGACGCCCGGGTCGGTCGGCGGGTCGGCCAGGTCGATCTCCGGCCGGAGACTGCGCGCCGCGCTGCGCCGGCCGATCCGCATCTGCTTCCCGGCGAGCGCCAGCCGCCGTTCGCTGCTCTGCGCGGGAAACTCTACTGATGGGCCGTAGAGGCTCCTTGTGGACTGCATGCTGTCGTAGTAGGCACGGTCCGAGCCGACCACTATGGTCCAGCTGTGCGGGGTGAACACCGGCATGGGCGTGGTCGGCGATGCCGCCGATGTAGACGGGGCCCGAGGTACGAACGGCGCAGGATGTGCGAACGGCGCCGGGGTGGCGGGCGGGCCGGGGGGAGCAGGAGGCGCGAGCGCGGGGGATTGCGCGGGCTTGCCATTGGGCGGCGCGAGGCGGTCCGGCGAGGCAGGCGGTGATTCCGGCGTGATCAGCGGCGGCGCCTCGGCCGGAAGCGCAGCCGCGGGCGAGGGCGGCAATCCCGCTTGCGCCGAACCCGCGGGCTCCTCGGCCGGTACCGGCCGACCCGACGGCGAAAACACCGACTCGCCAGGCAGCGAAAACGGCGGCTGACCGGACGGCGAAAACACGGACTGACCGTAAGGCGAGGACAGCTCGGCGGGCGGTGATGGCGCCTCGGGCGGAAACGTCCGGGCGAACTGGGCCCGCGGAGGCATCGGCGGCGGCGCTGACGGCGGCTCCGGCGGATCCGTTCGGGCAAACTGGGCCCGCGGCGCTATCGGCGGCGGCTCCGGCGGAATTGGCGCGCTGAGGTGGATCGGCGGCTCCGGCGGAACGGTGCGGGCGAACTGGGCCGGCGGCAAGGGCCTGGCTATGGGCGGGAAGAGAGATTCGGGCGGGCTGGACCGGGAGACCGGCGCGGCGGACGAGGGCGGTACGGCGGGCGAGGTCGAGACGGTGGACGGCGATGGCACAGGAGACTGAGACGGGACCTGGTGGGGGGGTGTCGCGGTGGCCTCTGGCGTCCCGACACGGAAGCCGCACCAGTCGCAGTACTCCCCGGACACTGCGGAACTGCAACGGGGGCAGGACACCGCCGGGGCCACGACAGCGCCCGGTTTGGGCGCGTGGTGCTTCCCCGCCAGGCGGGCCTGCCCGGAAGCCGGGCTCGCATCTATCCGCGTTCCGCAGACGTCACAGAAGTCAGCGCTCGCCGATTCATGACCATTCGGACATGCATTCATCCCCACACCGGACCCTTTAGACCAAAATCGCGCCTTCGCCACCTTCAGACTACGTATCCACCAGTTTTTCGCCGGGTGTTCGTTAGATTACGTCCTGCCCGAAGCCGGTCGTGCCCGAGGCCGGCGGTCGGTCAGGCGGTAGGGATGCGGTAGGGATCAGGTCAGCGGGCGGGCGGTCGGCGGAATCGGGGCCGGCAGGGCGGCATCGCCATGGTCTCCGGCCAGGTAGCGGTCGACGGCGGCGGCGGCGCTGCGCCCCTCGGCGATGGCCCAGACGATCAGCGACTGGCCACGGCCCATGTCGCCGGCGACGAACACGCCGGGCACCGAGGTGGCATACGAGCCGTTCCTCGCCACGTTGCCCCGTTGGTCGAGATCGACGCCGAGGTCGGCGAGCAGCCCGGGTCGTTCGGCTCCGGTGAAGCCCATGGCAAGCAGCACGAGGTCGCAGGGCAGATCGCGCTCGGTGCCCGGCACCGGGTCGAACCCGGCCGCGTCGGCGAGCCGCAGCGCCCGCACCCTGCCTGCGTCGCCGAGGAACTCAAGCGTGGTCACCGCGTAGGCGCGCTCGCCGCCCTCCTCATGTGCGCTCGAGACGCGGTAGATCATCGGATAGGTCGGCCAGGGCTGGTGCCCGGGCCGCGAGGCGGGTGGTCGCGGCAGGATCTCCAGCTGCGTCACCGACACAGCGCCCTGCCGGTGCGCGGTGCCGAGGCAGTCCGCGCCGGTATCGCCGCCGCCGATGATGACCACACGCCGCCCGCGCGCGCTGATGGCGGGCTCGGCCGGGTGCATCGGGTCGGCGGCCACCACGCGGTTGGCCAGCGGCAGGTACTCCATGGCCTGGTGGATCCCGTCCAGCGAGCGTCCTGGCAGCGGCAGGTCCCTGGGAACCCGGGCGCCGCCGCACAGCACCACCGCGTCGAAGGACGCCCCCAGCTCGTCGGCCGTGATGTCGGTTCCCGCCTCCACGCCGCAGCGGAACTCGGTGCCCTCGGCGCGCATCTGGGCCAGCCGCCGGTCCAGGTGCCGCTTGTCCAGCTTGAACGCCGGAATGCCGTACCGAAGCAGGCCGCCGGGAGCGTCGTCCCGCTCGAAGACCGTCACCGCGTGCCCGGCCCTGGTCAGCTGCTGGGCAGCCGCGAGCCCGGCCGGGCCCGATCCGATCACCGCCGCCGAGCGGCCCGACGCCGCGGCTGGGGGCAGCGGCACCACCCAGCCCGATGCGAAGGCCCGGTCGATGATCTCCACCTCGACCTGCTTGATCGTGACGGGATCGGAGTTGATGCCGAGCACGCAGGCAGCCTCGCACGGCGCTGGGCAAAGCCGCCCGGTGAACTCGGGGAAGTTGTTGGTGGCGTGCAGCCGGTCGGCCGCATCCCGCCAGTCGTGCCGCCAGACCAGGTCGTTCCACTCCGGAATCAGGTTCCCCAGCGGGCAGCCGTTGTGGCAGAACGGGATGCCGCAGTCCATGCACCGGCCCGCCTGCCGTTCTAGCCGGCTCGCGGGGAACGGCTCGTACACCTCGCGCCAGTCCCGCAGCCGCAGGTCGACCGGACGCCGGGTCGGGGTCTCACGCGAGGTAGACAGGAAGCCTTTCGGGTCAGCCATTGCCCCGCCTCACCCGTGCGCCGCGGCCATGACGGCCTCGTCGACGTCCCGGCCCTCGCGTTGCGCTTGCGAGGCGGCGGACAGCACCCGTTTGTAATCCTTCGGCATGACCTTGGTGAACCGGCTGACGTCCCAGCCCGCGAGCAGCCGCGCCGCTACCGCCGAGCCCGTCTCCGCGAGATGGCGCTCCACGACTTCGTGCACGAACGCGACGTCGTCTTCGCAGGCGAGTGGTTCCAGGTCGACCATCTCCATGTTCACCCGGATCTCCGGCAAATCGAGCACGTAGGCGATACCGCCCGACATGCCGGCCGCGAAGTTACGCCCGACCGGCCCGAGGATCACCACTCGCCCTCCCGTCATGTACTCGCAGCCGTGGTCGCCGGTGCCCTCCGCGACCGCGAGAGCACCGGAGTTCCGCACGCAGAACCGCTCGCCGACGATGCCGCGCAGGAAGATCTCCCCGCCCGTCGCGCCGTAGCCGATCACGTTGCCGGCGATGATCTGCTCCTCGGCCGCGAACGTTGCCGCAGCGAAGGGCCGGACGACGAGCCGGCCGCCGGACAGCCCCTTGCCGAGGTAGTCGTTGGCGTCGCCGTGCAGCCGCAGCGTGATCCCGCGCGGCAAGAAGGCGCCGAAGGACTGGCCGGCCGAGCCGCTGAACGAGATGTCGATCGTGCCGTCCGGCAGCCCCTCACCGCCCCAGCGCCTGGTCACCTCGTAGCCGAGCATGGTGCCCACAGTCCGGTTCACGTTGCGTATCGGCAGCTCCAGCCGGACCGGGGTGCCGTCGGCGAGCGCTCCCTCGGCGAGCTGGATCAGCGTGTTGTCCAGCGCCTTGTCCAGGCCGTGATCCTGACTCTGCTTGCAGCTAAGAGCGGCGTCGGCGGACAGCTGAGGCCGGTAAAGCATCCGGGATAGGTCGAGGCCCGAGGCTTTCCAGTGGTCGACGGCAAGCGCCGCGTCCAGCAGGTCCACCCGGCCGACGATCTCCTCGATCGACGAGAAGCCCATCATGGCCAGGTACTCCCTGACCTCCTCGGCGATGAACTCGAAGAAGTTCACCACGAACTCGGGTTTCCCGCTGAACCTGGCCCGCAGCTCCGGATTCTGGGTGGCCACGCCGACCGGGCAGGTGTCCAGGTGGCAGACCCGCATCATGATGCAGCCCGAGACCACCAGAGGCGCGCTGGCGAACCCGAACTCCTCCGCGCCGAGCAGCGCCGCGATGATCACGTCCCGGCCGGTCTTCAGCTGGCCGTCGGCCTGCACGACGATCCGGTCCCGCAGCTTATTGCGCAGCAGCGTCTGCTGGGTTTCCGCCAGCCCGAGCTCCCACGGGGCGCCGGCGTGCTTGATCGAGGTCAGCGGCGCCGCGCCGGTGCCGCCGTCGTGCCCGCTGATCAGCACCACGTCGGCGTGCGCCTTCGACACCCCGGCGGCCACCGTGCCGACCCCGACCTCGGCCACCAGCTTGACGTGCACCCGGGCCGCCGGGTTGGCGTTCTTGAGGTCGTGGATCAGCTGCGCCAGGTCCTCGATCGAGTAGATGTCGTGGTGCGGCGGCGGTGAGATCAGGCCCACGCCCGGCGTGGAGTACCGCGTCTTGGCGATCCACGGGTACACCTTGTTCCCTGGTAGCTGACCGCCCTCCCCTGGCTTAGCGCCCTGCGCCATCTTGATCTGCAGGTCGTCGGCGTTGACGAGGTACTCGCTCGTCACGCCGAACCGCCCGCTCGCGACCTGCTTAACCGCGGACCTGCGCAGGTCGCCGCGCCCGTCGGGGACGAATCTGGCCGGGTCCTCGCCGCCCTCCCCGGTGTTCGACCGGGCGCCCAGCCGGTTCATCGCGATGGCCATAGTCTCGTGCGCCTCGGCCGAGATCGACCCGTAGGACATGGCCCCCGTCGCGAACCGCCGGATGATGCTAGCGGCCGGCTCAACTTCATCAATTTTTAGCTGCGCTTGCCCGGGGGGGGCGACCCCCCCCAAACCCCCCCCGGTCACGGTGGGGCTGCCCGCCCCCCCGTACCCCCCTGGCCCCCCGTCCCCCCCCGGACTGGGGTCGACGCCGCGGATGCGCAGCAGCCCGCGCAGCGTCATCAGCCGCCGCGACTGGTCGTTGACCAGCGACGTGTACTCCTTGAAGATCTCGTACCGGCGGCTGCGGGTCGCGTGCTGGAGCTTGAAGACCGCCTCCGGGCTGAACAGGTGCGGCTCGCCCTCCCGCCGCCACTGGTACTCGCCTCCGGTATCGAGCCGCCGGTAGGCCATGCCCGCGGTGCCGAGGGCGCGGCCTGTCCGCAGCGCGGTCTCGGCCGCGAGCGCGTCGAAGCCCACGCCGGACAGCCGCGATGTCGTGCCCGCGAAGCAGGTGTCGACCACCTCGGCGCCCAGGCCGATGGCCTCGAAGATCTGCGCGCCGGTGTAGGACGCCACGGTGGACACGCCCATCTTGGACATGATCTTGAGCAGCCCCTTGCCCAGCGCCTTGAGCAGGTTGGCCTCGGCCTTCTTCTCGCTGACCCCGGTGATCACGCCACGCCGCACCAGATCCCTGACCGACTCGATGGCCAGGTACGGATTGACCGCCGCCGCGCCGTACCCGATCAGCAGCGCCACGTGATGGCACTCGCGCACATCCCCCGCCTCGACCACGAGACCGGCCTGGGTCCGCGACTTCTCCCTGATCAGGTGGTGATGCACAGCACCGGTGAGGAGCAGCGACGGAATCGGAGAGAGGGCCGGCCCGGATGCGCGGTCGGAGAGGATTATTAGGCGGGCGCCGGTGGCAATGGCGGCGGAGACTTCGGCGCAGATCTCGGCGAGGCGGGCGCGGAGGCCCTGGCCGCCGCCGCGCGGGTCGTACCGGCCGTCGATTACGTGGGAGGCCAGGCCGGGCAGGTTGCCGCCGTCGTTTATGTGCACGATCTTGGCCAGGTCCTGGTCGCCGATCACCGGGAAGGGCAGCACGATCTGGCGGCAGGACGCCGGGATCGGGTCAAGCAGGTTCTGCTCCGGGCCGGTGATCGTGCCGAGCGAGGTGACGAGCTCCTCCCGGATCGCGTCCAGCGGCGGGTTGGTGACCTGGGCGAAGAGCTGGGTGAAGTAGTCGAACACCAGACGCGGCTTGTCCGAGAGGACCGCGACGGGCGTGTCCGTGCCCATCGAGCCGATCGCCTCCGCGCCGGTGCGCGCCATCGGCGCCAGGATGACGCGCAGTTCCTCCTCCGTGTACCCGTGCATCCGCTGCAGCGCTATGAGGTCTGGGGAAGAGGGGACGGCAGCCTCAGAGGACGGGATGGCAGGGGCGGGCACCCCGGGGGGGAACGGGGGGGTCCCGGGGGGTCGTCCCCCCGGGACTAGCACGTCGGGGAGGTCGTCGAGGTGGACTAGGCCGGCGTGCAGCCAGGACTCGTAGGGGTGCTCGGCGGCTAGGGCCGCCTTGACGTCCTCGTCTTCGACTATGCGGCCCGATACGGTGTCGGCGAGGAAGACTCGGCCGGGCTGGAGGCGGCCCTTCCTGATCACGGTGGCAGGGTCGAGGTCGAGCACTCCGACCTCGCTGGCCAGCACGACGAGGCCGTCACTCGTCACCCAGTACCGGCCCGGGCGCAGCCCGTTGCGGTCGAGGACGGCGCCGATCACCGAGCCGTCGGTGAACGCGATCAGCGCCGGGCCGTCCCACGGCTCCATCAGCGCGGCGTGGAACTGGTAGAACGCCCGGCGCTCGGGGGTCATCTCCTCGTGGTTCTCCCACGGCTCGGGAATCATCATGAGCACCGCGTGCGGCAGCGAGCGGCCGCCCATGTGCAGCAACTCGAGGCACTCGTCGAAGCTGGCCGAGTCGCTGGCCGACCCGTCCAGGATGGGGAACAGCCGCTCTATGCCCTTCCCGTCCCGCGAGGCGGGGATCAGGTCGCTGGCCAGCATCGCCTCCCTGGCCCGCATCCAGTTGCGGTTACCCCTGATCGTGTTGATCTCCCCGTTGTGGGCCACGTAGCGGTACGGGTGGGCGAGCGGCCAGGAGGGGAACGTGTTGGTGGAGAACCTGGAGTGCACGAGCGCCAGCGCGGAGCCGTAGCGGGGATCGGACAGGTCCGGGTAGAACGGGCCGAGCTGGGTGGCAGACAGCATGCCCTTGTACACGATGGTCCGCGCCGAAAGGCTGGCGAAATACGCCCCCGCCTCGTGCTCGGCGCGCTTGCGCAGGCAGAACACCATCCGCTCGAGCTCGGCACCGGACTGGCCCGCGTCGCCTGCCACGAACAGCTGGACCAGTTCGGGCATGACCGCGCGAGCGCCCGCCCCGCAGGCGGAGGCCTCGTACGGGACGTCGCGCCAGCCGAGCACGGTCAGCCCCTCGGCTTCGGCGAGCCTTTCGACGGCGCGTGTTACCACCGCTCGTTCGGCAGAAGAGATAAGGGCCATGCCCGCCGCATACGTGCCAGCCGCGGGCAGCGGGAAACCACAGGCGACCCGGAAAAACTCGTCTGGTATCTGGGTCAGGATGCCCGCGCCGTCGCCGGTGTCCGGGTCGCCGCCCTTTGCCCCCCGGTGATCGAGGTGGCACAGCACCCGCAGGGCGCGGTCCACGACGTCGTGACCGCCGCGGCCGGACAGGTCCGCGACGAAGCCGACGCCGCATGCGTCGTGCTCATACTGGGGATCGTAAAGGCCAGCAGCAGCGGCCATGCGCTCTCCTGTCGTCTCGATACGCCTGATTGGGTGCGTCCGGGACGACATTGGCCCTGTTACGTTGACATTACATCACCCGGCGAATCGTCCACCAGGGTTATCGGCGCAGGCTGGAGTGCCTTGGGGTGCGGGCGCGGCGCAGGCGGGCGCCCGGACCTCGACCTGGTCGCATACAGGCCCGCGACGGCCAGCACGAACACCACGATGTCACCGAGAGCCCCGTACCTCAGGCCCAGCGCGTGGGGCAGCGGGCCGATGCGCACCGACTCGACCCAGTAGCCGCCGGCCGCGTAGCCCGCCGCGCACAGCATGAACGTCCGCTCGCCGGTCAGCGCGAGCATGCGGGCCGCCACGATCACCCCGAAGCCCACCGCGATGTCCCATAGCGACTGGTAGGCGAACGCGGGCTGGAAGGTGGCGTAGTTCTCGTAGCCGGGCACCCGGTGCTCGGGCGAGATCTGCACCGCCCACCACCACGACGAGGGCTTGCCGTAGAACTGCTGCGCCCACCAGTTGCCAAGGCCGCCGATCGCCAGCCCGAACGCGACCCCCGGAGCCGCCGCTCCCGCGACAGGACCGAGCCGGACACCGTCCCGGCGGCAGGCGATCCAGGCTCCGGCGGCGCCGAGCGCCACCGCGCCCGGCACGCCGACGGCGGCCACCGCCACGGTCGCGACGTGCCATGCCCGGTGCACGCTGGTGAAATCGTGCCTAGTGTCGATCAGGATGGCGTGCGCGAAGGCGCCCGCGAGGCCGAAGGGGACGGCCCAGGCGGCCACGTCAAGGATGACCCCGGGCCTGCCGCCGGTGCGCCGGTACCTGTAGCTGGCCACCGCCACCGCGACGACGATCCCGGCGATTATGCACAGCGCATAGGCCCGGACCGAGAACGGCCCCAGACGCCACGACGCGGGGCCGGGGCTTGGGATCGACGCAAGCGGCACCTTCCGGACACTACCGCGTAAGCCTGCGAACTCCGGCAGAAAGCTCGGCGGCCAGCTCGCTCACCGCGGGTATGCCCTGGTCGGCCGCGTGGGCGTCGGCCGCGTCCAGCAGAGCGCGGACGAAGGCGGTGCCCACGATCACGCCGTCGGCGAAGGCGGCCACCTGCGCGGCCTGGGCTCCGTTGCTGACGCCCAGGCCGACGGCGACCGGCAGGTCGGTGTGCTCGCGGATTCTGGAGACCAGGCTGGGTGCCTCCGCGCTGACCGCGGCCCTGGCGCCGGTGGTGCCCATCAGCGAGGCGGCGTAGACGAAGCCGCGGCATACCGGGGTGATCGCGGCGATCCGCTCGTCGGTGGAACTGGGCGCGGCGAGGAACACCCGGTCCAGGCCGTACTCGTCGGAGGCCTCGAGCCAGGGGCCGGCCTCGTCGGGCGTGAGGTCGGGCGTGATCAGGCCGCAGCCGCCAGCCGCCGCGAGGTCGCGGGCGAACGCGCGCACGCCGTACCTGTCCACCGGGTTCCAGTAGGTCATGACCAGGGCGGGCACGCCGGTGGACGCGACCGCCTCGACGGTGCGCAGCGTGTCGGCGATCCGGGTCCCGTTGGCCAGCGCCCGGTAGACGGCCTCGGCGATAACCGGGCCGTCCATCAGCGGGTCGGAGTACGGCAGGCCGACCTCGAAGATGTCGACGCCTGCCGCCGCCATGGCCCTGGCCGCCTCGATCGCGACCTCGACGGTGGGGAACCCGGCGGGCAGGTAGCCGACGAGGGCGGCGCGGTCCTCCGCGCTCGCCTTGCCGAAGGCCAGCGTGGTCGTCATACCCCGAACCACTTCGATGCGGTGTCCACGTCCTTGTCGCCGCGGCCGGAGAGGTTCACCACGATGAGGGCGCCGGGCCCGAGTTCGCGGCCGACGTCGAGCGCGCCCGCCAGCGCGTGCGAGGACTCGATCGCCGGGATGATGCCCTCGGT
>Ga0181525_10000959_pt1 | contig 25046 bp, 25 predicted proteins | sample PEATcosm2014_Bin_48_FD_121100 | JGI IMG/M metagenome (GOLD analysis project Ga0181525, IMG submission 121100) | Peatland microbial communities from MTU Mesocosm Facility, Houghton, MI, USA - PEATcosm2014_Bin06_10_metaG | ecosystem: Environmental > Terrestrial > Soil > Wetlands > Peat | place... | reverse complement strand
GGGTGTCAAGGTGGGGGGTGGGGGGATTGCTTGCCTAAACGTATGGTTTCAATGCTACAAGTAATCTGGTTGCTGGCTGAAAGCTCATTAATGAGTCTAATATCCCCCAATAAATAATTGATTTCCGAAAGAATTCTTGATAGGCTGAAGAATCTTTAGGGGGATCGGAAATGGTCGATGCACGCATTGTTGCAAACTTTGTGCTTGATCGCGCCGATGATGCTGGGAAACAAATCACCAACCTAGACCTGCAAAAGATCGTCTATTTTCTTCACGGCCATTATCTTTGTCGCCACCATGAACCGCTCGTAGATTCTGAATTTGAAGCTTGGACCTATGGCCCTGTTCACAGGGCCATCTATGATTCCTTTAAGATCTACAACGATTCCCCAATCGGAGGCCGCGCAACTGCTTTTAATCCGCTTACCCGCCAGCGCAAAGAACTTCCACCTCTTTCGGATCAAAAGATTATCTCGCTAATCGATGAGACGCTGAGCAAGTATCTTGACATGACTACGTATTCACTCGTCCAACTTACACATAATGATGGTACCCCTTGGTCGCGTACTGTGAGCGACGCGGAGAGCTATGTTAACATCGGTATGAAGATATCCGACGCCTTAATCCAAGAATGCTTTGAGGGCATTTTAGAGCTCACGTGAACGAGGGTGGTTTATGCCGAATGATGACGAGAAGCCGCGATGGAAAAAGGGAAATAAGGCCCGTAACCTACTTAGCCGATTTCCGATTATCGATTTGGCTCATGCGGTCGTTTTGAACGGGTCGAAACGGCGTGCATTTCTATCTCGTTTCGTAGATACGATAACAACACAATCATACACGCCAACTCGTAGTGCTGCTCCTATGATCTATGCATCTCAAAAGCCGATGTTTGAGATGCCACAGCCTACATGGGATGAAGTAGAAAGATACATTAGAAAATCAGCACGTCCAGAAATTCTTGATATGAATTTGGAAGCTTCTAGGGCATTATTTGATTTTGTTCGAAGCCAAGAATATCTGGCAACAGATTGTGACCCGCAGGCTCTACGGGTTAGATTGAAAAATATCGTACCAATAAATCTCTCTTTTTACGTCACGCAGGGTGATCGTCTGATTTTTCAATTTCCATTAATACGAAAAACCTCTCTTACCGATGATGCTATACGGGTTTTGGGATCAATAATTCATCATGCATATGTGCAAGGGGATTATTCGTTTGGTGAAATTGAAGTGGCAGACATTAGTTGTATGCCAAAGAGTGATCATCGAGCGCCAAGGATACGCTCGATTCCTTCAAGTGAGATTCTTGATCGTGAAGCCTTAACGGACCAAATCGGCGAGGTTTATGAAATACTCGAAACTTTAGCTGCAAGACCTCCTCCTCAAGCGCCAAAAGGACCAGGCGGTGATGGCTTTGGTTTCTAAATAACTCCCTACGAAGTTAATGGGGGTCTGGGGCCTCAGGCCCCAGTGGGGTCCAGGGGTGAAGCCCCTGGTGGGTGCAGGGTAAAACCCTGCGTGCTTCTTCTTTAAAATTCCCCTGATTTTTCCTTCTAACTTTTCCCCCACGCCCTTTCCAGAATTACTTAAACACGACCACCGAAATGACGATGATCATGAAGAGGATGGTCGGGATTTCGTTGGCGATGCGGTAGAATTTTTCGGGTTTGGTGTTGGAGTCTGTGAGGAAATTTCTGCGCCATTTGGAGCAGGCGCCGGAGAAGCCGGTCATGAGGAGGATTGCGGTGAGTTTGGTCCACCACCAGGGGGCGGACCAGTCGACGGCGCCGGGGGTTAGGATGAGGAGGATGCCGAAGAGCCAGGTGGCGAGCATGGCGGGGGTGGCGATTTGGTAGAGGAGGCGGCGCTCCATGATTTTGAAGCGTTCGGATTCGGCGGAGCCTGGGGTGGTTTGGCAGTGATACACGTAGAGGCGGGGGAGGTAGAAGAGGGCGGCCATCCAGGCGGTGAAGCTGATGATGTGCAGGGCGAGGAGCCAGCGGAAGAGGGGGACGAGGGCGTCGAAAGTCATTTTGGGGCTCCGAAGAAGTCGTGGAGGTTGTGGAGGATTTTTATGGCGCCGGCTTTGAGGAGGTGGGCGCCGGTGGTGTGGGGGGCGAAACCGTAGCAGGTCATGCCTGCCGCTACCGCGCCGGTGACGCCCAGCGGGCTGTCTTCCAGGACCAGGCAGTTTTGCGGGGCGGCGGCGGCGGCGGCGGCGGCGGCGAGGAAGATGTCGGGGGCGGGTTTGGCGCGGCCGCCGCGGGCGATGACGCTGGCGGCGGAGTGGGCGCGGCCCATGGTGAGGTGGGTGAGGCCGGTGCGGGCGAATTTGGCGGCGAGTTCTTCGTCCGACGAGTTGGAGGCGATGCGCCAGGGGATCCCGAGTGCGGTGACACGCTCCAGCATTTCTCGCGCGCCGGGGATGAGGGTGACGTGTTCGGAGAGGGCGGTGAGGAGGCTGGCGGCGATGTCGCGGCGCCAGTTTTGCGGGAGGGGGCGGGTTAGGCGGGATTCGATGAGGGGCTCCATGTCGTGGATCGACATGCCCAGGAAGTGGGTCATGCTTTCCTGCGGGGTCATGGGCCATCCGAGGGTGGTGAGGTTTTTGGCGATGAGGGTGGCGGCGATGGTTTCGCTGTCAATGAGGACGCCGTCGCAGTCGAAGATGATGAGGTCAGGACGCATTTTTTTGGCCCCAGGGGCAGGCGGTGTGGGCGGCGGCGCAGGCTCGCGGGGCGCATAGGCCCGGTTTATCGGCGCGGCGGATGAGGGCGGCCAGGGCGGCGATGAAGGCGGGGGCGGCGTTAGGCACCGGGGCGCGGAAGAAGCCGGGGACTTGCAGGTGGGTCGCGAGTTCGCGGGCTTCGATGTCGAGTTCGACCAGGGTTTCGATGTGGTCGGAGGTGAAGGCGATGGGGATGAGGAGGATGGCGGTTTGGTCGGATGCGGCCTGGTGGATGGCGTCGATGGTGCTGGGGGACAGCCATTTTTGCGGGGTGGCGCGCGATTGGTAGCAGATTTGGGAGTCGGTGAAGGGGGATTTCAGGTGGGTGAGGACCGCTGCCGTGGTGGCTTCGATTTGGGATTGGTAGGGGTCGCCGGAGGTGATGATGGATTCCGGGAGGCCGTGGGCGGAGAACAGGAGGCGGATTTTCGCTCCGGGCGGGAGGGAGGCTTGGGCGGCGGCGATGGCGGGGTCGATGAGGGTGGCGAGGGATTTTGTGTAGGCGGGGTCGTTAAAATAACAGCAGATGGTGGTGGTGGGTTTGGCCAGGCCGGCTTGGGCGGCGGCTTCGAACCAGTTTTCCAGGGAGGAACCCGTCGTGGTGGTGGAGAACTGGGGGTAGAGGGGGAGTAAAATAATGCGGTCGGGGTTGTAGGCTTTGACGGCGGCGGCGGCCTCGGCGGCGAAGGGGTGCCAGTAGCGCATGGCGATGAAACATTTGTGGTCCGGCAGGGCGGCTTCCAGGGCTTGGGCCTGGGCGGTGGTGTGGGCGAGCAAAGGGGATTTGCCGCCGAGATGGGCGTAGTTTTTGGCGGCAGTTTTGGCCGACGAAGCGGCGATGAGGCGGGCGAGCCAGAAGCGGATGAAAATCGGGGCGCGGATGATGGCGCGGTCTGAGAAGAGGTTGATGCGGAAGGGGGCGATGGCGTCTGGGCTGTCTGGGCCGCCGAGGTTGAAGAGGACGATGGCGGTTTTCATGCGCTGCGGATGATGTCCATGAGATGAGCCACATTTTCCGGCGGCACGTCCGGCGTGATGCCGTGGCCGAGGTTGAAGATGTGGGGCGTGCCCTCGAAGGTTTTCAGCAGGGTTTTGATGGCTTCTTCCATGGGTTTGCCGCCTTTTTTCAGGAGCAGCGGGTCGAGATTGCCTTGGAAGACGGTGCCTTTCGGGCAGATGGCGATGGCGGCGAGCGGGTCGGTCACGGTGTCCAGGCCGACGGCGTCGATGCCGGTTTCGCGCACGTATTCGCCGAGGAGAAGGCCGGAGAGGCGGGGGAAGCCGATGATTTTCAGGCCCGGATTGGCGGATTTCAGCGCGGCGGTGATCTGGCGGGTCGGCTCGATGACGAATTTGCGGAATTGGGGGGCAGGGAAAATGCCGGACCAGGATTCGAAGAGCATGACGCAGTTGGCGCCGGCGGTGATCTGGCCTTGCAAATAGGTGATGGTGGCGGCGACCAGAATTTCCAGGAGGCCTTCGACGAAGGCGGGATTCTCGTAGGCCAGCGTACGGGTGCGGAGGAACTCGCCGCCGCCTTTGCCGTCCAGCATGTAACACGCCACCGTGGCCGGGCCGCCGGCGAAGCCGATGAGGGCGGTGTTGGCGGGCAGGGCCGCACGGGTCAGGCGGACGGTCTCCAGGACGGGGGCGTAGATGGCTGGGGCGCTGGACGGGTTGAGGATGTTGAGGTCTTCCAGGGGCGTCAGGAGCGGGCCCTCGCCGGTGGAAAAGCGCAGGTCCTGCCCTAGAGCCATGGGGAGGATCAAAATGTCGGAAAATAGGATGGCGGCGTCGAAGCCGTAACGGCGGATCGGTTGAAGCGTGACCTCCGAGGCAAGCTCAGGGTTCAGGCAGAGGGAGATGAAGTCACCCGCCTGGGCGCGGGTGGCGAGGTATTCCGGGAGGTAACGCCCCGCCTGGCGCATGAGCCAGACCGGGGGAGGGGACACGGCCTCGCCGTTCAATACGCGGAGAAATTTCATCTCACCCACCTAAACTTAAATCTTTTAAGGTTAAAGATGGGATGAGGAGGTAGTACCCTGTGGATAACGGGGGTTAAGGCTCTTCAAGAGTTCATCCCCAAGGTTATCCACAGAAAGAAACCAGGGATAACCTGTTGATTCTAACGTATCCGGCGGGGTTGTGCACACGGGTGGGGAAGAAGCGTTAAATCTGTCCACCGTTCATCGAAACGCAATATTATCCCCACTGACATGAAAATTCCCCGCGCGGGGAAAAACAATCCACGCTATCAACAGCGCCATGGAAAGTTATAAGCTGAATATACACCTGATATCCGACGCCACTGGGGATATGTTGAACGCCCTGGCCAGAGCCGCCGTGGCGCAGTTTGATGAAAGCCAGGTGGTGTATCATCGCTGGTCGCTGATCCGCTCGCGCTTGCAGTTACATAGGGTGCTGGAGGGCGTGCAGGCCGAGCCGGGGCCGGTGCTGTGCTCGCTGTTGGACCACGCGCTGCGCGGCGAGCTGGACGCCGCCTGTGCGCGTATGGGCGTGGCGCTGCTGCATGTAATGGACCCGCTGCTGGACGTGCTGCAGACGCAATTCGGGGCGCCGGCCAAGCAGAAGCCGGGACGGCAATATGTGCTGGATGCGGATTATTTTAAGCGCATCGACGCCATGCACTATGTCATCTCCCACGATGACGGGCAGGCGAACCGGGGGATTTCCGAGGCGGATGTGGTGCTGGTGGGGGTTTCCAGGTCGTCCAAGACGCCGACCTGTTTCTACCTGGCCAACCGGGGGATTAAAGCCGCCAATATCCCGCTGGTGCCGGGTATCGAACCGCCGGAACTGCTGCATGACCCGGGATGCCCGGTTATCGGACTGACCATCGATCCCAAATCCCTGATCGATATCCGCCGCCACCGCCTGCGCCTCATCGGCTCCGGCGCGCAACCCGGGTTTATCCAAAAAGACAACGGCGATTACGTCGACTTCGAAGCCGTGGAAAAAGAAATCCTCTGGGCCAAACGCCTCTGTAACGCCAAAGGCTGGCCCACGATCGACGTCACCCGCCGCTCCATCGAAGAAACCGCCGCCACCGTCCTCAAACTCATGGACAACTGGTACGACAAACACGGCAAAGAACCCGCCAAGCCGCCGGCGAGCCAGCCGGAGGCGCAGGGGAAGTAAGCAAGGCCAGGGGGCGCTGCCCCCTGGACCCCCGCCAACGGACGCGCCGTTGGATCCGCAATTTAAGTTCAGGGTCTTCGGGCGGGAGGGGGAAATCGCCTTCCGCCGTCCTTGGATCATGGTCCCCATCGCGGGAAGGCGATTTCCCCCTCCCGCCCGAAGACCCTAATTAATGGGTTCTAAGGGCGAGCCCTTGAGCTCGGTCCAGGGGCAGAGCCCCTGGCCTTGCTTCCTTACGCTTGTGCCTCAGGCGGCCCGTTTGGCGACTTCTTCGGGGTTCATGCGGACGAGGGCTTCGTAGTCGGTGAGGAGGGTTTCGGTGATTTTGCCGGGGGTGAAGTGGTGGTCGTCGATTTGGCGGACGGGGGTTACTTCGGCGGCGGTGCCCGCGAGGAAGACTTCGGAGGCGAGGGCCAGGTCTTCGGGGGGGATGTGGCGTTCGATGACTTCGATGTTGTGGGCGCGCGCCAGGGACATGACGGTGCGGCGGGTGATGCCGTCGAGGAAGCAGTCCGGGATGGGGGTGTGGAGTTTGCCGTCGATGACGAGGAAGATGTTGGCGCCGGTGGACTCGCCGATGAAGCCGTCCCAGGTGAGCATGAGGGCATCGGTGAAGCCGGCGGCTTCGGCGGCGTGTTTGGAGAGGGTGCCGATCATGTAGAGGCCCGCGGCTTTGGAAGCGGTGGGGGCGGTTTGCGGGTGCGGGCGGCGCCAGTGGGCGGTGGCGAGGGTGACGCCCTTTAGGCGGTCGGCGCCGAAGAAGTTCGGCCAGTCCCAGCAGGCGATGGCGAGGTGGATTTTGGTGAGCTGGGCGGAGACCGCGAGCTGCTCCGAGCCGCGCCAGGCGATGGGGCGGACGTAAGCGTTGGTGAGGTTGTTGGCGGCCATGACTTCGTAGCTGGCTTTGTTGATTTGCTCAGCGGTGAAGGGGATCTCAAAACCCAGGAGGCGGCCGGAGTTGATCAGGCGCTCGGTATGGGCGTCGAGCTTGAAGATGTTGCCGTTATAGGCGCGTTCACCCTCGAACACGGCCGAGGCGTAGTGCAGGCCGTGGGTGAGGAGGTGGATTTTGGCGTCACGCCAGGGGATGAGTTTGCCCTCCCACCAGATGAGGCCGTCACGATCGTCGAATGGGATAAGCGCCATGGTCAAATAACTCCGTTTGCGCTAGTGTTTATGACAGAAAAGAGTTGCGCATAAGTCAGGCATACTGCCATACATTGTATGGGAAACCTCATAAGATTGCGAATCTGCCATGCAAGATACATCGACTCAAGCCCCACGGATCGCCAAGAGGGAACCCCAGCCGGGAACACAACATGCGATGACCGGCGCGGGGCTGCTGTTTTTGCGCGAGGAAGAGCTGCGGATTGCGCAGGATATGCTGTTTTTTGCCATGCGCGGGCTGACGGCTTCGGCGGATGCGATGCTGGGCGAGCTGGGGTATGGGCGGGCGCATCATCGCACGCTGCACTGGATTGCGCGCAAGCCGGGGCTGAAGGTGGGGGAGCTGCTTTCGATTTTGGGGATTACCAAGCAGAGTCTGACCCGCGTGCTGGGGCCGCTGATCCGCGATGGGTATGTGGCGCAGGTGCCGGGCGCGCAGGACCGGCGGCAGCGGCTGCTCTCGCTGACGGAAAAGGGGGCGGCGCTGGAGCGGCGGTTGTTTGAAGGGCAGCGCGAGCGGCTGCTGGCGGCGTACCGGGAGGCCGGTGGGCCGGCGGTGGAAGGGTTCCGGCGCGTGCTGCGGGGTTTGGCCTTGCAGCAAGGGCGCGATTATATTGATGGGCTGGAGGCGACGCGCACGCCCAAAGGCCCGCGCACGGGGATTTAACGGTTGAACGATGAAGCGCCGCATATTCTGCTGGTGGATGACGATGCGCGGTTGCGCGCGCTGACCAGCCGGTATCTGGGCGAGAACGGGTATCGCGTGACCGTGGCCGAGACGGCGGCGGCGGCGCGCGACAAGCTGCGGTTCATGGATTTCGACCTGATGGTGCTGGATGTGATGATGCCCGGTGAAAGCGGGCTGGAGCTGACCGGGGATTTGCGCAGCGAGCGGGCGCCGCTGTTGCCGATTTTACTGCTGACCGCGCGCGATGCGCCGGAGGATATTCTGGCGGGGTTTGAGGCCGGGGCGGATGATTATCTGGGCAAGCCGTTTGATCCGCGCGTGCTGCTGGCGCGGGTGCGGGCGATGCTGCGCCGGGCGCAGCCACCCGCGGTGCAGACCGGGCCGCTGCAACTGGGCGTGGCGACGTTTGATCCGGCGCGCGGCGAGTTGGCGGGGCCGAATTTGCGCGTGCGCCTCAGCGGGGCGGAGCTGGCGCTGCTGATGGCGCTGGCGGCCAGGCCGCATGAGATATTGTCGCGCGAGGCGCTGGCTGCGGCGCTGGGGCTGGATGATGTCAATGAGCGGGCGATTGATGTGCAGGTGACACGGCTGCGGCGCAAAATTGAACCCGATCCACGCGAGCCGCGCTTTTTGCACACGGTGCGCGGTAAGGGATATGTGTTGAAGCCGGGGTTATGAAACTTAGGCCGGGCGGGTTTTCGTTTGAGCGGTTCTTCCGGCGGTTTTTGCCGCGCACGCTGCTCGGGCGCTCGCTGCTGATTGTGCTGATCCCGCTGCTGCTGTTGCAGGCCGAGGCGTTGCAAATTTTCTACGGCAATCATCTCACCGAACTCTCCCGCCGCCTGGCCTTCGGCGTGGCCGGGGAGGTGGCGTTCATGACCGAGGAAATTGAACGCGATCCGCAGACGCGCGCACTGATTATTCAGGAAACCAGTAAGCATCTGCAATTCACCACGGTTTTTTTGCCGGGCGAGGTGCTGCGCCACTTGCCGCCCCCCGATGCGCCGGGGCCGGTGGATGATGATCTGGCCGCCGCACTGACGATGGATTTGCAGCGGCCCTTCAGCGTGGACTGGAATGCAAGGCCGGATCTGATCGTCATCGATGTGCAGATGACCGATGGGGTGATGCAGATCGAGGTCCCGCGCAAACGGCTTTATATTGGCGCATTCTACCTGTTTTTGATTTGGCTGATTTCAACCTCGATGCTGCTGTTTGGCATCGCCGCGCTGTTTTTGCGCACGCAGGTGCGCGGGATTACGCGCCTCGCCGAAGCCGCCGAGGATTTTGGCCGGGGACGCGATGCCGGGCCGATTAAGCCGGAAGGGGCCATCGAAGTGCGCCGCGCCGCGCACGCGTTCAACCGGATGCAGGAGCGGCTGCGCCGCTTCCTCGCGCAACGCACCACGATGCTGGCGGGCGTCTCCCACGATCTGCGCACGCCGCTGACCCGGCTGCGCCTGGCGCTGGCCATGCTCCCCGGACTGCCCGAAGGCGAGCTGGAGGCGATGAACGGGGATATCGAGGAGATGGAAAAACTCATCGGCATCTATCTCAGCTTCGCGCGCGGGGAAGGCAGCGAACTGGCGGCGCCAACCGACCTCTCCCTGCTGCTCGAAGACGTCGCCGTGGCCGCACGGCGCTCGGGTGCGAAAATCAGCTGCAATATCCCCGAGGAAATCACCCTCACCATGCGCCCGGAATCCATGCGCCGGGCACTGACCAACCTCGTCGATAACGCCCGCCGCTACGCCCGCCACATCTGGCTCACCGCAACCCCAAGCCGCCACAGCGTGCGTATCACCATCGACGACGACGGACCCGGAATCCCAGCCTCTAGACGCGAAGCCGTCCTCAAACCCTTCGAAAGCGACGATCCCGGCGGGACCGGCCTCGGCATGGCCATCGCCCGGGATGTCATCGGCGCCCACGGCGGCAACATCCTCCTCCTCGACCGCCCCGGCGGCGGACTGCGCGTGGTCATCGAACTGCCAGCGTAATATCGGCGGGTGGGGCTGGGGGGGGTTAAGCAAGCAAGGCCAGGGGGCGCTGCCCCCTGGACCCCCGCCAACGGACGCGCCGTTGGATCCGCAATTTAAGTTCAGGGTCATTGGGAGGGAGGGGTAAATCGCCTTCCACCGTCCTTGGATCATGGTCCCCATCGCGGGAAGGCGATTTACCCCTCCCTCCCAATGACCCTAATTAATGGGTTCTAAGGGCTCGGCCCTTAGCGGGGTCCAGGGGCAGAGCCCCTGGCCTTGCTTGCTTAAACCTTCCCAGTCTCATCCGGCGATATTGCGCTGTGTTCGTAGAACACCGTGTGCAGGCGGGTCATGAGTTCGTCGCGGGGGAGGTTTGGGGGCAGGGGGGGGTGGATTTTTAGGGTTACGGTTCCGGGGAATTTGGTGAAGGCTTCGCGGCGCCAGACGTTTCCGGAGTTTGTGGAGGCGGGGATGATGGGGGCGTGGGTGGTTTTGGCGATGCCGGCGATGCCGGGCTGGAGGGGGACTTGTTCGCCGGGGGCGACGCGGGTGCCTTCGGGGAAGATGATGATTTGGCGGCCTTCGGCGAGCGCGGATTGGCAGTCGGCGAGGAGTTTGCGCAGCGCGGCGGCTTTACCGGAGCGGTCCACCACGATCATTCCCGCCGGGGTGAGGAGGGGGCCGAGGAGGGGGATCTTGCGGAGTTCTATTTTGAACACGAAGGCGGGGTGGGGCAGGAGGGCGAGCCAGGTGAGGAAGTCCAGCTCGGACTGGTGCTGGGCGGCGATGATGGCGCCGCCGGTGGTGGGCAGGTTTTCCAGGCCTTCGGTTTTAATGTGGATGTTACAGCAGATGCGGATGGCGGCGATGGAGATGCGGCCCCAGAGTTTGGCGATGCCCGTGAGGTAGGCGGGGGAGACGAAGGGGCGCACGAGGGTGCACCACAGGCTGAGGAGCAAGCCGGAGCCGGTCATGGCGAGGAAGAAGGCGAGGGAGCGGAGCGAGCGCAGGGCTTGGGTTCCTGAGAGGGTTAGTTGAACGCGGCGGAGGCGATGCCGCCGAGGCCGGAGCGGACCACGAGGTATTTGGTATATTCGGCGGCCAGGAGCCGCAGGGTGGAGAGGCTGAAGAGGCTCGCCATGGCGGGCGGGCGCACCGGGGCGGGGATGAGGGTGAGGCTGGGCAGGGTTTGGTGCATTTCCAGCATGGCGCGGGGCATGTGGTAGTCGGCGGTGACGATGATGAGGCTGCGCATGTGGTGGGCGTTGGCCCAGTCGGCGGCTTCCAGCGCGTTGCCGTGGGTGGTGCCGGCCATGTGGCCCAGGGTGATGGCGCTGGCGTAGCGGGTGGCGGCGATGGTGTCGTCGGCGGTGAAGTCTCCGAGATAGGTGCCGCGGCCGGCGCCGGAGATGAGGAGCAGGGGGGCGGCGCGTTCGGCGAGGAGGGCGAGGCCGGCGCCGACGCGGCCATCGCCGCCGGTCAGCGCCACGATGCCGTCCGCCAGGGGCATGGGGTTGGGCGCGGCGGCGGTGAAGACGGCGAGGAGGAAGATGGCGAAGCCGGTGGCCCAGAGTGCCGCAAGGCCGGTGAGGATATGGGCGAGGAGGCGCAGCTTGGGGTAGCGCGGGCGGCGGAAGCGCATGCGGGCGGCCATTTAGACGAGACTCCTGAGCCAGCCACGGACGGTGAATTGGGCTGTGCCCCAGCCGATGAGCGCGGCGGCCAGCGGCAGGGTGGGCAGGGCGATCCATAACGGCAGGGGCAGAGTGGGGACGGTGGCGCCGGGGAGCTGGCCGGAGAACGGGGCGACCAGGGCGGAGAGCCAGAAGAGGACGGGCAACGCGAGTAACGTGCCGAGGATGCCGCCGGTGAGGGTGAGCAGCGTGGTGTGGGTGGCGTAGCTGGAGGCGATGTCTTCGTCCTGCGCGCCGAGGCCGTGGATGATCTCGATGGCTTCACGGCGCTGGGCCAAGCCGGCACGGGTGGCGACGGCGACGACGGCACTGGCCACCAGGGCGACGATGACCAGGATGGAGGCGGCGCAGGCCTCTAAGCTGGCGGTGAGCGCGGCGACGCGGGCGGCCCAGGCGGCGCCGGTTTGCACCAGGGTGCCGGGGGCCAGGGCGTCGAGCGCGGCGGTGAGCGCGTCCGGCGGGGTGGCGCCTTGCCAGTTGGCGGTGATGACGGCGGGGACGGGCAGCGCGAGCTGGGCCACGTCCCCCCCGAGCCAGGGGGCGAGCAGGGTGTTCAGGTCCGCCGTGCTCATGAGCTGCGGGTTAGAGACGTTAGGCGCGGTGGACAGCGCCAGCTGCACGGCGGCAAGGCGGGTGAGGGTGGCGTTGGTGGAGGGGGCGTTGGGGGAGAGGATTTGCACCGTCATGGCGGCGGCGGCCTGGCCTTGCCATTGGCGGGCCAGGCTGGTGGTGGCGAGCGTGCCCGCGATGGCCAATGCCGCCAGAAAGCTCATGGCCCCGACCAGCATGGGGAGCAGGCGGTCAGTGAGGGAGAAGCGCAGGCCCAGGAGATCCGCGCGCCTAGACATGGAGGGTGAGCCTGCCCTGGCGGATGTCAAAGCGGGTGTTGGGGTAGCGCGAGACGAGGTCCAGGTTATGGGTGGCGATGATGACGGTGGTGCCGAGGCGGTTCAGCGCCAGGATGAGCATCATCAGGCGTTGGGCTTGTTCGTCGTCAAGGTTGCCCGTGGGCTCGTCGGCCACCAGAAGTTTCGGGCGGGCGACGACGGCGCGGGCGATGGCGACGCGCTGCTGCTCGCCGCCGGAAAGCTCGGCGGGGCGGCGCTCCTGGCGGTCGGCGAGGCCGACCCAGTTGAGGATCTCGGTGACGTCGGCGCGGATTTGCGCTTCGCTGTGGCGGGCGAGGCGCATGGGCAGGGCGACGTTGTCGTAGGCGGTGAGGTGTTCGAGGAGGCGGAAATCCTGGTACACCACGCCGATGCGCCGGCGCAGGAGGGAGGCGTCGTGCCGGGAGATGCGGGCGGCGTTGGTGCCCAGGATGTCGATGCGGCCTTTGCTGGGGTGTTGCGCCAGGTAGATGAGTTTCAGCAGGCTGGTTTTACCGGCGCCGGAAGGGCCGGTGAGCCAGCGGAAGCCGCCTTCGGGGATCTCGAACGTGACGCCGCGCAGAACGTCGGACGTGCCGGAGTCACCGGTGTGACCGGGGCGGTGGTATTTCAACCAAACATCGTCGAATCTGACCATCCTGCCTTAACTTATTGTCCATGTATCTGTGCCTTGCCTGGAGGGCGGACGGCAAGGGCGTTTGCAGAAAATTTTGTAGATTAATTGATGACGCTCTTAACTCTTATTGCGTGGCTTCGCCAAAAATGTCATGCCAGAGAACATTATGCGCTTATCATGCCCAAACTGCGGAACTGAATACCAAGTGCCCGATGCCGCGTTGGTCGGACGGAGCCGTAAGCTGCGTTGCGCCAATTGCGGACGCGAATGGCAGACCGAACCGCTGCCGGCGACAACGGCGGATGGCAGCCCGGCGGCACCGGTTAAAGGGCCGTTTATCGCGAAAACACCCTATTGGCCGACACAACGGCCGATGCCCGATGAAATGCCGCAAGTGCGCGAGGCCGCTGGATTTGCGCCGCGCCCGGCAGCCGAACCCGTGCCGCCGGTGAATGTGGCGCCGCCGCCGGTGCTGCTCACGCCCGTTGCGCCGCCACCACCACCGGCGCCTGTTGAAACGCCCGTCAGCCAGACGGACGCCGTGCCGGTTGAAGAAAACCCCGCCGGGGTGGCGCCGAAACGCTTTGGCCAGCCGGTGGACGACGAAGCCCATGCGGAATTTCTCAAAGCCGTCAGCAAGGAACAAACCGCCCAGCGGCAAGCGAGCGAGGCTGAGGCTGAAGCAGAGCCCGCCGCCGAGCCGAATGCCGCAAGCGGGGACGCCGCCTACTTCCTCAACGACACCAACCGCGTGCCGCCCACCGAAATGGAGCAGGCGGCGCAAGACAGCTTCGCGGAACTGGTCCACGCCGCACGCAATAAGTCTATCGAATTCGAGCCGGACGAAGTGCCCTCACGGATCAACCTGACCGCCATCGCTATCGGCCTCGTCGTGGTTGTTGTGATCCTCGCCGTCGCCGTCGGCGTGGTGTTGAAGTTTGGGTAAGTAAGGAAGGCCAGGGGCTTTGCCCCCTGGCCCTTCGCCAACGGGTGCACCGTTGGATTGGCATTCATCAGGTTTAAAAAAGGGCCTCACCATCGGGAGTTTTAAACTCCTTGCAGGTGAGGCCCTTTTTTAAACCTATTGCGGATCGAACGGCGCTTCCGTTCGTGGGGTCCAGGGGCAAAGCCCCTGGCCTTCCTTCCTTACCTCAGAACTTCATCGACCCCGTGTCGATGAAGCGTTGGTGCCAGGCGAGGGCTTCGGTCAGCAGGGAGGGAGATTGTTGGCCGTAGGAGCTGACGCGGGCGCGGCGGTAGTAGTCGCGCAGCATGGGCTGGTAGTCCGGGTGGGCGCAGTTGTTGATGATGACTTCGGCGCGTTGTTTCGGCGAGAGGCCGCGCAAATCGGCGAGGCCTTGTTCGGTGACGATGACCTGGACGTCCTGGGTGATGTGGTCGACATGGGACGCCTGCGGCACGATGGCGGAGATTTTGCCGCCTTTGGCCGTGGAGGGCGTCATGAAGATGGAGACGTAGGCGTTACGGGCGAAGTCGCCCGAGCCGCCGATGCCGTTTTGGATACGCGAGCCCATGACATGGGTGGAGTTCACGTTGCCGTAGATGTCGGCTTCGATGAGGCCGTTCATGGCCAGGCAGCCGAGGCGGCGGATGAGTTCCGGGTGGTTGCTGATTTCCTGCGGGCGCAGGATCATTTTATCGCGGTAGTAGGGCATGTTGGCGTTAATGGCGGCGGCGGCGTCCGGGCTGAGCGAGAACGCGGTGGCGGAGGCCATGCGCAGTTTGCCGGCGTTGAGCAGGTCCACCATGCCGTCCTGGATGACCTCGGTGTAGGCGGTCATGTTCTCGAACGGGGTATCGAGCAGGCCGGAGAGCACGGCGTTGGCGATGTTGCCGACGCCCGACTGCAAGGGCAGCAGGTTGGCGGGCAGGCGGCCACGCGAGACTTCATGACGGTAGAATTCGATGAGGTGGCCCGCGATGGCCTTGGCCGCGGCGTCCGGCGGGGCGAAGGGCAGGTTGCGGTCCGGGGAGTCGGTCTCGACGATGGCGATGATTTTGTCGGGGTCGCAGAGCAGGGTTTCCTGGCCGATGCGGTCGTCCGGGCGGATGAGCGGGATGGGCACGCGCGACGGCGGCAGGGCGGTGCCGTAATAGATGTCGTGCATGCCTTCCAGCGCCGGGTTCTGCCAGCGGTTCACTTCCAGGATGATTTTATCGGCGCGGTCGAGCCAGGTTTTGTTGTTGCCGACCGAGGAGGAGGGGATGAGCGTGCCGTCGGCGCGGATGCCGGTGACTTCGACCAGGGCGGTGTCCAGGGGGCCGAGGAAGCCTTGCCACGCCATGGGCGCGACCTGGCTCAGATGCATGTCGAAATATTCCATCTCGCCTTTGTTGATTTTCTCGCGGGCGATGGGGTCCGAGTTATAGGGCAGGCGGAATTCAATGCCGTCGGCGCGGGCCAGGGCGCCGTCCAGCTCCGGGCCGGTGGAGGCGCCGGTCCAGACGCGCAGGCGGAACTTGTTGCCGGCGGCGCGTTCGGCCTCCATGCGGGCGGCGAGCGCCAGGGGAACAGCTTTGGGGTAGCCCGATCCGGTGAAGCCGCTCATGCCGACCGTGCTGCCGGAGGTGATGAGGTTCGCCGCGTCTTCCGCGCTCATGACCTTGCTGCGCAAGCGGCTGTCTTGAATACGTGTGTTCCCGATCAGGCCCATTTTCGCTCCTTAAGTTTCTTGTCCGCGAAGATGCTTTAAACAATGCTGGGGAAAATGCGATTGTCTTAGATCAAGAATGTGACAAGAAAAGCAGTTCTTTTTTGAAAAAAAGAACCAAAAAACTTCTGATCCTCGTGGGCGTTGGCCTCGCCGTGGGATTCGGGTTTTAGAATTTTTTGAGGCTTTGCGCTGGCGCCTGTGCAAGCGTCAACGCCTCCGGTTTATATTCATCCGGGGCAGGGGCTTTGGCGGCGTCACTGCCCATATCCCAGATTTATAAGCGTTTTTTGCGCGCTTTTTTGCAAAAAAGCGCTGCTTTCTTCACTTCGGCCGCCCCGTCCACTTGGACTCATAAACTTTCGCACCCGGGGGGATGACGAAGTGTTTGTCGGCTTCGATGTCGGCCAGGCGCAGCGAGTTCAGGCTGATGAGGAGGGCGGCGGTGTTCATCATGCCGGGGGGGATCCACTGGATCATGCCGCCGAGGAGCTGGTCGTAAAGCGGGCTGATGGCGGGGAAGAGGCGGCCGCAGATGGTGTAGAAACTGTAGAGGTCCTGGGTGCTCAGCGCGATGTAGGAGCTGATGGCGATTTGCGGGAACATGACCAGGAAGCCGGCGGCGGCGCGGGCGAGGTAGGAGTAGGGCGCGGGGGGTTTGGGGCGCGGGTCCAGGACGACGAGCCAGAAGAGCAGGCCGCCGAGCAGGCAGGAGATGTTCATGACCGCGTAGAGGAGGGGGTCGATCATGGCCGCGAAGTGGATGCTGGGGATGAGCCAGATGTCCGTGGTGAGCATGAAGAGGGCCATGCTGGGGAGCGGGTGGCAGAGGATGCGGGCCAGGGTTTTTAAGGCCGGGGCGGGGCGCCAGGCGCGGAGCCGGGCGGGGATGCCCAGGGCCAGGACTTCTCCCATGTTGCCGATGGCGATGCAGAAGGGTGCCGCCATGCCCAGGGTGACGGCCTGGATGCGGTTGAGGAAGAACATGTGCTGCGAGATGTATTCGAAATGGGTTTGCAGCACGAAGTAGATTGAGGCCAGGCCGAGGAGGAAGAAGGTTTGGCGGGTGCGGCTCGGGCGGTGGTCTGGGGCGATGCGCTTTAGGCCGCGCAGATACCAAACCAGGGTGAGCCAGCAGCCGAGGAATTCGGGCGGGTTGAAGATAAAGGGGAAGAGATACGGCAGGTGTGCGGGGATAAACCGGCAGGCGAGGCCGGTGAGGAGGGCGGCGAGGAGGAGCAAAAACTCAGGCATTGAGGCGTTCCATCGGCACGCCGGCGAGGGCGCGGCTGGTGCGGATGGTTTGCAGGGTTTGCACCTTGGCGACGTGCGGGGCGCCGGTGAGGCGGGCGGTGAGCTGGTTTTCATGCGCGGCGTCGCGCGCCACGAGTTTCAGCAGGAAGTCGCCGCCGCCACGGATCATGTGGCACTCGCGCACCTCGGGCCAGGTGGCGACGAGGGATTCGAAGGCGTCGAGGATGGCTTGCTTCTGGCTCTCCAGACCGACGATGACGAAGAAGGCGATCTGCCAGCCGAGTTTATGGCCATCCGTCTGGGCGTGGTAGCCCTGGATGTACCCGGCTTCCTCCAGGCGGCGGACGCGGCGCAGGCAGGGCGGCGGCGAAATGCCGGCGCGGCGGGAGAGTTCCACGTTGGTCATGCGGCCGTCAGCCTGAAGTTCGGCGAGGATTTTACGGTCGATGTCGTCTAGAGTCAGCGGCTCGGGCGCATGCGGCATGGGGGTTCCCGGGGGATAGGGTCTGCGACGCAATATAATTACACGGGGGGGTTTGCATAGGGTAAGGCAAGCAGTTCTTTTTTGAAAAAAAGAACCAAAAAACTTCTGTTGCTCTGGGACATGGGGCGTGACGCGGCCAAAGCCCCTGGCCCAGATTCATAAGCGTTTTTTGCGCGCTTTTTTGCAAAAAAGCGCTGCTTCCTTTCCTCCAAGCGGATAGCGGGCAAATTTGACGCGCGGGCCGCTTGTATCGGCGGCGTTTCAGCGGATATGTTGATTCTGTATGGAAATTGGACTGATTGCGGGAATGGCTGAGGTAAGAAAGACCAGGGTTCTGATCATTGGCGCGGGGCCGGCCGGGTATACGGCGGCGATTTATGCGGCGCGGGCGAACCTGGCGCCGGTGATGGTGGCTGGGTTGCAGCCGGGCGGGCAGCTGACGATTACCACGGATGTGGAGAATTATCCGGGGTTTGCCGAGGTGGTGCAGGGGCCGTGGCTGGTGGAGCAGATGGCCAAGCAGGCCGAGCATGCAGGCACCGAGATGGTTTATGATCTGGTGACGCGGGTGGATTTTTCCGCACGACCGTTCCGGGCTTGGACCGATGGCGGGATGGAGTTTGAGGCGGAGGCGGTGATTATCGCGACCGGGGCGCAGGCGCGGTGGCTGGGGCTGCCGTCTGAGGCGGCGTATCAGGGGGCCGGGGTTTCGGCTTGCGCGACGTGCGATGGGTTTTTCTATCGCGGGAAAAAGGTGGCGGTGATCGGCGGCGGGAATACGGCGGTGGAAGAGGCGCTGTATATGACGCACCATGCCAGCCATGTGACCATTGTGCACCGGCGGGATAATTTCCGCGCCGAGAAGGTTTTGCAGGAACGGCTGTTTGCGCATCCGAAGATTTCGGTGGTGTGGGACCATGCGGTGGATGAGATTCTGGGCGGCGGTACGCCCGCCGTGGTGACGGGCGTGCGGCTGAAGCATGTGAAGACCGGGGCCACGCAGGAGGTTGGCGTGGATGGGGTGTTTATCGCCATTGGGCATTCGCCCGCCACGGCGCTGTTTGTGGGCCAGGTGGCCACCGATGCCGAAGGCTACATTGTGACCACGCCGGGGAGCACGGCGACTTCCGTGCCCGGGGTTTATGCGGCGGGCGATGTGCAGGATAAAATTTTCCGTCAGGCGGTGACTGCCGCTGGGACGGGCTGCATGGCGGCGTTAGAGGCTGAGAAATTTTTGAGCCATATCCCACTTCATGTCAGCGAGGCTGCGTAAATGACTGGACAAAAAATGGACTGGGATAAGCTGCGGGTGTTCCACGCCGTGGCGGAGGCGGGCAGCTTTACCCATGCGGGCGATACGCTGAATTTGAGCCAGTCGGCGGTGTCGCGGCAGATTTCGGCGCTGGAGGAGGCGCTTTCCGTGCCGCTGTTTCACCGCCATGCGCGCGGGCTGATCCTCACCGAGCAGGGCGAGGCGCTGAACCGCACGGTGCGGGAAGTGTTCGCCAAGCTGGCGATGACCGAGGCGCTGCTGGCGGAGAGCAAGGAAAAACCCGCCGGGCGGCTGAAGGTGACGACGACGCATAGTTTTGGCGTGGCGTGGCTGGCGCCGAGGTTGAAGAATTTTCTGGGGCTGCATCCGGATGTGACCGTCTCGCTGCTGCTGGATGATAATGAGCTGGATCTGGCTATGCGCGAGGCGGATGTGGCGATACGGATGCATCCGCCGCGCCAGCCGGATTTGGTGCAGCGGCATCTGGGGGAAATTCGCAGCCAGATTTGGGCGTCGCCGGAGTACCTTAAGACGCATGGGACGCCGGAGACGGCGGAGGATCTGGATAATCACAAGCTGGTGCTGTTTGGCGACCGCAAGCCGCCGGTGCTGGATGTGAACTGGCTGGCTGAGCTGGGCCGCAAGGACGGGACGCCGCGCCGGGGTGTGCTGGAGGTGAACTCGCTCCAGGCGATGCTGGTGTGTATCCGCGCCGGGATCGGCATTGGCGCGGTGCCGGACTATCTGGTGCCGGATTCCGCCGGGCTGGTGGCGGTGCTGCCGGAAGTGAAGAAGCCGAGTGTGGATATGTACTTTGTGTACCCGGAAGAGCTGCGCAATTCGAAGCGCGTGTCGGTTTTCCGCGACTTCCTGGTCAATAGTATTTCCGAACGAAATATTACAAAGGCTTGATTTGGAAGGCTTTTGTGCAGTGCGGGCGGGATTGATACAGACCGTTACCCGGTAATGGCCGGGATTACGGTTTTGACACTTAAAATAAATAATATTGTGGCTTATATACAACAGGCCCGGTGAGAGCCGGGCGTCGTCCGGTTCTTTTGAACCGGATTGGGACTTCGGTCCCGACGTCTCCCAGACGTGAAGCCTCCCTGTTGACTTTACCCGCTGGTCTTCGTGGCTAGCGGGTTTTTTCTTGGCGTTTTTGGGGAGGTTGGAGCGGGTAGCGGGAATCGAACCCGCGCATCAAGCTTGGGAAGCTAACAGGCTACCATTACATCATACCCGCTCATGCAGGCACACATAATCCGCCAGCATTGACCGCGCAAGCGGGGGGGATTACGCCAGGGGACACCTCGTGATTTGTCCGGCCGGATTGCGGCGAGGGTGGGGGTTTCCCCTGGTTTGTAAATAAACGCGCTAAAAGGCTGACGGCGCCGCTTTGCGCTGTTCTGCTCCCGTGGCCGGGCGTGTTGTAACTGAATAGGCCGCTCAAAATGTCCGATACACCGAAACATCGCCTGGCTACCGACCTGATCCATGCCGGGCGCATCCGTACGAATTTGCTGGAAAATTCCGAGGCGCTCTTTCTCACTTCCGGGTTTGTCTATGACAGCGCGGAGATGGCGGAGGCGGTGTTTAATAATGAAATTCCGCATTTTCAGTATTCGCGCTTTGCCAACCCGACGGTGGCGATGCTGGAGGCCAAGCTGGCCGTGATCGAGGGCGCGGATATGTGCCGCGCCACGGCGACGGGGATGGCGGCGGTGCATGCCGCGGTGATGTGCGGGCTGAAGGCAGGCTCGCGGGTGGTGGCGGCGCGGGCGCTGTTTGGCTCGTGCCATTGGATTGTGAGTACGCTGCTGCCGCAGTTTGGCATTGCGTCGGAGTTTGTGGATGGGGCGGATCTGGCGGCGTGGCGCGCGGCGCTGAGCCAGCCGGCGGATCTGGTGCTGCTGGAGACGCCGTCTAACCCGATGCTGGATATGGTCGATCTGCGCGCCGTGTGCGACCTGGCCCACGCCGCAGGGGCGATTGTGGTGGTGGATAATGTGTTCGCCACCCCGCTCTATCAGCGGCCGATGGAGTTTGGCGCGGATGTGGTGGTGTATTCGGCCACCAAGCATATGGACGGGCAAGGGCGCGTGCTGGGCGGCGCGGTGCTGGGGCGCAAGCAGTGGATGGAGGAAGTGTTCCAGCCGTATTTCCGCAATACCGGGCCGACGATGTCGCCGTTTAATGCCTGGGTGATTTTGAAAGGGCTGGAGACGTTTGCGCTGCGGGTAAATGCGCAGAGCGCCGGAGCCGAGGCCGTGGCGAAGTTCCTCGAAAGCTCGCCTAAGGTGGCGGTTTGCCGGTATCCGACGCTGGCGTCCCATCCGCAGCATGAGCTGGCGATGCGGCAGATGTCGGGCGGGGGGACGCTGGTGGCGTTTGAGGTGAAGGGGGGGAAAGCAGCCGCCTTCGCGCTGATGGATGCGTTTAAGATTATTACGATTTCGAATAATCTGGGGGATACCAAGTCCCTGGCGACGCATCCGGCGACCACCACGCATATGCGCATCGGTGCGGAAGAACGCGCGCGGCTGGGTATCTCCGATGGCGCGATCCGGCTGTCCGTGGGGCTGGAAGACCCGCTGGACCTCATCGATGACCTCGCCCAGGCGTTGGCGCAGGTGAAGTAAGGCCAGGGGCGCTGCCCCTGGACCCCGCCAACGGACGCGCCGTTGGATCCGCATTTATCAGGGTATGGGAGTGGGAGGGGCAATTCGCCTGCCCGCGACGGTGGAAATGATTTGAAATCGGGGGCGGCGAATTACCCCTCCCACTCCCATACCCTAAGTTAAGGGTTCTAAGGGCGAGCCCTTGAGCTCGGTTCCAAGGGGCAGCGCCCCTTGGCCTTACTTTCCCCTATGCCCAACGCCGGGGCGCTGGTATTGGGGGCGGGCAATTTGGGAGGGTTTCATGGCGGCTAGTGTTACGTTTACGCGTTTGCCTCGGGCGGAGTTGGTGGAGCTGGTGGCGGCGGCGCGGGAGGATGATCCGCAGGCGTTTGCGGCGTTTTTGGCGGCTAATGGGAGTTCGGTGGCGGATTTTGATGGGGATGTTGAGATTTTCTCGACGTTGCTGCCGATTTTGGCTGACGATTACGATATTGATCTGGAGACCAGCGAGAATGAGGTGGTTGCGGATCTGGCGGAGGCGCGCGAGGCGCTGGTGCTGATCCTGACGCTGGATGACCAGGAGAAGTTTTTGGATTTGTTGAGCCCGGAGGAGTTCTCGGAAGAGGAGCTGGCCGAGGCTTATGAGGATTTCACCGAGGAAGAAGACGCCGAGGCGGGCGAGGTGATGCTGAGCGCGATTGGCGCGTTGCATCAGGCGCTGGCGGAGACGGATGCCGATCATGTGGTGGTGGTGGCGGTGAGCTGACTGGCGGAGAGAAGGAAGCGGTTCTTTTTAAAAAAAGAACCAAAAACTTCTGATAATCTGGGCCGGGAGCTTTGGCGCGGCCAAAGCCCCCGGTTAATAAGCGTTTTTTGCGCGCTTTTTTGCAAAAAAGCGCTGCTTTCTTCTCTACGATGGGCATAAAAAAGGGGGGCTTGAGGCCCCCCTTTTTGGTTAGTTGCTGTTTTTGGCTTCGGCCTGAAGGTTGGCGGCTTCGGCCAGGATGCGGTCTTCGAGGCCGCTGGCGGTGGAGGGGTCGGCGGGGCTGTCCGTCCACTGGCCGTTTTGTTCGACCTGGTGGAAGACGCTGACCTGCACGGCGTCGGCGGTGAGCTGGCGGCTGAGGATGTAGGCGTTGACCTTGAAGCGCTCGCCCGGCGTGGCGGGGGGCGTGTACCAGTCGGTGATGATGACGCCGCCGAAGGGGTCGGCGGAGACCAGGGGCATGAAGGAGAGCGTGTCCAACGTGGCCCGCCAGAGATAGGCGTTGACCTGGATGCCGGTGGTGGAGTCCGCAGAGCTGCCGGTGCCTTTGCCGAAGGTGAAGAGCCCGCTGCCCGGGGTGGCTTGTGCGCCGGGGAGGTTGGCGGTTTCGGGGTTAGGAATATCGGGCTGGCTGGTGTGAATGCCACCGCAGCCTGCGAGGGCCAGCGTGCCCAAGAGCAACCCGGCCGGGACGGCAAATTTTGTGATGATCCGCAACTGAACTCTCCAAACCTGAAACTTGCTGTTTGTTTAGCCGTCATGCCTCGTTCCGCCAAGGGCCAGAACCGGGGCCATAAGAAAAAGGGTGGCGGTTGCCCGCCACCCTTTATCGAAGGACGTAACCCGAGGGTTACGCAGTTACCACTTGAAGGTCGCGCCGACGCCAATGGCCTGGGCCTGGGCATTGCCCGCGCCGCCGGCATTGATGTTGGCAGCCGTGCCGCCGTTGCCGGACGGGTTCAGGTTTTTGTTGCCGAGCTGGTGTTCATGACCATACAGGTACTGAACGTACAGGCTCAGGTCTTTGCCGATGACGTAGTTGCCGCCGACGGCAACGCCGTATTCAGCCAGGGTGCGGCCGACGGTGGTGTTTTTGATGACGCCGGTTTTGCCGGAGTTCTCAACGGTCGGGACGAAGGCGCCGGCGGTGTCGCCAGCGTAGAAGCTGGAGCCGACCACGAACGGACCAATGACGTAGTTGCCGCTGATGACGTAGGTGATGGCGTCACGGGTGCCCTGAATCTGGGGCACGTAGCCGTCGAGGGTCTGGCCGGCCTTGATGTTGCCGCCCAGGGTGAAGCCGGCATAGGTGGTCTGAAGACCGGCTTCGAAGACCTGCAGGTTTTCCAGCTTGCTGGAAGCGTTGTCGACATAGCTGCCGGAGGTGCCGGTCTGGTACGCGCCGGTGTAGTGGATCGGCGAGCCGTACAGGAAGCCAACGGAGGCCTTGGTGTTAAAGCCGTTTGCCTTCAGGCTGTACTCGATGGCGGCGTCAACGGTGTCCTTACGCATTTTGACCTGAACGCCGCTCAGAGCGGAAGAGGTCGAGACCAGCGAGGCGCAGGTGGAGGAGGCGGAGGCGCAGTTGCCGTAGCCTTCTTCCATGCCGTTGGAGTTCGGTTCGAAGCCGACGCCAGCGTTGAAGTTGCCGCCCAGGACGGGTTCGGCGATGGCGGGGGACAGGAACACGATCTTGTTGGTGCCGTAGAGGGCGCCCTGATCGGCATACGCGAATTCACCGGGGACAGCGTGGCTCGGGAGCACTTCAGATTCGGTGCCTTCGCCCGCGTTCCACTGGCTGCCGTCGCCGAAGGCTTCAATCACGCCGGTCTGCAACAGCGAGAAGGCGCTGTCGCCCTGGCCGAGACGGATATAACCGTAGGTCGGGTTGCCGACATAACCATACGCGCGCTTGACGTAGATGGTGTCGTTGCCGGTGTAGGAGGAGCTGGTCGGGCTGGCGTTCTTGCTGGCAGCAGCGTTCGGATCGGAGAACGTGGTGCGGAGTTCAAGCTGCGCGCCGTAGTCGACGTTGTTCAGGGTCGCGGCGTCGAAGCCGAAGAACAGACGGACGTCGCCGTTCATGGCGACCGGGTTCAGCTTGTTGGTCGGGCTGGTGAGGACCGAGTGAGCGGTGGCGCCGGAGCCGACCGTCGTGCTGTTGTAAGAGGTGTTCAGGGTCGAACCGGAGGCATCGACGCCGGCCTGCAGGTAACCGTGAACGTGGACGACGATGGTGCCGGGGGCGACCGGGGTGACGGCCTGAGCGTGTGCAGCGCCGGAGGTGGCGAGCAGGGCGCCCATGGTGGCCGCGGAGGCCAGAAGCAGGTTGCGCATAAGAATTCCTTCCAAGATGCCGGTCGACCGGCGGGTAATAGGCGAGACGTGGTTTTAACCCAGTCTTTGGGACCCTTCGGCTTGCGCTGGAGGGCTTGGGTTGCGCCTTAAAGACTTGATCCGGGAAGGGTGGCAACGGATGAATTGGTGTTCATCTACAATTAACTGCGAGTGTTGCTGCATTGCCACATGTATATGACATTACTGTTAAATTGGTTTTGTAATCTTTGTGACAATTCAATGACAAAGTGGTGGAAACGCGACAATAGGGTTGTTCTCTCTACTTGGTCTGTAGGAGATTATAAATCTGCTTTTGGGCGCTAAAGAGCGGAGAAATGCTACAGAAAGGCGTCGATGGCGCCGGTGATAAAGCGGCGTTTTCCTAACGTGCGGACGGTGGCGCCCATGATGCCGCCCAATGCGCCGGGCAGCGCCGGGAAGGTGCGCCGCGCCAAATTGCGCCAGGTGAAAAGGCCGAGAGGAGGTGCGCCAGGGTGGCTGGCGGTGGGGAAGACGGGGGAAATGAAGATGATGGCGGCTCCGGATTGGCGCGATTTTTGCACTTGCGCCGGATTATGCGCCGAGGCGGTGATGAGGCGGTGGCGGGGGAGTTTGGCCGGGCTGGGGTGATGGCCGCCGCGCAGGTGAAGGCCGGCGTTTAAGCGGGCGGCGAGGCGGGCGTCGCCGGCGACGGCCAGGGCGATGCGCCGGGCGC
>Ga0181525_10000958_pt1 | contig 25075 bp, 26 predicted proteins | sample PEATcosm2014_Bin_48_FD_121100 | JGI IMG/M metagenome (GOLD analysis project Ga0181525, IMG submission 121100) | Peatland microbial communities from MTU Mesocosm Facility, Houghton, MI, USA - PEATcosm2014_Bin06_10_metaG | ecosystem: Environmental > Terrestrial > Soil > Wetlands > Peat | place... | reverse complement strand
GGGAAATCCATCCGCATGGTGATGCGGGTTTTGCCGCCGGATTTGGCTTCCAATGCTTCGAACGTGACCGTCGTGGTGAAGCGCACCGGCTCGACGTCCTCGCCACCGCCGTGGCGATAGACGATCCGAAGCGGGCGCACGATCTCCTCGTAGGTGATACGGTTCTGATAATCGCGGCCGTCCGGGCCATGCATGACAAAACGCCAGACCCCGCCCGGGCGCATGTCGAAGCTCGACGTCGTCGTGGTGAAGCCGGTCGGTCCCCACCATCGCGACAGATGTTCGGGATCGGTCCACGCCTCGAACACGAGATCGCGCGGCGCGTCGAACTCGCGCACGGCGATGATGGCACGGCTATCCAAGTGGAGGTCGATGCTATTTGTCGCCGTCATGCTCGTCGTCCTTATTCTCAGTGCCGGGCTGTTTGGCTTGCAGCTTCTTCAGGTAGTCATCGAGGCGATCGAAACTCTCATCGAAGAAGCGGCGGTAGTGCTGCAACCAGTCGTCGACGTCCTTGAGCGCGCGCGGTGCTATGCGGCAGGGCCGCCATTGCGCTTCGCGTCCGCGCGCGATCAAGCCGGCCCGCTCCAAAATCTTGAGATGCTTGGACACCGCCGGAAGACTCATGGCGAAAGGCTTCGCCAATTCCTTCACCGAGGTCTCGCCGAGCGCCAGCCGTGCCAGGATGGCGCGGCGGGTTGGATCGGATAAAGCCGAAAAGGTGCTGTCCAGGGTCAATGTAACCATCCAGTTAAATAACTTATCGGTTTAATACGTTGCATCTTGCCCTATGTCAAGCGGCGCCCTGACTGCGCTAGTTACGGCTTTGGCATTCGCCGCTAGAACCGCCTCATGTCGTTCATCCGCATTTATTTTCGCGTGCTCGGCCTGTTGCGCGCCGATACACGGCTGGTCCTGATGCTGGCGATTGCCAATATCGGGCTCGCCGGCGCCCAATTCGTCGAGCCCGTGCTGTTCGGCCGTATCGTAGATGCGCTGTCCGGCGCTCTGCCCGCGGGCATCGAGGCTGCGGCGCAAACACTGGCGCCACTGATCGGCACCTGGGTCGGCTTCGGCCTGTTCATCATCGTCGCCGGCACGCTGGTAGCTTGGTACGCCGACCGACTGGCGCATCAGCGGCGCAACTTGGTGCTCGCCGATTATTTCGAGCACGTGCTGCAGTTGCCGTTGGCCTACCATTCCGGCGCCCATTCCGGACGCCAGATGAAAGTCATGCTCACCGGCACCGACACGCTGTGGTCGTTGTGGGTGTCGTTCTTTCGCGAGCATTTCGCCGCTTTCGTGTTCATCGCGCTGCTGCTGCCGGTGACGCTGATCCTCAATTGGCGGCTCGCCTTGCCGCTGATCGTGCTGTGCGTTGCCTTCACTGCGATGACCGTCGTTATCATGCGCCGGGCCTACGCCATGCAGCGCGAGGTCGAGCGGCATTATTCCGACCTCGCCGAGACCGCCGCCGACGCACTCAGCAACGTCGCGCTGGTGCAAAGCTATGCCCGCATCGAAATTGAAGTCTCCGGCCTCAAAAGCCTGGTCGACTCGCTGCTGCGCGCACAGATGCCGGTATTGTCGTGGTGGGCGGTCGCCGCGGTGCTGACGCGGGCTGGAACCACGCTCACGCTGCTCGTGATCCTTCTGGTCGGGACATATCTCAAGCTCGTCGGGCTTGCCTCGGTCGGCCAGATCGTCAGCTTCATGAGCATCGCGGCGCTGTTGATCACGCGGCTCGAACAGGCCGTCAGCTTCTCCAACCGGCTGTTCATCGATGCGCCGAAGCTTTCCGACTTCTTCGGCGTGCTCGACACCGTGCCGGCCGTCCGCGACCGGGCGGATGCGGTCGATCCGGGCCGCGTGCGCGGCCTCGTCGAATTCAAGGATGTTTCGTTTTCCTATGACGGCAAACGGTCAGCCGTCACCGATTTAAGCTTCACGGCGTTGCCCGGCGATCGCGTGGCTTTGGTCGGCCCGACCGGCAGCGGCAAGTCCACGGCCCTCGCGCTGCTGCACCGCGCCTTCGATCCGCAGTCGGGTTCCATCAAAGTCGACGGCATGGATATTCGCGACCTCACGCTTCACGGGCTACGCCGCAATATCGGCGTCGTGTTCCAGGAGACGCTGTTGTTCAACCGCTCGATCGCGGAGAATTTGCGTGTCGGCAAGCCGGACGCCGGCGACGGCGAGATGCGCGCGGCAGCGGCGCGGGCGCAGGCGCTCGACTTCATCACCCGCAATCCCGAGGGTCTCGAAGCCCGCATCGGTGAGCGCGGCCGGCTGCTCTCCGGCGGCGAGCGTCAGCGGCTTTCCATCGCGCGGGCGCTCCTGAAAGACCCGCCGATCCTGATCCTCGACGAGGCGACGAGCGCACTCGATCCGGTGACCGAGGCGCGGGTCAACCTCGCGCTCGACGAAGTCATGAAGGGGCGCACCACTTTCGTGATCGCGCACCGGCTCGCCACCGTGCGCAATGCCACCCGCATATTGGTGTTTCAGGACGGCCGGGTCGTCGAGACCGGCACATTCGAGGAATTGCAGCATGCCGGCGGCTTTTTCGCCACGCTTGTGCAGGCGCAGTTCGGGCCGGCAATGCTGCCATCGTCCGCCAAGGCGGATGATCCGGTACACTCATAGGAACGGGGCGTGCAGTGATGACCGGACGATCCGCTTGCGCGGAGCATGACAGTTCAGCGCAGCCGTTCGAGAATACTCACGTAATTGGCGACCGCCGTGCCGCCCATATTGAAAATGCCGCCGAGCTTGGCATCCTTGATCTGCATGTCGCCGGCTGTGCCGGTGAGCTGCATCGACGTGATCGCGTGCATCGACACGCCGGTGGCGCCGATCGGATGGCCCTTGGCTTTCAACCCGCCGGACGGATTGATCGGCAGCGCGCCGTCCTTGGCGACGGTGCCGTCAGCGATGACGCGCGCGCCCTGGCCCTCGGGCGCCAGCCCCATGGCTTCGTATTCGATGAGTTCTGCGATGGTGAAGCAGTCGTGAACCTCGGCAAACGATAAATCCGCAAGCTTGATTCCGGCCTGCTGCAGCGCGCGTTGCCACGCCACGGCACAGCCTTCGAATTTAAGAATGTCGCGCCGCGACATCGGCAGGAAATCCTGCACATGCTGCGCGGCGCGGAACACGATCGCCTTGTCGAGCTTGAGCGCGGTCTCGACGTCGGCGAGCACGACAGCCGCAGCGCCGTCGGACACCAGCGAACAGTCGGTGCGCTTGAGCGGGCCGGCGACCAGCGGGTTTTTCTCGCTTTCGGCGCGGCAGAAATCGTAGCCGAGGTCTTTGCGGATTTGTGCATAGGGGTTGCCGACGCCGTTTTTGTGATTCTTGGCGGCGATGCGCGCCAGCGCGTCCGATTGATCGCCCCAGCGCTGGAAATAAAGCCCGGCGATCTGGCCGAAGACGCCGGCAAAGCCACCGTCGATATCGGCTTCCTCGCGCACATAAGACGCCTTGAGCAGATTGCGGCCGATCTCGGCGGGCGGCGTGGTCGTCATCTGCTCGACGCCGACCACGAGCACGATCCTCGCGGAGCCCGCCGCGATCGATGTCAGCCCTTGATGCACGGCGGCCGAGCCGGTGGCACAGGCATTCTCGACGCGCGTCGCGCGCTTAAAGCGCAGATCGGGTGACGCCTGCAGCACCAGCGAGGCGGTAAAATCCTGCGCCGAGAAGCCGGCATTGAAATGGCCGAGTACGATCTCGTCGACGTCCTTTGCCGCGATTGCGGCGTCAGCCAGCGCTTGCGTGGCGACCCGCACAATGAGGCTCTCGACTGTCTCGCCGGCGAGTTTGCCGAAAGGCGTGTGCGCCCAACCCACGATGCAGGCGGTCATGGTTCCTCCCAAAATTCGTCCATTGTCGAATTTTCGTCGCTTTTCCTTGGCTTACCGCTGTTGCCAATCCGCGCCGCGTTTAAGCGTACCGGTAATCGGCTTTGCCTTCGAGCCCGGCTTGGGCTTAGATAGTGACGCGCCCAAGCTTCGTGAACCTTCCGTAGAACCTCGCGGCCCTGTGGGCCCGAATAACCGAACGGACCGCGACACGTGCATTGTATGAAGTCTCTCCGGGCGCCGCTGCTCGGCTTTGCTTTCGGTTCCATCGCGGCAGGGGCTATCGCCTTTGGCGCCATCGTGGCGGCAACGCCGGCGCGCGCCGAAGCGCTGATCCTGGTCGACGCCGATTCCGGAAAAGTCCTGCGCGCCGAGAACGCGACCTATCCCTGGTATCCGGCGTCGGTGACCAAGCTGATGACGCTCTACATGACGCTCTCCGCCGTCCGCGACCATCGCATCACCTTCGATACTTTGTTTCCGGTGTCGGCCAATGCGGCCGCGCAATCGCCGACCAAGATGGGCTTCGCGGTCGGCACACAAGTCACCGTCGATAACGCGATCAAGATGATGATGGTAAAGTCGGCCAACGACATGGCCGTTTTGCTCGCCGAAGGCATTGGCGGCTCGATCGACGATTTCGCCCAGCAAATGACGGACACCGCGCATCATCTCGGCATGACGGAATCGAATTTCGTCAATCCGAACGGTCTGCCGGCCGACGGCCAGATCATGTCGGCACGCGATCTCGCCATTCTCGCCCGCGCACTCATTCACGAATTCCCCGAATATAGTTTCTACTGGCACATTCCGGCGATCAAATTCGGCCGGCGCGTTGTACGCAATTACAATCCGTTGCTCGGCCGCTATCCTGGTGCCGACGGCATGAAGACCGGATTCATCTGCGCGTCGGGCTTCAACCTCGTCGCCACCGCGACGCGTGACAACAAGCAGCTGATCGCGGTGGTGCTGGGCGCGCCGTCATCGGCCGCGCGCGCGGTGAAGGCGGCGGAGATGCTGGAGAACGGATTCACGCAGAATCCGTTGTCTTGGCTGACACCGTCGCTCGGCACGGTGGATGCACTCGTTCCGATCGACGCCTCGCCGCCCAATCTAAAAGACGAGATGTGCGGCCCGCATCGCCATCGGCAGGCGACGGAAGAAGACGACCCCGACGCTCCCGCCGATAACGGCGGCGCCTCCGCTACCAGCGGCGCCTCCACAGCCGGCGGCGACAGCAATCAGCAATTCTCCGTGCTGTTATCGGCCTTGCGCGCACCGACGCCGAAGAACCTGAATCTGCTCTCCGACGCCGGACCGGTGATACCGACCGTCGTCTATATCGGCCCGACGCGCACGCCGGCGCAATTGGCCACGCTTGGAGCCGAACCGGAGGCCGATCCGGTCAAGAAGAAAGCCAAGCACAAGCCGGCGGCCGCGAAGGCTGCGGACGGCAAGAAAGCCGACGCCCAGCCCGCAGACGGCAAAGCGACCGCTTCTGCCGCGACCGCGGACACCAGGGCCAAAGACGGCGTGGCGAAAGACGGGAAGGCCAAAACTGCCCTGCCCTGGACACCGATGTCGTCCTCGGCGCTCGCGGCAAGCCCTCCCCCCGATCTGAAACCCGATGCCCCCGCGCCGGCCCCGGCGCAGACACAGCCGGCAAAGCCCAAGCCGGTAGAATTCGCGCAGTAACCGTCCGCGCAATTGATATAAATGCTCGTTCGCCGCACCAGGGCAAATCGAGTATGGACGCCAAGATGACCATTGCCGCGCTTCAGCAGATGAAGCGCGACGGCAAGAAAAGCGTCGGCGTCGTCGCCTGGGATTACCAAATCGCACGTATCGCCGACCGCGCCGGGTTCGATTTCATTTCTGTTGGCGACTCGGTCGGCGTCAATCTATGGGGCCGGACCGATGTGCTCGACGTCACGCTCGACGAGATGCTGATCTGCTGCAAGGCGGTGCGCCGCGGCGTCGAGCGCGCGCTGGTCAGCTGCGACATGCCATACGGTCCGGTGCAACAGGGCGTCGACCGCGCACTGGAAGCGGCGTTCCGCCTTGTCAGGGAAGGCGGCGCGGACCTGATCAAAGTCGATGCCGCCGCCGAGTTTCCCGACGTCGTGCGCGCGCTGGTCCGCGAAGGCATCGCGGTATTCGCCCAATTCGGACTCACGCCGCAGACCGCCAGCAAATACGGCGTTCCCTACAGCGCGCAGAATTCGCCCGCGGCGCAGGCGGCTGGCGAAGCTACGGCGCGGCTCGTCGGCGAAGCAAAACTCCTTGAACAGGCCGGCGCCTGCCTGCTCGATTTCACCAACTCGGGTCCGGTCGCCGGCGCTGCCGCGGTGACAGCGGTGAAGATCCCGGTGATCGGCGGCTTCGGCGGCGGTCCGTGGCTCGACGGCCGGGTGCGGCTTGCCCATACCGCCATCGGCTACGGCGAGAAGTGGCTCGACAGCACGGCCGACACCTACTTGAATACCGCGAGGGCCGCGCGTGACGCTTTTGCGGCGCTGATCGCCGACGCTCGCGCCGGCCGCCAGATCAAGGGCTGATTATGCCGAGCGTGTCGATTGACGGCATCGTGACGCGCTACGAAATTGCCGGCACCGGGCCGCCGCTCTTGATGTACGCGCCGGGCGGCTTCAACGCCGTGGTCGAAACCTGGTCGACCCTCGGTATTTACGCCAAGGTCAGGCTGCTCGATCATCTGCCGAGGCATTTTACCTGCATCATGTTCGACCGCCGCGAATGCGGCCAATCCGGCGGCCGCGTCGAGCCCGTGACCTGGGCGCACTACGTCGCACAGGGCAAAGGTCTGCTCGATCATTTGCAGATTTCCCGCGCGCATCTTATCGGCGGCTGCATGGGTTGCGCGCCGGTGGCGGGATTTGCGGTGACGCATCCGCAAATGGTCGCGAGCATGATCCTGTATTGGCCGGTCGGCGGCGCCAAATATCGGATATCAAGCCACCAGCGCTTCGCCGAACATCTCGGCTTTGTAGTGAGCAACGGCCTCAAGGCGGTCGTCGCGCACGTCGGCAAAGAAGGCAAGCCGTTCGGCGCCGATCCGCGCGGCGGCCCCTGGGCTTCGGTTATAAGACGCGATGCAGCCTTTGCCGCAGCCTACGCGGCGAAAAACTCGGACGAATATGTCGGCATTTGCGAGGGCATGCGCGATGCCTTGTTCGACCGCGATACGGCACCCGGCGCCGCGCCTGAGGACCTTATGCGCCTCGACGTGCCAGCTCTCATCGTGCCGGGGCACGACGCCGCGCACGCCACTTCGGCGGCGCGCTACCTGGAAGAATGCGTGCCGACCTCGCACTATTGGGACGCGCCCGTTGAACAACAGACCGAAGACGCGGTGAACCCGCGCATCATAGAATTCCTGTACAGAAACAAAATCTGACAAGCGCCGATGGTCGACTATTATTCAGTTCTCTTGCGCGCCGTCACCGCGCCCGGCGCGGGAGACGCGACTTGGCGCCGCGGCATCTACGAGCGGTCGCGGGACATGCTTGTGCGTCGATTGCGCGCGCTGCGCCCGCCGCCGCGGGAGGCGGAAATCGCCGCTGAACAAGCGGCCTTGGACGCCGCGATTGAACGCATTGAATCGGAATTGGCCTGGACCGAGCACGGCAACGACGCTCGGGAAAGTCGGACCGACGATCCAAGCGGCGATATTGCCGGCGACATATGGATCGCGCCGGACCGTGGACCGCTTGCATCGCAGTCTCGATTTGGCAAAGCGGCTTGGATCGCGATCGCGATGATTGCGGCGGCGCTTGGCGCGGTGGGTTACGTATTTTGGGCGGCACCGGCGCCAAAATCGGCACCGCCGGCGGTCGCGGCCCAATCGCCGTCGCCATCGCCGGTGCGTAACGCCGCAAACGGCGAGCTCGCGCCCGGCGTCGACGGCGGGTCTAACGACGCCGACATACCCTATGTGTTCCGACGCCAGCCGACTTTTTATCGTACACTGCAACCCGCCGGCACCATTATCGTCGATAAGCTGCAGCATTTTCTGTACCTGATTCAGCCCAACAATGTCGCGCTGCGCTATGGCATCGCCGTCGGCGCGCAATGCGCCGATCTCGCCGGCCTGCGACGCATTGCGAGCATGACGGAGTGGCCGTCATGGCAACCGCCGCCGGGAATGCTCAACCGCGATCCGGGCGCGATGCCCGGCGGGGTCGGCAATCCGCTCGGCGCCGGGCTGCTACAGCTCGACGACGATAAATCGCGTATTCACGGCACCAACGCGCCGAAGACGATCGGCAATACCGTTGCCTTCGGTTGCATCCGCCTCGTCAACGACGACATTGTCGATTTGTATGGCCGCGTGCAGGTGTCGACACCGGTGATCGTCAACTAGCGAGTTGAGCCAGCTATTTGGGGCTGCGGTCGAGGAGTTCGATCGACACGCCCTCCGGCGCGCGGATGAAGCAAATGCGCACGCCCGGTCGAACAGTCGTCGGCTCCTTGGTGAATTCGACGCCCTTCGATTTGAGATCGGCGGCGATCGCATCGATGCCGCTGACGGCAAGCCCGAAATGATCGAGCCCCCGGTACGGTATGGACGGGGCAGCATTCGTGCCGTCGCCGGCCGCGACCGGCGCGATGAAGATATTGGCGCCGCCAAGCTTAAGGTCGATGCGCGGCTTGCCCTCTTGCATGGTGCGCACCACCTCGGCACCGAGCATCTTCTCGAACCACTGCGCCATCCCCTCGGGATTGGCGGTGCGAAGATGAATATGATCCCAATTGAACTTCGACATAAGGCGTTTTCTCCCTGTTATGTAACGCACGTGAAGATTTGGACGGACGTTAGGGCATGCCGATCGAGGATGCCATCGGCGTTTTTCTCAGTGGCGGGCGGGCTTCGGATCGGTCGCCCCGACGCCCGGCGCCGCTTGCAGCTTGGCCGGCGGCACCAGCCAAGCCGCCTTGGCAACCTCGGCCTGCAGCATCTGCAGAATGCGCCGCAGTTCGTCGCCCTTGACCATTCCGGCGGCGCCTTCTTCGCTTTTTCCATACAGTTCGAGCCGAAAAGCGTCGCCGTGTTGCGAAATCGTCAAACGGTCGGCGAGCTCGGCGACGTCTGCGCTTGTCTGCAGGGTGGCGGTCGGCGTAATCGACATCGCGGGTGCGCTCGTGGCGATAGCGGCGTCGCGTTCGAATGCGATCGCCTCGCCGCGAAACTGCGCCGGCGCGCGCTGCGCCAAGCCGGAGCGGCTCGCGAGATATTCGTTAGCGCGATCCAGCACCGCCAATGCCAACCGCCGCGTCAGCCAGCATGACCAAGCGTCCGGATGGCCCGCATTGATGGCGGCCATAATGCGGTCCTCGCGCAACACATAGACGAACGTGATCGACGTCAAACCTCGCACATTTGGCTCCACGGATTCAACGGCAAACGCCTAGCCTAATCATGCCGATTCCCTCACACCATGCGCAATGGCGCGTCGGTCACTTTTTGCAGCGCATCGAGCGTGAGCCCGGGCACCATTTCGCGCACCGCGAACCCCTCTCTCGTCACATCAAGCACCGCGAGATTGGTATAGACGCGCGTGACGGCGCCGAGCGCGGTGAGCGGATAGCTGCAGCGACGCACCAGCCGGCTGTCGCCGGATTTGGTCACGTGCTCCATGAGCACCCAAAGCCGCCGCGCGCCCGCGGCGAGATCCATGGCGCCGCCGACCGCGGGCGTCGTGTCGTTCTCCGAAGTCGCCCAATTGGCGAGATCGCCATTTTCAGCGACCTGAAAAGCGCCGAGCACGCACAAGTCGAGATGGCCGCCGCGAATGAGCGCGAAACTGTCGGCGTGGTGCATGTACGATCCGCCGGTACGCAGCGTGACATAGAGCTTGCTGGCATTGATCAGCCAACGATCGATCTTGTCCTCTTCCGGCGCCGGGCCCATGCCGAGGATGCCGTTCTCGGAGTGAATGATCGCTTCGCGGTCCTCGGGGATATAGTCGGCGATTAGCACCGGAATGCCGATGCCGAGATTGACGTACCAGCCTTCGGGAATATCGCGCGCAACCCGCGCGGCCATCTCCTTGCGCGTGCGCGGCTTGCAGATTTCGAGGACGTTCACCGCGTTTCCTCCTTACGTCACCGTCGGCTCGCCATAAGGCATGTGCAGAACGCGATCGACGTAGATGCCAGGCGTGACGATCTTCTCCGGATCGAGTGCGCCGAGATCGACAATGTGCTGCGCTTGCGCGACGGTCAACTTCGCCGCCATCGCCATGACCGGATTGAAATTACGCGCGGACGACCGATAGGTAAGATTACCCCAGCGATCGGCTTCCCACGCCTCGACCAGCGCGACATCGCCGGCCAGCGCCTCCTCCAATAAATATTGCCGCCCGCCGAATTCGCGCTGCTCCTTGCCGGCGGCAAGGCGGGTCCCCACCGCGGTCGCCGTGAAGAAGGCCGGGATACCGGCGCCGGCCGCGCGCATGCGCTCGGCCATGGTGCCTTGCGGCACGACTTCGAGCTCGATGCGGCCTGAGCGATAAAGCTCTTCGAACACCACGGGATCGACGGTGCGCGGGTATGAGCAGACGATCTTGCGTACACGCCCGGTTTCAAGAAGCGCCGCCAAGCCGACGTGGCCGACGCCCGAATTGTTGGCGACCACCGTCAAATCCTTGGCGCCCTGCTCGATCAATCCTTCGATCAGCGCGTTGGGCTGGCCGATGCTGCCGAAGCCGCCGATTAGGACGACCGAGCCGTCGCAAATTCCGGCCATCGCCTCGGCGACGCTTTGCACGATTTTGTTGATCATTGCAGCCGCGCTTTACACGACGACGCGGATCCGGGCGTCGCCGGCGAAGGCCGGCATCACCTCGCGGGCAAAGCGGCGCAGGCTGTCCTGCGCCGGCCCGCCGCCGTTGAGCAGCACATAGCCGACGCCGAGCCGGCGCAGATTTTCGAGCTTGCGCGCGATCTCGTCCGGCGTGCCGTAGAGTGCGCTCTCCTCGCTTGCTTCGCGGGTATCGGAGAACGCCATGATGCTTGCTTTGCTCTTGGTGCCATCCGGCGCATTCGAGATCGCCGCAAGGCGGTGCTGCGCTTCGATCCGGCGTTCCAGCGCCGCTTCCTTATCGGTGGTGTCTTTGGCGACGTAGTAAGCGCGCGCGACACCGACATCCATCGGATCGAAAACGCGGCCGCGCGCTTCCACCTCGGCCTTGAAGATGGCGATGCGCTCGGCGACCGTTTCGAACGAGGCGAACTGATCGAGCAACAGATTGTAGCCGCGGGCAGCGACCTGACGGATCGAGTCCGGGCTGCCGGCGGCCATCCATACCGGCGGATGGGGTTTTTGCGCGGTCGGCGGCTCGACGATGATGTCATCGAAGCGCCAATATTGGCCGCGATGCGAGAAGCGTTGCTTCGAGGTCCACGACTTCATGATTACGTCGAGCGATTCGTTAAAGCGCGCATCGGCTTCCTCGATCGGCACACAGAAGCCGGCAAACTCGTTGTGGCGGTAGCCTTTACCGACGCCGAAATCGAGCCGGCCGCCGGACAGAAGATCGATCGTCGCCGCCTGTTCCGCGACCAGGACCGGATTGTGCCAGGGCAGCACCAGGACCGCGGTGCCGAGGCGCAGCGTCTTGGTTTTCGCCGCCACCCAGGTCAGCAGCGACAGGCTCGCGGAGACTTGGCCGAAACCCGTGAAATGATGCTCGACCAGGAAGGTCGAATGGTAACCGAGCGCCTCGGCCTCGATATTGTACTCGACGAACTGCTTATAGCCCTGGCCGGAATCGACGTCCGGCCCGCCATGGCGGGCTGTCGCGCTGCCGAATAGACCGAACCGCATGAAAGGCGCTCCCTCTTATTGCCTGCTAATGTAGCGCATGGCCCGCGGGTGGAGCTATAGTGGCGGGGGCGGGGGAAATCATGATGCGCCGGGTCGTTTGCACAGGCTTTGCGGCAAGCGCGCTGCTCGCGGTATTCGTCGCCGCGCCGTTGGCTGCGGCCGCAGCGCAAGATTATCCGGCTAGACCGATCACGATGATCGTGCCTTATCCGGCCGGCGGCGGCGTCGATGCGATGGGCCGCATTGTCGGACAAAAACTGTCGGTGGCGCTCGGCCAGCAGGTGATTATCGAAAATCACGGCGGCGCCGGCGGCATGATCGGCACCCGCGATGCGGCGCGCGCCGCGCCGGACGGCTACACCATCGTCATGCTGCTCACCGGCATCAGCCTCGGCGCCAATACCGGCTACGACGTGAATAAGGATTTCGCGCCGATCGGCCTCGTTGCCTCGACGCCGATCATTGTCGTCTCGCATCCGTCATTTCCGGCCGCGTCGCTGACCGACATCATCGCGCTGGCAAAGCCAGATCCCGGCAAATATTCCGCCGGTACGCCGCCGGCGCCGACACTCAACTATTTCGCCGCGCTGTTGTTCAACCTGATGGCCGGCGTCGATATCACGGTCGTCACTTACAAGGGCACCGGGCCGCTGACGACCGATCTTCTCGGCAACCATGTGCCGCTCGGCTTCAATACGATCCCGGCATCGGTCAGCCAAATCAGCGCGGGAAAATTGCGCGGCATTGCGGTTGCGGACACCAAGCGCTCGGCAGCGCTGCCCGGCGTGCCGACCGCGGCCGAATCCGGACTGCCGGGCTTCGAGGCGGTGCAATATTACGGACTGGCGGCGCCGGCCGGAACGCCGCGGCCGATCGTCGATCGACTCAACAAGGAGCTGCGGGCAATCCTCGTGACCGACGAGATGAAGCAGCATCTTCTGCAGCAGGGCAGCGTGCCGACGCCCGGCACGCCCGAGGACTACGCCGCCAATATCCAGCGCGAAGAAGGCAAGTGGGCGGCCCTGATCAAGAAACTCGGATTGACGATCGAATAAGGCGTCACGGGCGGTCGTCGGGGCTTGTCTTCATAATTCAAAATTCGTGAGCACCGGGCTGGCTGATGTCCGGTTGAGCCCCAAATGAACGCTCACCATAGCAGTCGCCGATTGTCTAAATTCTAAGCCTTTTGTTTAAAACTTGACCTCGCAACCGTCCCAATCAGTCTTACATACGCTTTATCACCGGCAGCGGCCCCGTGCCAGGCGTCGGTGGCTGAGAGTTCGGTAGCGCTCCCGCCTGTTTCAGTGGAGCCGCGCCTATGTCGCATTACACGCCGTCAACTCCGGCCCTCGAACGTTCGCTCCTCTATCCGACAGGGACACCGACTATGCTGTGCATCTCCTGTGGCGACACCATGAAGCACCGCCGCACGATCGCAAAACTTGGGGTGCGTCCGAAACAGTTCATCTTCGTCTGCCCGTCCTGCAAAGGAGTCGATACCAAGCAAGGCAAGCGGGTGGCGTGATTTCATGCGTATCCATCTCGGTTGCGAGCTCAACTTCGAATTTTCGCAAATAACGCCTATGATATTGACGTTGAACGTGCACTTCTCGCGCGTCTCCGAATTAGAGCGACCAGATTATCTGATAACGAATCCTCCTGTTCCGGTTGAAGGCTATCGTGACAGTTTCGGAAATTGGTGCAGTCGCCTCGTCGCACCTAGCGGACATTTCAACCTCGGTACCGACGCCATTATTGGTGACTGGGGCAGGCCGGACCCGATCGATCTAAATGCTCCGCAGCACCAAGTTCAGCACTTACCGGCGGAAGTAGTGCTGTTTTTGCTGGGCAGTCGTTACTGTGAAACCGATCGTCTATCCCACGAGGCTTGGCGGCTGTTCGGAAACACACCGCCCGGTTGGCCGCGCGTGCAGGCCATCTGCGACTTCGTACATAATCACGTGACATTCGGTTACGAGCATTCCCGCGCAACCAGAACGGCATTTGAAGCCTTCGGCGAGCGCAACGGGGTATGCCGTGACTACGCTCACCTTGCCATTACCTTTTGTCGCTGCCTGAATATCCCGGCGCGCTATTGCACCGGTTACCTGACCGACGTCGGTCTGCCACCGCCCTATCCGCCCAATGACTTTGCGGCCTGGATTGAGGTCTATCTTGGCGGCCGCTGGCACACGTTTGACCCGCGCAACAACACAGCCCGGATCGGCCGTATCCTCATTGCCCAGGGGCGTGATGCCGCCGATGTCCCGCTAACCCATACTTTCGGACCAGGAATCTTGTCGAAGTTTCACGTCTGGGCAGATGAAGTGACGCCAAAATAAAGGCTCTGCCTTTATTATACAGATATCTCGATGATTTCAGGCGCCGTTAGCCGCTGCCGTAGTAACCTTCACTGCGACTTTCATGGCCAGATGATCCGCCGCAGTTCCGAACCAGGTGCCTTGCAGAGGAATCGCCTCGCGCGGGTGATGCGCGACCGCGACGCGGATGAGGTTTTCGTTTCCTACGCTGCCTCCCGACGGATCGAAGTCGACCCAGCCCGGACCGGGAACATAGACCTGGACCCACGCGTGCGTGTTGCCGCCGGCGGCGCAATCGTCGTCGTCATCGGCCAAGTGCAGATATCCGGAAACGAACCGCGCGGCAATTCCGCGCGCGCGAAGCGCTGCTATCATAAATACGGCGAGGTCACGGCAACTGCCGCTACCGAGTTTGAGCGTCAAGGCCGGCGCCTGGATTCCCTTCTCGTGCCGCGAAAGGTGCCTGAAGGTCCGCCTGATGGTCCGCGTCATGTCGCCGAGAAGCCCGTAAGTGTCGGCTGTGCCATCTTTACGAAAGAACGCGGCGCTCCATTGATCAATCGTGGGATGCGGCGACAGCGGCCGGACGAAACGCTCGAGATCCGGCCAATCCTCCGGCGCGTAGGCAAACGGATAGGTGCGGGCAAAATCCTCTATATCGGTTGCGCGGAAGTCGGCCGGCGCATGATCGAGGCGAATACTGCTGACGAAGCGGAGTTCGCAGGCCCGGTCGCCAAAGTGGGCGGTGGCCACATGATTGCCAAAGCTGTCGCGCGTCCAGGCAAGCTGGCTCGGCCTGGGCGTGATTTCGAGCTCCGTTTCGATTACCTTTTGATCGTCGTCGTCGCGCGGACGCAACATCATCCGGTGCTCGCCGAATGCGACCGGCTGATTGTAGCGATATGTCGTAACGTGTCTGATACTGAGAATCGGCATTGCCGTCCCATGATAATGAATACGCCAGCGACGTACATTGCGAGCACGAACATCTCCACAACATGCATTTCTTGGGCCAAATATTGTGCGCTTTTATAAGCCGACGGTTACAAGAGACGCCCACGCAGGAGGAACGGGATGGAGCTGGGATTGAAGGGCAAGATCGCGCTGGTGACCGGATCGAGCCGCGGCATCGGCCGCGGCATTGCGATGGCGTTGGCCGCGGAAGGCTGCGATCTGATGCTGACCGGCCGCGATAGTGCGGTGCTCGACGAGACCTCAAGGACGATCAGCGCCAAGGGGCGCCGCGCCGCCGTCTCGGTACTCGACCTGCGCCAAAGGGATGCCGCCGCGACGCTGATCGAACAGGTCAAGCGCGAGTTCGGGGGTCTCGACATCCTGATCAACAACGCCGGCGCCACCAAGCGTGGCGATTTCCTCGATTTGACCGATGCCGATTGGGAGGACGGCTACGCGCTGAAATTCTTCGCCCATGTGCGGCTGGCGCGCACCGCCTGGCCGCTGCTCAAGGAGCGGCGCGGCTCGCTGGTCTCGATCGGCGGCACCGGCGGCCGCAAGCCGACGGCGCAATTCACCATCGGCAGTTCGGTCAACGCCGCGGTTGCTGCCTTCACCAAATGCCTCGCCGATCGCGGCAAGACGGACGGCGTGCAGGTGAATTGCGTTCATCCGAGTGTGGTCGAAACCGACCGGACGCGGCGGCGGATCAGGGCTGAAATCGAGCGCACCGGAAAATCCGAGGAGGCCATCCGCAAAGACATCTTGCAGGACTTCAACAATACCATCCGCTTCGGCACCGTCGAGGATGTCGGCGACTTGGTCACCTTCATTGTCTCTTCGCGCGCGACCTGGCTGCACGGCGCGACCATCGATCTCGACGGCGGCGAGATTCCGGTGTTGTGACTAACATCCTGTTCACGCCCGCGCATATCGGGCCGGTTGAAATCAAAAACCGCATCGTCATGCCGCCGATGACAACTCGCACGGCTGATGAGGAAGGTCTTATCACCGACGACTCGATCGCCTATTACATGACGCGGGTGCGTGGCGACATTGGGCTTATCACCGTCGAAATGGCGTCGCCGGAAAAGGCCGGCCGGCATCGGCGCCGCGAGGTCGGCATTTATGACGATCGCTTCGTTCCCGGCCTGACGCGACTGGTCGGCGAAATCCATCGCGGCGGCGCCAAGGCCTCGATCCAGCTCGGCCATGCCGGCGGCCATACCCGTATCGACATCTGCGGCGAGACGCCGGTCGCGCCGTCGGCCATTCCGCATCCGGTCTATGAGACGACATTCGAGACCATCATTCCGCAGGAGATGAGCAAGGCGCGGATCGGCGAAACGATCGCCGCCTATGTGGCCGCAGGGCGGCGCGCGAGGCAGGCCGGCTTCGATTGCGTCGAAATCCATGCCGCACACGGCTATCTGATCTCGCAATTCCACGCGCCATTCGAAAATCGCCGCGCCGACGAATACGGCGGCAGCCTCGAAAACCGCGCCCGCTTCGGACTTGAGGTCCTACGCGCAGTGAAGGCGGCGCTGCCGGATATCGGCGTCGTCTATCGGCTTTCGGTCGAAGATTACTTTCCCGGCGGCCTGCCTTACGCCGAAGGCCGACAGATCGCGATCTGGGCCGCCGCGGCCGGCGCCGACGCGCTGCATGTCACCGCGGGCCATTACCGCTCGCTGCCGTCGGCACAAATCGTACTGCCGCCGATGAGCTTTCCCGACGCCACCTTTCTCGATTTCGCCGCCGACGTGAGAAGACACGTCAGCGTGCCGGTAATCGCGGTCGGGCGGCTCGGCGATCCGGCCACCGCGGAAGCGGCCGTGAGTGACGGCAAGACCGATTTCGTTGCACTTGGCCGCACGCTCGTCGCCGACCCGCAATGGGCCGAGAAAGTACGACGCGGCGAGCCGATCCGCCGCTGCCTTTCCTGCAATACCTGCATCAACGAAATGCGCGGCGGCGCGCGCATCGGTTGTGTCGTCAACGGCGCCGCCGGCCGCGAGACTTTTTTCGCCGATCGGCGAGCACCGCACGGCGAGCGCATCGCCGTGATCGGCGCCGGGCCGGCGGGGCTGACATATGCGTCGTTAGTCGCGGCCGACAATACGGTGGCGGTGTTCGAGAAAAGCTCATGCGCCGGCGGCAGCTTTCGTTTCGCCGGTAAGGCGCCGCTGTTTCAAGAGGTCGAAGCGAGCGAGCAAAGCTTCGAACGCTACATTGCCGATATGGTGGCCGCCTGCGAAATGAAAGGGGTCGTGTTCCGCTACGCGACCGATGTGACGGTGTCGCCGGGCTTATTGGCACCGTTCGACCACATCGTCATCGCAAGCGGCGCCGCATATCGCTTCGGCATGGGCGCGCTCGCCAATTGGCTGCTCGACCGGAACTTCGCACGTGCCCCCGGCCTGGCATGGCTGTTCTCGGTGCCGGCGCTGCGTGAGTGGTTCTATTACCGGGCGCGACGCGCCACGGCAGACCGCTTCGCGGCCTTGGCACGGCGGGAACAAACGGTCACGGTGATCGGCGACGCTGTACGCGCCGGTAAGAGCAAACAGGCGATCACCAGCGCCTTCGAGGCCGCATTGCTGCGCTCGGCGCCGGTTCAGGACGGTCGCTCGCAAGGAGCGAAGCAAGTCGCGACGGCAAAAGGCGACGTTACTTGAGCGCCGTTTGGATCGTCGAGAAGGTGGTTTTCAACTTGCTGCCGAGCCCTGTGATCACCGGAATAATCGCCAATGCGATCCCGGTCGCGATAAGGCCGTACTCGATCGCGGTCGCCGCGCTCTCATCCTTCAAGAACTTGATAACCAAACGCATGGCGTGCTCCCGAAACGCCTGCGAAAGATATATTTGGATTCTTATCGGGTGCTTAAAAGTAACCAGGAAACCCGGGTGGGATGGCAGTTTGTCGCGGCGCTAAGCAACGATTTACCGTCACCGGATATACAATAGGGAGCTGTAGAATCCGGAGAATTACGATGCTGCGCGCACCGAATATTGCTTTATTTGTTGTCGCCGGCTGCCTGGCAATGCTTGGCATCCTGGCGGCCCTGCCAATTTCGCTGCCGATCCCGGGGCTGACGGGCAACTCGGCCTGGTACATTTTTGCCGCATGGTTTTTGCTCGCCGCAGGCAGCGTCGTGCGGCCGGGCGTCGAGCCTGCAGAGAAGTCGTAATCGCGCTTGCGGCTATGGAGGCGTGCAAGGCCCAGCTACGTCCGTCCAGTGATCTGGCGCGCCTTGTCGAGATGACCGAAACTTTGGACCGGCGCGCACATCAGAAAGCGATAGCCTTCGGCGACAACACGCTCGACATTGTGTTGCTCGACATGCGGGTGGCCGACTACCACATTGTGCTTCTTGCAGGTGTCGACGACGCGCTTCATCCATTCCAACACGACCTTGTGCTCGTATTGCCGCGGATAACCGAGTTCCTGCGATAAGTCGCCTTCGCCGATCAATATGCAGCCGATGCCCGGCACGCTTTTCAGCATGTCATCGAGATTGTCGACGCCGCGCGTATCTTCGATCTGCAGAATGCAAAAAATCTCACCCTGCGGATTAAGCGGCCAAACATCCGCTTTTTGATAATAGTCCTGCTGGGTCAGACCCCAGTAGCGCGCCGCCGCCGTCGGCCCGTCGCCGCGGATGCCGGCGGGGGCATAATGCGCCGCACCTTTTAGCCGGGGATAGCGGCAGGCGCCGACCGCGTTGGCGGCTTCCTCGACGGTTGAAATATGCGGAAACACGATGCCGTAGCAGCCCATGTCGAGCGCCTGCTTGGCTTGCCACTGGGCCATCTCAACGCCGTTCACCGGGATGCGGACCATCGGAGTCACGCCGGGCATGACGGAAGCGGCTTTGGCGATCTGGGCGCGGTTGAGCATGTATTGCAGGCAGTCGCGCAAGAGCCGGCCGTCCCACGCTTGGTGCTCCATCTCGAACACACAGCCGTCGAATTTCGAAGTACTCATGCCGATCGCCGAATTGAGTTCGGCCGGCGAAAAGCAGGTCAGTGCATGCTGGCCTGCCTCAAGCGCGCGAATAACGCCGTTAAGGCGCGGTAGTTCAGCCATTCCCCGGGTCTCCCTTGATGCGGGCGCATCCTATCAGAATGCCATGCCGGTTTGACAATCACGCGGTGCGCCCTAGCATCCGGCCCCGGTAAACCCCCTTTCCGAGCATGCGCTGTCATGATCATCGATTGCCACGGCCACTACACCACCGAGCCCAAGGACCTGCTCCGCTTCCGCAAGGAACAGACTGCGGCCGCCAATGCCAAGGACAAGGCGGCGATGCCGTCGCGCGCGTCGCTGAAAATGTCCGATGACGAAATCCGCGAAAGCATCGAGCAGAACCAGCTCAAATTGCAGCTCGAGCGCGGCACCGATCTGACGATCTTCTCGCCGCGGGCCTCCGGGATGGGACATCGCGTCGGCGACGAGAGCGTGAGCCTCGAATGGTCGCAGATTTGCAACGATCTGATCGCCCGCGTGGTCTCACTCTATCCGAAAAACTTCATCGGCGTGTGCCAATTGCCGCAATCGCCGGGCGCCGACCCGAAGAACTCCGCCGCCGAACTCGAGCGGTGCGTGAAAATGGGCTTCATCGGCTGCAATCTCAATCCCGATCCGTCCGGCGGCTATTTCAATTCGCCGCCTATGACCGACAAGTCTTGGTTCCCGTTGTACGAGAAGATGATCGAGCTCGACGTGCCCTGCATGATCCACGTTTCCGGCTGCTGCAATCCGGCGCTGCACACCACCGGATCGTATTATCTCAATGCCGACACCATGGTGTTCATGCAGGTCCTGTTGTCCGACCTGTTCAAGACCTTCCCGAAACTGAAGTTCATTATTCCGCATGGCGGCGGCGCGGTGCCGTTCCATTGGGGCCGCTTCCGCGGCATTGCGCTCAATAACGGCAAGCCCGAGCTTGCCGAGATCATGGGCAGCAACATCTACTTCGATACCTGCGTCTATCACCAGCCGGGCATCGACCTGCTCACCAAAGTGGTGCCGATCGACAACATTCTGTTTGCCTCCGAAATGGTCGGCGCAGTCAAGGGCAACGACCCCAGAACCGGCTTCGGTTTCGACGACACCAAACGCTACGTCGACAAGGCGCCGATCAGCGACGCCGACCGCAAGAAGATTTTTGAGGACAATGCGCGCCGCGTGTATCCGAGGCTCAAGACCACGACGGCTACGGCATAGGACGCATCGGCATTGGCGAAGGCTTCGAAACCGATCGAGTCAAAATCAGAGCGTAAGACGCACCTCGTCCGGATCGGCAACCGTGCGGTCGAAGCGCGCGGCTTGAAAGGCGGCTTCTGGACCGATCTTTATCACCGCTCGATGACCGTGTACTGGCCGGTCTTCTTCGGCACCGCCGCTGGCATCTTTGTCATTCTCAATGCGCTGTTCGCTTTCCTGTTCTCGCTGGGCGATCAGCCGATCGCCAATGTATCGCCCGATCTGCCGCTGCCAATGAGCCTGTTCTATTTCTCGATCGAGACGCTGGCGACGGTCGGCTATGGCGACATGCATCCGCAAACCAATTACGGCCATCTCGTCGCGACGGTCGAAATCTTCACCGGCATGTGTTTTCTCGCGGTGATGACCGGATTGATCTTTGCCCGTTTCTCGCGGCCGCGCGCCCGCTTCATCTTCGCGGAAAATCCGGTCGTCACCGCGCATCAGGGCCGGCCGACACTGATGATCCGCGTCGCCAATGCGCGCAATAACACGATCTCCCAGGCCACCGCGCGGCTGTGGCTGTTTCGCATGGAACATACCGCCGAGGGCTCTCAACTGCGGCGCTATCACGAACTCGAACTTGAGCGCCATGAACATCCGATGTTCACGCTGAGCTGGACGATTTTTCACATCATCGACGAGACGAGCCCGCTATACGGAATGACCGAGCAAGATCTTGCCGCCGCCGATACGGCATTTGCGCTCAATGTCGGCGGCGTCGACGACAGTTCCGCACAACGGCTTTATGCCCGGAAGCTCTACTCGTATCGCGACATAAAGTGGAAGTACCGCTATCGCGACATTACCAGCACGTCGGCCGCCGGTCGGCTCGTCATCGACTACAGTTTGTTCCACGACGTCGTGCCGGAAGACGCGTGAGCCGCCCGCGGAAAATGTCGCCATCGCGCACAAGCCATCGAAAGCTTGCAAAGAGCGGCAGCCAGAGCGCAAGGGCCTAGCCTGCCCGGCGCGCCGCAGGTGTAACGCGGCCGAGGAACCTGCCAACCGCTTTGACGAATCCGTCTTTCCCAGTCCTGCCGTAGCCGCGGCTGGAAGGCTTCAATTTCTCACCGGCGGACTTTCTCACCGCCTCGAGCGCGATCGGCCCTACATGGGTGAGAAATATCTTTTCATGCGGACGGCTCAGCGCGTCGATGGCCTTGCGCAACGGCAGCCATTTCACGGCTTTGACGTCGTCCATCAGCTCGCGCACCGGCAAGCCGACAGCGCGCATCAGCCAAAATTGCACGATCTTGATCTTGCCTTCGACCGCGTACGACATGGAGCCGAGGAATTTGTGGACCGATACGTCGTATCCGGTCTCTTCCAGCACTTCGCGTTTGGCGGCGTCACGCGGGTGCTCACGGCGCATGAGCTTGCCTTTAGGCAGGACCCACGCCTTCTCCCTTCGCAATCGCACGACGGCGAAGCGCGGTTTCGCGTTTCCGCGTAGGACAATGCCGCCGGCAGCCAAAATCGGCGCGTGGCGCTTCGCCGAATCAGTCATGCCAAATTTATGCCGGACGGATTCGCGCCCCGCAAGCCGGGAATTGCGCGATCCCGCATGTGTCGAGACTTTTCGGCGAGCCTTCTTTTTCTTCTTCAAGCGACGATCACCACCTTGCCGAAATGCTTGTTGGCCTGCATCAGGGCCAACGCCGCGGCGATGTCGGCCAGTGGATAAGTCTTGTAGATCGGCAGCGACAGCTTGCCTGACTCGATCGCCGGCCACAGGTCGGCGCGCATCAGACGGTTGATCTCGCGCACCTCTTCGAGCGTGCGGGTGCGGAAGGTCACGCCGATATAGTCGATGCGCTTGAGCGCATGGAGATCGAAGTTGAATTCGCCCTTCATGCCGCCGAGCCGGCCGACATTGACGATGCGGCCGAGCAGCGCCGCGGCTTCGAGGTTCTGGTTGGCGACGCCGCCGGAGATGAGATCGACGATCAGACTGACACCCCTGTCGCCGGTCGCCTTCTTGACCTCCTTCGGCCAATTCGGGTCGCTGGAATCGAGCGCGACATCGCAGCCGAACTCTTTGAGCCGCGCCCGGCGCTCCGGATTGGTCGACGTGCCCAGCACCAGCGACGCGCCCATCAGCTTGCCGATCTGCATGCCCATCAGACCGACGCCTGTGCTTGCACCCTGCATCAATAGCGTTTCGCCGTGCTTTAATCGCCCGGCGGTGACCACCGCGTTGTGCATGGTCTGCAATGCGACCGGAAAGCACGCCGCCTGCTCGTAGCTCATATTGTTGCCGGGAATGCGATGAACCCGGCCCGCGTCGGTAACGACGAATTCGGCGAAGCCGCCCGGCGCCGAACCCATGACGCGATCACCCGCCTTGAAATCCTTGACCTCGCTGCCGACCGCCTCGACCTCGCCCGAGCATTCCAGTCCGATCCGTGCGCCGACGCCGCCCATGCTGCCATGCTGATGTCCCAGCGCAACCAGAAGATCGGCGCGATTGAGGCTCGATGCCTTGACGCGGATCAACACCTCATTCGGCTTTGGCGCGGGCTTGGGCAGATCGCGGAGCTCGACCCCGTTTTCACCGAGTACGGCGGCTTTCATCGTGTTTTTCTTCCTTTGCGCACGCTCTTTCACGCCACCACAGGATATATGTCGCGGGCCGCCGCCGTCCATTGCGCGGGTGGTTAGCCCGTCGGGACTGCGCTAAGATGCGCTCGCAATGAATCAGCTCGTCCGCCCTCGTATTGCCGCTTCGGCTTGCCCGCACGATTGCCCGTCGACCTGCGCGCTCGAGGTCGAGGTGTTCGACGCGCACACCATCGGCCGCGTGCGCGGCGCGCCCGACAATGCCTACACGGCCGGCGTGATCTGCGCCAAGGTCGCGCGTTACGCCGAGCGCGTGCACCATCCCGACCGGCTCAAGCATCCGCTGCGCCGCACGGGCGCTAAAGGCAGCGGCCAATTCGCACCAATCTCATGGGATGACGCGCTCGATCTCGTCGCCGAAAAGTTTCTGCGCGCCGAACAGGTCCACGGCTCCGAGGCGGTTTGGCCTTACCTCTACGCCGGCACGATGGGCTACGTGATGCGCGACGGTATCCACCGCCTGCGCCATACCAAGAAATATTCCGGCTTTTTCTCCACAATCTGCGTCAACCCGGCCTGGACCGGCTTCATCGCCGGCACCGGCAAGCTCGCCGGCGCCGATCCGCGCGAAATGGCGAAGTCCGATCTGGTGGTGATCTGGGGCACCAATGCGGTGAATACCCAAGTCAACGTGATGACGCATGCGACGCGTGCCCGCAAAGAGCGCGGCGCCAAGATCGTCGCCGTCGACGTCTATATGAACTCGACGATGAAGCAGGCCGATTTGCCGGTGCTGATCCGGCCAGGTACCGACGGTGCGCTCGCCTGCGCGGTGATGCATTGCCTATTCCGCGACGGCAACGCCGATTGGGATTATCTCGAACGATACACCGACGCGCCGCATGAGCTCGCCGAACACTTGCGCTCGCGCGACCCGCAATGGGCGTCAAAGATCACCGGCTGCACCACGGAAACGATCGAAGACTTCGCGCGGCTCGTCGGCGGAAGAAAGCGCGCCTATTTTCGGCTCGGTTATGGTTTCTCGCGCTCGCGCAACGGCGCCATTAATATGCACGCGGCAAGCTGCATCGCCGCCGTCACCGGCGCCTGGCAGTTCGAAGGCGGCGGGGCGTTCCACAACAACGGCGCGATCTTCCATCTCGACACCAGCCTGATCGACGGCGGCGACGTGCGCGATCGGGCCATCCGCATGCTCGATCAATCGCGCATCGGCGCGGTCCTGACCGGCGATGCGGAAGCCCTGCAACAGGGCCCGCCGGTTACGGCGATGCTGATCCAGAACACCAATCCGCTTGCCGTCGCACCCGATCAGAACGTCGTCAAGCGCGGCTTCGCCCGCGACGATCTATTCGTTTGCGTGCACGAGCAGTTCATGACCGACACCGCCAAGGTCGCGGATCTCGTGCTGCCGGCCACGATGTTCGTCGAACACGACGACATCTACACGGCGGGCGGCAGTCAATACATCCTGCTCGGACCGAAGCTCATCGAACCGCCCGGCGAATGCCGCAACAATCACGAGGTGATTTGCGGCCTGGCCAAACGGCTCGGCGCCGAGCATCCGGGTTTTGCCATGACGCCGCGCGAACTGATCGACGGGACGCTGCGTAACTCGGGCTGGGGCACACTCGACGACATCGAGAGGAACCGCTGGATCGACTGCCAGACGGATTTCGCCGCCGCGCATTATCTCAACGGCTTTGCTTATCCCGACGGCAGATTCCGCCTCAAGCCCGACTGGCCCAGCGTGCCGTTCCACCGCTGGCACCGTAGCGTGCCATCGCGCGCGTTCACGACCTTGCCCGACCATTGGGAGGTGATCGAGGAGGCGGATGCCGATCATCCGTTCCGCCTCGCCACCTCGCCGGCGCGCGGTTTTCTCAATTCGAGCTTTACCGAAACGCCGACTTCGCTCGCCGCCGAGCGGCGGCCCGAGGTCATGATCCATCCGGCTGACGCGGCGGCGCTCGGGGTTGCCGGCGGCGACGAAGTCACGCTCGGCAACCGCCGCGGCGAAGTGCGGCTGCATGCAAAACTATTCGATGGCGTGCGGCGCGGCGTGCTGATTGCCGAATCGCTCTGGCCCAATTCGGCTTACGCCGACGGCTGCGGCATCAATACGCTCACCGGCGCCGACTCGATCGCGCCGTTCGGTGGCGCGGCGTTCCACGACAACAAGGTGTGGCTGCGGAAGTTCGCTGCTTAAGTCTGCGACCGCGGAAACCGCAGCGAAGTATCG